>OOKD01000008.1_pt1 | contig 327490 bp, 321 predicted proteins | sample 1691731 | NCBI WGS metagenome assembly OOKD01 (sample SAMN05831947, study PRJEB22555) | human gut metagenome | isolation source: Skin biopsy | host: Homo sapiens
CCACCGGGGCGGTCGCCGCATCGGCCTTCTGGATCTGGTCGGCCTTCAGCGGCGTCGGCGCACCCTTCGCCTCGGGCAGCATGCCCTTCTCATCGCCGGGAAGGACATATTCGGCGCCCTCCCACGGGCTCTGGAAGTCGAAGTTGCGGAAGTCCTGGCTCAGCTGCACCGGCTGGTAGACGACACGCTTCTCCTCCTCCGAATAGCGCATCTCGACGAACCCGGTCATCGGGAAGTCCTTGCGCAGCGGATGGCCGCGGAAGCCATAGTCGGTCAGGATGCGACGCAGGTCGGCATTGCCGCTGAACAGCACGCCGTACAGATCGTAGATCTCGCGCTCGAGCCAGCCGGCGACCGGCCAGACCCCCGTCACCGACGGCACCGGCTTGACGTCGTCGGTGGAGACATGGACGTGCAGGCGGTGGTTGCGGGTCAGCGACAGCAGGCAATAGACCACCTCGAACCGCTCGGGGCGATCCGGATAGTCGACGCCGGCGATCTCCATCAGCTGCTGGTATTCGAGGCCGGGCGTATCACGCAGCGCGGTCAGCGCCGGGACGATCGCCTCGCGATCCACGTACAGCTTGACCTCGCCGACCTCGGCGACCGCATGCAGCAGCGACGCGCCCAGCGCGCCGCGCGCGGCGTCGATCGTCGCATCGTTCAGATGCGCGGCATAGGCTGGTGCGGGTGCCCTCACCGTTCGATGCTCCCCTGGCGACGGATCTTCCGCTGCAACTGCATGATGCCGTACAGCAGCGCTTCCGCGGTCGGCGGGCAACCGGGGACGTAGATGTCCACCGGCACGACGCGGTCGCAGCCGCGCACCACTGAATAGCTGTAATGGTAATAGCCGCCGCCATTGGCGCAGCTGCCCATCGAGATGACGTACTTGGGCTCCGACATCTGGTCGTAGACCTTGCGGAGCGCGGGCGCCATCTTGTTGCACAGCGTGCCGGCGACGATCATCACGTCCGACTGACGCGGCGACGCGCGCGGCGCGGCGCCGAACCGCTCCAGGTCGTAGCGCGGCATGTTCACGTGGATCATCTCGACCGCGCAGCAGGCGAGGCCGAACGTCATCCACCACAGCGAACCCGTGCGGGCCCACTGGAACAGTTCCTCGGTCGAGGTGACCAGAAAGCCCTTGTCGGTCAGTTCACCGTTCAGGCTGTCGAAAAAGCCCTGGTCGGGCGGGATCAGCGAGCTGCTCCCTGCCGCGCGATCGAGCTCAACAGGTCCGGATGTGGGGGTCATTCCCAATCCAACGCTCCCTTCTTCCAGGCGTATACGAGTCCCAGCGCCAGCTCGCCGATGAAGATCATCATGGAGATCCAAGCGGTCCAGCCGAGCGAAAAGACGCTGACTGCCCAAGGATATAGGAAGGCCGCTTCGAGATCGAAGATGATGAACAGGATGGCGATCAGATAAAAGCGCACGTCGAACTGGCTGCGCGGATCCTCGAAGGCGGGGAAGCCGCACTCATATTCGCTGAGCTTCTGCTCGTTGGGCTTGTGGGTGCCGGTCAGCCGGGCGACCGCCATGGGCAGGAACACGAACGTGCTCGACAGCGCCAGGGCGATACCCAGGAAAATCAGGATCGGCAGATATTGCGACAGGTCGACCAAGAGGCTTCTCGCAAGTGCGAATGGATGGGGTCGCTTTAGGACGGTGACAGGAGCCGGGCAAGGCCGCGGGGCGTGAGAATGAATCGCAGGAAGCGACGGCTCGGGTTCGATCCACGTGCGTGGAAGCGGTTACCGACCCCCACCCTTTCGCGCCCACGGCGCGCCCTTCCTCTTCCATCGGGAGAAGGAAGAGGCGGCAACGCCGCCGATGGGGTGAGGGTGAGTGCGTAACGCCCGCAGCGTCAGCGCAAAGCGCCCGCGACCAGCTTGTGCAGCTTGGTGTGAAGGCCGTCGTTCGCCGCGAGGAACTCGTTGCGCTCCATCGCGCGATCCGCGCCGCGGAAGTCGGTCACATAGCCGCCCGCTTCCTTGACCAGCAGCAGGCCCGCCGCCGTGTCCCAGGGCTTCAGTCCCGATTCCCAATAGCCGTCGAACCGGCCCGCCGCGACCCAGGCGAGGTCGAGCGCGGCTGAGCCGAAGCGACGGATGCCCGCGACCTCCGGGGCGATCGCACCGAAGATGCGGCTCCACTGGACGAAATCGCCATGGCCCAGGAACGGGATGCCGGTCGCGATCAGCGCTTCAGACAGGTCGCGGCGCGCCGAGACGCGCAGGCGCTGGTCGGTATGCCACGCGCCGCGCCCCTTTTCCGCCCAGAAGCTCTCGTCGGTGATCGGCTGATAGACCAGGCCGGTCGTCACCTCGCGCTTGCCGTTGGGCAGCGGCTCCTCGACCGCGATCGAGATTGCGAAATGCGGGATGCCGTGAAGGAAGTTCGACGTACCGTCGAGCGGATCGATGATGAAGCGCGGCTTCGACGGATCGCCCGCCACCTCGCCGCCCTCTTCCATCAGGAAACCCCAGTCGGGCCGCGCCTTGCGCAGTTCCTCGAACAGCGTCTGCTCGGCGCGCTTGTCGGCCATCGACACGAAGTCCGCGGGTCCCTTGCGGCTGACCTGCAGGTGCTGGACCTCGTTGAAGTCGCGACGCAGCCGCGGCGCGGCCTTGCGGGCGGCGCGTTCGATGACGGTGAAAAGGCCGGAGTGGGAAGGCATTCGATCATCTCCCCCCTCCGCTTGCGGGAGGGGTCGGGGGTGGGCAAGTCCGGGGTTATGGTCGGGGTTGACCCGCTGACCGCCATGTCGCGGCCACGGGCCAACACCCCGTCCCTCCCGCGCGCGGGAGGGGGACTTCGTCAGTCCGCCCGGCGCACATATTCCTGGTTGTACACGTCGACGACGATGCGGGTGCCGCTGGCGATGTGCGGCGGCACCATGATGCGCACGCCATTGTCGAGGATCGCGGGCTTGTAGCTGGACGAGGCGGTCTGCCCCTTCACCACCGCGTCCGCCTCGACGATGGTCGCCTCGATCGTGTCGGGCAGCTGCACGCTGATCGCTTCCTCGTCGTACAATTCCATGACGACGTCCATGCCGTCCTGCAGGAAGGCGGCGGCATCGCCGAGCAGGTCGCGCGGCAGCGTCACCTGGTCGTAGGTGTCCTTGTCCATGAAGACCAGGCCGTCGCCGTCGGCGAACAGGAACTGGAAGTCCTTGGTGTCGAGGCGCACGCGCTCCACCGTCTCGGCCGAGCGGAAGCGGACGTTGTTCTTGCGCCCGTCACGCAGGTTCTTCAGCTCCACCTGCATGTACGCGCCGCCCTTGCCGGGCTGCGTGTGCTGGATCTTCACGGCGCGCCAGATGCCGCCTTCATACTCGATGATGTTGCCGGGACGGATGTCCACGCCGCTGATCTTCATGGATCTGAACCTACTGGAAAGAGCGAGTGGGCGCCGCCACGAGGGGTCGCGCCCGCAAGGCGCGCTCTTACCGTGGCGCCGTGCCCGCGGCAAGTATCGGGTAGGGATCGACATCCTCGCCCTGCCACCAGCGCATCCCGGGCGCCATCCGCTGGACGCCGAAATGCAGGTGGTAGTTGCCCGGCCCGGCATCGCCGCTGTCGCCGACGAAGGCGATGGTCTCGCCCGCGCGGACGATCCGCCCCTCGGCGATACCGGGCGCGTAGCCGGCAAGGTGCGCATAATAATAGGCGGTCCCGCCGTCGGTCGATCGCACGTACAGGGTCGTGCCGCCCCTGCCCGACTGGAACAGCTTCTCCACCCGCCCCGGTGCCGCGGCGAGCACCGCCGTGCCCGCCGCCGCCGGTATGTCGAGGCCGTGATGCGCGCGTGCGCCGCCCTCGCGCGGATCGCCCCAATTGTCCCGCAGCGCCGCGCGCGCGACACCCGCGACCGGCACGACCAGGCGACCGGGGCTCGTCGCCGGGGCCACCGCACCTGGCGACGGCGCGGCGGCATCGCGCGCCATGCGCGCCTCCGGCCGGATCGTGCCGAACCGCGTCACCGACGCGAAGCCGGCGATCACCACCACGATCGCGACCAATATGCCCCAGCCCAATCGCGTCATGCGGTCAGCCGCGCACCGTAACGTCGGTCGCGGTCGCCGTTCGCACCCCGGGCGCGTCGGCGCAATCCGGACCATGCGCCTTTGCGGGCGTCACGCCCTGCGAATGCCCCTCGGTGGCGCCGGCGATCGCGACCAGCGCGGCGGCGGCGAGGAAAGAGCGTTTGATCATGGGTCCTCCCGTCGGCCGAAGGGCCGAGCGAGGGACCAACGGCTCACCGCCGGGTTGTTTCCACCGCGGAATGATCCGTCAGCACCTCTGCGAAGGCGCGCACCGCCGCCGCCTCGTCGCCCTGCCATATCGCGCCCGACACCGCGAGAAAGTCCGCCCCGGCGCGGACCAGCGGCGCGGCGTTGGCTGGCGTGATGCCGCCGATCGCGACGCAGGGCAGTTCGAACAGCGCCGACCACCAGGACAGGATCACCGGCTCGGGACGATGCTCGACCGTCTTGGTCGTGGTCGGATAGAAGCTGCCGAACGCGACATAGTCCGCGCCCGCCTCGCCCGCCTCCATCGCCAGATGGCGGCTGTCGTGGCAGGTGACGCCGATCTGCACCGACGGGCCCAGGATCGTGCGCGCCTCGCGCGCATCGCCGTCGCCCTGGCCCAGATGCACGCCGTCCGCGCCCAGCCGCTTGGCCAGGCTGATGCTGTCGTTGACGATGAACGCCACCTCGCGGTCGGCACAGATGCGCTGCAGCGGCTCGGCGAGGCGCGCGGCGCCATGCTGATCGATGTCCTTGACGCGGAACTGGAAGGCCGCGACCGGCCCGGCGTCGAGCGCGCGCGCCAGCCGGTCGGCGAAGTCCCCCGCCACGTCGAGCGGGGAGATCAGATAGAGCTGGCAGGGCGGCCGCGAGAGGTCGCGCTGGAACGCGGCGGCAAAATCGGGGTCGAGCGGACCGAGCGGATCTTCGTCTGGGGTCATGCCGGCGGCTGTATCGCGCAAGGCCGCCAAGCGAAAGCCACCCTCGCCCTTCCCCCTGCCGCCGCGCCTGGCGGGAGGGCCCGCCCCCGCAAGCGCGCCGGCAAGGGCGGGGGCGAGTTCGACCGGTCAGGCCGCTTCCGCGACCTTGTGCGTCGATGCCGCATAGATTTCGTCGATCGCCGCGCCCAGCGCCTTGTCGAATTCGGCGTCGCTCATCTGCGCGCGCAGGTCTTCGAGCAACGCGCGGCTGAAGCTCGCGATCATGCCCTTGTTCTTCGCGAGCTCGGCGCAGGCGTCGGTGCGCCCGTAACCGCCCGACAGCGCGACGACGCGCAGCACCTTGGGATGCGCGATCAGCGCGTCGTAGCTACCCGGCCGGGCGGGCAGCGACAGCTTGAGCATGACCGTCTTGTCCGCATCGAGCGCGTCCAGCGCCTTGTGCAGTTCCTCGACCAGGATCGCATCCGCCTCGGCGCGCTCGGGGCTCTTGATGTTCACCTCCGGCTCGATGATCGGCATCAGGCCGCAGGCGATCACCGCCTCGGCGACCTCGAACTGCTGGCGGACGATCGCCGCGATGCCGTCGCGATTGGCGAGATTGACGACCGACCGCTCCTTCGTGCCGAACACGCCCAGCCCGCGCGCGCGGCCGAGCAGGTCGGCGAGGCCCGGGATGGGCTTCATCAGCTGCACGCCGTTCGCCTCCTCCTCCAGGCCCTTGTCGATCTTCAGGAATGGCACGACCCCGCGATCGTGCAGCACGGTCGGCACCGGCCGTCCGTCCGCGTCGCCGTCCATCGTGCGCTCGAACAGGATCGCGCCGATCACCTTGTCGCCGGTGAAGGCGGGCGAGGTGATGATGCGAACGCGCATCTGATGGATCAGGTCGAACATGCCCGCGTCGTCGGACCAGGCGCCCTCCTCGATCCCATAGCCCTTCAGCGCCTTGGGGGTGGACCCGCCCGACTGGTCGAGCGCCGCGATGAAGCCCTGTCCCTCGGCCATCTTCGCGGTCATTGCGGCGGTATCCATCATCCCCGATTCTCCTTTTTGTGCGTCTTTGCGCATACGTATGCGGGGCCGCTCGTAGCGGGCGCCGCGAGGCGCGGCAATCGCCGCGTCGCGACGATTGACCACGGCGCGCGATCATGGCTTGCTGCCGCGGACAGGGGGGACACGAACATCATGGACCGCATCCGTACATGCCTCGCCGCCGGCCTGCTCGCGGCGATCTCGACGCAGGGCAGCGGCGCCGCATCGCCACCCGACGCCCATACGTCGGCGCTGGTCGGCAAGCCCGCGCCCGATTTCGAGCTGACGCTGATCGACGGCGCCAAGGTGAAGCTGTCGGACCTGCGCGGACAGGTGGTCGTGCTCAACTTCTGGGCGACGTGGTGCGTGCCGTGCCGCACCGAACTGCCGATGCTCGACGCCTATTACCGGCTGCGTCAGAAGAACGGGCTGCGCGTGTTCGCCGCGACGACCGAGGATTCGCTGCCGATCTTCCGTCTCAAGCCGCTGTTCGGTGCGATGGCGATCACGCCGGTGCGCAAGGTGAAGGGCAATTACGCGCCGATCGGCGGCGCGATCCCGACCAACTATATCATCGATCGCGCCGGGATCGTCCGCTACGCCAAGGCCGCCGCGCTGGACGTCGACGACATGAACACGGTGCTCGTGCCGCTGCTGAACGAGCGCCCGCCGGCCTGAGCCCCGGGCCAGGCCCGGCGGAACGGGCGGATCAGCGCGACAGCGCGGCGACGCCGGGCAGTTCCTTGCCCTCCATCCATTCAAGGAAGGCGCCGCCCGCGGTCGACACGAAGGTGAAGTCGTCCGCGACGCCCGCCTGGTTGAGCGCCGCGACCGTATCGCCGCCGCCCGCCACCGATACCAGCGTCCCCTCCTGCGTCAGCGCGGCGGCGGTGCGCGCGAGGCTGACGGTGGCGACGTCGAAGGGCGGCGTCTCGAACGCGCCGAGCGGACCGTTCCACACCAGGGTACGGCAATTCTTGAGCACGTCGCCCAGCGCCTCGACCGCGTTCGGGCCGACGTCGAGGATCATCTCGTCCGCCGCGACCTCGTGGACGTTGACGGTCCGCGTCGGCGGATTGGGCTTGAACTCGGTCGCGACGACGACGTCATAGGGCAGGTGCACCGTGCAATTGGCCGCGTCCGCCGCGTCGAGGATCGCCTCGGCCGTCCCGGTCAGATCATGCTCGCACAGCGACTTGCCGACGTTGACGCCGCGCGCGGCGAGGAAGGTGTTGGCCATGCCGCCGCCGATGATCAGATGGTCGACGCGACCCACCAGATGCTTGAGCACGTCGAGCTTGGTCGACACCTTGGCGCCGCCGACCACCGCCGCGACCGGATGCTGCGGGTTGCCCAGCGCCCGTTCCAGCGCGTCGAGCTCCGCCTCCATCGCGCGACCGGCGAACGCGGGCAGCACCTTGGCCAGCCCTTCGGTCGAGGCATGCGCGCGATGCGCGGCGGAAAAGGCGTCGTTGACATAGAAGTCGCCAAGTTCGGCAAACATCGCAACGGTCTGCGGATCGTTCTTTTCTTCACCCGCGAAGAAGCGCGTGTTCTCCAGCACGGCGATGTCGCCCGGCTGCATCTGCGCGACCGCGTCGGCGGCGCCGTCCCAGTCGACAAACCGCACCGGCCGGCCGAGCACCTGCGCATAGGGTTTCGTCACCATCGCGAGCGACATCTCGGCGTTGCGCTGCCCCTTGGGCCGCCCGAAATGCGCCAGCACCAGCACCTTCGCGCCGCGGTCGGCGAGCTCGGTCACCGTCGCCAGCGTCGCGCGCAAGCGGGTGTCATCGGTGACCTGCCCGTCCGCCATCGGCACGTTCAGATCCTCGCGCACCAGCACGCGCTTGCCCGCGACATCGCCCATGTCATCGAGCGTCTTGAAGGGCTTGGTCATAAAAGCTGTCCTTGTAGGGGATCGAGGATGACGACGTCATCGCCCAGCGCGATGCGGCCGCCGCGCCGGACGCGCGAACAGGCGCCGCCGCGCCAGTCGGGGGTGAGCGCGGCCTTGAGGCCGGTCGCGATCGTTTCCATGCGGCTGCACGGATCGCATTCCACGGTGATTTCCAGGACGACCTGCGCGCCGATGCCGATCAGCGTACCCGCCACCTGCGGCAGGTCGAGCCCGTCGATCAACAGGTTTGCGCGCCGTTCCTGCCACGGGATGGCATGGCCGAGCTCGGCCATCGCCGCTTCCCAGTCGCCGCGCTCGATCAGCGTCACCTGCCGCCGGCCGCGTCCGCCCGGCTTGACCGCGCCGCGGAAGTCGCCGTGCAGGCCGCCCTCGACGGTCACGTCGACATGGTCCAGCACCTCCATCGGCGCTTTCGGGAAGGCGTGGCGGGCGATGCCGGCGAGGGTGCCCACAGGCTCCTCCGTCATTGCGAGGAGCGAAGCGACGCGGCAATCCAGAGCGTCACGCGCGCGGCCCTGGATTGCTTCGCTATGCTCGCAATGACGACGTCAGGCATGGAGCATATCTTACAAGAACTTCGCCATCGCCGTGGCCGTGTCGACCATGCGGTTGGAGAAGCCCCATTCGTTATCGTACCAGCTGACGACGCGCACCAGCTTGCCGTCGATCACCGCCGTCTCCAGACTGTCGACGGTCGACGACTGCGGCGAATGCATCAGGTCGATCGAGACAAGCGGCTCGTCCGAATAGACCAGCACGCCCTTCAGCGGGCCGTCCTCGGCCGCCGCCTTGAGCAACGCGTTGACCTCGTCCTTCGTCACGTCGCGCGCGGGGGTGAAGGTCAGGTCGACGAGGCTGACGTCAGGCACCGGGACGCGGATCGCCGATCCGTCCAGCTTGCCCTTCAGCTCGGGCAGCACCTCGCCGACCGCGCGCGCCGCGCCGGTCGTGGTCGGGATCATCGACATGGCGGCCGCACGCGCGCGGCGCAGGTCCGGGTGGATCTGGTCGAGGATCTTCTGGTCGTTGGTATAGGCGTGGACCGTCGTCATCAGGCCGCGCTCGATCCCGATCGCATCGTTCAGCACCTTGGCGACCGGCGCCAGGCAGTTGGTCGTGCACGACGCGTTCGAGACGATCGTGTGCTCGCCGGTCAGCTTGTCGTGGTTGACGCCATAGACGACGGTCAGGTCGACGTTCTTGCCGGGCGCGGAGATCAACACCTTCTTGGCGCCGGCGTCGAGATGCTTCTGGCACGAGGTACGATCGGTGAAGAAGCCGGTGCATTCCAGCACCAGGTCGACGCCCAGCTCCTTGTGCGGCAGATTGGCGGGATCGCGCTCGGCGGTCACGCGGATGCGCTTGCCGTCGATCACCAGGTCGTTGCCCTCGGCGGTGACGGTGCCCGGATACTTGCCGTGCACGCTGTCGCGGCTGAACAGCCAGGCGTTGGACTTGGCATCGGCCAGGTCGTTGATCGCGACCAGTTCCAGCGCGTCGCCGCCGCGCTCGATCATCGCGCGCGCGACCAGGCGGCCGATCCGTCCGAAGCCGTTGATCGCAACCTTCACCGTCATCCTGACTCTCCTCTTGGGATGCAGCGCGACGCCGAAAGAAGGGCTCGCGCCGGACGCATGCGCCTTTGCGGGGACGGGGGTACCGCTGTCAACCGGCGCCGGCCCGTCGCGGGTCATTATGGGTCATGCGAAGGGACGGACGCTCGCGGCCGCATGCCCGACGCCTCGCATCTTCGCGCAAATCCCCCCACCCGTCGCCGCACGCGCGATTGCCCGCTTGCCGCCACCGGGAAGCGCGCCTACCTCCCTCGAAATGCCCGACGATCCTTCCGCCGTAGACCGTATCGACGCCGCCATCGCCCGGATCGAGGCGGCGATCGACGCGCGCGCGCGCGCCGGCGACGCGCTTGCCCGCCGCCATGCCGCGCTCAAGGCACGGATGGCCGAGGCGGTGAGCGCGCTCGACGAGGTGATCGCCCGGGGCACCGCCGCCTGATGGCGCAGGTCACGCTCGACATCGGCGGCCGCCAGCATGCCATCGCCTGTCGCGACGGCGAGGAGGCGCGCCTGACGCAGCTCGGCCGGATGGTCGCGGAGCTGTGGCCGGCCGGCCTGCGCGCCGCCGCGAACATCCCCGGCGAGCGCGCGATGCTGTTCGTCGCCCTGATGCTGGCTGACGCGCTCGACGAGAGCCGCAATCGCGCGCCCGAGGGCGCGGCGGTCAGCGAGGCCGCGCTCGCCCGCATCGCCGATCGTCTCGAAGCGCTTGCGGATGCCCTTGAGCAGACGCCGCCGAGCGCCTAGATAGGTGGGCGGCGGGTTCTGCCCGGTACGAGCCTTGATAATCCCTGAGGCTATTCTTCATCCACGGGGGCTGTCCCTGCCCAGGCCCTGGCCTGACGCACATGGTCCCCACCTGACGTATTGGGCGTCGGTGGATATGATGGCAAACGGCCACGGCGGTCCCGCCACCCGCCCCCTGATCCCGCACCGCGATGGCGGACATGATGCAGGCTCTTCCTCTCAGAATGAGATATCGATCCGTGTCGCCACGATCCGTGGCGCGTTACGCGCCGATCGGCGGCATCGCGGACTATGGACCGTCGCGGCGATGACGGCGCACATGCGAACGGCAGGGACAGGGTGGGCGACGCCGCGCACGGCGCACGGCAGCGGTCGCTCGGGGCCGCGTCCGGCGCGCGCGGGCGCCTCGGGCCCGACGACGCCGGCATGACCGACAAGCGAGCGCTTCGAGCCCGTCTGCGCGCCGTCCGCGACGGCTTCGCGCGGAATGGCGTCGTCTCGCCCTCGCCTGCTTTCCTGGCGCGTCTGTCGCCGGGCCTGACGCTCGCCAGCTACGTGCCGGTCGGCAGCGAGGCCAACCCCCTCCCCCTCGTCCATGCCGCATTGGCCGCGGGTTGCGTCGTCGTGCTGCCGCATGTCGTGGATCGCATCTCCCCGATCCGGTTCCTCGCCTGGGATGCGGATTCCCCGCTCGTCGCCGGCCCGTTCAGCCTGCGCCAGCCTGCCGATTCGTCGCATGAGGGCACGCCCGACATCATCCTGACGCCCCTCGTCGGCTTCGACCGCCGCGGCAATCGCCTGGGTCAGGGCGCCGGCCACTATGATCGCGCCTTCGCCCGGCATCCGCATGCGTGGCGAATCGGCGTCGCCTGGTCCGTCCAGGAGACGGCGGCGCTAGCCCCCGACCCATGGGACGTGCCACTGCACGCCATCGTCACCGAATCGGAGTGGATAGTCCCGTGACCCCGACATGGCGCAAGCCCGCCGGCATGTTCGCCATTCTGGCGCTGATCGCGATCTGGTGCGTCGTCATCGCCAGCCTGTCGCCGGTCGTCGGCGGCTGGGCATGGTGGCTGCAACTGCCCTTCTATCTCGTAACCGGGATCATCTGGATCGCACCGCTCAAGCCACTGCTGCGCTGGATGGAGACGGGCCGCTGGCGCTGACGCGGCTGTACTTTTCGCTTGATCTGTGTTAAGGGAATGATGCGGCTGAGCGCCCTTGTTTCTCACCCCGGACCGGGGATCAGAATAGGACGCGTCGTCATCAGGCGTACGGGCGCCCTGTATCCGCGCGCCCACTTTATGGCGACCGCGAAACGGCCAAACGTGTGCGACTTTTGTGACCTTCCGGAAACAATCCGGAAACAAACGCCCTCTTCGGGGCGTGGCGCGAGTGACGGGGCTCGAACCCGCGACCTCCGGCGTGACAGGCCGGCGCTCTAACCAACTGAGCTACACCCGCGTGTACGACACGCGGCGCATGGCGCTATGCGTTTTCTCGGCAGATCCGGCCACCTCGTGAGAGGTGGCGCGAGTGACGGGGCTCGAACCCGCGACCTCCGGCGTGACAGGCCGGCGCTCTAACCAACTGAGCTACACCCGCTTGGAAGCGTTGAGGCGCGCCGACTAGGCGATGGTCGCAGGGGTGTCAACGGCCTATTCTTCAGGAGGCCTATTCTTCGCTAGCGTCGTCGACACGTTCGTTTCTCCGCCGCCGCGCGCGTTCCTGATGCACCAGCGTGCCATGCTCGAAGAGGAATCCGGCGATGTCGGGCTTGCCCGCCGCGCCGATCACCGTCTGGATGATGATCAGCAGCGGTACCGCCAGCAGCGCGCCTGCCGTCCCCCACACCCAGCCCCAGAAGCTGAGCGAGACGAGGATCATCAGGGGGCTGATCGTCAGCCGGTGTCCGACGATCAGCGGGGTGATCGCATTCGCCTCGACCAGGTGGCAGCCGATCATGACCGCCGGCGGCAGCATCGCGACCCAGATGTCGGTGAAGGTCATCATGCCGCCCACCGCCAGCAGGAACGCCGCCAGGATCGGGCCGAAATAGGGGACGTAGTTGAGCAGGGTCACGATCCCGCCCCACATCAGCGGCGATGGCATGCCGATGAAGTAGAGCGCGGCCGCGACGACGCAGCCGAGCGTGATGTTGATCAGCGTGATCGTGCCCAGATAGGCCGATACGTCGTCGACCACGTCCTGAATGACACGTGCGGTCGCCATCGCCCCGTCGAAGCTGGTCCGCCCGGTGATCGTCCGGCGGCGCATGCGCGTCCAGCCCGACAGGAAGAAGAAGACGATCAGGACGCCGAAGAAGAACTGGATGATCACCGTCGGCGCCGAGGTCGCGGCGAGTTCCAGGATCGAACTGGGCGGCGACACCGCGGCGGTCTGCGGCTGGCGCGGCGGCGCGGAGGCGATCTGCCGGAACAGCTTGTTCACCGACTTCTCGAGCGTCGAATAGAGGTCGAGCAGCGGCGACAGATTGTGCTGGATGCGCATGATCCGGCTGGGCAGCAGCTGGAAGAAGTCGGTGGCGGGCACCACGATCGCCGCGATCGCGACATTGGCGACCAGCAGGAAGACAAGGACGCACAGCAGCGCCGCGAGCGCCGACGGCAGGCGCCGCCGCTCCAGCCATTCCAGTACCGGCACCAGCGCGATCGCGATGACCAGCGCGGCGGTCAGCGGGAGGAAGAATTCGGCGCCGGACTTGAGCGCGAAGGGGATGCCCGCGACCAGCCCGATGCCCGCGATCAGCGTCAGCGCGGCGAGCAGCCGGTCGCGCCGCTGCGCGATCCTGCCGATCTCGTCGCGCCCCGGGACCAGCGGCGCGCCCAGCGCCGCTTCGTCCTCCGGGGAGAGGGCGGGTTGGCGGACGGGCACGGGGTCGTCGATCATGGGACTGCTCTAGCGCATTTTTCCGCTACGCAACCCTGCTTCTTGCATCGTCCGCGGCGCTCGCGTCAGGCAGCCGCGGCACGGTCGGCGAACAGCGTCTTGAGCGTGGTCTTCAGGATCTTGCCGTTGGCGTTGCGCGGCAGCGGTTCCGGCAGGAAGCGGATCGCGACCGGCACCTTGAACGCGGCGAGGCGCTCGCGCACCCAGGCCTGCAGTTCCGCCTCGGTCGCGACGCAGCCGGGACACAGATGGACCACCGCCACCGGCTCCTCGCCCAGCACGCGGTGCGGAATGCCGACCAGCGCGGCGTCGGTCACCGACGGATGGGCATAGAGGACATTCTCGACCTCGATCGAATAGATGTTCTCGCCGCCGCGGATAACCATGTCCTTCGCCCGGTCGGCGATGAACAGGAAGCCCTCTTCGTCGAGGCGGGCAAGGTCGCCGGTGCGCACCCAGCCGTCGACGAAGGTCGCCGCCGTCGCCTCGGGCTTGTTCCAATAGCCCTTCACGACCATCGGCCCGCGCGCCCATAATTCGCCGATCTCGCCCGGCGGGAGCACGGTGACGCCGTCCTCGCCACGGATCTGCAGGTCGGCGGTCGCGACGGGGGAGCCGGCGCTGTCGGGGCGGTTGAGATAATCCTCGCCGCCGTGCTGCGTCACCGTCGCCATCGTCTCGGTCATGCCCCAGCCGTTGCCGGGCAGCGCGCCGAACTCCTGATGGATGCGCCGGACCAGTTCGGGCGCGGACGGCGCCCCGCCATAGGCGATCGTCTCGAGCGAGGAGAGATCGTATTGGCCGCGGTCGGGATGCTCGAGCAGCTGCCAGGCGATCGTCGGCACGCCGCCGGTCATCGTCACCCGCTCGCGCTCGATCAGCGCCAGCGCCTGGCCCGCGTCCCATTTGCGCATCATGACGAGCGTCGAGCCGCTGGCGACCATGCCCATCAGCCCGGCCGAGCAACCGGTGACATGGAACAGCGGGATGACGCCGAGCGAGACGCGCGGCGCGGGCTCGGGCGGCATCTCGCCCCGGCGCAGATGGCTCCGCGCCGCGGTGAAGGCGCTCGACAGGATGTTGGTCACGATGTTGCGGTGCGTGCCCAATGCCCCCTTGGGCGCTCCCGTCGTGCCGCTGGTGTAGAAGATGGTCGCGTCGTCCTCGGGGTCGATCGCCACCGGCGGCAGCACCGTCTCCGGAAGGAAAGCCCAGTCGTTGGGCGCGCCGATCACCGCTTCGAGCCGCTCGACCCCGGGGGACGGTTCGCGGCTGCGGGCGACGATGACCCGGTCGAGCGCGGGCAAGGCCGGATAATGGTCTGCCAAGCGTGCATGCCGCTCCGCGTCGACGATCAGCAGCTTCGTCGCCGAGTCGGCCAGCCCGTATTCGAGCTCGGCGCCCGTCCACCAGGCATTGAGCGGCACGACGATCGCGCCGATCGCTGCCGCGGCGAAGAAGGCGACCGGCCATTCGGGCAGGTTGCGCATCGCCACGGCGACGCGATCACCCTTCCCCACCCCCGCCCCGACGAGATGCTCGGCAAGCCTCGCCGTCGCGCGGTAGAAGGCCTCGAACGTCACGCGGTCGTCCTCGAGCACTAGGAAGACCCGGTCGCCGTGCGCGCGGCTGGCCTGCAGCAGCTCGCGGATCGACGCGGGCGCGTTCTTCCAGACGCGCGTGGCCAGTCCGCGGATCGGCACCGTCTCCATCTCGAACGGGGCACCGGGCGCGGTAAGCAGCGCGGCGGCGGCGTCCATCGACATCGCCGGCCACGAGGATGGAAGGGGAACGATCGGGTCGCTGGCCATCGGTTCTGCCTCTCCTGTCGCCGCTGACAATCGCGTTTCGATGCAAGGTTACTGTTGATTTGCACGGCGCTCAAGGCGATACAAGTCCAGCTTCGAAATCAGGGTATGGGATGAGGATGATCAGCGAGAGTCCAGCGACGCATGGCTTCGACCCCGCTCGGCTGGCGGCGATCGATGCCTTCATCGCTGACCGCTATCTGGCGTCCGGCCGCCTGCCCCACGCGCAGCTCCTGATCGCCCGCGATGGGGAGATCGTCCACTTCTCCCATCAGGGCGCGGCGCGGGAGGGCGGCGCGGCGGTCGACGAGGGATCGCTGTTCCGCATCGCCTCGATGACCAAGCCGATCACGTCGCTCGCCTTCATGTTGCTCGTCGAGGAAGGCAAGGTGGCGGTCGATACGCCAGTCCACCACGTCCTCCCCGAGTTCAAGACCATCGGTGTCTACAATGGCGGTGGCGGTGGCGTGCCGTTCCTAACCCGGCCGACGTGCGAGCCGATGCGCATGCTCGACCTGCTGCGTCACACTGCCGGCCTGACCTATGGGTTCCAGAACCGATCGAACATCGACGCGGCCTATCGCGAGGGACGGATCGAAAGCTGGCACGGCAATCTGGATCTCGACGGTTTCGTCGCCGCGCTGGCGAGCCTTCCGCTGGAATTCTCCCCCGGGGAGGCGTGGAACTACTCGGTCGCCACGGACGTGCTGGGTGCCGTGATCGAGCGAGTGTCGGGGCAGGCGCTCGACGCCTTCTTTCACGACAGGATCTTCGCCCCGCTCGGCATGCACGACACCTTCTTCCAGGTGCCGGACGACAAGCTAGACCGGCTGACGGATTGCTGGACGGTCGTCGAGGGCAAGGGCCGCGTGCTGCACGACCGCGGCAGCGCCAGCGCCTGGAGCCGTCGGCCGAAGCTCCTGTCGGGTGGCGGCGGCCTGGTTTCGACCGCACTGGATTACCATCGTTTCTGCCGCCTCTGCGAAAATGGCGGCACGCTGGACGGCGCCCGCCTCGTCGGCCGCAAAACGCTCGATCTCATGACGATGAACCACCTGCCGGGCGGGAAGGACCTGTCGAGCCTGTCGCGGTCGCTGTTCAGCGAGACGCAGAATGCAGGCACGGGGTTCGGCCTCGGTTTCGCCGTGACGCAGGATGTCGCGCGAACGATGATGCCGGGATCGAAGGGGGAATATTACTGGGGCGGCATGTTCTCGACCGCCTTCTTCATCGACCCGGTCGAGCGGCTGCATATGGTGTTCATGACCCAGCTGAGCCCGTCCGGGCTGTACCCGATCCGGCGTGAACTCAAGACAATGATCTACGCCGCTCTCAACTGATCCAAGACCTTCTGGAGCCTTTGCCATGTCCTCGCCGATCCGCACCGAACGCCACGACGACGTCCTCCTCGTCATCTCCGACAACCCGCCGGTCAACGCACTGGGCGCTGCGGTACGACAGGGCCTGGAAGCAGCGATCAAGGAGGGCGAGGCGGACGATTCGATCACGGCGATGGTGATCCGCTGCGACGGCCGCACCTTCTTCGCCGGTGCCGACATCACCGAGTTCGGCAAGCCTCCCGTCGAGCCGATGTTGCCGGCGGTGGTCGATATGATCGAGGCATGCACCAAGCCCGTGGTCGCGGCTATCCACGGCACCGCCCTCGGCGGCGGCTGCGAGGTGGCGCTCGGCTGCCACTATCGCGTCGCGGTGCCGTCCGCGAAGCTCGGTACGCCGGAAGTGAAGCTGGGCCTGCTGCCAGGCGCAGGCGGCACGCAGCGGCTGCCTCGGCTGGCCGGCGTGCCGCTCGCGCTCGAGATGACGGCAAAGGGCGATCCGATCTCCGCGAAGAAGGCCGAAGCCGCCGGGCTGATCGACAAGATCGTCGGCGAAGACAGCCTGGAGGCGGACGCCATCGCCTTCGCCCGCGAAGTCGCCGCCAAGCGTCCGATCCCCCGCGCCTCCGACAAGAGCGCACAGGCCGATCCCGCCGCCGTCGAAGCGTTTCGTAAGGACAATGCCCGGCGCTTCCGCGGCTTCGAGGCGCCTGCCGCCAATATCGCCTGTGTCGTCAAGGCGACCGAAGTCCCGTTTTCCGAAGGCATCGCATTTGAACGCGCCGAGTTCTTGAAGCTGATGATGGGTACGCAGTCCGCCGCGCAGCGCCACATCTTCTTCGCGGAGCGCCAGGCGGCCAAGATCGACGACATCTCCGCCGATATCGTACTGCGCCCGATCAATCGCGTCGGGGTCATCGGCGCGGGGACGATGGGCGGCGGTATCGCGATGAACTTCCTGTCGGCCGGCATCCCCGTGACCATCGTAGAAATGGCACAGGAGGCGCTTGACCGCGGCACCGGCGTCATCCGCAAGAACTACGAAGCCACCGCCGCCAAAGGGCGCATGAAGCCGGAGCAGGTCGACGGCGCCATGAACGCGTTGTCGCCGACGCTCGACTTCGAGACCTTGCGCGAGTGCGACCTGATCATCGAGGCCGTGTACGAGAATATGGACGTGAAGAAGGACATTTTCGCGCGGCTCGACGGCATCGCCAAGGATGGCGCGATCCTGGCATCCAACACCTCCTACCTCGACATCGACGAGATCGCGGCCTGCACCAAGCGCCCCGGAGATGTGGTGGGCATGCACTTCTTCTCGCCTGCCAACGTCATGAAGCTGCTCGAGGTGGTGCGCGGCGCCAAGACGGCGCCCGATGTGCTGGCCACGGTCATGGCCCTGGCCAAAAAGATCAGGAAAGTCGCGGTGGTCGCCGGCGTCACCTATGGATTCATCGGCAACCGCATGCTGATGCCGCGGCAGGTCGAGGCGAACAAGCTGCTGCTGGAGGGCGCGACTCCCGAGCAGATCGACCGCGTCCATGTCGCTTTCGGCATGCCGATGGGGCCGTTCCAGATGGCGGATCTGGCGGGTGTCGACATCGGCTGGCACCGCGATCCCAACCGTATCGAGAATATCCGCGACGCGCTGGCGGCGGAAGGCCGTTGGGGTCAGAAGAAGCAGGCCGGATTCTACGACTATGACGAGAAGCGGAACCCGACCCCCTCGCCCCGTGTCGCCGAAATCATCCAGGAGTGGCGCGACAAGACGGGGACACCGCAGCATGAGGTCACGGACGAGGAGATCGTCGAGCGGACGCTGTACCCGATGGTCAACGAAGGCGCACTGATCCTTGAAGAAGGTAAGGCACAGCGCGCGTCGGACGTCGATGTCGTCTGGATCTATGGCTACGGCTGGCCCGTCTACCGCGGCGGACCGATGTTCTGGGCCAAGACCGAGGGCTATGAAAAGGTCGTCGCGGGCCTGGAAAAGCATGGCTTCGCCGTGGCGCAGAGCCTGAAGAGCGGCACCATCAAGTAAGCCAATCACGTGCCCGTCACTTGCCTAGAGCAGAGTTGGCGAAAGGGAACAGGATCATGACCGACCTCGAGACTTTCCGTACCGAAACGCGCGCATGGCTGGATGCGAACTGCCCTCCCGAGATGCGCGAGGCCATCCGTTCCGATGCCGACGTCTGCTGGGGCGGCCGGCGCTACGATCCCTCGGTCAATCCCGCGCAGGCTAAATGGCTGAAGGTCATGGCGGACCGTGGCTGGACCGTTCCGGATTGGCCCAAGGAATATGGCGGCGGCGGCCTTACGGCGGCCGAGACCAAGGTGCTGCGGGAGGAGATGGCGGCGATACGGGCGCGCATTCCGCTCAGTTCGTTCGGGATCTCGATGCTCGGGCCGGCGCTGCTGAAATATGGCAGCGAGGCGCAGAAACTGGAGCATCTACCGAAGATCGCGCGCGGCGAGATCCGCTGGTGCCAGGGCTATTCCGAACCCAATGCGGGCAGCGACCTCGCCGGTCTCGCGACAAGCGCGGAGGATGCCGGCGATCATTATGTGGTCAACGGGCAGAAGGTATGGACCAGCTACGCCGACAAGGCCGACTGGATCTTCTGCCTGGTGCGCACCAGCAAGGCATCCAAGCAGGGCGGCATCAGCTTCGTTCTGTTCGACATGGAAACGCCGGGAGTTTCGACCAAGCCGATCCTGCTGATCAGCGGCTATTCGCCCTTCTGCGAGACCTTCTTCGACAATGTGAAGGTGCCCAAGGCGAATCGCGTGCATGAGGAGAACAAGGGCTGGGATGTCGCCAAATACCTGCTCGGGCACGAGCGGGAGATGATCAGTGGCATGGGACTGGCAAGCGGGGGCCGCAACCCGCTGATCGAGGGCGCAATTGCGACCGTTGGTCTCGACCATGACGGGCGGCTGGCGGATCCCGTGCTGCGAAGCCAGATCGCCTTGTTCGAGGTCCGCGCCCGCGCCTTCGGATCGATGAGCGAGCGGTTCATCGACGAACTGAAGGCCGGCCGTGCGCATCCCGCGCAGCCGAGCATGATGAAATACGTCGGGACGGAGCTCAACAAGGATCGCCACGAGCTGATGATGGCGGCGGGTGGATCGGATGCGCTCGAATGGGAAAGCGAGGCCTCCAACCACGGCGCGGGCGCCCGCGCCTGGCTGCGCACCAAGGCCAATTCCATCGAGGGCGGGACCAGCGAGATCCAGCTCAACATCATCGCCAAGCGCATCCTGGAGCTGCCGGGCGCGTAACGACGCCCCCCTTCGGAACTGAATGGACAGAAGCCGCGCAGCGGCGAACGGCTGAGGGCGGGGTCGCGATCTGTGCGCGTTGAGCCGCCCTCACCCACCCCCCTCCCGGCAAGGTGGGGGCCAAGGAGAAGACGATGCCTCTCTACCTCAACGACGAACAGACGATGCTGCGCGATACGACCAAGGAGTTCGTCGCCGAACACGCTCCCGTCTCGCATCTGCGATCCCTGCGCGACGCGGACGATCCCACCGGCTTCTCTCGCGACCTGTGGAAGCAATTCGCCGAGATGGGTTTCACCGGCATCCTCGTCGGCGAAGATCATGGCGGCATGGGCCTCGGTCATGTCGAGGCAGGAGTCGTACTGGAGGAGATCGGCCGCAACCTATCGCCATCGCCGTTCCTCGCCACCGCAGTCGCCGCGGTCGAGGCATTGAAGGGCAGCGCGCAGGCGAATGCATGGTTACCGCGTATCGTCGCGGGCGATACCGTCGCGGCATTGGCGATCGATGAGGGGCCCAAGCATCGTTCCTCGATCGCGATGAAGGCGGAGCGGGCGGGCAATGGTTTCCGCTTGTCGGGCACCAAGCAGTTCGTCGCGCATGGCCATGTCGCGGACTTGCTGATCGTGGCGGCCCGCACGTCTGGACGTGCCGACGACGAAGGCGGCGTCACCATGTTTGCCGTGCCGCGCGACGCCGCCGGCCTTTCCGCCACGCCCGAACGACTGACCGATGCCAGCCTTGCGGCGCGGCTGACGTTCGATGGCGTGATGGTGGATGCCGACGCCGTCATCGGCGAGGTCGATGCGGGCCGCGACCCCTTGAACCGTTTGCTCCGGGCGGGACGGACGGGCGCCGCAGCGGAGCTGATCGGCGTCGGTGGCGGTGCCATGGACATGACCATAGGCTACCTCAAGCAGCGCAAGCAGTTCGGCGTGCCGATCGGCGGCTTCCAGGCGCTCCAGCACCGCGCAGCCCACCTCTACAGCGAGATGGAGGTCGCGCGGGCCGCCGTGCTCAAGGCGCAGCAGCTGCTCGATGCCGGCAGCGACGCTGCGGATGAAGCGGTGTCGGTGGCCAAGGCGATGAGTGGGATGGCGACGACGCTCTCCGTTCAGGAGGCGGTGCAGATGCATGGTGGCATCGGCATGACGGATGAGTATGACGTCGGCTTCTACATGAAGCGGGCCCGCGTGCTCGCTGAGATGTTCGGCGACATCGGCTTCCATGCCGACCGCCTGGCAAGGAATGCGGGATATTGATGAAAGAAGACCCCCTCTCTTCCGATCTCGGGCCGCCCCAGAAGTCGCCTGAGGAACTCGCGGCGATGCTGGTGGCGCTGCTCGATGTCGAGGAGATCGACACCGATCTGTATCGTGGCGCGCGCCAGCCGGGCGGCCGCGGTCGCGTCTTCGGCGGACAGGTCATCGCCCAAGCCCTGCAGGCGGCGCAGCGGTCGGTGGCGGGCAAGGACGCGCACTCCCTGCACGCCTATTTCATGCGGCCGGGGGATGAGGATTTCCCGATCATCTTTCGCGTCATCCGCGACTTCGAGGGGCGCAGCTTCGCCACCCGCCGGGTGGTCGCCTTGCAGAAGGGGCAGCCGATCCTCAATCTCGCCGCGTCGTTCCAGGTGCCGGAAGAAGGCTTGCATCACCAGGATGCAATGCCCGACGTGCCCCCACCCGACGCGCTCAAATCCGAACGCGAGCTGCGCCTTGCCATCGCCGACCAGGTGCCGGAGAAGATCCGCGCCTTCTTCCTGCGCCGCCAAAACGCGATCGAGATGCGTCCGCTCTATCCGCGCAGCTGGTTCCAGCCGGAAAAGCGGGAGCCGACCAATGCGGCGTGGTTCCGCGTCGCCGCGCCGATCGGCGACGATCCGACGCTTCATCGTGCCGCGCTGGCCTATGCGTCGGACATGGCCTTGATGGCGACGTCGATGATGCCGCACGGCGTCAACTGGCTGATGCCGGACATGCAATGCGCCAGCCTGGATCATGCGCTATGGCTGCACGAACCGTTCCGCGCCGACGACTGGCTGCTCTACGTCACCGACAGCCCCTGGGCTGGGCATGCGCGCGGCATGAACCGAGGCAGCATCTTCACACGCGATGGCCGGCTGGTCGCCACCGTCGCGCAGGAGGGGCTGATCCGCCAGCGCAGCCCGTAGGGTTGAGCGAGGCCGGTCAGTCGGGTGTCGGCAGCCGATCCGTCCCGGTCAGCAGCACGGCCTCGCCATGCTCGCCGGACCGGCCCATCCGGTAACGCACCCGCTCGGTGCAGCCGACATAGCCCGGTCCCGGTCGGAAGGTCGCGGCGCGCAGCATATTTTCGGCGGCAGTGCCGAAGTCCGCGGTCGGCTCCGCGACCTTCGCATGGACGTTGCCGATCTCACCCCAGGGGGCAACATCGTAGGTCACGATCGCCCATCCCTCGATGCTGCGCGCCTGATAATTCGGCGGATAGGCGAAGCGCGGTGCCCGATCCCAGACATGGTCCTTCGGACAGGTCGCCGCCGCCGGCCGCCAGTCCTCCTCCATCGGAGGGGCTGGCGCGGGCAGGATCGCTGGCCCCTTGAAGTAGCCATAGGTACAGCCGGTGTGCGCCCCCTTTTCGAAGCGGGAGCGCGCCACGGCGGCGCGTCCGGCGGTGTCGAGCGCGGACGCACCATCGCCACCGATCGTCCGGACCCGGCGAGGCTTGCCACCTGGTGACAGGTCGAACCCTATCATCGTCCAGCTGTGGTATCCGGGCTGATCGGGCAACCGCTTGAAATCCGGGAAGGCGCGCAGCAGCGCGGCGGGGGCGGGATCGCCGCAATCGCCACCGGCGTGGATGCGATCCCACAGGCTGCGCGGAGGATTGCTGCGCGGCGTCATGAAGGTCGCCATGACATCGCCAAGGGGGGCGCTCGACACCGGGATGAGATCCGGCGTGAAGGTCAGAACGCAGCCGCGCCGTTCCTGGCCGGGCACAAACCGCGCGGCGGCGAGTGCGGGCGCCAGATCGTCGGCATCGGGAATGAAGTCCTCGTTCCGCCTGGTAATGGAAAGCGGCCGACCGGCGGCATCGATCCGGAAGTCGATCGTCAGGGACAGGCGATTGCCGGAGTAATAGACGGTGGTGCGGCGCGGCTCCGCAGCCCGCGCTGGCGCCTGGGGTCCGCCTTCCTTGCACAATACCGGACTTGCGACCCAGTCGAGCAGCCACTCTCCCCGAAGCGGCACCGGCGGCGCGGGCGGCGCGGAAGCGGCGGACTGCACGGCGGCCGCGATGGCAGCGACGAGGATGATGGTCATCACAGCATCCTGCGCGCCGATGGTGACGGCATCAAGTCAAACGGCGGTTTTGCCATATTCCTGCCGGGTCACCGGATGGCTGGTCGAAAGCCCCCCGTCTACGACGAGCGCATGGCCGTTGACGTAGCTCGCGGCATCCGAGGCGAGAAAGGCGATGGCCTCCGCCAATTCTTCGGGCTGAGCCCCGCGGCGCAGCGGATTGAGCCGGCCCACGCGGTCGAGCTTGCCTGCGTCACGGGCATAGTCGAACGTCGGCTGCGTCATGCCCGTCTCCGTCAGTCCGGGACAGACCGCATTGACCCGGACGTTGCTGCCCGACAGCTGCTGTGCCGATACCTGCGCCAGATTGATGACGCCCGCCTTGGAGGCGGAATAGGCGGGAGAGCCGGCACCCGAACGGAGCCCGGCGACGCTGGCGGTCAGGACGATCGCACCGCCGCCACGCTCGGCGATCCGCGGCGCGGCATGCTTGACGGCAAGAAACGGTCCGATCAGGTTAACGCGGAGCACCTCCGTGATCAGCGCGACGTCGGTATCGAAGAGGTTGGCGAGGCCGCCGGAAATGCCGGCATTGGCGACCATGACGTCCAGGCCGCCGAACCGGTCGCAGGCCAGCGCGATCGCGCGGATCACGTCCTCCTCGCGCCCGGCGTCGATCCGGATCGCCTGCGCCGCGCCGCCAGCCTCCGCGATCAGGGCGGCGGTCTCCTCCGCGCCGTCGGTCATGTCGGCGACGACGACCCGAGCTCCCTCGGCGGCGAAGAGGCGTGCGGCCGCGCGGCCGATCCCGGAGCCGGCGCCGGTGACGACGATCGACTTGTCATGAAAGCGCGCCATCAGATCGTCACCCCACCGTCCACGACGAGCGCCTGCCCGGTCATGTAGCGACTGGCGTCCGAGGCGAGATAGACGATCGCACCCGCGATATCGATGGGATCGCCAAGGCGGCGGAGCGGTGTGTGCCGGCTGGAGCGTGCCTCCGCCTCCGGCGTATCCCAGAGCGCGCGGGCGAAGTCGGTCTTGATCAGGCCCGGCGCGACGCAGTTCACCCGGACATTGTCGGGACCGTATTCCACCGCATAGTTGCGGGCGAGCTGGAAGTCGGCCGCCTTGGAGACGTTGTAGGCGCCGATCACGTCCGAGCCCCTGAGCCCGCCGATCGACGAGACGATGACGATCGAGCCTGCGCGACGCTCCCGCATCTCAGGTGCGACCATCTGGATCAGCCAGTGGTTGGAGAGGATGTTGTTGTCGAGGATCTTGCGAAACTGGTCGTCGGCGATGCCGGCGAGCGGCCCGTAATAGGGGTTGGACGCGGCGTTGCAGACCAGTACGTCGATCCGCCCCCAGGCCGCGCGGGTGCGGTCGACCAGCGTCTGGAGCGCGCCCTTGTCGGAGATGCTGGCGGCGATGGCGACGGCGCGGCCCGGACCGAATTCCGCCTCGATCTCCGCCACCACGGCCTCGCAGGCATCCTGCTTGCGACTGGAGATGACCACCCGCGCGCCCTGGCGGACGAGTTCGATGGCGCTGGCCTTGCCGATGCCGCGGCTGGAGCCGGTGACGATGACGACCTTGTCGGTCAGGTCGAACAACATAGGGCTTGACTTTCTTGAAAGGTCACAAAGGTCACAGTGTTTACAGCGAATCCTATCTAAGACCTGATGGTAGAAATGCCCATCAAGCGCCCGCCTGCTCTGCAAAATGCCAACTTGCCGCCGCGAGACGATAGACCTGCGCCGCGGAGCGTTCCGCCTGCGCGCTGGACGCGGTGCCGTCGACGATCCGCTTCTTGATCCCCTGCACGATGCCGGTGAGGCGGAAGAGGTTGTAGGCGAAATACCAATTCAGGTCGGGGACGCCGTCACGTCCCGTCGCCGTGCAATAACGAGCGACCATGTCTTCGATGGTGGGGATGCCGGTTTCCGGACCGGTCTGTCCCTTCACCCCCGAACGCCCCTCCGGCTCGGTCACCCAACTCATGAGGAAATAGGAGAAGTCCGCGAGCGGATCGCCGAGCGTCGACAATTCCCAGTCCAGCACCGCGACCACCCGCGGCTCCGTCGCGTGGAAGATCATGTTGTCGATGCGATAGTCGCCGTGCACGATCGACGTGCGCGTCTGGTCGGGCACGGTCCGGGGCAGCCACGCGATCAGCCGCTCGACCTCCGGCATGGTCTCCGTCTCGCTGGCGCGGTATTGCCGCGTCCAGCGTTCGACCTGGCGGGCGAAGTAATTGCCGGGCTTGCCATAGTCGCCGAGGCCCGCCGCCTGGAAATCGGTCGTGTGGAGCGCGGCGAGCGTATCGACCATCGCATTGTAGACGCCGGTGCGCTGATCCGGCGTATAGCCCGGCAGCGTCCCGTCCCAGAGATTGCGCCCCTCCACCAGCGCCATGACGTAGAAGACCGCGCCGATGACGTCTTCGTCCTCGCACAGGGCATAAGGGCGGGCGACAGGGAAGCCGGTGGGGTACAGGCCCGCGATCAGGCGATATTCGCGGTCCACCGCATGGGCGGACGGCAGCAGCTTGCCGAAGGGCTTGCGACGCAGGACATAGGCGCCCGACGGGCTGTCGAGCCGATAGGTCGGATTGGACTGGCCGCCAGCGAACTTGGCGTAGCGGAGCGGGCCGGTGAACCCGGCGACGTTCGCCTCCATCCACGCGGACAGTCGGTCGAGGTCGAGGCGATCCTTGTCCGCCACGGGAATGATGCTGGGTGCTTCGGTCATGCGTCGGGTCCGGGGCGGTTCAGTCGAAGACGATGACGCTGCGCGTCGCGTCGCCGCGGCGCAGTTCGTCGAAGGCATGATTGATGCGGTCGAGCGGCAGGCGATCGGCGATGATCGTGTCGAGGTCGAGCAGCCCGCGCTGATAGAAATCCACCAGCCGGGGGATGTCGACGGGGAACCGGTTGTAGCCCATGAAGCCGCCCTGCAGCGTCTTGCCCGACAGGAGATCGATCGCCGACAGTCCGACGGATTCCGTCGGCGGCAGCATGCCGAGGATCGTCGCGGTACCGCCACGCCGAAGCACCTTGACCGCCGTGGCGGCCGATTGCGGGCGGCCGACGGCCTCGATGGCGTGATGGACGCCGCCCTTCGTAATCGCGACGACCTCGTCCGCCGCCGTATCGCTCGTCGCGTCGATCGTGTGCGTCGCGCCGAGCGTCTCGGCAACCGCGCGCTTTTCCGCGACGGGGTCGAGCGCGATGATCTTGCCGGCGCCCGCGATCTTCGCGGCGTTGACGGCGGCAAGGCCGATGCCGCCGCAGCCGACGATGCACACCGTTTCCCCCGGCGTCACGTCGGCGACGTTGAACACCGCGCCCGCCCCCGTCGTCACCGCGCAGCCGATCAGCGCGGCGCGGTCGAGCGGCATGTCGCGATCGATCGCGACACAGGCATGTTCGTGCACCAGCATCATCTCGGCATAAGCGGACAGATTGAGCATCTGCGCGATCGGCCGTGCATCCTGGCCGACGCCGAGCATCAGCCGGGGCGGCGCCCCCTTCGGGCGGCGGACGCTGCTGTCGACGCACAGGAACATGCGGCCAGTGACGCAGAATTCGCAATGGCCGCAAAAGGCCGAGAGACAGGTGACGACATGGTCGCCGACCCGCACCGTACGCACCTCGTCACCCACCGCCTCGACGACGCCGGCCGCCTCATGGCCGGGGATGGTGGGCAGCTGATGCGGATAGGTGCCGTCGACAAAATGCAGATCCGATCGGCAAACCCCGACCGCGTGCGTGCGGATCAGCACCTCGTGCGGACCCGGCTTGTCGATCGTGACGTCCTCGATGACGAGCGGCGTCCTGGCTTCGTGGAGCACGGCGGCTTTCATGACGATCCCTTTCGCATGGTCGCTTCCCCCCTCATCCTCCCCTTTTGCCGTCGCTGGCGGGAGGGGGCGACTCGGCCGCCCCGGGGCGAGGCACGCTGTCTTCGCCTATCGGCCGGCCCTTTCCAGCGCGATATCGGCGTAGCGCCCGAATTCGTGGCGCGCGATGGCACGGTTGTGCACCTCGTCCGGCCCGTCCGCGAAGCGCAGCGTGCGCACCGCGGCCCAGTCGTGCGCCAGCTTGAAGTCCTGGCTGACGCCGCCGCCGCCATGCGCCTGGATCGCATCGTCGAGGATCTGCAGCGCCATCGTCGGCGCCTGGACCTTGATCATCGCGATCTCGAGCTGCGCGGCCTTGTTGCCCGCCTTGTCCATCATGTCCGCGGCCTTCAGGCAGAGCAGCCGGGTCATCTCGATATCGATGCGCGCGCGGGCGATCCGCTGCTCCCATACCGAATGGTCGGCGATCCGCTTGCCGAAGGCGACGCGGGTCAGCAGGCGCTTCGCCATCGCCTCGATCGCCTCTTCGGCCACGCCGATCGTGCGCATGCAGTGATGGATACGCCCCGGCCCGAGCCGGCCCTGCGCGATCTCGAAGCCGCGTCCTTCGCCCAGCAGCATGTTCTCGACGGGCACGCGGACATTGTCGAGCCGGACCTGGCCGTGGCCGTGCGGCGCATGGTCATAGCCGTAGACGGTCAGCATCCGCTCGATCGTCACGCCGGCCGCATCCATCGGTACCAGGATCATGCTCTGCTGCTGGTGCCGCTTCGCCTCCGTGTCGGTCTTGCCCATGACGATCGCGACCTTGCAGCGCGGATCGCCGACGCCGCTCGACCACCATTTGGTGCCGGAGATGACGTAATGGTCGCCGTCGCGCACCATCCGCGTCTCGATATTGGTCGCGTCGGACGAGGCGACGGCGGGCTCGGTCATCAGGAAGGCGGAGCGGATGTCGCCCTGCATCAGCGGGCGCAGCCACGCGTCCTTCTGCGCGCGGGTGCCATAGCGGTGCAGCACCTCCATGTTGCCCGTGTCGGGAGCCGAGCAGTTGAAGCATTCCGAGGCCCAGCCGATCCGCCCCATCTCCTCCGCGCACAGCGCATATTCGAGGTTGGTGAGTTGTTCGCCCTCGAACGCGAAACTGTCGTCGACCGGCGGCATGCCCGAGTGCGGCGGCATGAAGAAGTTCCACAGACCGGCGGCCTTGGCCTTCGCCTTCACCTCCTCGATCACCGGGATCACCTTCCAGCGGTCGCCGTCATGCTCCTGCGCGTGATAGTCCGCCTGCCGCGGCCGGATCTCCGCCTGGATGAAGGCGCGTACCCGATCCCGGAAATACGTCTCGCGCTCGTTGAGGGTGAAATCCATGAGGCTCCTCGTCCCGCTATCGTTTGGGCAGGCTTATGCCATACCGCATATTCGGTAAAGCCTCCCGCCAGCTACGTGCGCGAGAAAATACGCAGCGTCCCGCCGTCAGCCAAAAAACACTGTTTCTTCGAAAGCTCGGTTGATACAGTCGCGCGATGACGGACGCGGGGGCGCCCACGCAGGTGGGGATCGGTGAGGAGGAAACGGGCACCAAGCGGTTCCGGGCGAAGCGCGACGCCATATTGGCCGCCGCTGCGGAAGCGATCAACGAACAGAGTGCGAAGGGCATGACCTTCGCCGACGTGGCGCGCCGCGTCGGGCTGAACACCACCAGCGTGACCTATTATTTCAAGCGCAAGGAGGATCTGGCGGCGGCGGCGTTCGAGCACACGCTCGATCTGCTGCTCGCGATGCTGGACGACGCGGCCGCCGAAGCGTCGCCGCAGGCGCGGGTGCGCCGGTTCCTGGCACTCAACATGGCGCGCCTCGCGCGCGTGCAGCGCGGCGAGGAACGCGCCATGGCGGTGCTGTCGGACCTGCGCGCATCGGAAGAGCCAAACCGCACGCGCCTGCTCAATCGCTGGCGCGAGGTCTTTCGGCGCACCCGCGCCCTGTGGGGGCCGGCAGCGAGCCGCGCACATACCGACCTGTTCGGCGCCCGGGCGCACGTGCTGCTGGAGAATATCTTCTGGTTGCCGGCGTGGCTCGACCGGTACGAGCCAGACCAGTTCGACCGTGTCGAGGCGCGACTGATGGACGTTTTCGCGGGCGGCATCGCCCAGCCCGACGCCCGCTGGTCGCCGGCGCCGATCGACCTGGCGCATGCCGAGACCGAACCGGGACGCGCGGCCTTCTTGCTCGCCGCGACCCGGCTGATCAACGAGCTCGGCTATCGCGGCGCGTCGGTACAGCGGATCGCGGCGGAGCTGAACGTCACCAAGGGCAGCTTCTACCACCATCTGGATGCCAAGGACGATCTGGTCATCGCCTGCTACCGCCGCAGCTTCGACACGATCTCCGATGCGCAGCGGCTGGCCGACGCCGCGGGCGGAAGCCACTGGCAGCGGCTGTCGAGCACGATCGCGACGCTGCTGGACGTGCAGTTCGCCGAGCGCGCGCCCTTGCTGCGCACGACCGCGCTCAGCGGCCTGCCCGCCGACGTGCGCAGCGCGATGGTCGACCGGTCGAACCGTATCGCCCGCCGCTTCGCGGGCACGATGTTGGACGGCATCGCCGAAGGATCGATGCGCGCGGTCGATGCGCTGATCGCCGCACAGGCACTGATGGCGCTGCAGAATGCGGCGTTCGACATGCGCAAATGGGCCGCGGCGATGCCGCGCGATCGCGCGATCGGCGTCTATGCGTCGACGATCCTGTTCGGCATGTTCGACGACCGCGCGATCGACTGACCCCGCCCCGGACCGGGCTGGAGGCGCCTGAGGCCGTGGACGGCGCCGCATGTAGCTCAGATTTCGATTTTGTTCCCGCCTGTCGAAAATTTTATACGTTTAGGGTGCGGATGTTGTCCTTCGGCGTCGTCATGACGTCATGGGACGACGCTGGCGTCGTTCCTGCTAGGAGACGAGACGCGAGGCATGTCCGACACGATCAAACCGCCCCCCGCCCAATTCCTGCGCGACGACGTCATTCGCGGCGGGATGGACCTGTTGCTGTTCGCCCATAAGTCGCACCTGCGCCATTCGGACGCCGAACTCGCGGCGCTCGGGCTGGGGCGCGCCCATCATCGCTGCCTCTATTTTATCGGGCGGCAACCGAACCTCTCGGTTGGCGACCTGCTGTCGCTGCTCGGCGTGACCAAGCAGTCGCTGGGCCGCGTGCTCGGCGCGCTGATCGAACGCGGGCTGGTCGAGCAGCGGACGGGCGAGACGGACCGTCGCCAGCGGCTGTTGCGGCTGACGGCGGCCGGCGATGCGCTGGAGCGCCGTCTCTTCTCGGGCCTGCACCAGAACATGAGCCGCGCCTATGCCGCATCGGGCGAGGAAGCGGTCACCGGCTTCTGGACGATGATGCAGAACCTGATGAGCGACGAGGCGCAGCGTCAGTTCGCCGCCTTCCACGCCGTGCCGGGCCGTACCGGCGAGATGATGGCCGCGGCCCACTGATCAAAGGCCGGACGGCGCACGGCCGGGGGGACCGGCGCCGCCCATGCGCACCATGCGCCGCCTGATAGCCGGCCCTTGCCTGTCTCGACCGGTCGTGCGGTCAGCGCGACGGCGCGCCGCCGCGCACGAAGCACGGCTGCTGCATCAATAGCCCGCCAGCCGGCCGAAGCGGTCGCGGTGCCATGCGGCATTGCCCCACATCGCCTCGAGCACGGCGGCGCGCTTCAGGTAGAAACCGGCGTGATGCTCGTCGGTCATGCCGATGCCGCCATGCAGCTGCACCATCTCCCGACTGACGAGCTTCGTGGTCTCGCCGCCGACCGCCTTGGCAAGGCTGACCGCCTGCGCGACGTCGGATCGGCCCGCGTCGATCGCCTCCAGCGCGCCCTCGACCACCGAGCGCATCAATTCGAGCTCGGTGAACATCTTGGCCATGCGATGCTGCAGCGCCTGGAAGGTGCTGAGCGGCTGACCGAATTGGACGCGCGTCTTGAGATAGGCGTTGGTGTCGTCGAACGCCTGACCGGCGAGGCCGAGCATCTCGGCGGTGACGAGCGCGGCAGCCCGGTCGCAGATCGCGGCCGTCAGCGCCTTGTCGCCGAGCCGCACGGCCGGCGCCGCGTCGAAACGGACGTCGGCGTGACTGCGGCTGTCGGCCATCCGGCGCGGCGTTCTGGAGACCGCCGCATCGCCGGCGACGAGATAGAGGCCGTCCGCCGCCGCGACGACGAAGGCTTGCGCCCCGTCCCCCTCCGCGACGAACATCTTCGTGCCCGTCAGCCGCCCGTCCGCGACGACCGTGTCGAGTGCGTCCGGATCGTGCAACGGTCCCTCGTCGACCGCCAGCGCGACGATCGCCTCGCCGGCCGCGATACGGGGCAGCCATGCCGCCCTCGCCTCGGCATCCTCGCCCATCGCGATCGCGCTCGCCGCGGCGGCGGTCGCGGCGAGCGGCGTCGCGGTCAGCGTCCGGCCGAGCTGTTCGAGCACGAGCCCCAGCGACAGATACCCCATGCCGGCGCCGCCATCCGCCTCCGGCACGACGATACCGGGCCAGCCCATCTGGCCGACCTCCGCCCAGACGGCGGGATCGAAGCCGGCGGGCGGCGCGGCGTCGCGTACCGCGCGGAACGCGGCGACGGGCGATTCCTTGTCGGTCCAGCTCTGCGCCATGTCGCGCAGCATCGTCTGGTCTTCGGTCAGCACGGCCATGTCTGTTGCTCCGTTCTCCGCGGCGCGGCGATCACTGGTGGTCGAGCATCCCGAGGATGCGCTTGGCGACGATGTTGTTCTGGATCTCGGTCGAGCCGCCGTAGATCGAGACGGCCTTGCCCCACAGCCAGGTGCGGGTCTGGGTCAGTTCCTCGTCTCTGAAGCCCTCGCCCTCCCAGCCGAGGCCGTTCATGCCCATGATCTCGATGGCGAGTTCCGCGCGCTCCTGCGTGATCCGGGCGCCGACGTTCTTCATGATCGACGAGGTCGCGGACGGACCCTGGCTCGCCTTCGCCTCCAGCGCGGCGCGGCGCAACGTCAAGCCGAAGGCGCGCACGTCCATGTCGTGGCGGATCAGCCGCGCGCGCAGATCCGCGTCCGCGAGCCGGCCCTCGGCGTCGACGCCGCGATAGCGCTTGGCGATCTCGCCGAGCGGTGTCCCGGCGAGCAGACGCCCGGTCGAGCCGCCGCCCGACAGGCTGGAACGTTCGTGCTGGAGCAGGCGCTTGCCGATCGTCCAGCCCTCCCCCTCGCGGCCGACGAGATTTTTCTTGGGCACCTTCACGTCCGTGAAGAACGTCTCGCAGAAGGGCGAGGCGCCGGAAATGAGGCGGATCGGCTTCACCTCGACGCCCGGCGCGTCCATGTCGATCAGCAGGAAGCTGATCCCCTCGTGCTTGCGCGTCCGATCGGTGCGGACGAGCGCAAAGCACTTGTCCGCCCACTGGCCGCCGCTGGTCCAGGTCTTCTGGCCGTTGACAAGATAGTGGTCGCCGCAATCCTCGGCGAACGTCTGCAGATTGGCGAGGTCGGAGCCGGCGCCCGGTTCGGAATAGCCCTGGCACCAGCGGATCTCGCCGCGGGCGATCGGGGGAATGTGCTCGCGCTTCTGCGCCTCGCTGCCATATTCGAGCAGCGTGGGGCCGAACATCATCACGCCCATGCCGCCGATCGGGTTCCACGCACCGATCCGCGCCATCTCCTCCGCCAGCACGCGCGCCTCCGCACGCGACAGGCCGCCGCCGCCATAGTCGCGCGGCCAGGTCGGCACGCCCCAGCCTTTCGCGCCCATTGCCTCGCGCCAGCGGCGCTGGTCGTCCGTCTCCTCACCCGGCCCCTCCACCGCGGACATCGCATTGTCCTTGTGCGCCAGCGCGGAAGGGAAGTTCGCGGCCAGCCACGCGCGCGCCTCCGCACGGAAGGCGTCAAGCGGATCGGCGGGGGCGTCGGGCGCGGCAAGCGTGGCCATCGGCATCTCTCCTCAGCCCGATTCAGAAGATCGGGTATGCTGGACGGGCATCGCACGGATGCGCCCCCGATGCAAATGCATCGAACCTGCGGATTGGCGCAGGAGCACCGTCGGTCTACACCGGCGCGAAGGGCGGCAGGGCGGCCGATCGGACGGCAAGGGGAAGAAGCATGCGATTCGAGCATCGGGCGATCCCGATCGTCCTCGCGGCCGTCGTCGTCGACGTGATCGGGCTGGGCATCGTCATGCCCGTGCTGCCGGCGCTGGTGACGCATCTGGGCCGGATGGATCTGGCGCAGGCCACGCGCGTGTCCGGCTGGCTGCTCGCCGTGTTCGCGATCGGCCAGTTCGTCGCCGGTCCGATCCTCGGCAATCTGGGCGACCGCTTCGGGCGACGGCCGGTGTTGATGGCCTCGATGGTCGCCTTCAGCCTCGATTATCTTCTGATGGCGGCGGCGCCGACGCTCGCATGGCTGTTCGTCGGGCGCGCGATCGCGGGCGTCGCCGGCGCGACGTTCGGGCCGGCGGGCGCGGTGATCGCTGACACGACGCCCGCCGACCGGCGTGGCCCGATCTTCGGCCTGCTGGGCGCGGCATTCGGCGTCGGCTTCATCCTAGGCCCGGCGCTGGGCGGTATCGCCGCCGGCTGGGGCACCCGCGCGCCCTTCGTCGTCGCCGCGGCGCTCGCCGCGCTCAACGCCGTCGCGATGGCGCTCTTCCTTCCCGAGACGCTCGCACCGCAAAACCGCCGGCCCTTCCGGCTGCGTGACGCACATGTCGTCGACGCGTTCAAGCCGCTGTTCGCCGCCGGCAATGCGACGCCGCTGCTGGTCGCCTGGTTCCTGTGGCAATTGGGCAATACCGTCTACCCCGCGACCTGGTCGTTCTGGGCGGCGATCCGGTTCGGCTGGAACGCCACGGCGATCGGCTGGAGCCTCGCCTGGGTCGGCTTCCTCAGCGTGGTCGTCCAAGTGGGGCTGACGCGGCGCGTGCTCGCGCGGGTCGGCGAGCGCAACGCGGCGGTCATCGGCCTGTTCAGCGCCACTGCGACGCTGATCGCCTATGCGTTCACGACGCAGGGATGGCAGGTCTATGCGTTCTTCCTGCTCGGCTGCCTGGGCGCCTTCGCCTATCCGGCGATGAACGCGACGCTGTCGCGCATGGTCGACGCGACGCGGCAGGGTGCGCTGCAGGGCGGCATCGGATCGATGAATTCGGTCGCGGCGATCCTGGGGCCGCTCATCGCCGCGCAAAGCCTTGGCTGGGGCGCCGCCCATGGATTCGACGGCGCCGCGTTCATGGTCGCCGCCGCGCTGATCGGCAGCGCCGCATCAATCATCTGGCTGCGCGTACCGACGGCATCGCCAGCGCCGGAGTCGCCAGCGGCGATCAGTCGCTGATCGTCCAGCCCTGCGCGCTGCGGCCGCGCACGCCCTGCTGCGCGAGCAACAGGCTTTGATAGCTGGTCGGCGGCACGGCCACAGGGACGAAGGCGGCGGTCTCGACGGGGGCGATACGCACCGGTGCGGCGACCATGACCGGCAGGCGTGGCGCGACGCCGCGCATGGCGACCCGATCCACCGTGAAGGCGTGGAATTCCTGCCCCGCTGCGAAGCGCGCATGCTTGCCCTTGACGAACGCGCCCGCGACGATGCCGCCGAACGCCACCGCCCCGATCGTCGCCGCGGTCGCGCCGTCCCCTTCCGCGCGGAAGCGCCCCGTCACGGGAATGGAGCGGCCCTCGACCTCGACCGATCGCAGCGCGATCTCCAGCTTGCCGGACCGCCCATAGGCGCCCTTGCCGGAGCGAACCGCCACCTCTCCGACGCCGGGCGTACCCTGCGGGATGAGCAGGCGGCCATCGGCGTAGACATCCCGACTGACGGTGACGCCGAACCGCTGGCCGACGTGCGCGCCCGCGGAACTGAGGTCCTGATCCAGCGTGACGGCAATGTCGCTATGCGCGGGCAGCGCGGCCTCCTGCGCCTGTGGCGTCGCCTGTGCCGGCATGGCCAGCGCCGCCGAGACGAGCCCCAAAGCGACCTTCCCCAAATTCGCCATCGTTCCCGCGCCTCCCATGCGCCGTCATGTCCATACGGTGCGGATCTAACCGAAAGGCCTTCGCGAGCGATGAAGCGCGATCGTCAACGCCGCGCTTACCATAGCCATCGCCGACGTAACCGAACCCGGGTTTTCGACGATTGCGTATGGTCGTGGCGGCCAAAGCCGCCTAGCGTCGCGTCATGATCGAATACCGCGAATCCGACCTGCCATGACCGGCCTCAAGACGATCCTCGACACGCTGGAGCCTGCGGCGGACGGGTGGCGTGGGACGATCCCGGAGACCTGGCTGCAGGGGAGGACGTGCTACGGCGGCCTGTCGGCAGCCCTCGCGCTGCACGCGGCGCAAGCCTCGGACGTCGACCTGCCGCCGCTTCGTTCTGCGCTGGTGGCGTTCGTCGGCCCGTTGAGCGGAACCGTCGTCGTCCGCGCGACGCGGCTGAGGCGGGGGCGCAACGCCGCCTTCGTGCAGGCGGATGTCGAGGGCGAGGCGGGGCTGGGCCTGCGCGCGACGTTCGTGTTCATGGCGCCCGTGCCGTCGCGCGTCGATCACCGCGTCGAGGCGCCCCTGCCCTTTGCGGTGCCGGAACCGGGAGCGCCGACGCAGAACGGTCACCCCGCCGTGCGTTTCTCGCAGAATTTCGACATGGTCGACGACGTCGCCGGCACCGGCCCGGCGGAATGGCGGCGCTGGGTGCGGCTGCGCGACCGCGACGGCCTGGACCCGGCGGTGGAGCTCATCGCCGTCGCGGACTGTCTGCCGCCCGCCGCGCTGAAACTGATCGGCGGTCCCGCGCCGGTGAGTTCGATGACCTGGCAGCTCAACCTGCTCGATACGCCGACCCCGCCGCGCGACGGCTGGTGGTTGCTGGAAAGCGCCACCGATCATGCCCGGGCCGGAACGTCGAGCCAGCGCATGGCGATCTGGTCGCCGGACGGCGGTCGCATCGCGGAGCAGATGCAGAGCGTCGCGCTGTTCGGGTAGGCCTCGTCCGGGCGCAAGGTCGCGGCGGACGCGACAATTTGCGACATTCGCGCGGTCGGACGACACATGCATGGGACATAACGATGGCAAAGGAGGTGCGAGCGTAGACGGGATGGGCCCGCTGCGCCGGAGATCCTGATCCGCATGCGCATCCCCTTCATCACGCTGGCGATCGCCGCGAGCGGCTTTGCCGCGACATTTGCATCCGCGCAGACCGCAATGCCCCCCGTACCGACGCCTCCGCCGCCCGGCGGCGCCATGATGCGCGCCGATGCCAATCACGATGGCGTGGTGACGCGCGACGAGGCGCTCGCCGAGGCCGGCGCCCGCTTCGACGCGATGGACGCCAACCACGACGGCTCGCTTTCCGCGGCGGAGCGCCAGGCGTTCCGCGCCTCGATGCGCGCCCGCTGGCGGGGGCAGATGACCGGCAACGCGGCGCCGCCGCCAGCGCCTCCGGCCCCACCGGCCCCTCCCCAGCCCGCCGCCGGCGGAAACGACGATGGTCCCGCGGTCGCGCGGGCCGACTATGTCGCGCGGGCCGGCATGCGGTTCGATCGCATGGATGCCAATCACGACGGCAAGCTCGACGCGACCGAGATGGCGCAGGCGCGTCCCTTTGGGCGTCGTGGCATGCGCGGTGGCGACGCGCCGCCGCCCCCGCCCCCTGCCGACGCACAGTGACGGATCCGGACCGGGCGGCCGCAGGACGCCCGGCCGGCTTGCGGGAGGGCGCACGATGACTAATGCGGACGGAATGGGAGACTTGCCGCATCTGCTGCTCGTCGACGACGAGCGCTCGATCCGCGAGCCGCTCGCGCATTATCTGACCCGGCAGGGCTTTCGGGTCACGCAGGCGGCGGACGCCGAAAGCGCCCGCACGCGGCTGGCCGCCTATGCCATCGATCTCGTGATCCTCGACATCATGATGCCGGGCGAGGACGGCCTGTCGCTGTGCCGCCACATCGCCGCGACGAGCGATACGCCCGTCATCCTGCTGACTGCCAAGGCGGAGGAGACCGACCGCATCGTCGGATTGGAGATGGGCGCGGACGATTATGTCGTGAAGCCGTTCAGCCCGCGCGAGCTGGCCACGCGGGTCAAGGTGGTGCTGCGTCGCCTGACCGCGGGCGGCACGCGCCAGCACGCACCGGAGAGCGGCTCCTATGCCTTCGCCGGCTGGGTGCTGAAGACGGGCGAGCGGACGCTCGTGGATCGCGAGGGCGTGTCGGTGCCCCTGTCGACGGGCGAGTACAATCTGCTGCTCGCGCTCGTCACCCGGCCGCGCCAGGTGCTGACGCGCGACCAGCTGCTCGACCTGACGCAGGGGCGCGAGGCGGCGGCCTTCGACCGCGCGATCGACAATCAGGTCAGCCGTCTTCGCCGCAAGATCGAGACGGACGCCAAGGCGCCGGAAATCATCAAGACCGTGTGGGGCGGCGGCTATACGCTGGCGGCGGAAGTCACGCGGCTGTGAGCGGCGCGATGGACGGCGCGGCGAACGGCGCGACGCGGCGCCTGTGGCGGCCGCGCACGCTGGCCGGACAGCTCGCGCTGCTCGTCGCGATCGGCCTGTTCATCGCGCAGGCGATCAACTTCGGCCTGCTGCTGCGCGAGCGGCGGGGGCTGCGCCTGGAGCAGACGACCGGGCCGGTCGTGGCGCGGCTGATCGACGCGGTGGAGCGACCGGTGCGGCCCGGAAGACTGCGCGGCGACCGCGAGACGCACGCGCGGGTGCGCCGCTACGCCGCCAATCCGATTCCCACGGCCGCGCAGCGGCTCCCCGAGGTCGAGGCCGCGCTGCGCGAGGCGCTGGCGGAAACGGGCCTGCGGCCGGGCCAGATCGTCACCGGCCTCGGTCGTATCGATCCGGCGAACCCCTGGCTGCGGCGCATGCCGCTGAAGCGCGCGGAGCGCCTCATCGCGCGCGGCAACGAGCTGCGCATCGCGGTCGAGCGGCCGGGACAGGACTGGCTGGTGCTCAACACCTTCTGGTTGAGCGACGACCGCGACCTGGTGTGGCGGCTGGCCGGGCAGACGGCGGTCCTCTATCTGCTCGTGCTGGTGCCGCTCCTGCTCGCGGGACGCCAGCTGTCCCGCCCCCTGCGCGACCTGACGCGCGCAGCGGAGCGATTCGGCCCGCGCGACGAGGGTGAGGCCGTACCGCCGAGCGGTCCGGAGGACGTGCGCCAGCTCATCACCGCGTTCAACGACCTGCGGCTCCGCGTCACCGCGATGCTCGACGAGAAGGACCGCATGCTGGGCGCGATCGGCCATGACCTGCGTACGCCGCTCGCCGCGCTGCGCGTGCGTATCGAATCGGTGGAGGACGACGCCGACCGCGCACGGATGGCGGACACGATCGCGGAGATGAACCGGACGCTCGACGACATATTGTCGCTGGCGCGCATCGGGCGGCCAAGCGAGGCCCCGACCGAGGTCGATCTCGCCGCGCTGGTCGATGCGGTGGTCGAGGATTTTCGCGATCTGGGGCAGGATGTCGCCTTCGAGGAGGCGGCGCGGCTGAAGATGCGAATGCGACCCGCGCTGATGCGGCGCGCGATCCGCAACCTGATTGAGAATGCGGTGAAATATGGCGGCGGCGCGGAGGTGCGGCTGGTCGTCGCGCCGCGCGAGGTGGCGATCGAGGTCGCGGATCGCGGCCCCGGCATTCCCGACGCCCGGCTGAACGACGTGTTCGACCCCTTCACGCGGCTGGAGACCTCGCGCAATCGCGACACGGGCGGCATCGGCCTGGGCCTGGCGCTGGCGCGGACGATCGTGCGCGAGGCGGGCGGCGACATCCGCCTCGCCAACCGCGACGGCGGCGGACTGTGCGCGACGATCGCGCTGCCGCGTGGATAGGGCGTGAATCATTTCTGGTAAGGCGGTGCCGGCCCTCACCGCCACCCGGCCGCCCACTCAGCATATTCTGGATGAGCGGCCGGGTGGCGGTGAGCGCCGGCACCGCGCCGATCCAGGTTCGCTGGATCACATCCCGGGCTTCAGTCCTCGACGATCGCACTGTCGACACGCGTGTCGCGCATCCGCCAATAGGTGACGAGCGAGACGGCGATCATCGCCGAGACATACCAGTAGAAGGCGTTCTCGGCACCGGCCTGCTTCAGCCAGAGCGCGACATATTCGGCAGTGCCCCCGAACGCTGTATTCGCGAGCGCATAGGGCAAGGCGACGCCAAGGGCGCGGACGTGCGCAGGGAAAAGCTCCGCCTTCACCACCGCGTTGATCGCGGTGTAGCCGGTGACGATCAGAAGCGCGACCATCACCAGCGCGAAGGCGAGTACCGGGCTGCGCACGGTTTCCAGCAATGTGAAGATCGGCACCGTCGCGATCATGCCGGCGATGCCGAAACCGATCATCAGCGGGCGGCGGCCGATCCGGTCTGACAGGGCGCCGGCAAGCGGCTGGAGCGCGGCATAGAGCGCCAGGGCGCCGGTCATGATCCAGGTCGCGGTCTCGCGGTCGAAGCCCGTGGTGTTGACGAGGAACTTCTGCATGTAGGTCGTATAAGCGTAGAAGGCGAGCGTGCCGCCGGCGGTGAGCAGCACCACGGTCGCCGCCTCGCGCGGATGACGGCTGAACAGCAGCCAGCCGCTCGACCGGGGCTTGTCGCGGGCGTTCTCGAACGACTGCGTTTCCGCGAGGCCGCGGCGGATGCGAAAGACGAGGATCGCGAGCAGGCCGCCGAGCGCGAACGGCAGCCGCCAGCCCCAGGCCTCCAGTTGCGCCTCGCTGAGCGCCGCCTGCAGCAGCAACAGGGTGAAGAGGGCGAGCAACTGCCCCGCGATCAGCGTGACATATTGGAAGGACGAGAAGAAGCCGCGGCGGTCCCGGCCAGCCATTTCGGACAGATAGACCGCGCTCGCGCCATATTCGCCGCCGACGCTGAGCCCCTGCATCAGCCGGGCGACGACGAGGAGCGCCGGTGCGCCCCAGCCGATCGTCGCATAGCCGGGCGACACCGCGATCAGCAGCGCGCCCGCGCACATCAGCGTCACCGACAGCGTCAACCCTGCCTTGCGCCCGTAGCGGTCGGCATAGATGCCCATGATCCACGCGCCCACCGGCCGCATCACGAAGCCGACCGCGAAGATCGCCGCGGTGTTGAGCAATTGCGCGGTCGGATCGCCCTTCGGAAAGAAATGCGGGGCGAAATACAGGCCGAAAGCGGAATAGACGTACCAGTCGAACCATTCGACCAGATTGCCCGCCGACCCGCCGAGGATCGAGCGCAGACGATGATGGCGGTCGGGTCGATCGGTCATGGCGGGATCATAGCCCGCCCGGCCGCAGCGTCACCCCCTTCGCGAGGCGCCCGCTACCAGGACCGGACCCGGACGGCGCCCTGCCCCCGACCGATGCCCCGATCGATGCCGCAGCGCAGCCGGTAATGCGCCTCGTCAATAGGGCGTCATCGAATAGGGCCGGTCCGCCTTGGCGGTCGCCCAGGCGCGGTTCGGCGTCGCCTGCATGGTGAATCGCAGCTCGCCGCCCGCCATGATCTGCTGATGCGTTAGGTAGCTGCGCTCGAGCGCCTTGCCGTCGAGCGTGACGCGGCCGATATAGCGGTTGGCGTCGCTCAGCCCGTCGGCGACGATCACGAACCGCTTTCCGTTGGGCAGCGCCAGCGTGGCGCGGCGCACGAACGGGCGTCCGATGACATATTGTCCGGAAGCCGGCGTGACCGGGTAGAAGCCGAGCGCGGTGAAGACGAGCCAGGCCGACATCTGGCCGAGGTCGTCGTTGCCGGACAGGCCGTCCGGCGTCGGCTTGTACTGGCTGGCGACGATCTGGGCGAGCCGCTCCTGCGTCCGCCACGGCTGACCGGCGAGCACGTAGAGATAGGCGACGTGGTGGCTCGGCTCGTTGCCGTGGATATACTGGCCGATCAGCCCGGCGATGTCTTCCGCATGGCTGTAGTCCAGCTTCGAATTGTCGTAGTCGAACATGGCATCGAGCTTGGCCACGACCTTCGCGTCGCCGCCGAGCAGGCGGAACAGGCCGCCCTGGTCATGCGGCATGAACCAGCTATATTGCCAGGCATTGCCCTCCGTATAGTCGGAGCCGTAGTTGATTGCGGTCGGATCGAAGGGCGTGCGGAAACTGCCGTCGCTCTTGCGCGCGCGCAGGAAGCCGGTTGCGCCATCGAAGCTGTTGCGCCAGTTGGCGGCGCGCCGGTCGAAGGTGGCGGCGATGTCCAGACGCCCCATGGCACGCGCCATCCGGGCGATCGTCCAGTCGTCATAGGCATATTCGACCGTCTTGGACGCCGCTTCGGGCTCCTTGTCGATCGGCACATAGCCGCGCTTCATATACTCGCCCAGGCCGCCATAGGGCGCGTAAGTCGCGCTCGCGACCATGGCGTCCAGCGCCTCGCGGGCGTCGAATCCGCCGATCCCCTTCAGATAGGCGTCGGCGATCACCGGCACGGCATGATAGCCGATCATCGTCCATGTCTCGCGACCCGCGAACTGCCAGACCGGCAGGATGCCGTCGGGGCTGTAGCGACGGCTGTCGACCAGCGAGCGGACGACGTCGGTCGACGTCTGCGCCGGCTGGATCAGGGTCAGCAGGGGATGCTCGGCACGGAAGGTGTCCCACAGCGAGAAGGTCGAGCGGAAGGTGTAGCCCTCGGCGCGGTGCACCTGATCGTCCGGACCGCGATACCGCCCATCGGCGTCGCTCCACACGCTGGGGGCGAGCAAACTATGGTAGAGCGCGGTATAGAGGCTGGTGCGCATCGGCGCGTCGGCGTCGATTTCGACCGCGCCGAGCGACTTGGTCCAGGCGGCCCGCGTCGACGCGAGGATCGCGTCGAAGCCGCCGGGCTCGGCGTCCAGATTGGCCACCGCCCCCGCCTCGTCGACACCCGACAAGGCGACGCGGACCTCGAGCGACCGCAGCTTTCCGAAGTCGAGCCGCGCCTCCAGCTGCCGTCCGAGCTTTTCCGCGACCGCGTCGCTGCCACGCCCCGGCCCCGCGAACCCGCTATAGGGTATGCGGCTGTCGCGATCGACGAACGCGTGATCGGTGAGCGGCGCGGAGAAGCGCATGGCGAAGAAGAGCTTGCGCCCGGGCGCCCAGCCGCGCGTCTCGCGGAAGCCGGTCAGCGTGCCGTCGGGGCGCAGATGCAGGCCGGACCAGAGGACCTTGCCGGGATAATTGTAGAGCGACGAGCGCAGATCGATGACGATGTGCGCAGGCTTTCCCCAAAAGGTGTAGCGGTGCACGCCGACGCGGGTGCCGGCGGTAAGTTCGGCGCGCACGCCGTAATCGTCCAGCATGACCGAGTAATAGCCGGGGCCGGCGGCCTCGCGGGCGTGATCGAAGGCGGAGCGATACCCGGAATGCCGGACCGACGGGTCGCCGGGATCCATCTTCACGTCATCGCCCGCGACGGGCATGACCAGCACGTCACCGAGATCGGAATGGCCCGCCCCGGAGAAGTGCGTGTGGCTGAACCCCTGGATCGTCGGGTCTTCGTAGCGATAGCCGGCGGCGTGGCCGTAGCATTGGCGGATCTCGCAACCGGTATCCGTGTCGGGGCTGAGTTGCACCATGCCGAACGGCGCCGTGGCACCGGGGAAGGTATGACCCTGTCCGCCCGTGCCGATAAACGGTCGCGCCGGGGGCAAGGGATCGCGACGGGCCGTCTGTCCGAGGGCTGTCGATGCGACGAGCATACCGCCCGCGGCGAGGAGGAAAGCGCGCATATCCCGCGTTAGAGCATGACCAGCCGCGCCTGGAAAGGGCGTGCCGTCGCTAAGCTGCTGCGATCAGGGGCACTTCCAGGCGCTGCAGTCGGAAAAGAGATAGTCCGGCTCGAACTCCGCGACGATCGCGAGACGGCGTTGATCGAGGATCTCCACCTGCCCTTCGCGAAACACGAGCAGTTCCTGCTCGCGAAGCACGCGCAGCGTACGATTGACGTGCACGCCGGTAAGGCCACAGGCCTCCGCCAGGTCGGGCTGGGTCAGCGGCAAGCCGAAGCGCCCGTCGCGCGCGAGCCCGACCATTTCCATGCGGGCGTTCAGCTCGCAGAAGAAGTGGGCGAGCCGCCCTTCCGCCCCCAGACGCCCGATCCGGAAAATCCACTCGCGGTGCATCGCCGCATCGGTCAGCGTCGAATACCACAACATCCGCGTCAGCCGCGGATGGTCCTCGGTGATCCGGGTCAGGACCTGGTGATCGAAGAGAGCGACCTTGACTGGTCCGAGCGTACCGACGTCATGATCGAGACGACCGGTGGGAAAGCCGTGGAGGTCAACGAAATCGCCGGGCACCTGGATCGACACGATCTGACGATATCCCTCGCGGTCGTCCATGTAGCGGCTGACGTACCCCTCGACGAGGAACATGCTGCGCTCTACGGGCTCGCCGCGCCGGACGAGGAGATGGCGGGGCGGGAAGGTCTTCACCTCGCCGGCCGCATCTTCCAGGACGCGGCACTCGTCGGACGTCATCCGATGCCGGCCGCGGCCCATCAGGAAGCGGCCCGTCAATGGATAGCTGACCAGATCGTCGCCAGGATCGTCCCTCATGGGGCGCTAAACCGATACGATCGCGCAACGTTCCCTGCCCGGACCTTTACACGAGGCAGAGGATTGCGAAGAGGGGCGGATCGATCGATCGCGCAGCGGATCGAAGCTCAAAGCCGCTAGACCGAAACGCGCTCGACCGGCGCGGTGGCCGGCGATCTTAACCGGTCGCGCGACGGCCGATCCGTCCGCGCCTTGCCGTCGATGGCCTCGCGCAGATGCGCTTCGAGTTCGACTGCCCGGTGATCGGAGTCATGCGCGGCGAGCACGCGGGCGCGAGCGGCATGGCCCATCGCCGTCGCATCGCGGGCCAGCGCGGCGATCACCTGCTCCGTCGTATCGGCCAGGATGATCTCGCGGTCGGGCGCGAACAGCTGGTCCAGCCCCTGCCAGCGGTCGGAGATGATTGGGGTCGCGCAGGCGGCGGCCTCGAACAGCCGTACGGAGGGCGACCAGCCGGCCTCGATCATGTCGGCACGGGTGACGTTGAGGGTGAAGCGGCTCGCGGAATAGAAATCGGCATGCTCGGCCGGCGGCAGGTGCGCGATCCGCTCGACGTTCTCAGGCCACTCGATCGTCGCGGGATATTGCGGCCCCGCGACGGCGAAACGACGGTCCGGACAGGCGCGCGCGACATCGATCAGCAGCCGCGTCAGTGTCGGCTGTCGATCGTCGCTGTAGGTGCCGAGATAGGAGAGGTCCCAGCGGACGGGCACGTCGCGCGGGCGATAGGCCCGGCTGTCGACGGAGCAGTAGAGCGCCCGTGCCCTCGGGCTGCCGAACTCCCGTTCGAGACGGGCGAGCGTCGGCCCGCCGGTGAAGGACAGATACAGGTCGTAGCCGGGGATGATGTCGGGCGCGAGATATTCGAAGTCGCCGCGCGCGAGCTTTGCGAGCGTCACGGGCGTATCGATGTCGTAGAACGCGGTGACGCCGCGCGCTACGCGCTGGACATGGCGGCCGACAGCGACGCCGTCCGGAACATAGCTGCCGACGATCACCGCATCCGCGGTCGCGATCTCCGCGCGCCATCGGTCGAGGTCTTCGAGGTCCCGATAATAGCAGAAGCGGCAGAAGCCCGGTTCGGGAAGGTCGCGATGGTCGCCCGCATACCATGGCACCTCCCGCTCCAGAAACACTACGTCGTGCCCCCGCGCCGCGAAGGCGGCGAGCAGCGCGCGATAGGTGGTGGCATGGCCATTGCCCCATGACGATGCGAGGCTGAGGCCGAGCACGACCAGTTTCATGCCGCAACCTCCATCAGATGACGGCGGAACAGCATATCGACGTCGCGCGCGCGAAGGTCGTAGGTGTGTTCGGCCAGCACGCGCGCCAGCGCGGCGCGCCCGATCGCCTCCGCCCGCGCCGGAGTCAGCGCCGCAAGATGGTCGGCGACGTCCTGCCCGTCGCGGGCGACCAGAATTTCGCTGTCCGGCTTCAGGAACTGCTCGATCCCCACCCAGTCGTCCGTGATGAGGCAGGCCGCGGCGCCCGCCGCCTCGAACACGCGGGTCGCGGGCGAGAAGCCGATATGCGCCATCGAATCCCGCGCGACGTTGAGCACGGCGCGCGGCGTGCAATTGAACGCATTATGCTCGGCGGTGTAGACATGGCCGCGGTGACGGACGTTCTCGGGCATGGCCTTCGTCTCCCAGCCGTTGCCACCGATCAGGAAGCTCTGATGCGACAGCGCCGCGGCGGGCTTGAGGAAGAATTCCTCCACCCGCGCCTCGCGGTCGGGCAGCCGGTTGCCGAGGAAGGCGAGGTCGCACGCGAAGCGTTCGTCGCGCGGCACCGGATGATGCGTCTCGGGGTCGAGCGCATTATAGACGGGCACGCACCGCGCCGCGCCGAAGCCGCGATAGGCCTCCACCACCGGGGGGCCGCCGCCATAGGTGAGCACCATGTCCAGATGCGGCAGCGCGCGAAGCACGGGATGACCGGCGTCGGCGCGCATCTCGTCCAGGGTCGCGGCGGCGTCGACATCCCAGAACACGCGCAACGCACCGGGTCGCGCATGGCGGACGATGCCGTCGAGCAGTTCCGCGTCGAACACGCCGACGCCGTTCGCCTTGACGACGATGTCCGCCCCGCCCGCCTCGGCCAGGACAGCGTTCAGGCCATCGGTCGTCGCGGGATAGACGACCGAGCGGGCATAGGGCGGCGGGTCGATGTCGCGATGCTGCTGCCGGTCGAAGGCGTCTGGCTCGTAGAAGGCGATGTCATAGCCGCACGCGTGCAGCGCCTTCAGCATGCCGCGATAATAGGTGGCCGCGCCGTTCCAGTAGCTCGACACGAGGCTGGAGCCGTAAAAGGCGATCTTCATGCGGCGTCCTTTGCGGGATGGGCGGCGATCCTGGCGACGATGGCGAGCAGTTCGTCGACGCGGTGCGCGCAGGTGTGGCGGGCGAGGATCGTCTCCCGGCCCGACTTGGCGAGCGCGGCACGTGCATCGGCGTCGTCGCGCACCAGACGCAGCGCATCGGCCATCTCGTCGCCGGACCGGACCATCATCAAGTCCTCGCCTATGCGGAACAGTCCCTCCGTATCCGACCAGGGCGCCGACACGAGCGGAATGCCGCAGGCGAGCGCCTCGAACACGCGGATCGTCGGGATGCCGGGCAGCAGCGTCGTATAATAGCGGCGCGGCACATGGACGGTGGCGAGGGCGCTGGCGAACAAGGCGGGCGCGGCGGCGTTGGGCGCCCATCCGTAATAATGCGCGCCGTAGCGGGCCAGGGTCGCGCGGGCCTCGTCCGGATAGCGGACGCCATAGATGTCGAGCGGCAGGCCCGCCTCGCGCGCCGGCGCGAACAGGAAGCGTTCGAGCTCCTCGGTCCGCTCGCCGTCGCCCCAGTTGCCGATCCAGACCAGGCCTTCGCGAATGCCCTCCAGCGCGGGCGGGCGAAAGCGGCGCGTGTCGGCCGCCTCGTGCCACGTCCAGACGCGGCCGCCCCATCCCCAGCTGCGATAGACTTCGCTCAGCGTCTCGCCAAACGCGAGTACGCCGTCATAGCCGGACAGGTCATAGGCGCGCATCTCCGCCGGCGCGCTGACCGCGCGATGATGGGTGTCGTGGAACAGCAGGGTCCAGCGTGCGCCGCGCGCCCGCAGCGCGCCCAGGTCGGCGACCACCCTGTGGGCATTCCATTCATGCACGATGACCAGATCCGCGCCATCGACCAGCGCCTCGACATCGGCGTCCTCCGGATAGCTGACCGAGTTGAGTTCCGGATAGGCGGCGCGATAGGAATCGAGCCCCTCCGGGCCATGGTCCGCGAGCAGGTTGACCAGGCTCCAGCCGTTTTCGGGCGCATAGACGCGTACGTCATGGCCCCGGTCGATCAATTCGCTGATCACGCCGCGCAGGAAATGCGCGTTGCCGTGGTTCCAGCACGAGGCGAGGCTGTGAGTGAAATAGACGATGTTCATGCGGCGACCCTGCTGGCGGACGGACGTGCGGCGATCAGTTCGCGATAGAGCGCGAGCATGCGGGCGGCGGTGGCGGCGGGCGTGTAGCGCGCGGCGCGGTCGCGGGCGGCGGCGGCCAGATCCCGGCGGCGCGCAGCGTCCAGCATCAACGCCTCGATCGCGTCGCACCAGGCGGCATGATCCTCGCCGTGCGCGTCGAGCGGCACGAAGAGAGCGGCCTCCTCCCACAATTCGCGGAACGTGGGGGTATCGGACAGAACGAGTGCGCAGCCGGCCTGCGCCGCCTCCAGCACGGCAAGGCCGAAGGGCTCGAACCGCGCCGCCGACACGAAGATCGGTCGCTGGGCCAGGTGGCTGCCAAGTTGCGCGGCGGACAATTGCCCGAGCGGCCGCAGATGGTCGAGACGCACCGTCTCGCCATGCGGCCCGCGAACCGCGCCGGCGGCCAGGAACGGGATCGGCAGGCGCGCCGCGACCCGATCGAGCAAGGCGGCGTTCTTGACCCCGTCCCACAGCCGGCCGACGGTGAGCGCAAGATCGCCGGGCGGCGCGTCGGGCTCATCCAGGCAGAGCGGGCTGCGCCCGTTGTGCACGGTGACCGGCGCCTCGGCGAGGCCGTAGCGGCGCTGGACGATCGCGCCATAAGCGGCGCTGGGTGCAACGACGCGATCGACCGCGCGCAGCCCGGCGGCGGTCAGCACGCTGTGCCAGCGATAGTCGCGCGCGAGCGGGACGCCGGGCCTCGCCGCCTCCCACCAGGTGCCGACGCACCCGTGCGTGACGGCGATCGCCGGCACCGGCATCGGTCCGGCCGCCGCGAGCGTCGGCATGTTGAGCTGAACCAGATCGACGTCCAGCGCGGCCGCGAGCGCGGCGATCGCCTGTCCTGCGGCGAGCACGGGCGCCGCGTCGGCGCAGAGCCAGTCGAGCGGCAGGTCGGTTTCCATCAGCGTCACCGACCCGGCCTGCGCATCCGCCCCGAGGTGCTCGTCGGGCCGGATCATCGCGCGCTGGGACGCGCTGGGCGGTGGCCCAAGGCAGGCCACGATCACCTCGACCCCGCTGCGCGCCAGTGCGTGCGCGAGTTCGACGGTATATTCCCAGACGCCGCCGACCGCGTCGGAGGTGACGAGCAGCCTCATCCCGCCGCCTGCACGACCGGCGCCGGCGCGAGGATCGGCCGGTTCAGCCCACGCTCGACCGCGAGCCATTGCGCCAGCGCCGCAACGCCGTCGCGCCAGCCGACCTTGGGCGAAAGGCCGAGCGCGGCCTCCGCCGCGCGCGTGTCGGCGACGAAATAGCGCTGGTCCCCGGCCCGCCAGTCCGAGAAGCGTACCTCCACCTCGCGGCCGATCAGGTCGCCGATGTGCGCCAGCAACCGGCGGAGCGAAATGGCGTTGGCGGGGCCGCCCCCAAGGTTGAAGGCGTGGCCGGCGACGCGATCGATCCGGCGCCAGGCGTTGCAATAGGCCTCCACCGCGTTCGACACGTCGAGGATGTCGCGGACCTGGCAACCGTCGCCGTAGAGCGTGATCGGCTGGCCCTCAAGCGCCCGGATCAGGAAGTGGGCGACCCAGCCCTGATCCTCCGTCCCCATCTGGCGCTGTCCGTAGATGCAGCTCATCCGGAGGACGGCGGCGGGTAGGCCGTAGCTGCGCGCGTAATCGAGGACATATTGATCCGCCGACCCCTTCGACACGCCATAGGGCGTGTGGAAGTCGAGCGGGCGCCCCTCGCCCACACCATGGTCGCGCACCTCCCGGTCGAGCGGCACGTATCGCTCGCCCTCGCGCGCGAAGGCGAGATCGGCCAGATCGCCATAGACCTTGTTGGTCGACGCGAACACGAGCGGCGTCCCCTGCCCCTTGCGGCGCAGCGCCTCGAGCAGGTTGAAGGTGCCGAGGATGTTGATCTCGAGATCGTCGCGCGGATCGTCGAGACTGGTGGTCACCGCGACCTGTGCCGCCATGTGAAATACCGCCTGCGCCTCCGCGACCGCGCGGGACAGCGCGTCCGCGTCGCGGACATCCGCCCGGATCACGGTGATCCTGCCGCCGTGACGATCCTGCAGCCAGGCGAGGTTGCGCTCGACACCCGGCCTGGACAGGCGGTCGTAGACGATGACGTCATGGCCCTCGCCCGCCAGTCGGTCCACGATGTTGCTGCCGATGAAGCCGGCGCCGCCCGTGACGAGGATCGGCGCCCCGGTCATGCGGACACGCCCCACGGCGCGCGGGCAACAGGCGGCCGGGCGTGCGCGCGAGCGGCCGCAGCCCGGCGGCGTGACGTGGCGCCCGCCCTCACGCGACCAATCCTCTCTTCTCGAGCTCGGCGCGTGCCTGCGCGACCCTGTCCTCCGCCGTCTGTTCCCCGACCCATTCGGCCAGCTCGGCGAGGCCGGCGATGAAGTCCGCGCGCGCGGTGAACCCCAGTCGATCCGCCGCCAGCGTCGTGTCGCAGAAGCAGTGGCGGATATCGCCGATCCGCGCCTTGCCGACGATGTCCGGCTGGGTGTCGTTGCGGCCCATCGCCTGGGCCAGCGCCCGTGCGGCTTCGGTGACCGACCTGTCGTGGCCGGAGCCGATGTTGAACGTCTCGCCCGCCGCCTGCGGCAGGACGAGCGCATCGGCGAAGGCGCGGGCGACGTCGGTGACGTGGACGAAGTCGCGACGCTGCTCCCCATCCTCGAAAATCATCGGCCGCTGACCGTTGAGCAGGCGCGAGGCGAAGATCGCGAGGACGCCTGTATAGGGGTTCGAAAGCGCCTGTCCCGGGCCGTAGACGTTGAACAGGCGCAGGCACACGCCCTCGATGCCATAAGGCCGCGCCATGATATGCGTCGTGCGCTCCTGCACATATTTGTTGAGCGCGTATATCGAGGCGAGATTGGGCCGCTTCCATTCGGGTGTCGCCACGGGCGACAGCCGCCGCCCCTCGCCGTCGACCGGATCCCAGTCGGCCATGCCGTCGCGGACCATACCGCGCTCGACGTCCTCGCGCAGCGCGCCGTCGGCGTCCCGGTACAGTCCTTCGCCATAGATCGACATCGAGGATGCGGTGACGACGCGGCGGACGGGCTGGTCGATCAGCCGCTCGAACAGCACCGCGGTGCCGACGTCGTTGGTGGAGGTGTAGCGCTCCACCTCATACATCGACTGGCCGACGCCGACCTCCGCGGCGAGATGGACGACGCTGTCGACCCCCCGCAGCGCCCGCGCGACGGTGTCGCCATCGCGGACGTCGCCGCGGATCAGCTCGACCTCGTCGGACAGAAGCGGCGGACGATCGACGTCGCCGTGGACCTGGGGGATCAGGCTGTCGAGCACGCGCACACGATCGCCCCGCCGCAGCAGCTCGTCGGCGACGAAGCGGCCGATGAATCCGGCCCCGCCCGTGATCAGAACGGTCTCCGTCATGCTCCGCGCACCTGCGCACGAAAGCGTACACTGATCGAGATAAAGGACAGCGTTGCTGCGATTGTGTCTGATCGGCTCATCAGGCGCCCCTCCCATCGTGCAAAACATTTGTCACGATAGCGGAACGAAGGTTCTTCTTCCTTGTTCCTAATCACTTAAGCAACAAACCTCCTAACCAATGTCAATAACATCGATGAGGGACTCGCGGGGGAGCGACGGTTGACGGTCACGTTTCTGCTCATTCGACATGCGGCGCACATCGATCTCGACCAAAGGCTGTCGGGGCGATTGAGCGGCGTCCCGCTGAGTGCGGCCGGCATGGAACAGGCCGCGGCACTCGGCCGCGCCCTCGCGAATACGTCCTTCGACCGGATCGAGTGCAGCCCGCTCGAGCGGACTCGGCAGACGGCCGCGGCGATCGCCGCGGCCATCGGCGCTCCGGCACCGCGCGAGGCGGATGCGCTCATCGAGATCGACATGGGGGATTGGACGGGCGCGTGCTTCGCCGATCTGGCCGGCCAAACGGCATGGGACCAATGGAACAGGGAGCGCGGCACCGCGCGCATTCCAGGCGGCGAGACGATGGCGGAAGCGCAGGCCCGCATCGCGAGCCATATGCGCGAGATCGCCGCAACGAGTCCCGACGGCGCGACGATCGCGCTCGTCACGCATTCCGACATGATCCGTGCGGCGGTCGCAGACGTCATCGGCCTCCCGCTGTCGCAGGTCGTCCGTTTCGCGATCGACCCCGCGTCGGTCAGCCGCGTCGCGATGGGCGATTGGGGCAGCCATCTGCACAGCCTCAACGAAAGGCTCGCCGTATGACCCCCGACACCTTGCGCGCGGAGGTCGGCCGGCTGGCCCCCTGGTTCCACAACATCGATCTCGGGCATGGCATCCGCACCGCGCCCGATCATTTCCTGGGCGACTATCCCAGCTTCAAGTTCGCGCGCTTCGCCGATGCCCTGCCCGCAGACATGACGGGCAAGAGCGTGCTCGACATCGGCTGCAACGCCGGATTCTACGCGATCGAGATGAAGCGGCGCGGCGCGGCGCGCGTCCTCGGGATCGACAGCGACGACAGATATCTCGCGCAGGCGAGGCTGACGACGGATACGCTGGGATATGGCGACGTCGAACTGCGCAACCTCTCCGTCTACGACGTGGCGGCGCTGGGCGAGCGGTTCGACTTCGTCATCTTCATGGGCGTGCTCTACCACCTGCGCCACCCGCTGCTCGCGCTCGACCTGATCCGGGAGCATGTCGCCGGCGACCTGATGCTGTTCCAGACGATGCAGCAGGGCAGCGAGGCGATCGAGCCGGTGCCGGAGGACCATCCCTTCCACGTTCCTGGCACGCACCGACCGCCCGCCTATTTCGATGCGCCCGGCTATCCCAGGATGCACTTCATCGAACGCGCGTTCGCCGGCGACTGGACCAATTGGTGGGCCCCCAACGCCGCCTGCAGCCGCGCGATGCTGCGCGCCAGCGGCTTCACGATCCTCGGCCAGCCGGAACCGGAGGTCTACCTCTGCCGCGCCGCGCCCGTTCCTTACGCGGAATACGGCCCGGCGGCCGTCTATCCCGCAACCACGCCGCAGGGGGAGCCCGCATGATCGAAGCCGCGATGATCTGGAACGAACCGAACAACAAGTCGCACTGGGATCCGGAGGTCGATCCCGACTGGTCGCTCTTCGCCGATCTGGTGATCCGCGCCGGCGGCGCGATCCGCGACGTCAATCCGGCCGTCACCCGCGTGCTCGGCGGGATGAGTCCGATCGATCCGGGCTGGGTGCAAAGGATGCGGGGGCATGGCGCGCTCGATGCGATCGACGTGGTGGCCGTGCACGGCTTCCCGCTCGACTGGAACCTGTGGCCGATCCACGCCTGGCCCGACAAGATCGCCGAGATCGAAGCGGTATGCCCCGACAAGCCGATCTGGGCGACCGAGGTGGGCGTGGGCAGCTTCGGCGCGGAGGAGGTGCAGGTGTTCGGCCTGAAGCGCACCGCCGAGCTCTTGCTCGATCGCGTCCCGCGCACTTTCTGGTATTCGCTGTACGACCTGCCGCATGCCTGGGGCGCGACGACGCGTCATCGCGAGGCGGAAGGGTCAAGCTATTACCGCCATTTCTACATGGGGCTGATCCGGGAGGACGGCACGCCCAAGCCCGCGCTCGACGATTATGCCGCGGTCGCCGACCGCATGGGGCTGATGCAGTGGTTCCACTTCGAGGACCCGCGCCTGGACGATGCCGTCGCCTGGATGAAGCGGCTCGGCACGAAGCAGCTGCGCACGGGCCTCAGCTGGGCGGACAGCTTCCGGCCGAACGCGGTCGACTGGTTCGATCGCCAGATGGAGGCGCTCGCCGACTTCGACGTGACCGTCACCTTCTGCTTCACGCCCGAACATCTCGGCATCCAGCCGCATCACACCAGCGCGGCGCGCGATCCGCAGGCCTTTGCGGACTTCTGTGCGTGGATGATCGATCGCTACGCCCCGTCCCGGCCCGCCGCGGTCGCCGCCGAATGATCGCGCGCGTCCAGCGCGTCGAGCACCTGCTCGGGCGCGACATCGCGCTGGATCTCCTGGTCGGCGGGGTCCTCGATCGGCACGCCGACGGCCGCCGCGACCCGCGCCACGAGGCCGGCCAGCCGCGTCAGCTCGTGCTCGGCGAGGAGATTGATATGGAGGTCGAGATCGGCACGGCGATCGGCGGCGTCCGCCATGCGGTTCTGGCTGATCAGGACGAAGGTCGACAGGAAGATCGCTTCCACCGACGCCTCGGACGCGAGGATGACGAAGGTCGGATCGAACCGCGGCACCGCCGGCAGCCACCCGAGATTGGCGACGACCCACAATCCGTACACCACGAGGTGCAGCAGCACGAAGGTCATCGATCCGGTGAACGCCGTGATGCGATCGGCGACGCGCGCCGGCCATGGCGCCGCCGCCTTCTCCCGCGCAGCACGATCGGTCAACCGCGCGATGTTGGCTTGCAGCGTCGAGGTCATTCCGGGCTCGATCATGGATGATGAATTGATGTTGGATCAGATGGTTGCGCCAAGGATAAGAGCAGCGGTGTTAAGTGCCCCCGGCCAGATCGACGTGGTCGTGGCCCCGCGACCCGAGCCCGGTCCGGGGGAAGTCCGCCTGAGGCTGGAAGGCTGCGGCGTCTGCGCGTCGAACCTCGAACCCTGGGCGGGACTGCCGTGGAGCGACTATCCCGGCGAACCGGGGGGACTGGGGCACGAGGGCTGGGGCGTCGTCGACGCGCTCGGTAGCGGCGTCGCCGGACTGGCGGTGGGCGATCGTGTCGCCGCCCTCTCCTACCGCAGCTTCGCCGAGCATGACGTCGCGCGCGCGGACATGGTCGCGCGCCTGCCGGAGGCGCTCGCCGGTCAGCCGTTTCCCGGCGAACCGCTGGGTTGCGCGTTCAACATCTTCCGCCGCAGCGCCATCCAGGCGGGCCAGTGGGTCGCGATCGTCGGCATCGGCTTCCTGGGCGCGGTGCTGACCCGGCTCGCGACCGAGGCGGGTGCGAAGGTCATTGCGATTTCGCGCCGGCAGGAGAGTTTGGACCTCGCCCGTCATTATGGCGCGGCGGAGACGATCGTGATGGATGACCATTGGGCGATCATCGACCGCGTCAAGACCATCACCGGAGACGCCCTGTGCGCGCGCGTGATCGAGGCGGTCGGCAAGCAATGGCCGCTAGACCTCGCGAGCGCACTGGTCGGGTTCGGCGGACGGCTGGTGGTCGCCGGCTACCACCAGGACGGCCCGCGGCAGATCAACATGCAGGACTGGAACTGGAAGGGCATCGACGTCGTCAACGCGCACGAACGCGATCCCGCGGTGCAGATGCGCGGCCTGCGCGAGGCGATCGACGCGGTGGCGAGCGGCCGGCTCGATCCCACGCCGCTCTATACGCACCGATACCCGCTGGAGGGACTGGGCGAGGCATTGGATGCGACCCGCGACAAGCCGGGTGGCTTCGTCAAGGCGCTGGTGATGATGGCGTGACGCACCCTCGCCGGGGCGGAGGACGGATGTGTCGGAGGATCGGGCAATGAACAGGCCGCGCGTGGGCTTTCTCGGCACGGGCTGGATCGGCCGCCATCGCATGGCGGCGATGATCGCGACCGGGGCGATCGAGGCGGCAAGCGTGTGCGACCCGTCGCCCGAATGCGTCGGCGAAGCGCTGGCGGTCGCGCCCGCCGCGCGCGTCGCCGACGATTTCGAAACGATGCTGGCGCAGGATCTCGATGCCGTCGTCATCGCCACGCCGAGCGCCCTGCACGCCGCGCAATCGATACGAGCGCTGGAGGCTGGCCTCGCGGTCTTCTGCCAGAAGCCGCTGGGCCGCGACGCCGCGGAAGCGCGGGCGGTCATCGCGGCGGCGCGCGCGGCCGACCGGTTGCTCGGCGTCGACCTGTCGTATCGACATACGGCGGCGATGCAGGCAATCCGCCCGTTGATCCGCGACGGTGCGCTGGGCGAGATATTCGCGGTCGATCTGACCTTCCACAATGCCTATGGCCCGGGAAAGCCATGGTTCTTCGACCGCAGGCAATCCGGCGGCGGCTGCGTCGTCGACCTGGGGGTGCATCTGGTCGATCTCGCGCTGTGGGCGCTGGCATTTCCGGAGGTCGACGACGTATCGGCCGCACTGTTCGCGAAGGGGCGCCCGCTCGGCCCGGACGGCGTGGAAGATTATGCCAGCGCGCGCTTCCGGGCGGGGGGCGCGGACGTGCGGCTCGCCTGCTCTTGGAACCTCAACGCCGGACAGGATGCGGTGATCGCCGCGCATTTCTACGGCACCGAAGGCGGCGCGGGCTTTCGCAACGTCGGCGGCTCCTTCTACGACTTCACCGCGCAGCATTTCATCGGTACGCAAGCGCGCGAACTGGCCACGTTCCCCGATCCCTGGGGCGCGCGGTCGGCGGCGGTCTGGGCACAAGCCCTTGCCGCCGAACCGCATTTCGACCCCGCGGCCGAAGATTTCGCGCGAAGCGCCGAGGTCCTCGACCGCATCTATGGACGCTGAACCGCCTATGCCCGATCCCGGCCGCTCCGTATGGCGCAACGACCAAGCCGACCGGTTCGCGGTGGTGATCGACGCCGACCGCTATTTCGCGGTCGCGCGCGAGGCGCTTATGCAGGCCGAGCGGCGGATCATGCTGATCGGCTGGGATTTCGACGCACGCATCCGGCTCGCGGGCAGCGGCCAGACGCTGGAGGGGCCGGAAGTGATCGGCAAGTTCCTTTACTGGCTGGTCGAGCGCAATCCCGCGCTGGAACTGTACCTGCTGCGCTGGGACATCGGCGCGCTGAAGGGGCTGTTCCGCGGCACCACCGCCTTCACCGTGCTCAAGTGGATGCGCCACCCGCGCATCCATGTGAAGCTCGACGGCCACCATCCGACGGGATCGTCGCATCATCAGAAGATCGTCGCGATCGACGACTGCCTCGCCTTCTGCGGCGGCATCGACATGACCGCGGAGCGGTGGGACACGCGATCGCATCGTGACGACGACCCCGGCCGGGAAACCCCGTCGGGCAAGCCCTACAAGCCATGGCACGACGCGACGACCGCCATCACGGGCCCGGCGGCGGCGGCGCTGGGCGAGCTCGCGCGCGAGCGGTGGCGCGTCGCGACCGGCCACGTCCTCGCCCCGATCGAAGCGAAGGGGCCGTGCTGGCCGACGTCGCTGACGCCGCTGTGCGAGGACGTGACGATCGGCATCGCGCGCACGCGCCCGGAGATGGCCGACCAGTCCGCGGTGCACGAGGTGGAGACGCTGTTCCTCGACCAGATCCGCAGCGCGCGCCGTTACATCTATTGCGAGAGCCAGTATTTCGCGTCGCGGCGCATCGCGGAGGCGATCGCGGCGCGGCTCGACGAGGCGGACGGGCCGGAGATCGTCATCGTCAATCCGGAAAGCGCACAGGGCTGGCTGGAGCCGCTGGCGATGGACACCGCACGCGCGCGGCTGGTCGAGGCGTTGCGCCGCCGCGACCGGCATGGGCGCCTGCGCCTGTACCACCCCTATACGCGCGGCGGCGCGGCGATCTATTGCCACGCCAAGATCACGGTGATCGACGACACGCAATTGCGGATCGGCTCGGCGAACATCAACAACCGCTCGCTGCGGCTCGACACCGAATGCGACGTGGTGCTGGATGCGTCGGACAATCCGGGTCAGGATCTGGCCGCGACGATCGCGAGCGTGCGCGACGACCTGATCGCCGAACATCTCGACGTCGCGGCCGAACGCGTGTCCGCCGTCCTCGCGGAAACGGGGTCGCTGATCGAGACGATCGAGCGACTGCGCGGGCCTGGCCGCACGCTACGGCCGTATCAGGTGCCCGATCTGCCCAAGGTCGAGAAATGGCTCGCGGACAACGAGGTGCTGGATCCCGAAGGGCCGGCCGAGATGTTCGAGCCGTTGTTCAAGCGCGGCCTCTTCCGCGGGCGGTTGCGGCGAAGCTGAAGTCAGATCGACTGAAAGCGGTACCGATCCCCTCCCCTCGCCCGGCCGCCCACTCGGCGTATTGTGGACGGGCGGCCGGGTGGAGGTGAGGGCCGGTACCGCGCCCGGTTCAGCTTTGCTGGATCGCACGCTAAAGATTGGCCTGCTCTTCCTTCGGCAGGTCGGCGTCGGGCGGATAGTAGAGCGTCGCGCATTCCTCGCGCAGGCAGCCGCCCTCGATGGCGATATCGTCGCGATAGGCGTCGGCTATGAACGACAACGTGTCGACATGTCGAGCCTCGAAATACATGGGGTGGACGTCCTCTCGGCCGGCCCCGTACACGACCCGGCCGACCTTGGACCAGATCGACGCCATCGTGCACATGCCGCACGGCTGGAGCGTCGAGTAGAGCGTCGCGCCGCGCAGCTCGAGCGCCCCCGTCGCCTCGCACGCCCGGCGGATCGCCATCATCTCCGCATGCGCCGTCGCGTCCGGCAATTCCTCGGTCTGGTTCCGCTCGGCGCCGACGATGCGGCCGTCGAGCACGATCACCGAACCGAGCGGCGAGCTCGCCGGATCGGAGCCCTTCGACCGGGCGACCGCGATCGCCTCGCGCATCCAGCGTTCGTCTTCGTTTGTCATGGCATCACAACGCCGGGACGCGCGAAGCGCTCCGATCCGGGATCAGCGACCGATGGCCGAGGCGGCCAGACCGCGTACGTCGACGCGTGCCTTGAGCCGGGCGGCGAGCAGCGCGGTGCCGCTCACCTTGCGCTGGACGAACAACGTCTCGACGTGCGGCACGTGCCAGGTGTCGCGGTCGGCTATCATGTCCTTCGCCTCCTCCCGCACCACCGGTACGAAGGCGCGATCGCCGAAGTCGAACGGCCCCGGCCGATTGAGCGCATCGTCGATCGCCGCGATCATCCGGTCGACCGAGGCGCGGTGCCGCGCCGCCGCCGCCGCGCCGAGGAAGCCTGTCTCGATCGCGACCTCGCGGATGCGGGCGCGGTCGCGCGCCAGTCCGGCCTCGATCAGACGGCGATAGGCAGCGACGGTGTCGCCCGGCACGTCGCGCGCCGCACCGAAATCGAGCAGGACGAGCGCGCCCGTTTCCGGCTGCCAGCGGTAATTGGCGAAGTTGGGATCGGTCTGCATCACCCCGAAGTCGAACAGCTCGCGCAGGACGAGCGTGACGAGCGCCGTCATCGCGGCGTCACGTGCGGGATGATCCGCCTCCGCCAGCGCCTCGATCGGCCGGCCTTCGACGAAATCCATCGCGAGGACGCGGCGCGTGGTGAGCGCGGGTTCGAGCGCCGGCACGACATAGCGGGCATCCCCCGCCAGCCGATCGCGATAGCGGCGCAGCTGCTCGCCCTCGCGGGTATAGTCCGCTTCCTCCGCCAGCTGCCGTTTGGCCTCGGCGAGCAGCGGACGGATGTCGATGCTGTTCGGAAGCAGGTTGGAGACGCGCAGCAGCGTCGCGACATTGTCGACGTCGGCATCGATGCTGTCCGCAACGCCCGGATATTGCACCTTGATCGCCAGAACGCGCCCGTCGGGCATCGTCGCGCGATGGACCTGCCCGATGGAGGCGGCGGCGATCGGCGCGGCATCGAAATGACGGAAGCGGCGTCGCCAGTCCGCGCCCCATTCCTGACGCAGCACGCGGTCGAGCTGCGCGGGCGGCATGCGATAGGCCTGGTTGCGCAGCCGGGCGAGGATCGTCGACAATTCCGCCGGCAGCATGTCGCCCGCGTCCATCGAGATCATCTGGCCCAGCTTCATCGCCGCGCCGCGAAGATGCGACAGGCGATCGGCGACCCGCGCGGCATTGCCGGGGGTCAGGACGAGGTCGCTCATCCGCGGGCGCTCGCCCGCGGCGAGCCGTCGCGCCCCCTCCGCCAGCATGCCGCCCGCGACGCCGCCCGCCAGCCGGCCGAAGCCGCCAAGCCGCGCGAGGCGTCCGCTCGGCACCGCACGATGCCGCGCATTGTGTTCCATGTCGTCGCTCATGCCGGTTCAACGCGGCGAGGCGCACCCGAGGTCCGCGCGTCGGCCGTCATCGCGTGCAGATCAGCGACACCGCACTTTCGCTATCCGCGAAGCGCAGCCTGAAGCCGTGGAGATCGGCGATCGCCTTGACGAGGCTGAGGCCAAGCCCTGCGCCTTCCCGGTCGGTGCGGACACGATAGAAACGCTGCGTGACGAGCGCGCGTTCGTCGGCGGGAATGCCCGCCCCGTCGTCGGCGACGGTGACGACCGGGCCCTCGCTGGAGGCGGTCAGCACGACGCGCACGGTGCCGCCAGGCGGACCAAATTTCATCGCATTGTCGATGAGGTTGGCGATGGCCTCCATCAGCAGGCTGGCATCGCCATGGACGGTGCCGACGGGCGTCAGATCGCACGCGAGCGTGATCCCGCGATCTTCCGCCAAGGGGCGATGGAGGTCGCACGCGTCGTCGACGAGGGTCGCCAGATCGACGGGCGCGAAACGGCTGCGACGCGCATGGTCCTCCAGCTCGCGCAGGCGGAGCAGCGCGGCGACGATGCCGAGCAGGGCATCGACCTGGACCAGCGCCTGGTCGGCGACCGCGGCGAAATCCTGCGCGGTCGAGGCGTCCCGCAGACCGCGATCGAGGCGCGCGCGAAGGCGCGTCAGCGGCGTGCGCATCTGGTGCGCGATGTCGTCGCCGACGCCGCGCATGTCCGTGATCAGCAGCTGCAACCGATCGAGCATCGTGTTGATGTGCGCGCACAACACGCCGAAGCTGTCGGGGTGCGCGGCCACCGGCAGGCGCTGCGTGAGATCGCCGGACATGATCCGCTCCGTCAGCCGCCGCACCGTATCGACCTGACGCGCGGCGCGGCGCCCCGCGACGAGCCCGAAGCCCAGCGCGAGCACCAGCCCCGGCACCAGCCCGAGCAGCAGCGACCGCCAGACGAGGCGCAGCGCCTCCTCGGTGTCGTCCAGGTCGACGCCCGCCAGCAGACGCATGTCTCCCGACAGGGGGCAGACGGTGACGCGCGCCTGGTCGATGCGCTTCCCCGGCAGTTCCGTCGGCGCAACGTCGGCGACGAACGATGCCCCGGCGGGCGTTTCGGCGGGCAGCCGGGCGACATTGCCCGCGATCAGCGCGCCTTTGGCGTCGAACAGGCCCAGGAACCGGTCGCGGTGGATATCGCGTGCGAGCTTCTCGCGCAGTTCCTCGCCGCGCTCTTCGGGCGGGGTGAGACGAAAGAAGGTGCAATCGTCGGCGAGCGCATGCTCGATCGCACGTCGGTGGCTGCCGTTGGCAAGCGCCCAGAAGGCGGCGGCGAGCGCCAGCGACTGCAGCACCAGCAGCGCGGCAAGCGCGCCGCCCCATCGCCATGTCGCGCGGCGTCGCGGATCAGTGGGGAAGATCAAGGATGTAGCCCTGGCCGCGGACATTGCGGATCAACTGTACCTCGCCCTCGGCATCGACCTTGCGACGCAGGCGCCCGATATGGACATCGACCACGTTGCTGTTCGGTTCGAACGTATAGCCCCAGACGTCCTGCAGTAGCATCGACCGCGTCACGATCCGGCCGGGGCGTCGGGCGAGATAGTCGAGCAGCTTGAATTCGCGCGGCAGCAGCTCGAGCGGTCGATTGCCGCGTGTCGCGCGTCCGGCGAGCAGGTCGAGGTCCAGCGGCCCGGCGATCAGGCGGGTGTCGCGGCTTTCATCCGGTCGGCGCAGCAGCGCTTCGACCCGGGCGACGAGCTCGACCAGCGCGAACGGCTTGGCCAGATAATCGTCCCCCCCAGCACGCAGGCCGCGCACGCGATCGTCGAGGCTGCCGAGTGCGCTCAGCACCAGCGCCGGCGTGCGCCGCCCCTCGCCGCGCAGCGTCTCGATCAGTACCAGCCCCTCTCCGTCGGGCAGCTGGCGGTCGACGATCAGCAGGTCTATGCCGCCGCCGCGGGCGACCGATGCCGCCTCGACCAGCGTCGTGCGAAGCGTGACGCCATGGCCCGCCGATGTCAGCTCGAGTCGGATTTCATCGGCGGTCACCGCATCGTCCTCGATCAGCAGGATCTGGGTCATGCCCGTGCGTGTCGGCCGCCGGGCCATGTCCGTCAACCGACCATCGAAATCTGAACACGGTTTTAGTCGACGTCGAAGGACCCATCCCGCTACGGCGGACGCGGGGCGGGACACGGAGACACTTGCATGCGGCTGGCCGCGCTTCCCCTGTTGCTGTGCGTCGCGACACCCGTTTTGGCTCAGACCGCGCCGGCCATTTCCCTCGACGCGCTGACCCAGGACGTCATCGCCAACAACCCCGAACGCCAGTTCTACCAGCGGCAGATCGATGCGGCCGGCGTCGAACGGCAGGCGGCGGGTCGCTGGGCCGATCCGGAGGCGGTGGTCGAATTCGGCCAGCGTCGTGCCAACGACATCACCTCCGGCGCATTGACCGGCGAGGGGATCACCTACGCGGTATCGGTGGTCCAGCCGATCGAGTTCGGCGGTCGCATCGCCCTACGGCGCGCGATCGCGGAGCGGCAGGTGGCGCTGGCGAAGATCGGGCTTCAGCAATTCGACGCCACGCTGGCGGCCAGGGTCCGCTCGCTCGGCTATGGCCTGTTCGCGGCGGACGAAAAGGCGACTGCCGCGCGCACCGTCGCGGCGCGGATGCGCACGCTCGCCCGCGTCATCGTGTCCCGCGATCCCGCCGGACCCGCGCCGCAGCTGGAGGCGAGTTCGCTGCAGGCGAGCGCGATCGGCGCGGAACGCAGCGCGGCGGCGGCGGATGCCGAGGCGAATTCCATCCTCTACGAACTCAACCAGCTGCGCGGAGCCCCGTTCGCGGCGCGCATCCGCATCATTCGGCCGGACATGGCGCTGCCGGCGCTGCCGGCGCTGCCGGCGGGTACCATGCTCGCCGCCAACGCCACGGCCAACAATTTCGAGCTGAAAGCCCTGCGCGCGCAATTCGAGCAGCAGGGATTGCGCGTCGATCTGGCGCGGAAGGCGCGGATCCCGACGGTCAGCGTCGGCCCCTATTACGATCGCGCGCGATCGGACATTCGCGAGACCAACTACGGCGTCCGGCTGTCGACCAGCATTCCCCTGTGGAACCGCCAGGCCGGCGACGTCGCCGTGGAGGAGGGCAAGCAGGCGCAGGCCAATGCGACGCTCATCAATGCGGAGCGGCGGATCGCCCGCGACGTGTTCGACCAAGCCGCCCAATATGAGGCGAAGCGCGAGGCGCTGGCGAAATGGGACGGCGATTCCGCGCGGCGGTTCGCCGCGGCGGCGGAGGATGCCGACCGCAATTACCGGCTGGGGGCAATCCCGCTGACGACCTATACGCAGATGCAGCAGGCGTATGTCGAGGCGACGAACGCGGTGCTCGACACGCGTCGCGAGGCGATCGAGGCGCTGCTGCAACTGCGCGCGCTCAACGGCGGCAACGCGCTGACGCGATGAAGACCTGGCTTCTCTGGGTGACGCACCACCGTCTCGCGGTGGCGCTGACGGCCGCGTTGATCGCGGCGATCGGCCTCTGGTCGTTCGCGAACCTGCAGATCGACGCGATCCCGGACATCACCGGCGTCCAGGTCCAGATCAACACGCAGGTCCCGGCGCTCGCGCCCGAGGAGATCGAGCGGCTGGTGACGCTGCCGATCGAGCGGGCGATGGGGGGCCAGGCCGGGCTGGACCAGACGCGCTCGTTGACCAAGACGGGCCTGTCGCAGGTCACCTTGCTCTACAAGGACGGCACGGATCAGCTCAAGGCGCGGCAACTCGTCACCGAGCGCCTCAACGCCGTGCGCGACCAGCTGCCGCCCGGCAGCACACCGCAGCTCGCGCCGATCACGACCGGGCTAGGCGAAATCTATTACTACACGCTCGAATGGCGCCGCCCGCCGCCCGGAATGGACGGACAGCGGCAGCTGATGGAGCTGTACGAGGCGCAGGAATATACCGTCCGCCCGATGCTCCGCGCGGTAGAGGGCGTTGCCGACGTCAATTCGAACGGCGGGCTGGAGGAACAGTTCGTCGTCCAGCCCGATCCCGTCCGGTTGACGATGCACGGGGTCACCGCCGGCGAGCTGGCCGCAGCGGTGGCGAAGAATGTCGAGAATGCCGGCGGCGGCATCATCAGCCGCGGGCCGGAGCGCTTCACCGTGCGCACGGACGCACGCGTGATGAACGCGGCGCAGATCGGCGCGATACCGGTCAAGTTCGCCGGCGGCGTGCTGCCGCTGACGGTGCGCGACCTGGCGGATGTGGTGATCGGCTCCGCCCCGCGGCAGGGCGCGGCGACGCAGAACGGGCGCGAGACCGTGCTCGGCACCGTCATGATGCTGGTCGGCGAGAACAGCCGCGAAACCGCGGTGGCGGTCGAAAAGGCCCTGCCCGGCATCCAGGCCGCCCTGCCCAAGGGCATGATCATCGATCGCCAGTACAGCCGCGCCGACCTCGTCGAGCGGACCATCCATACCGTCGAACGCAACCTCGGCGAAGGCGCGCTGCTCGTCGCGCTGGTGCTGCTCTTGGTGATGGGCAACTGGCGCGCCGCGCTGATCGTCGCGCTCGTGATCCCCCTCGCCTTCCTGGTCACGGTGACCGGGATGCATGCGATCGGCCTGTCGGGCAATCTGATGAGCCTCGGCGCGCTCGACTTCGGGCTCATCGTCGACGGATCGATCGTCGTCGTCGAGAACAGCCTGCGCCTGCTCGCGGTACGGCGGCGGGAAAAGGGAGAGGACCTGGACGGCGAGGAACGCCGGACGATCATCGCGGAGGCGGCGCGACTGGTGGCGCGGCCGACCTTCTTCGGCATCGCGATCATCGCGCTCGTCTACGTGCCCGTGCTGAGCCTGGGCGGGGTCGAGGGCAAGCTGTTCCAGCCGATGGCGCAGGCGGTGATGCTCGCCATAGGCGCCGGCCTGGTCTGGACCTTCACCATCGTCCCCGCGCTGTCGGCCTGGCTGTTGCGCGCCCCGTCGGGTGGCGAGGACGGGACGCAGGACAAGGGTTTCGTCGGTGTCGCCAATCGGGCCTATACGCCCGTGCTCGACCGCGCGCTGGCGCATCCCGCCATCCTGACGATCGCGGCGCTGGCATTGCTCGCGGTCGCCTATCTGGCGTTCAGGTCGCTTGGCTCGCAATTCACGCCGCAGCTGGACGAGGGCGCGATCACGGCGATGGTCTATCGCCCGGTCGGCATGTCGCTGGAGCAGAGCCTGGCAATCGAACGCCAGACGGAGGTCGCGATCCGTCGCGCCTATCCGCAGGTCACGCACACCTTCTCGCGCATCGGGACCAGCGAGGTGGCGACCGACCCGATGCCGCCGAACGAGAACGACCTCTACATCTTCTACGGCCCCGAGAAGGACTGGCCGAAGGGCGACGGCAAGCCGAAGACGAAGCAGGATCTGATCGGCGGCATCGAGAAGGTCGCGCAACGCGTCTACAAGGGCCAGAACTTCGAATTCGCGCAGCCGATCGAGATGCGCTTCAACGAAATGCTGGAGGGCGTGCGCGCCGACGTGTCGGTGAAGATCTATGGCGACGATTACGACGTGCTGGAAAAGGCGGCGGCCAAGGCGAAGGCATTGCTGGAGAAATTGCCCGGGACCGAGGGCGTCGAGTTCGAAACGGCAGGCCGTCCGAAGAGCGTCGTGGTCGAACTGGACCATGATGCGCTGCTGCGCCTCGGCCTCGGCACGCAGGAGGTGAACAACGCCATCCGCGACGCGCTCGCCGGCGCCGAGGTCGGCTTCATCCCGCACGGGCCGGCCCGTCATGCGATCGTGATCCGCATGCCCGAATCGCTGCGCGCCGATCCGTCCGCCATCCTGGCCCTGCCGCTTCGCGTCGGCGAATACGGCATGGTGCCGCTGTCACGCGTCGCGCGCCTCAGCCAGACGCGAATCGTCGAGCCGATCCTGCACGACGGCGGCAACCGCCGCGCCGCGCTGATGGTCAACCTGTCGACGAGCGACCTTGCCGGCTATGTCCAGCGGGCGCAGGCGACGATCGACGGACAGGTCAGGCTGCCGCCCGGCTATCGCATCGAATTCGGCGGCCAATATCATCAGTTGGAGGCGGCGCAGAAGCGGCTGTCGATCGTCGTGCCGGCCGCGCTGATCCTGATCTTCGCGCTCGTCTACGCCGCGCTCGGCAGCGTGCGCGAGGCCGCGATCGTCTATACCGGCATCCCGTTCGCGGTGACCGGCGGCGTACTCGCCTTGTGGCTGCGCGGCATGCCCTTCTCGATCACCGCGGCGATCGGCTTCATCGCGCTGTCCGGTATCGCGATGCTCAACGGGCTGGTGCTGATCGATCATATCAACAGCCTGCGCGACGGGCGGGAGGGCGATCCGCTGCCTCCGGAGGACGCGGTGCGGCAGGGCGCGCACGATCGGCTGCGGCCGGTGCTCTCGACGGCGCTCGTCGCCTCGGTCGGCTTCATTCCGATGGCGATCGCGACGGGCGCCGGCGCCGAGGTGCAACGCCCGCTCGCGACGGTCGTGATCGGCGGCATCGTCACGTCGACCATCCTGACGCTGCTGCTGCTGCCGAGCCTGTATGCGTGGGTCGAACGCCGCGCCGCTAAAAGGCACGCGGCAAAGTGACGGCTGGTAGCTGAGCCGGCGCTAGGCCGCCTTCGACAGGGCCTCCGGTGCGCCGTGCCAGCGGATCGCGGTGACACGGCGGCCATGCGGCGTGCGCTCGAGCTGGACCACGACATCGACCAGCCGGGCGATGTAGCGCCGCAGGTCCGGACCGTCGATGCGCGCGCCGGAGTGCAATGCGAGCATCGCCAGCTGGTCGAGCGCACGCTCCGGATCGTCGGCGTGGATCGTGGTCATCGAGCCGGGATGCCCCGTGTTGACCGCCCGCAGGAAAGTCAGTGCTTCCGGGCCGCGGATCTCGCCGAGCAGGATGCGATCCGGACGCAGCCGCAGGCTCGCCTGCAGCAGGTCGTCGGCATCGACGTCGGCCTCGCCCAGTCGGCCACGCGTCGCGATCAGCCCCAGCGCATTGGCATGGCCGAGGATCAGTTCGGCACTGTCCTCGATCGCGACGAGCCGTTCATGCGCCGGCACCTCGCGCAGCAAGGCGTTGACCAGCGTGGTCTTGCCCGATGCCGTGCCGCCAGAGATCAGGATCGTCTTCCGCCGCGCCACCGCCGCCGCGAGGAAGCCGACATGGTCACCGGCGGCGTAGAGTTGTGCAAGGGTCGCATCCCGCGTCCCCTCCATGCCCATTACCGCGCCGTCGAACAGCGCGGCACGGGCAAGATCGGTCAGCGATGCATCGGCGCGGACCTGACGCCGGAAGGCCATCGCCACGCCGCCGCGCGTCGCTGGCGGCGCGACCACCTGCACGCGCGTTCCGCACGGCAGCGCGGCCGACAGCAGCGGCGCGGCGCGGCTGATCCCCTGATGCGCGACCCGCGCGATCTGCTGCGCGAGCTGCCACAGCCAGTCGTCCGTCAAAATCGCGACGTCGTGCCGAGCGGCGGCGCCGCCATTGCGTTCGACCCAGATTTCACCGGCACGGTTGACGAAAAGGTCCGTGACGTCGGCCGCGTCCAGCCAAGGGCGGAGCGGCGCGAGGAAGGTGTCGAGATAGTCCGGGAGGATCGGCGCGTGGATCATCGGACGGCCGGCACGCCTGAAAAGTCGAGATCCCGCGCGACGAACACGCCGATCGCGGCGCCGGCCGGCACCGACACCGTCGGCGGCTCGTCCGCCCCGGGGACGAGGTTCTGGCCCATGACGTTCGACACCTGCGACGAATTGGCGACGATCACCGATCCATTGCCCGGCCGCGACGCGACATTGACGCCGATCTGCAGCGCCGATTGGAGCGCGGCGTTGGCGAAACGGGCGAGGAAGTGCGTATCGACCCGCCCGGGCATACCGGTGCCGCCGGTCGAATCCGCCGCGGGGGAGTCGATGCGGATCGCCACGCCGTCCGGCCGGATCAGCCTGGTCCATGTCGCCAGCACCCTGCGGCGGCCCGCCGCCGGATCGGCGCGATATTCGCCGACGAGGCGGCTGCCGCGCGGAATGAGGACGCGGCTGCCGTCGAAGCTGCGCACGTCGCGCGCGACGATCGCGCGGATTGGACCGGGTCGGCTGGACGATACCGGCGTCTCCAGGGTCGCGGGCAATATCTCGCCCTGGGCGACGACGGAAGGGCGATTGCGGATCAGGCTGGCGCGGACCGCCCCTTCTCCGGGCTTGTCGTCCCCCAGCCCCGCGCCAGCGGTACCGGGGCCGCCGTCGTACACCACGGCCGAGCCCCCCGCGGGCACGCCGCGACCCGCGGCGGCACTAATCGGGCCGCCCGGCATCGGCTGGGTCGGGAAGCGCATGCCGGCGGGGCCGCCTTCGGAACCCGCGATCGGGGCGCTTGGCGGCGCATCGAATGCCGCCTGCGGCATCGCGCCGGCGAGGCGGGGACGGATCGCGATCGGGGTAGCGAAGGGCGCCTCCTCGGCCGCGGCGTCGAGCCGGGCAAAGGCTGAGCCGGCGTTGGAACCCGCGTCGGAACGGGGCTGCAACAGGCTGGCGCTCGCGTCGATCAGCGAGGGTGGCAGCGCGGGCGTCGCCGGTCCGACATAGGTCGCAGCGATGCCGCTGTGCACGCGCGCCGTGCGGCGTCCGTTCAACACCAGCAGCACCGTCAGGCCGAGCGCGAGCGCGAGCAGCGCGAGGACCCACCCCGGCACGCCGCCGGTGGGCGGCGCAACCAGCGGCCGACAATCCCGTTCGTCCAGCGCTTCGGGGCTGGCGGCCTCCACCGCCGCGACACGGGACAAGCTCATCGGATCGCCACCGGGGGCAGGCGCCGCGCCTCTGCCCAGGCATGCCCCAGGCGCAACACGTAGCGCGGCCAAACGCGGTCGACGATCCACATGTCATCGACCTGTCGCGCGGTGACAAGGACTTCGCGACCCTGGTCGTCTATCGCATAGATCGCGGGCAGGCTCGACGCATCGGGAAAGGCGAAGCGCGTCCGCACGCCGTCGTCGTCGATTGCCGACGGCCGCACGCGCCGATCCCCCGAAACCCGGTATCGGAACGGCGCACTGTCCACCTTTGCCTCGATCGGCCCGCCGGCGGCCACCGCCGGTCTGCTCGCCGGTGCCGGATGGCCATAGTCGAACGCGAGCCGGAACGCCGCCTGTGGATCGGCGGCGAAGGTCGGCCGCAACAGGAAACTATACTGCCGCTGGTCGGTAACCACCTCCAGATTGGTCGTCACGCCGGCGATCAGCGAACGGACGAACAGCCGATCACCGCTCTTGCTGGGAGTGACCTCCCATGCCGCCGCATTGCCAACGGCGACGCTGACCACGCGTTCGTCGGGACCAAGAACGATCGTCGTGACATAGCCACCCGCGACAGGCACGGTCGTCACCGTGTCGGGCACGAAGGGCACCAGCTGCAAGCGCGGGTCCCCCTGCCCCCCTGCCGCGGCCTGCGCGAGCAGCGGCGCGACAAGCGCGGCCAGGCCGAGCCCGATCACAGGCCACCGCCCTGCTGTGCCGTGGCGGCGGGGGCCGGAGGCGTCTCTGCATCGACGCGATACGACTTGACCGCGAAGCCGAGCGGATTGTCGAGCCGATCCTCGATCCGCAGCGGTTCGCCCCGGAATTGGTAGGCGATGGTCGCGGCATAGGGCCGTGGCGTGCCCAGCCGGCCCGAATAGTCGACCGGCGCGACCTCGAACCGGACCAGCGCACTGCCGTCTGACAGCGGCGAAATGCCGCGGATGCGGGCCGCAAGGCCGATCTCGCGCTTCGCGGCGGAGAGCATGGTCGCGGGCGGATTGTGCCGCATCTGTTCGAGGTAGCTCGCCCGCGCCTGACCCGAGGACCAGAGCGCGACCTTGCGATAGGCGGCACGTATGCCGACGGGGTCGAAGCCTTCGCGAGCCGTGACATATTGCGCGAGCAGGGATTGCTGCAGCGCCTGATTGGCGAGCAGGGCGCGCGGCTGGTCCAGGTCGACGCGCTCGACGTTGCCGGTCGTCCGGTCGACGAGCACGGCGATCGGCTCGATCTGCTTGAGCGGCATCGCCAGGGCGAGCGCGGCCGCCTCCAGCGCGGCGATCGCGGCGGCGATGCCCGCGATCGTCCAGGCGAGACGGCGCGAGCGGGCTGCCGAAGCGTCCCGCTCGTCGGCCCAGCCGCGCGCGAGGTCGAAATAGGTGCTGTCGATCTGTTCGGTCATGATCCCAGTTCCAGACGCTTACCGGAGACGCTGCGGCGGCCGGCGCTGCGTAACGCTCCCTCGACCATCCGCATGCCGCGCCGCTGGCCGGTATCGACGATCTCGATGACATTGCCGCTGTGGTTGCCGTTCATGGCGATGGTAACGGCCCTGGCGGCGCTGACCCGCGCATCGGCCGCCCGTGCGATGGCGAGCGCACGCGAAGGCGCGACCGGCACGGGTGGCGCGCGGTGTACGAGCGGCCGCGGCGGGTCGATCGTTGCCGCGGCAGGAGGATTGGCACGCGCGGGCGCGCCCTCGCCTGCAACGATCCGAAGCACCGCACGCGGGATGACGAGGCCGCCCGCCATGCGCTGTGCCGCGACGATCAGGGCAATGTCGACGATTACGAAAATCCACAGGATCGGTGCGATGCCGGGTATCTGCGCCAATCCGTCGCGTGCGGCGGCGCGGACCGGGCCTGCCAGGACCTGCAGCTCGAACGACACGCTCAACGACACGGCGAGGCTCGCCAGCGCCGTTCCGACGAGCGCACGCAGCCAGCCGAGTGCGAACCCCGCCGAGCTAGCGAACAAGGCGGCCGCGGCGGCGATCGGGCCGAGCGCGAGCAGCAACGCGAGGACGAGCCGCACTGCGATCCAGGTGCCGCCGGCGCTGATCAGCAGCAAGCCCGCCGCACCCTCGCGGCTCGATCCCGGCAGGCCGCTTCCCCCGGGCATGGCGGCGGCGGTCCGTTCGGACGGGATTGCCGGCTTGCCCTGCGGCTGAGGATCGGTGGCGGGTGCGACGATGGGGCTGGCGAGGATCGCGCCATAGGCATTGGCGAGGCGTATCGTCAGTCGCGAACCGTCGATCGCAGCCGCGGGGAAGATCACGCCCGCCAGTTCCGCCGGGCCTTCAATGGCGACGCGATAGACGACGCGATCATAAGCGTTCCAGCTCGTCGCCAGGGCGATGACGATGCCGATCCTGGCCAGCAGCCGCACCGCATCGGCAGGGTAGACACCGCCGCCGCTGGCGAGCAGGGAATATCCCTGCCGGGCGACCGCGAGGACAAGCAAGCCGGTGAGCAGGCTGGCGAACAGGCCGCTGCCGGACAGCGCGTGCCAGCCCTCGCGGCCGAGCAACGTCGCCTGGCAATCGGCGACCGTCAGCAGGCTGCGGACGAGGTCGGCCGCATCGGTGGTGCCGCAGCCGGTCATGCCGCCTCCAGCAGGCGTGGCACCCAATGAATGGGATCGTCGCCGACCTCGGCGCGGATCGCGTCGAGCCGCCGCACCGTCGTCTCGCGTCCGGACAGGATGGTCAGCAGATCGGCCTCGCCGGTCAGGTCCAGCTGCGCGACGACGCTGTCGCGCCCATGTTTGATCAGAAAGGCGCGCGACGTGTCGGGCAGCACGCGGATGATCTCGAACTCATGGGCGGTCAGGCCGAAGCCGCCGCAATAATGCTCCGCCTTGGCGCGTGGATTGGGCATGAAGATCTGCGTCGCGGCCTGGTCGACGATCGCGGAGGCGATACGGCTCTCCAGCGCATCCTCCGCGCTCTGCGTCGCGAAGCCGATGATGCCGTTGCGCTTGCGGATCGTCTTTTCCCAATCCCTGATGCGGGCGACGAACACGTCGTCGTCCAGCGCCTTCCAGCCTTCGTCGACGACGATGATCGTCGGGCTGCCGTCCAGCCGCTCCTCGACGCGATGGAACAGGTACATCATCGCCGGGGTTCGCGTGCGGGGGTCGTCGAGCAGCTTGGTCATGTCGAACCCCAGGATCCGGCTGTCGACGCCCAGCGTGTCGCGCGCATTGTCGAACAGCCAGGCGTGCTCGCCGCGTCCGATCCATGGCGCGAGCCGCGCAGCGAGGTCTCCGGCATGGGGACGCGTGCGTCCGCGCAGCAACTGGGCGAATGCGCCGAGCCTGCGCAGGTGCGGGGGCGCCGCCATGCTCACCGCGACCGCATGTTCGATCGCGGCGGCGTCTTCGGGGTCGAGCGGCTTGCCATCGTCGACGAGCCGGCCGATCCATTCCACGAGGAAACGGCGGTTTTCGCTCGTATCGTCCAGCAGCAGCGGGTTGAGACCGGACGGCTGTCCGGGCCGCAGGACGTCGTAGACGCCGCCCATCGCGCGCAGGAACGGCTCCGCGCCGCGATCCTTGTCGAAGAAGACGACGCGCGGCGACAGGCGCTGCGCCTGCGCGAGCAGGAAATTCAGCACCACCGTCTTGCCCGATCCCGACGGGCCGATGACGGTGAAATTGCCCAGGTCGCCCTGATGGAAATTGAAGTGATAGGGTCCCGCAGCGGTCGTCTCCAGCAAGGCGATGGCGGGGCCCCAGTGGTTGCCGCGCGCGCGCCCCGTGGGGAAGCTGTGCCAGCTGGCGAGGCCGGCGAAATTGCGCGTCGATACCAGCGCGCGCCGCGCGATGAATGCCTCGTTGCCGGGAAACTGCGCCCAGAAGGCGGGCTCCAGACCGACATCCTCGCGCACCGCGACCATCCCGAGGTCCGTCAGCGTCGCCTGCACGTCCGCCACCGCGGCGTCCACCGCCGCAGGGCTGTCGGCGTGGACGGCGATCGTCAGATGATGCGCGCCGAACCCGGCGCGGCCGGACGCCACCGCATCGCGCGCTTCCGCCAATTCCTCGCGCAACGCCAGCGCCTCGTCGTCGGCCGCCTTCATGCGGCGCAGGGTCAGGTTGAGCCGCGACAGCGCCGCCGATCGATCGACGAAGGCAAAGCTTTGCGTTACCGTGAGCTCGACCGGCAGGCGGTAGAGGCTGTCCAGCATGCCCGCCGCGGTCAGGCCGGGATAATCCTTGACCGACACGATCGCCTGGAACTGGCGCGGCCCGCGCCCGGTCGCGGACAATTCGAGTGTCTGCGCGCCGAAGCTGACACGCCGGCCCGGCAGGTGCTCGCCGACATCGCCGTGCGGCAGGCGGACGCGCAACGCCTCCGCATTGTAGAGCGCGGCGAGATATTCCAGTGGCTGGGAGCCCGTCCCATGCGGCGTTTCATACGTGCCGAGCAACGCCGGGCGGTACGCGGCCAGCGCGGCCGTCAGCGCCTCGCGCGCGGCGTCGAGCGCGCGTATTTCCGCGGCCCGATGCGCGTCCAGCTCCCGATCGCGGGCGAGGCGTCGTGCGATCCAGCTTCCGACGCCCCGCGCGCCGCCTTCGGGCCGGCGGATGATCGCCACATAGAGCGCATTCGCGAACAAGGCGCGACGGGCCCGCCGCTCACGCCAGATCGCGTCGAGGCTTTGCGAGAAGGCGTCGTCGAACTGGCCCGGAAGGTGGGGATCGACCCGTCGGCGCAGGACATGATGATAGAGGGCGAAGCGCGACGATCCGATCGCCTGCAGCATCGCATCGCGCAGTTCCTTGCGATAGTCGATCTCTTCGCCGTCCGCCGTCTCGAACAGGAACCCGTCGAGGCGCAGCACCTGCATCAGTCGTCCATCGCGCAGGACGATTGTGTGCGGGTCGATCTGCGCCGCATAGGGCAGCATGCTGCCGGCTGAGCGCTCCTGCGCCGCCCGACGCGCGGGAACTATGCGCGGTACGAGTTGCATCGCCAGTACCGATGATTGCGTACGCGCGGGCAGCGTCTCACGCGAACGAGCCAAAGGTCGATCAGGCGCGGTTCGCGCAGGCAGGCCAGCCAGCATGCCAGGTGCGCGGCCGCACCCGCCGCGATCACCCACGGCGTACGAAAGATCAGGAACAATTCCAGCATGCCCACCGCATTGCCGATGACGAAGCCGTAGGGCACGCCTGCAAGCATCGTCGGGCGCGTCATCGCGACGAACAGCGGATCGCTGCGCAGACCGTCCATGGTCGAGCCTCAGACGCCGGTCTGCGCGGCAGACTGGATGCCCGCGACTATGCCCGCGGCGCCGAACAGGATGAAACATCCCAGGATCACCGCCGCGCCATGGCGCCAGTTCATCCGACCGGTCAGCATCATCAGGCCGACGAATGCGACCGCGATCACCGCGATCGTGGTCGCGACGGTGCCGAGCAGCGTGCCCTGCAGCCACTGCACCGCGCCGACGATCGCGCCCGATCCGCTGGGATCGCCACCCATGCCGCCTTGCGCCGATACTGGCGAGGCCGCCAGCGTCGAGACCGACAGTGCGGCAAGTTGACGTGGCAGCGAACGGGCGACGAACGTCGGACGAGGCATCGGGCAAACTCTTTCGACCGGGGCGGGCATGATCGCCAGCCTTTCCGTCCGAAATGGGTACACCTGCATTCCTAACATCCCCTAAACTATCCCACCGCAAACGGCGGTGGGATGTCGCGAGGTCATCGGGCGAATATGCCGCCGGCCGTATCGGTGTAGACCAGCCGCGTCGCGTTCGGCGTCGCGACGGAGACGGCGCGTATGCCCAACGGCGTCCAGGCCTCGACCGCGTCGTCGGCGTTCTTCCGCCAGACCGATCCGTCGACGCTGACGGCCGTGACGGTACCGCTCGCCGATGCCGCGATGGCGGTGACATTGCGGCCGACCTTCACCGGCGCGGACACCATGTCGGACCGCCACACGTTGCCGTCGAGCCCGACATAATAGAGCGAGCCACGCTTCACGAGCGCGATCTGTTTGGCATAGACGCCCGGCGCCTGGGTCCATCGCACCGTATCGTCGTCGCCGCTTTTCACCCAGACGGTGCTGAACGTCGCGTTGATGACCGCGACCGTGCCGTCCGAAGCGGCGGTCACGCTCTTGGCGTCACCACCGACGACCCGCCAGCGACCGGTTGCCCAGCGATAGACCTGCCGATCCGTGCCGACGCCGTAATAGCGATCCGTCCCGATCGTCGCGGCATCGACATACTGGCCCGGCAGCATGGCCCAGTTCGTCCCCATCTGCGACACCCACAGCTGATTGTAGATGTTGACGGTGGTCAGCGTCCCGTCCGCCGCTGCATCGAGCGTGCGGGCCCCTGCCCCGATCTGCGCGCCCCCCTGGCCGATGACCGGCGCGGCCGGCTGTGATGGCGGCGAAGGCGGCGGTGGTGGCGCGGGCGGAGGCGGCGGCGGGGGCGGCGGCGGCGGGGGCGGCGGAGCCGGGGTCGGTGTCGGGGCGGGCGTCACGATCGTCGCCGGAGGCGCGGCAGCCGCGATCGAGACGATCGTGGCGGTCGAGGGCACGCCCGCGGTATTGACGACCGCAAGCTCATAATAGCCCGGCGGCGCCAGGTTCGCCGAGGCGGGCAAAGTGACGCGAATGCCGCCGTTGACCGGCACGAACGCGAGCTTCATCCGCCGCTGGTTGGAATTGAAGCTGTGCGTGCTCGATGCGGTCGCGATCAGCGACACCTCGCGGACCGGGTCACCGGTGGCGAGCTGCACGTCGATCGTCTCGCCATAGTTGGCGCTGTTACGGGAAAGACTGACCATCCGCGGCCGCTGCGCCAGCACGGAACCTCCGCCCTGGCTGGTGAAGAGATAGGCGGGATAATAGACGTCGGCGTTCAGGTTCGTGACGGGTCCAGGTACGCCGCCGCCGGCGACGAGCACCGCCCCGTCCAGCAACAGCGTCGCCGTCGAGTGATAGCTTCGGTAATTGCTCGTCGCGGCGCCCATACGCCAGCTGTTGCTGTTCGGGTCCCAGGTCTCGGTCGTGTAGACGCCGGCCTCGAAGCGATCGCCCTGCCCCGTGCCGCCGGTCACCAGCACCTGCCCGTCGGGCAGGACTGTCGCCGAGGCCCATTGCCGGGCCGCGTTCATCGGTCGCGCTTCGGTGATCGCGACGTTGCCCGATCCGATGTTATTGATGTCGAATATCGTCGCGCTGTTGCTCGACAGCGAGTCGTACCCGTTGAAATAGCCGCCACCGCCGACCTGCAGGATCTTGCCCGTGTCGTACATGACCGCGGTGGAGGTCGGACCGGCATTGACACGATTGGTCAGATCGGGCGCCGTCTTAAAGGTTGCCAGCGTGCGGATCGACCCCTGCCCTTCGGTCCGCAGCTCCCAGATCTTGTCGGTGGATATGCCGAACACGGAGCCGGTCGGCGAGACCCACTGGCGCGGATACCACCAGCGCGCGTTGTTCGCGCCGAATGCGTCGGTGCTGAAGGCGCCGAGCAGACTGCTCCAACCCTGTCCCGGGGTATAGACTTCCGGCGTCGACGACACGTCGTTGGCGACAGAGGCGCGGTTGGGATCGGCGGCCGTATAGGGCGCGCCGCCGCCGGTGATGAGGGCGCGGCCGTCGGGCAGCTTGGTTACCGTCGCATACCAGCGTTGCGCGGTCAGATTATAGTCCCGGGTCGGCGCCGAGGATCGCCAATCGACGATCGTGCTCTCGCGGCCGGAGAAGCCGCTCGAGTAGCTGGCCCCGCCGGAGACCAACAGCCGGCCATCGGACAGCAGCGTCGCGGAGGAACAGAAGCTGTCGACGTTCTGCGCGTTGGGCAGGACCTGAAACGCGCTCTGATCCAGACCCTTGCGGGGATCCCAGAAGACCAGGGTCCGTCCATCCTGCGCCGTTCCGCCGGGCGCCGCACCATAAGTCAGCACGCGGCCATCGGGCAGCATCGCCGCGTGGATGGCGACGATCGGCCACGACGCCGTCCGCGACCACATGCCGGCCTGCGCCGCATCCGCGGGGATCTGCAGGTTGGCGAGCAACGGGTCGGGCGTCTGATCGACGAGGACCGGAAAGATGGGTGCGGGTGTCTGCGATTGGGCGAACGCGGGTGACGCGGTCAGCATGGTCGCCGCGAGCATCGCGCGGAACATGGCACGACGGGCGAGCGGATGACGAATCTTTGTCATTGGCGCGATTCCTTGACTTGCGGAATAGGATCGATCGAAGGGTAGAGGCGGCATCGCAGTCATGCGCGGGCGCCCGACAGGGTCATCAGGTCAGCGCGAAGGTGCGCCGCGGCGAGGGGCGCGCCCGAGTAACGCTGCAGCATGCGGCCGCGCGCATCGAACAGGCGCACCTCGCTGCTATGCAGCGCTTGGCTGGTCACATCGGGGCGGATGGCGGCAAAGGCGCGGGTGACACGCAGGATATCGGGCAGACTGCCGGTCAGCAGGCGCCACCGGCGATCGGCGATGCCCATCGACTTCGCGTAGGTGCGCAACGTCGCCGGGTCATCGTTGGCGGGGTCGACACTGATCGACAGGATTGTCAGACGATCGCGAACGGGGGCCGGCAGGGTGCGCCGAAGCTGTACGAGATGTGCCGTCTGGGTCGGGCATGTCGATCCACACCTGGTGAAGATGAAATTGACGAGCACCAGCCGGCCCCGCACGGAGCCGGGATCGAAGCCACGTCCGTACTGATCGACGAGCCCGGCAAGCACCCCGGGAAAGACGTTGGCGGCCTGCCCAGCCGATGCCTTGGCGGGACCGTGACCAAAGGGGAGGGTCGTGACGAGCAGAAGCAGAGCGGCGATCGGCGACTTCATGATTGAGTCCGATTTCGATTGATCTCGCCCGACGGCTGCTCCATCCGATCTCGACCGGTCAACGATCGCGGAAGACGGTTAACGTCCCGCTTGTATCCGGGTGATACAGGACAGGGTTAACGCGGGGGCCTCGACGTGCGGCGAGTTCGCCACGCCGACACGCCGCTCACCGGTCCAATCGATTGTTATTGCCTCTCTATCCGCGCGTATCGCGCTCGTCTCCGGCGGCGTCGGGATCAGCTTCCGACCGACCGGAGCTAATCGCGTCGACCTGCGGATTTTCGAGTATTCGAGACGCGATCGATCAACAGCGCGCCCGCGGCCGTTGGTCGCGTTAGGCAGCCCTGTTAAGATTTGCCGGTTTCGCGCCGCGATGCGTACATCGCCCTGCGATGCGATTCGCCCCTGCCCGACTGGCTTTGGCAGCGTCGGCGGGAGACCATGCGTCGGGCCGTCACCGCCGGCCCCTGCGGCGCATCATGTCGGCCGACCAAGGCACCGGTCGGCGCGGCGTCACTCCCCGCGTTGCAGGGCGCGGTCACGACCGGCGCGACGCCACCGGGCACTCACTTCCACTTCATCGAACAGGTGGCCTCCCAGCAACGTTGCAGCGCTGCCCAGGCTGGCCGACAGAAACGCGATCAGCGCCAGCAGGAAGGCAAAGGCATCGGCGCCGCCCGAGGCGATATGCAGAGCGATCAGGCGTCGCAACGCCAGGCCGGAAATTACCAAAAGGCATAAACCCCCTGCCCTTAAACTAAGATCGGCGCGCCGCGACCGATGCCAGACCATGCCGCCCTCCTCGTTGCGGCGATCCAGCTATCGGCCGGGGCATAGTATTGCGAGAGCGAATGGAGGCTTTCGCATAGTGCGGGCATAGCCGCGCGCCGATCAGAATTTGCCGGCTCCCGCGGTGGCGATGATCGCAGCCGACAGCCCCGTCGTCGGCTTCGCGACATAGGCGTAGGAGGCAATCGGCAGCCAGCTCGCTCCCGACACAGCCGGATATTTCGCGAGGAGCGGCGTGGCCACATCGACGCTCGCGCCATTCAGCACCGTTCCCGTCGCCACGAAGGTCGCGGCACAATCCGCCGTCGTGTACCCCAGTCCAACGCAGGCACTGGTGCGCGCGGCGTTGACCGACACGCTCCACAGGCTCGCCGCTGCGGCCGTCGCATCTCCCCCCGTGATCTGGAACACGTTGTTCTCGGCGTAGATCTTTCCGCTCTGTCCCACGGTCCAGCCGACCAGCCAGGGATAGTCCGCCGCCGGATCGAGCGTCCCCTCGTAATAGTTGTTGTAGACGTGGACCTGTCCGAAGCGAACGCGCGGCTGACGCTGGCGCAGGCTGCGGAAATAATTGTCGTGGAACGTCACCTTGAGCACGGTCGGATTTTCCGCCGTGCGGCTGGCCGTATCGGTGCCGCCGATCAGGAACGACTTGTCGTGGTTGAAGAACAGGCTGTTCGAGATGGTGACGAGGTTGCCGAGCTTGGTGACATCGACGAGCCCGTCGTGATGCTGGACCTTGAAGTCGCTGCCGCGATAGTCGACGCCCCCGACCGTCTCGGTCCAGACGGAGGGATAGGTCTTGTCGAGGCGGGCGCCGTCGCTGAACGTGCTGCGATCGATCCAGATATGCGTCGCATACAGCACGGAGATGAGGTCGTAGGCCGAGTTCCAGCGGCCGGTCGTGGAATCGGTCGGGTCCCATTGCGGGAAGAAGTCGAACGCGTCCTCGAACGTGACGTTGCGGACGACGATATTGTCGACGGGCGCGCTGCTGGTGCCGAGGATGAGATTGCCGTGGACGATGCGTGCGTCGCTGCCGAGCCCGATGATCGAGGTGTTCGACGGCACGTTGACCATCACCACCTTCTTCTGCGCGGCAGCCGCACAGGCGCGGGCGCTTTCCGGCGTGCCGGAGACGATCGTGGCATTGCCCCAGACACTGGGCCGGAACGCCGCGTAATAGGCCGCCCACAGCGCGGCCTCGCTGGCGAAGCCATATTGCGTCGCGGCGCACGAGCCCTTCACGAAATCGTCGGCACGCTGTTCGACGAGGGCTTGGTTGACGTTGAGGCTGATGGTCCCCTTGACGTAGATGATCTTCCGATCGGCATCGAGCGTGCCCGTCACGCCACCGTCCGCGGCGATCGTCGCGGTGCCGCCGTAGAGCGCCTGCAGCAGCTCGTTGCGGTTGGTGACGGTATAGGTCTTCGCCGACGTCGCACCGTCGCCGCCGGTCGTCCCCCCTGCCGTGCTCGCCCAGCCGTCCGCACCCAATGAGCCGATCGCGGTGGCGCTGGGTGAAGGCGATGCAGACGGCGAAGGAGACGCGTTCGTCCCGCCGCCATCACTGCCGCACGCCACGAGTGCGAGCGCGGACGCGGGGATCAGCCAGCGCCCCAGTCGTCGATCGGTCATGTCTCTCTCCCTTAACGGCGGCTCTGTCGCGATCGGCCGCTCATCCCAATCCGTGCGTCTGTGCCCAGCGATGAAAGAGCTCCGGCCAGATCGCGACCGGCCGCCCCTGCGCGCGGCGCAGGCCGAAGCCGTGACCGCCTTCCGCGAACAGATGCGTCTCGACGGCAACGCCGGCCGCCTTCAGCGCCGCGCGCATGGCGAGCGTATTGTCGATCGGCACGACATCGTCATCCTCGGCGTGCACCATGAAGCAGGGCGGCGTCGCGCGCGTCACGTTGTGGGCGGGCGTATGCGCCCGCTCGCGCGCGGGCGACGCATCGGCGCCGATCAGCAGGTCGCGCGACCCCTTGTGCGCCATCGGCGCCGCCATCGACTGGACGGCATAGATGGGAGCCGCCACGTCGGGACGCGCCGACAAGGCATCGGCCGCATCGACCGGCACATAGACGCGCGCATCGTATCGCGTGGCGAGATCGCCGCAGACATGGCCCCCCGCCGAAAATCCCATGGCCGCGACTCGATCGGTCCTTAATCCATAGCTGGCGGCCCGCTGGCGGATCAGCCGCATCGCGCGCTGGGCATCGGACAAAGCGACGTCGGGTCCCGCCGCCCAGCCGTCGCCCGGCAGACGGTAGAACAGGACGAAGACGGTATAGCCGCGCGCCGCCAGCCAGCGTCCGATCTCATAGCCTTCCTTGTCGACGACGACCCAGCGATAGCCGCCGCCCGGCGCGACCAGCACGGCGGTGCCATTGGGCGTTGCGGGGCGGAACACGGCGAGACGAGGCCGCACGATGCCGCGTACCGCGCGATCGGGGGCCTGCGCATCCTTGCTGCGCTCCTCGATGGTCTCGACCGGGGGCGTCGCCGGCATACCCGGCGCCAGGCCCGGCCAGAGCGCGATCGTCTCGTCGGGCTCGACGCGCGCAGGCGTCGGGGCAGCGGGCAGACGTCCCGCGATACTGGCGGCGAAGGTGGCGACGAGCGCCTGCCTGCGATCGATCGAAGCCATCACGTGTCCCGATGACGAAGCGGCGCGCCGGCCGCGATCGGCCGGCGCGCCAGGGGAGGATCACATCTTGAAGCGCGCGCCGATCAGCACCGTGCGGCCGAAGTGGTTGTACTCGTAGATCCGGTTGGCATCGAGGTCGGTGTAGCGATCACGATATTCGTCGGTCAGGTTCGTGCCTTCGAGCGAGACCTCGACGTTCGGCGTGAGCTTGTAGCGGACGGAGGCGTCGACGTTGATCGTCGAGTTATACCCTTCGAACACGTTGCCCGTACCGCTGTTGGCGTCGATGTACGGCCCGCGGTAGCTGACCGATCCGCGCGCGCTGAACTTCGCATCCTCGTAATAGAGCGTGCCGTTCACCGCCCGCTTCGACAGGCCGAACAGCGTCGTGGTGCGGCGCGCCGCGACGTTGGGGCCGAAGGTGCAGGCGCTGGCCGGGTTGGCGGCAGGCACGCAGTCGTTCACCGTCGGACCCGCCACCGTATAGGTCGCGTCGGACCCGATCAGCGAGGCATTGGCGATCACGCCGAAGTTCTTCAGGAATCCCGGCAGGAACCGCAACGCCGTCTGGAACGAAACCTCGACCCCCTTCAGCGACGCGCCGGTGCCGTTCGTGACCGAATTGATCGTCCACAACTGCCCTTCCGGGTTGGCCTTCGCGGGCGAGCTGGGAGGAATGATCGACGTCGGCAAACCGGTGGATGCAAAGGTCCCGCTGGTCGTTAACGATACCGGGAAGCTGTCGATGCTCTTCTTGAACACGGCGACCGAGAACAGCGATTGCGGGGCGAAATACCACTCGGCCGCAAGGTCGTAGGCGGTGGCGCGGAACGGCTCCAGGTTCGGGTTGCCGAAGGTGATGCGGTAATTGAACCCGTCGATCGACCCCCCCGGCGTCAGATTGCCGAGCGTCGGACGGGTAATCACCTTGGCGATCGCTCCGCGAAGGATGATCTGATCGCTCGGGAACAGCGCCACGTTCAGCGCGGGCAGCCAGTCGCCATAGCCCCGCTGGATCGAAACGGGCGTACCGCTGCTGAGACCCGTCGAGCTCTGATCGGTGTGGACGTAGCGCATGCCGGCGTTGGCCGCATAGCGCAGGCCCAGCACGTCGCCCTTCACGTCGAATTCCAGGTAACCGCCCGTCACCGTCTCCACGACGCTGCGGATATTGCCGGCATCGGGCGTCAGCGCGCGATTGTAGAGGCCGGTATAGGCCGCCGAAGCCGCGATGTTGGGAATGAGCCATGTGGTCGTCGTGCCGCCCGGCTGGCCGGCATTGCCGAGCGTGAAGCTTTCGGACAGGCCAGTCGCCGGATAGCCATAGACCGCGCCAGCGCCGAACTGGCTGGGCGCCGTGCAGGTGATCGTGCCGAGCACGGCGTCCTTGCCCGCCGCCGGACAGACGACCGCGTCGCGGGTATAGCCCTTGGTATCAAACGAGAAGCGCCGGTAGACGCCGCCCGCCTTGATCTGGAAGCCGTCCGTCACATCCCATTCGGTGCGCAGCTGCGCGTTGCGGAACCTGTTGACCGTGTCGGACGGCCGGTCGCGGATTTCGGCGAGCTGGAAGTTCGCCGGATCGGTCATCGAGGTGCCGAAGCTCAGCACCGGGCTGCGCGAATTGGTATAGTCGTAGCTGTAATTCTGCGCCGACCGGTTGTCGAAGACGAAGGTCGTCTCGATCGGGATCGACGCGTCCGATTTCGATATGCCGCCCAGGAAGGTAAAACGGAACTTGTCGGTGACGTTCTGATCCCAGCTGCCGCCGATCTGGTAGAACTCCGTTTCCGACCGGCGCAGATAATGTTCGGTGCGAACATAGGCGTCGTTCAGCGTCGCCGCGACCATGTTGCCGTTCGAATCGTACTTGGGGTTGAGCACGTCGATCGAGCGTTCGTTCGACCGGAGCAGCACCTCGCCCCACTTTTCCTCGCGGTCTTCCTTGAAGCGCGAGTAGAGGCCGTCGATCGACACCTTCGTCGCCTCGCTCGGTGCGAACTGGATGCTGCCGGTGATGCCCAACCGCTCGCGATCATGGCGGATCTCGCCGTAGCGCGGGATGCGCGGATGAAAGGCGAGCGCCGCCTGGGTACAGGCCGTGCTGGGCCGGTAGAAACCGCCGGCATTGGCGACGCGCGTGCTGCTGGTGTTGCTGGAATAGAAACAGGGAACGCCATCGACCGAGTCGAAGCGCGCCTGTGCCCAGCGCGTCGTGTTGTTGCCGAGCTCGAGGTTGTTTGTCTTGCTATAGGCCGCGGAGACCGAGGCGCCGAACGTGCCCGCCTCGTTCTTGTAGGACAGCAGGCCGGCGATGCGCGGCCCCCAGTTCTTCGAAAGGTCGTTGTAGCTCGCCTGCGTCGAGCCGACGAGCGTCACGCCCCGCTTCCCGCCCAGCGGATTGCCGGTGTTGAGGTCGACAACCGCACCGAGCGAGCCCTCGTCGAGGGAAGCCTCGGCGGTCTTGTGGACGACGATCGAGTTGAACAGCTCGGACGCGAAGACGTTGAAGTCGAACGCGCGATCGCGATTGGCACTGGCGCCGTCGGTGGAGGTGGCGACCGTCTCCATGCCGTTGACGCGGACGCGGGTGAACTGCGCGCCGAGTCCGCGGACGGTGATCGCCCGCCCCTCGCCAGCGTCGCGCTGGATCGAGATGCCCGGGATCCGCTGCAGCGATTCCGCCAGGTTCTGATCGGGGAATTTCGCGATATCCTCCGCGACGATCGCGTCGACCGCCGCGACCGACTCGCGCTTGACGTTGAGCGCCGCGTCGAGGGACCGGCGAAAGCCGGTGACGACGATATCGGGCGCATTGGCGTCGTCCTGCTGCGGCGCGGTGACCGCGGCCTCGTCCGCCGCCTGCGGTGCCGCCTCGCCCGGCGTGGCGGCGGGCGGGACGACCGCGGTCTGCGCCGGAGAGGGATCGACATGGGGCGGATTGCCCGGCGTGGGCGTAGCCGGAACCTGCGCGGCCTGCGCCAGCGCGATACCCGGCATGGCAAGCGCGAGCATCAGCGCACCAGCCGAAATCCCCCGCAATTGACGCGTGCGCGCCGTCTTCAGCACCGCGAAACCGTCCGCCATCTCACTCTCCCCTGTGCCCCCTGACGGAGGCGACTCGTTCTGACACCGGTTACGCACATGACGTGAGCAACCGGGAGCAAATCCATGTCCAGGGAGGGTCTTTCACGCGAAGCCGTCGCGCTTTTCCTCGATCCTCCCCGGGGTTAGCGGGTCTCGGCCCGCTTCACCCACGCTGTTTGTGCGCGCTACGGTAACCGGTGTCAACACCGTTTGGGATAGTCCTTCGAAACAATTTGAGGGTCCTTCGCGGCTGCGCCGGATCAGGTACCCGGCTGGACGTAGGGAACGCGCGCGAACAATTCGCGCTGCCAGCGCCGAGGGTCCTGCTCCACGCGGGACCGCGTGTCGAAGATCATCGTCGCGCGGCTGTCGAGCGCATAGCGGGGCCAGCGCATCAGTCCGGCATGGTTGGGATCGCCGGTGCGGGCGAAGGCGACGAAACTGTCCTGCATGGCCGCGCTGGCGCTACGAGCATCCGCCGCGGTTCCGGTCTGCGATCCGGCCGCGCCCAGGGTGCCGAACACGAGCGGGATGTCCATCGTGTGGAAGGCGCGGCGCCGCGGATCGATACGCGAGGTGAAGTCCACCTGATAGACGAAAGCGGGCACCCCGGCGGCGGCGCGCGCCTCCGCCTCGATCACCTGGCCCCGCCAGCTTCGGCCCGCGGTGGTCGCGTCGTAGAAGATGTCGGTGGGCGACCAGTCGGGATAGCGCGCGCGATACTGCGCGACGACCCATTCGGGAAGGATGTCGATCTTCAGCTCCGGCGCCATCCGATCGGCGAGATTGTCCCAGGTCAGGCCGCGCACCAACGGCGAGTCGGGCGACAGGAACGCGCGCGTCTCGTCATGCACGTTGCCGAGCATCATGGGGATGGAATTGCCGATCGGATCGCCATCGGGCCAGAAGGGATGGCGCGTCAGCCATGTCATGTCGAGCACCGGGCCGAAATACAGCCCGCCGCCCAGGATCGGATCGCGCGCGTCGAGCGCCTCGACAAGCCGCGGCACCGGCACCGCGAGCAAGGCCGACAGATCGCGCTCGGGCACCTTCAACGCCGCCAGATACGCGCGCGCGCGCTCGGTGGCGTGGAGCGGACCGGACGCGGTGACCTGTTGCCCGCTCATCGTCGCCGCGCGGTGGAACAGGCCGCGTGCCGCCACCATGCCCATCATCGTCGCGATCTTCGCGCCGCCGCCCGATTGGCCGAACACCATCACGCGGGACGGGTCGCCGCCGAACGCGACGATATGGTCACGCACCCATTTCAGCGCGAGGATCAGGTCGAGCTGGCCGGCATTGCCGCTGTCCGGGAAGCGAGGGTCCAGCCGGGCAAGATAGAGATAGCCAAGCGCGTTGAGACGGTGATTGACCGTGACCACGACGACGTCGCCCCGGGCGGCGAGTAGCTGCCCGTCGTTCAGCGGGTCGGTGACGCTGCCATTCGAATAGGCGCCGCCGTGGATGTAGAGCATCACCGGCTTGCGCGCCCGCGCATCCGGCTCGGCGGTCCAGATATTGAGGTAGAGGCATTCCTCGTCCTGCGGGGCGTAGGGGCCGCGCTGCGGACATACCGGGCCGAAGGCGTCGGCGGCGAAGGTCCGCCCGGGCGCGGCGAATGCGACGGGCGCGCGGAAGCGCGGCGCGCTGCCATAGCGAATGCCCCGAAAGGCGCGGACGCCGCCTTCGCGCGTGCCGACGAAATCGCCGGCCCGCGTGTGGACGGCGCCCGTCACCGCGGCATGGCCGGCGCTCGCGGCGAGCGCCGCACCCGCGCCGATGACGCCGCGCCGCGTCCAGCCCTCAGCGACGGACATCGAGGCCTCCGTCGAGATAGGCCTGGATATCCGCCTCGCGGAACAGCGACGCGTCGCCGGGCAGCGAATGCTTGAGCGCGGCGAGCGCGAGGCCGGTGCGCGCCTGCGTCTCGAGGTCGTCGCCGCGGCGGAGCGCGTGCAGCACGCCCGCCGCGAAGGCGTCGCCCCCGCCGATCCGGTCGACGATACCGGCCAGCTCGACGTCGGCGGTCTGGACCTCCGCATCGCGCGTGTCGATCCGCGCGGCGAGGCGATGCAGGTCGACATGCGCGACGTGGCGCGCGGTCGACGCGATCATCTGCAGGCGTGGAAAGGCGGCGAAGGCGGCTTCGGCCGCGGCGCGGCGGCGGTCCTCGCCGTCTCCGTTGAAATCGTCGCGACCGAGCAGCAGCGCGACGTCGCGATGGTTGCCGAACAGGACGTCGGCATGGTCGACGAGGCGGGTGAGGATCGAGCGCGGATCGCTGTCCCAGCGCTCCCACAACTTGCCCCGCCAGTTGCCGTCGAACGACACGGCGATGCCGCGCGCGGTCGCCGCCTCCGCCGCCGCGATCGCGGCCTCCGCCGGAACGGGTCCGAGCGCGGGCGTGATCCCCGACAGGTGCAGCCGGTCGACGCCGGCGAGGATCGCCCCCCAGTCCCATGACGCAGCCGGCGCCTCCGCGAAGGCCGAACCGGCGCGGTCGTAGATCACTTCGGTGGCCCGCAGGCCTGCGCCGGAGGTGACGAAGTACAGGCCCATGCGCGCGCCGCCGAGCTGGATCGCGGCGGTGTCCACGCCATGGCCCCGCAGCGTCGTGATCGCATGGCGTCCCAGGTCGTTGTCGGGGACGCGGCTGGCGAAACCGACGTCATGGCCGAGCCGCGCGAGCTGCGTCGCGACGTTCGCCTCCGCCCCGGCGACCCAGACGTCGAAGCGCGGCGTCTGCAACAGCAGCTCGCGGCCGGGGGGCGAGAGCCGCAGCATGATCTCGCCGAACGCCAGGAATCTGCCCATGCCACCCTCTCCTTACTTTCGTCCCACTCCTGCCTCGCAGGCGACGGGAGGCGGGGCAGCGCGGCAGCGCCTGCCCCTTCCGCCGCGCGCGTCGAGAGCCCCCCCTGCCCGCGGCGCGAGGCGGATCGTTACCGTGTCACCGCGCCAGCCAGCCGCCGTCGACCGCCAGGATATGGCCTTGCACATAGGCGGCCGCATCACTCGCCAGAAACACCGCGGCGCCGCCGAGATCGGCCGGATCGCCCCAGCGGCCCGCCGGGATGCGATCGACGATCGCGGCGTTGCGCGCCGCGTCCGCCTGCAGCGCGGCGGTGTTGTTGGTGGCGATATAGCCGGGCGCGATGGCGTTGACGGTCACGCCATGCTTCGCCCATTCGTTGGCGAGCAGCTTGGTGAGGCCGCCGATCCCGCTTTTCGACGCGGTGTAGCTCGGCACGCGGATCCCGCCCTGGAAGGTCAGCATCGACGCGATGTTGATGATCCTGCCGCCGCCGCTGGCGATCATGTGCCGCCCGGCCGCCTGGCACAGGAAGAACACCGACTTGAGATTGGTATCGACGACCGCGTCCCAATCCGCCTCGGTGAAGTCGACCGCGTCGGCGCGGCGGATGATCCCGGCATTGTTGACCAGGATGTCGAGCCGGCCCAGCTTGGCGACCGTTTCGTCGACGACGCGCGCGACGGGCTCGATCGTGGAGAGATCGGCGCTCACGATCTCCGCGCGGCGCCCGATCTCGCGAATGCGGGCGACGGTCTCCTCGGCGGGCGTGCGGCCCACGCAGGCGACGTCCGCGCCCGCCTCCGCGAGCGCCACCGCGATCGCCTGGCCGATGCCCGTATTGGCGCCGGTGACGACCGCGATCCTGCCGCTGAGATCGAAGGGGTTGCTGCCCATTGCGGTTAGGCCAGCTGGCAGATGTCGAGGACGTTCATGTCGGTATAGTCCTGGTTCTCACCCGCCATCGCCCAGATGAAGGCATAGGCCTTGGTGCCGGCGCCCATGTGGATCGACCAGGGCGGGCTGATCACCGCCTCCTCGTTCGCCATGACGATGTGGCGCGTGGCCTCGCCCTCGCCCATGAAATGCATGACGCGATCGGTGTCGAGATTGTCGAGCTCGAAGTAGAAATAGATCTCGCTGCGCCGCTCGTGCACGTGCGGCGGCATCGTGTTCCACACGCTGCCGGGCTTGAGCACGGTCAGGCCCATGACCAGCTGCGCGCTGTCGCACACGCCCGGAATGACGAGCTGGTAGATCGTGCGCTCGTTCGATTCCGCCAGGCTGCCGCGCTCCAACGCATTGGCGTCGGCGATGCCGAGCTTTCGCGTCGTGAACGCCCGATGCGCCGGGCAGGAGGCGAGGTAGAACCGCGCGCCCGCGCCGGAGAATTCCACGTCCTTCGCGCCCATCGTGACATAGAGGCAATCCTTGTTGCCCAGCGTGAACGTCTCTCCGTCGACGGTGACGACCCCCTCGACGCTGCCGACGTTGACGATCGCAAGTTCGCGGCGTTCGAGGAAGGGATGGCCCTTGGCGGACGCGGGCTCCGTCTGGTCCGGCAGCCTGACGGCGCCGTCCGCGACCGCCACGCCGCCGATCACGAACCGGTCGGCGTGCGTATAGTTCAGCACGCATTCGCCGTCCCGGAACAGCCCCTGGATGAGATAGCGGTCGCGCAGTTCCTCGTTGGAGACGCATTCCATCATGTCGGGATGCGTGGCGTAATAGGTGCGGTCGAACATGGCGTTTCCTCAGGCCGCCGCGGCGGCGGGTTCGGGTTGATCGATACGATAGGCGCGACGGACGAGGCCGCTGGTCAGCTCGTGCGCGAGTTCGGCCGCCTCCCAGTCCTCCAGCCGATGCTCGGCGACGAGGCGGGCGAGGAACGCGCAGTCGATGCGGCGCGCGACGTCGTGACGCGCGGGGATCGACAGGAAGGCGCGCGTATCGTCGTTGAAGCCGACGGTGTTGTAGAAGCCCGCGGTCTCCGTCGTCATCTCGCGGAAGCGCCGCATCCCCTCGGGGCTGTCGTGGAACCACCACGCCGGCCCCAGCTTCAGGCAGGGATAATGGCCGGCAAGCGGCGCCAGCTCGCGCGCGTAGCTGCTCTCGTCGAGCGTGAACAGGATGATCGACAGGTCACGCTGCGTCCCGACGACGTCGAGCATCGGCTTCAGCGCATGGACGTAGTCGGTGCGGGTCGGAATGTCCGCGCCCTTGTCGCGCCCGTGGCTGGCGAACAGGCCGGCATTGTGGTTGCGGAACGAGCCCGGATGGATCTGCATCACCATGCCGTCTTCCACGCTCATCCGCGCCATTTCGGTTAGCATCTGCGCGCGGAAGAGCTCGGCATCGGCGGCGTCGGCATCGCCGCCGACGATGCGCGCGAACAGCGCCTCGCATTCGGCGGTCGAGAGATTGGCGGTCTGCGCGGTCGGATGGCCATGATCCGTCGCGGTGGCGCCGGCGGCGCGGAAATCCGCCCGGCGCTTGCGATGCGCGGCGAGATAGCCGCGCCAGTCGTAGACGTCCTCGCCGGTCAGTTCGGCGAAACGGCGCATCGCGCCCGCGAACTGCTCATGCTCGACGTCGATCACGCCATCCGGGCGATAGGTGGTGACGACCCGGCCGCCCCAGCCCGAGGCGCGGATGCGGTGATGCGCGTCGAGACTGTCCTGCGCGCCCTCGGTCGTGGCTAGGAAATCGATATGGAATGAATCGAACAACGCGCGCGGCCGGAAGGCAGGCGTCGCGAGCCGGTCGCCGATCGCGTCATAATAATGGTCGGCGGTGCCGGCCTCCAGCATCTGGTCGAGCCCGAACACGTCGGCGAAGACATGGTCGAGCCACAGGCGGGACGGCGTTCCGCGGAACAGATGATAGTGGCTCGCGAACAGCCGCCACGCCGCGCGCGGATCCGTTGCAGGAACGCCGGCGCGATGCGGGATCGCCAGCGCGTCGAGGTCGACGCCCTGGCTGTACAGCATACGAAAGATATAGTGATCGGGCGCGAGCAGCAGCTCGGTCGCGTTCGACCAGGCGGCATCCTCGGCAAACCACCGTGGGTCGGTATGCCCGTGGGGACTCACGATCGGCAGGCCGGCGATGTCCGCGTAGAGCGCCCGCGCGATCGCACGGGTGTCCGCATCAGCGGGAAACAGGCGGTCGGGATCGAGGCGTAGCGCCCTTGGCATCGTGATCCTCTCGAAAACGCTTATCGATTAGCGATGGGCCATGGGGTAACCGGTGTCAGGCGCAGGCGCAACCCCCGTGCTCACTCGCGCGGCACGGCAACCGAGCCGCGCCGGATGAGCGTGGACAGGAACAACGACGGCTCCTCCACCGCCGGCTCCTGCTCGACGCCGCCGGCGATCAGCTTGAGCGCCGCGGACCGCGCCATCGAGGCGATCGGCCATCGCACCGTCGTCAGCGGCGGCCAGACATGCGCGGCGATCGGCGTGTCGTCGAACCCGACGATCGAGAGGTCGCGCGGAATGTCGAGTCCGCGCTGGCGCGCGGCATGGATGACGCCCGCCGCCATCTCGTCGTTCGAGGAGAAGATCGCGGTGGGGCGTGGCACGACGTCGAGCAGCCGCTCGGCCGCGACCAGCCCCGAATCGAACGTGTAGTTGCCGTCGGCGATCATCGAGCGCGGCAGGGCGATACCCGCCGCCGCCAGCGCATCCTCGAACCCCTGCCGACGTTCGCGCGCCGACCGGAACCCGTGCGGACCGGCGACGAGGCCGATGCGGCGATGGCCCTGCTCGATCAGGAACGAGACCGCGGCATGTACCGCCTCGCGGTCGTTCGAGGCGACCATATGATCCGTGTCGTCGAGCATCGCCGACCCCATGCGCACGTACCGGCAACCGATGTCGTCGCACAGCCGCGCGACCGAATCGTTCTCGCTGATCGGGGGCATCAGCAACACGCCGAACAGACGTTGCCGCTCCAGGAAATGACGCAGGTCGTCGAGCATCGTCGCCGAGCCGCGATCCAAGGGCCGCACGACCATTTCGAACTCCGTCCCGTGGAGCGCCTCCAGCATGCCCTGCTGCACGTTCATGACGGTCTGCGCATTGGGATTGTCGTGGACGAGCCCGATCAGGAAGTTGCGACGGAGCGCCAGCGCCCGTGCCTGAGGATTGGGGATATAGCCGAGTTCGGCGATCACCTCTTCGACACGCCGCCGCGTATCCTCGTTGAGGAGAGGCGAGCGGTTGATGACCCGGCTGACCGTCTTCTTGGAAACGCCGGCGATCCGCGCGACATCGTTGATCGTGGACTGCCCGGTCTTCTGCATGGCGCGAGGTGTATCGTGGCGATCGTGATCCCGCCAGTCCCGCCGCCTTGCTTTCGCGGCGCAACGGGACCAAAATGTGACACCGGTTACCAAGGATCAGGCATGACAAGGGCTTTGCGGGTCGCTCCCGAGGACACGGTGGCGACGATGCTGGACGACGGTGCGGCGGGTGAGATCGTTTCGGTCGATGGCGGTTCGATCGCCTTGGCGGAAGACGTCGGCCGGGGCCACAAGGTCGCGCTCGTCCCGATCGCGGCAAACGCGGCGGTGCTGAAATACGGTTCGCCGATCGGCCGCGCCACGCAGCCCATCGCCGCGGGCCGGCATGTGCACAGCCACAATCTGGCGACGTTGCTCGACGCGACGCTGGACTATCGCTTCGCGCCGCAACCGCCGGCCGCCCTTCCCTCCGCGCCGGAGGCATCGTTCCTCGGTTACCCTCGCGCGGATGGCCGCGTCGCGACACGGAACGAGATCTGGATACTGCCGACGGTGGGATGCGTCGCACGTACCGCCGCGCGTATCGCCGCGCACGCCGCCCCTATGGTCGAAGGGTTGGTCGACGGTGTCCACGTCTTCGCGCATCCGCATGGCTGTTCGCAGCTGGGCGACGATCTGGGTGGAACGCGGGCGATCCTGGCCGGGCTGGCCAGCCATCCCAATGCGGGTGGCGTGCTGATCGTCGGCCTGGGGTGCGAGGAAAACCAGGTCGCCGCCCTGATCGAGGCGATCGCGCCGCATCATCGTGCCCGCATCGCCACGCTGATCGCGCAGGACTGCACGGACGAGGTCACCGATGGCGTCGACGCGGTCGTCGCGCTCGCCAGGGCTGCGGAGGCGAAACGCGTCCCCCGCCCGCTGTCGGACCTGGTGATCGGCGTCAAGTGCGGGGGGTCGGACGGCCTGTCGGGACTTACCGCCAATCCGCTCGTCGGCCGTATCAGCGACCGCGTCGCCGCCGCCGGCGGGCAGGTCATATTCACCGAGATCCCCGAAATCTTCGGCGCCGAGCAGATGCTCATGGACCGCGCCGTCGATCACACGGTGTTCGACGGCATCGTCGGCGTGGTCAACGGCTTCAAGCAATATTTCCTCGACCATGGCGAACCGGTGTCCGAGAACCCGTCACCGGGCAATGTCGCCGGAGGAATCACGACGTTGGAGGAAAAGTCGCTGGGCGCCGTACAGAAGGCGGGCCGCGCGCCGATCGCGGACGTGATCGGCTATGGCGCCGCGGCGACCCGGCGCGGGCTGACGCTGCTGGAGGCGCCCGGCAACGACGCGGTGTCGTCGACCGCGCTCGCAGCCGCTGGCGCGACGGCGATCCTGTTCACGACCGGGCGCGGAACGCCGCTCGGCTTCCCCGTGCCCACGCTCAAGATCGCATCGAACAGCGACCTTGCCCGGCGCAAGCCCGGCTGGATCGACTTCGACGCGGGCCGGGTGCTGGACGAGGGGTTCGGCGCGGCATCGGCGGCGCTGCTCGACACGATCGTCGCGGTCGCGTCGGGGACGGCGACGGCGGCCGAGCGCAACAGCGAACGCGAGATCGCGATCTGGAAGCGGGGTGTCACGCTATGAGACTGTCACGGACCACATTGGCCAGCATCCCCGCGGACATCGCGACGCCGCTCGGGCGAGCGGAGCCCGCGATCGGCATCGTGCATTTCGGGCCGGGCGCCTTTCACCGCGCGCATCAGGCGAGCTATATCGACGACCTGCTGGCGCGGGATCCGCGCTGGGGAATCGCCGCGGTATCGCTGCGCAGCGCGGGAACGACCGAAGCGCTGGCGGCGCAGGACGGGCTGTACACGCTCGCCGTGCGGGACGCGACGCCGACCATGCGCGTCATCGGTGCGCACAAGCGCTTCCTGGGCCCCGGCGACCATCGCGCGCTTGCCGGACTGCTGGCGGACCCCGCGGTCCAGCTGGTGACGATGACGGTGACCGAAAAGGGCTATTGCCTGCGCGCCGACGGGACGCTGGACCTGGCGCATCCGGACATCGCGCACGACCTAGCCGGAGGCGTGCCGCGGAGCATCGTCGGGTGGCTGGTGACTGGCCTGGCCGCGAGGCGCGCGGCCGGCACGCCGCCGTTCATGCCGATGCCCTGCGACAATCTGGCCAACAACGGCACCAAGTTGCACGCGGCGCTCGTCGCCTTCGCCGAAAGCGATGCGGATCTCGCCGCCTGGATCGCCGCCGAGGTACGCGTGCCCTGCACCATGGTCGACTCGATCACGCCGGCGACGGACGCGGCGCTGATCGCCGACACGACCGCGGCGCTGGGGATGGAGGATGCCATACCCGTGCAGCGCGAGGCGTTCCGGCAATGGGTGATCGAGGATGTCGGCGGCGAGGCGCTCGCGGCGCTGGCGAGCTGCGGCGCGACGGTGACGAACGACGTCGCCGGTTACGAGCGGGCGAAGCTTCGCATCCTCAACGGCGCGCATTCGACGCTGGCCTATCTGGGTCTTTTGCGCGGCGCGACGGATGTCGCGGGGGCCATGGCGGACGCGGAACTGGCGGACTTCGTCGCGCGCATGATCCGGCAGGACATCGTGCCGACGCTGCCGGACCTTCCTGGCCTGGACCTCGGTCAGTATGCGGAGGCGATATTGGCGCGGTTCCGCAACCCCGCGATCGTGCATCGGCTCGATCAGATCGCGCAGGACGGGTCGCAAAAGCTGCCCTACCGCATCGGCGATACGCTGGCGGCCAACCGCGCGGCGGGGCGGATGCCGGACCATGCGGTGCGGGCCCTTGGCGGATGGGTCGCGTTCCTGATCGCGCGGGTGAATACTGACACCGGGGTCATCGATCCCGCGGCGGAGCGTTTGCGCACGATCGCGGCGGCGCGGGACCCCTATGCCGTCGTCGACGGTCTCGTCGCCGCGGGTTTCCTGGTTCCCGCCGCGCTGTCGGGCGATCGCGCCGTCCTGTCCGCGATCGGCGATGCGGCGAGCGCTGCGTCGGAAAACCGCTGGACGGATTTTTTCGCGTGACCATCGGGTCGGGCGACTTGTCAATGACACCGGTTTCCCTTACCGATCGAACAACACCGGAAAGGTGGGACGAACATTCGGGAGGGGCGGCCGTGAAGCCGGACAGCGATACGGCGCAGATTGCGCAGGCCTTTGTCGAGGCACGACGAACGGCGACCGCCTTGCCGGATTATCCGGGCCGGATCCCGGCCGATCTCGCGCAGGCCTATGCCGTGCAGGATGCGGCGCTCTCGCTATCGTCCCGGCGTGTGGCGGGCTGGAAGGTCGGCCGCATCAATCCGCCGGTGGAAGGATTCGATCGCCTCGCGGGCCCCATCTTCGTCGACCAGGTCACCGACGTCGCGCATTGCGAGATGCCGATCTTCGTCGATGGCTTCGGCGCGGCGGAAGCGGAATTCCTGCTGCGCATCGGCCGCGTGCCGGATGCGGCGCAAACCGACTTCACGATCGCCGACGCGCGGGCGATGATCGACGCGGTGCATGTCGGGATCGAGATCGCGAGCTCGCCCTTTCCCGGCATCAACACGAACGGCCCGACCGCGACCATTTCCGACTTCGGCAACAACAACGGCCTCGTGATCGGCGCGGCGATCGAAACATGGCGCGAGACGGATCTCTCGCTCTGGCCGGTGCAGCTGTTCGTCAACGACGCGGTGATCGGCGAGGGCATCGCCGCCGACATGCTCGACGGCCCGTTCGGCGCGGCGGCGTTCCTGTTCCGGCATCTCGCCGCGCGCGGTATCCGTCCGGAAGCGGGCCAGTGGATTTCAACCGGCGCGGTGACCGGCGTCCACCAGGTCGGCGTCGGGGATCGCGTCGAGGCGCGGTTCGACGGGCGGCTTTCCGTTCACTGCACGATCACGGCACAATAACCGATATGGCCCGCACAAGAGGCCGCGCAACACAGGAGAGACACGCCGATGGCAACGATCGACACGCCGGAGGTCGGGGCGGACCCGACGAGCGCCGCGGCCGGTGTCGGGCGCTATCGCTGGGTGATCTGCGGCCTGCTGTTCGCGGCCACCGCGATCAACTATGTCGACCGGCAGATGATCGGCGTGCTCAAGCCGACGATTTCCGCTGAACTCGGCTGGTCGGAGACCACCTATGCCGACGTCATCTTCTGGTTCCAGGCGGCCTATGCCATCGGCTATCTGACCTTCGGCAAGATCGTCGACGCGGTCGGGGCACGGATCGGCTATTCGATCGCCTTCGTCATCTGGACGATCGGCCACACGTTGTGCGGCTTCGTCGGATCGGCCTTCCAGTTCTCGGTCGCGCGCTTCGTCCTCGGGATCGGCGAGAGCGGCAACTTCCCGGCGGGCCTCAAGTCGGTGACCGAATGGTTTCCGGCGAAGGAGCGCGCGCTGGCGACCGGCATCTTCAACGCCGGGGCCAATGTCGGCGCCGTGGTCACGCCGCTGATCGTGCCGGCGATCACCCTCGCCTTCGGCTGGCGCATGGCGTTCATCGTCACCGGCGTCGCCAGCCTGGCGTGGCTGGTCGCCTGGATCGCGCTCTACCGCCGCCCGCGCGAAAGCACCAAGGTGTCACCGGCCGAACTGGCCTATATCGAAAGCGATCCCGCCGATCCGGTACGCAAGATCGGCTGGCTGAAGCTGCTCGGCTATCGCGAGACCTGGGCCTATGCGCTCGGCAAGTTCCTGATCGATCCGATCTGGTGGCTGTTCCTGTTCTGGACGCCGGATTTCCTCGCCAAGACCTATCATCTCGACCTCGTCAGCTTCGGGCCGCCGCTGGTCGTCATCTATCTGATCTCGGACCTCGGCAGCATAGCGGGGGGCTGGTCGTCGTCGCGGCTGATGAAGCGTGGCTTCACCGCCAATGCGGCGCGCAAGTCGACGATGCTGGTCTGCGCCCTGCTGGTGATGCCGATCTTCTTCGCCCAATATGTCGACAATCTGTGGCTGGCGGTCGCGATCGTCGGGCTCGCGACCGCCGCGCATCAGGCGTTTTCCGCCAATCTCTACACGATCCCGTCGGACATGTTCCCGCGCGGCGCGGTGGGATCCGTGGTCGGGATCGGCGGTACCGTCGGCGCGATCGGCGGCATGATGATGGCCAAGTTCACCGGCTACATCCTGCAGACGACGGGCAGCTACACGATCATCTTCGCGGTGGCCGGCAGCGTCTACCTGCTCGCGGTCGCCGTCGTCCATCTGCTCAGTCCACGCCTCGCACGCGTCGACGCGCTCTAAGGGTCTCTCCCGATGACGGTCCGCCCCCTCACGTCGCTGCTCGCGCTGGCGACGGCCTCCCTCGCCGCGCCGACCGCTCTTGCCCAGACCGGCGCCGCCGAGCCCGGCCTGTTGTTCCACGCGCCGCTCGACACAGGCTTCGACGCCACCGTCGCGGCCGGCGACGCGACCCCAAACTTCCGCGCCAACGTGTCGATCGTGCCGGATGGCGCGGTTGGCGGCGCGGCGCGCTGGGCGGACGACGGCTATGTCGCCTGGCGCGCGCCCGGCAACATGCGCAGCGCCCGGGGCACGCTGGCCTTCCACTGGCGCGCGCGCCAGCCGCTGGGAGAAGCGCCGTTCGTCATCTTCCGGGCCGGTTTCGCCGATCACAGCAGCTGGGACATGGCCTTCCTGCGCATCGACTGGAACGGCCACGGCTTCGACGCTTTCGTCACCGACGCCAATCTCTCCCGCATCCGGCTATCGTGGCGCATGCCCGCCGTGCCCGACGCACAGGCATGGCAGCATATCGCCTTTGCCTGGGACGAGACGGTCGGCGTCCGCCTGTACGTCGGCGGGCGCGAAGTCGCGCGCAAGGACCAGAAGGCGGATCTCGATACCGGGCTTGACCAGTTTGGGCTCGCGGGACGGGTGATGTCGCCGCATCAGGTGCAGAGCCGCTACAATTTCATGCGCGGCTCCGACGTCGACGACATCCGCGTCTACGACCGGATGCTGTCGACCGCGAACGTCGCGGCGCTCGCGGCAAAGACCAAGCCGGGCCCCCTTCCCACCCCCGACGCCGCCGCCGAGCGTCAGGCGTGGCTGCACCGCTATGGCTGGGACAAGGCGCTGCCCCCCCTGCTCGATGCGCCCGTCACGCGCATCCGCAAGGTCGAGTTCGGCGATGCGAAGGACCTGAAGGAGTGGATGTGGAAGGGTGTCGACGGCATCGCCGAGACGACCTGGCCCGGCGTCTACAATCGGTCGCGCCTGCCAGGGCGCGACGATTATTTCGAGCTGCCCGACTGGAACGTCTATGTCGAGGGCGGCAAGCGCTACGATCTGACCGTGCCCGCGGGCGAGCGCGTCAATCGCGTCGAGTTGCGCGGCGCCGCCTATGGCACGCTGAGCTGGAGCGACGGCGGCAAGGATAGGGTGCTGGCGACGCGGCCGAAAGGCGTCGTGCGCAGCGTCGACCAGTTCGCGTCGCGCACCGGCGGCACGCTGCATTTCACCAACGTGATGCAGGAGCAGCCGATCCAGGAACTCTGGGCCTATGACGTGGGCGCGGGTGCGGAGCCGGGCGGCAGCTTCAAGCTGGACTATACGATCCGCGCCGACGCCGCGCCGACGTTGGCCGCCCTCGCCCCGTTGAACGCGTTCATCGCCGGACGCTTCGCCCCGGACGAGCGCGCGACGGTCGTTGCGATGCCGACCGCGGGCGTCAAGGCGGCGGTGGGCGCCGCGGCGGCGGGCGCCGGCGGCGGAGTGGCACGGCGCGAAGGGATGGCGCCGATCGTCCATGTGCTGATCCCCGCCAGTCTCGGTGACGCGCAGCCGGACCAGCCGGTCGCACGCGCGTTCGATTATGGCTGGCAGAACCTCCGGGATGGTCTCGACGGTGTCGCCATCGACCTTCCCGCCCTTGCCGGCAGCAGGCCGGTCGCACTGAACATCCGGATCAAGGATCCGATCTGGCCGGAGCGCGACATGATCGACGTCTCGGTCTCCGTCACCCCGGGCAAGAAGCGCACGCTCTGGCTCGACCTGCGCGACCGGATCCTGTCGAACGACAGCCTCTATCTCTCGATCGCCGCGTCCGATCCGGCTTTCTCCGCGGCCAGCCTCGACGGCACGCGCATCCGCCTGGTGTTCAAGCCTCGCGCGGAGGCGCTCAAGGAGCATGTCGCGGATCGCTTCAACCAGGTGAAGGACAATTGGGGGTTCCTCGTCGAGGAGCATACCGCGTCCAAGCGCATGGGACTGTACCGGCGGCTCTACGCCGACATCACCGACCTGCTGCGGGTCGATCCGGACAACGCGCTGGCGCAGGCCTATTGGGCGGATATCGACTATCGCCCCGAAAACCTGCCCGCCTTCGCCCAGCCAGCACCGACGAAGGGGGAGCCTCTGTGGGCATTCCGGCAGCTGGAGGATCTGCGTTACGTCCGCCGCTTCGTCGACTGGTGGATCGACCATCGGCAGGTGCCTTACGGCGACTTCGGCGGCGGCATCTCCGACGACACCGACCTGACGCAGCAATGGCCGGGCCTCGCCCTGATGGGCGTCGAGCCTGACAAGGTGAACGCCTCGCTCCGCGCGCTGTCCGACGCGGTCTACGCCAATGGCATGCGGGTCAACGGTCTCGGCTATATCACCACCGACGAACTGCATGCCTATGAGGAGGGGCTGAATTCCGACGCGGAGCGGCTGTATCTCAACTGGGGCGAGCCAAAGGCGGTCGAGCGGCTGATGGCGACGACGCGCGCGCTGCAGGACGTGATCCTGAAGAACCCGGCCGGGCACATGCACTTCGCCTCTAGCTGGTATGGCGGCCGCAAGATCTATCGCGACGCGCCCTGGGCGTGGCAGAAGCCCTATGCCTTCACCGTCATGCATGCGCCGATCCTGGTCGGCTTGTACAACGGCAACAGCGCCGCCCGCGGACTGGTCACCGGGGTGATCGACGGCTGGATGGCGCACGGCAAGCAGGACGCAAAGGGTGGCTGGAGCTATCCGAACGAGATCCACTGGGACGACGACAAGGAACGGGTCGGCGACGGCGGCGGCCTGACCACACCGCTGCAAAGTGCGTGGAGCGCGTGGCGATTCACCGGCGACACCAAATATCTCCGCCCGATCCAGAGCCGCATCGCCAAGGCCGGACCGGCCGCCCTTGCGGAGTTCAACGAGAACGGCTTCGCCGTCCTGCCAGGCGGGACGACGTATCGCGACGCGCTCGCCGCGCAGGCGAAGGACGATCCGTTCGCGCTGTACACGCGCTGGGATGCGACGGGAGACGTCGTCGCGCTGGAGGCGCTGCATGCCGACGCGATCGCCGACAAGGCCCGCCACGAATATATGTACACCGAGGGCCATTGGTGGTCCGATCGGGTCGAGCAGCCCAACGAGATTCTGCAGCGCGAGCGGCTCGGCGGCATCGCCCTGCGCCGCAACCAGACCTGGCCAGGCAATACGGTGTCGTGGCGCTTTGCCGAGCCGGACGCGGCCGGCGAGGTCGCGATCCTGATGCCGGGCGCGACGCCGGACCGTTTCCGCGTCATCGCCTATAATCGGACCGACCGGGTGCAGCAGGCGGTCATGACGGGCTGGTCGGTGACGGCGGGTCAATGGACCGTGCGTCGCGCGACAAGCGGCGACGGCGGCAGGACGCTGTCGCCGGATGGCGCGCCCTCGACGATCCCGCTGGAGCGCAGCCTGGGAACGACCGTCGCCTTCGCCCCTCACACGACCACCGTCTACGATTTCGCGCTGGCCACGCCCTCGACTCCCGTCGAGCGGCGCGCCGACCTCGGTATTGGCGCCGACGATATCGTTCGCGACCATGGCGGTCTTTCCGTCACCGTGCACAGTCTCGGCGCGCTGCCGACGCCGGGCGGGACGCTGACGGTGCGCGGCGGCGACGGCGCGATACTCGCGACCGCGGCAATTCCACCGCTCGACGCGCCGACCGACCTCAAGCCGCGCACCGTCATGGTGCACGTGGCGCTGCCACGCGGAACGGCGCGGACAGTCGCAGTCGCCCTGCCCGCCAACGCGGCGGAGGTGACGCAGCTCAACAACGAGGTGGTGCTGGATACCGGACGATGACGCCGTCGCGGCGCGGTGTGCTTACCGGCATCGGCGCCGCGGCCGTCACGCCGGCGTTTGCCGCGATGCAGGGCGGCGACGCCGAGATCGGATTGGCGCTGGATGCAGCGATGGCGCTGCCTGTCGATGACGCGCTGTCCCGACTGGCGCCGTTCCGCCTAGAAGACGTAGGTCCCGGCCGGCGCCTGGACCTGCAGGCCGCACGGGCCGGGCTGGCGATCGATCGCGCGCTGACGGCGGCGCGGGGCGAGGCCGCATCCTTCTCGCTGCGGTTGCAGCGCATCGTCGGCAACGACGCTACGTTGGATCGCGTCGCGCGCGACCTGGGCGACGCGCACCGCGGTGCCACCGCCGCCGCCGACCGCCTGTTCCAGCGGCTCGGCATCGCCGGTCGCAGCAGTGGGGCGAGGTTCGAGGCATTGTGGCGCGACCCGCGCTGGCTGTTCGCCGGCGACGACGCGGGACGCGCATCGGCGGTGACGGCGATGCGCACCACGCTGGCGGCGATCCGGCCCCGGCTGCCCCACGTGCTCGGCCCGCTGCCGCCCGAATGCCTCGCCGTCGACGTCCGCGCGCTCGACGCGGCGGAGATCGCCTCCGGCAAGGGCGGCTATCGCATCCTGCCGTCCGTGGGCAGCCAGGGTCTCTACGTCGTCGACCTAAAGGAGGTGCGCCGCCGCCCCCGCTTCACATTGCCCAGCGTCGTCGCCCACGAGCTGCTGCCGGGCCATATGGCGCAGATGCCGCTCGAAGCCCTTGCCCGGCCCCATCCGCTGCGCCTGCGCTATGCCGCGGCCTTTTCCGAGGGCTGGGGCATCTATGCCGAGCGGCTGATGGCGATCGACGGCCTCTACACCCGCCCCGAGGACATGCTGGGGCACCTCCACTGGATGCTGTTCCGGATCGCGCGCGGCCTGGCCGATATCGCTATTCACGTCCGGGGCATCGCGCCCGATCAGGCAGAAGCCGCGATGCGGGAGACGCTGGGCGAGCCCGCCTATTTCGCCCCCTTCGCGGGCGACGTGGCGCGGATCGTCGCGGAGCCCGCGACCCGGGCGGGCGAGGCGTGGCTGCCGCTGCGCCTCGACCGCACGCGGCCGACGTCGCGCACCGGCTGGCCGGCCTGGCACGCCGGACTGTTACGCCACGGGCGCCTGCGCACGGACATGATCCGGTCGCGCTGATGCGCGGCGCGTCACAGGGCGAAGCGCAAGGTCCCGCCGATCGTCCGCGGATCGCTGGGCGTGCCGACGATGAGGCCGGAATTGCCCGCCTGGATCGTCAGGTTCTGGATGTACTGCGCATCGAACAGGTTGCGCGCCCATACGATCGCCTCCAGCCCGCTGGCGAAGCGGTAGCCGATATTGGCATTCGTCAGATTGTACGCGCGGATATAGGTGAAGCGCGACAGGGAGGGATCGCCGTTGAAGCCGCTGCGCGAGGCAGTGTCGATATGCACTGAAACCTGGCCGCGTCCGAGGCGACGCCGATAATCGATCCCCGCGGTCAGCGCGAAGCGGGGCAGCGAGGCCAGGCGTCGGCCCGTCAGGCTGCATTTCGTCGTCGCGGCGGTCTGCACCTCGAGCGGACAAGGGCCCGCCGGATAGTCGCTGTAGATCCCGTCGGAGAAGGCGAAGCCGGTGCGGACAGCGAGTCCCGGCAGGATCAGCGCGGTGACGTCCGCCTCCACGCCTTTCACCTCCACCGCCGGGATATTCGACAAATAGCCGCGCAGCTGCACCGTCTGCGTCAGCGAGTTCTCGACGATGGTCGCCTGGAAATCGCGGACCTTCGTCAGGAAGCCGTCGATGTTGAAGACCAGGCGGTCGCCGAGCAGGCGGTTTTTCAGGCCGATCTCGTAGGTCTGGTTGCGCTCGGGGCGGACGACCGCGGTGGCGGTTACCGGCTGGTTGTTCGCATCGAGCGGCAGGCCCGACATGTTGATCCCGCCCGACTTGAAGCCTCGCGCATAGCTCGCATAGGCCATGGTCGCGTCGGTGACCTGCCAGGCGAGGTTGCCGCGCCCGGAAAGGCTGCCGTCGCTGTCGCGCGCGGCATAGCTCTGCGGGCGCAGCACCCCCAGCCGTGCGGCGATCAGCGCGGCGTTGGTCGTCGCCGGTCCACCGGAAACGGTGGTGCTGTAATAGCCGTGCTTGTCTTCCTGCGTGTAGCGCAGCCCGACGGTCGCGGTCAGGCGCGGCGCCAGCCGGTAATTGACCTCTCCGAACGCCGCATAGCTGGCGCTGCGGAAGTCGGTGCGGCCATCCTGTCCGTAACCGTCGAGCAGATTGCCCGGCACCGGCGTATTGTTCGCCCCGGTCACCGTCCCGATCAGATATCGCGCCGCGGCGGGTCCATAGATGCTGATCGGTCGCCCCGTCAGCCGCTGACCGAAACCGTAGAGCCCGACGACATAGGTCATGGCTCCGCTGCCGTTGGAGGCGAGCCGGAGTTCCTGGCTGAACTGGTCCTGGCGCGAGGGAATGTGCTGTGACAGCTGTACCGGCAGGCCGGTATAGTCACGGTCGTTCTCCGCATCCCAGTTCCAGAAGCGCCAGGCGCTGACCGAGGTCAGCGTGGCCGGCCCCAGGTTCCAATCGGCGATCGCGCTGATGCCGCCCTCGTTGGTGTCGACGCCGAGCGGACCGTCGATATCGGTCTTGCGTGCATAGGGATCGATACTGGGCGGCGCGTAGCCGAATTGCGCCGCGAGCCCACCGGGGCCGCCGAACTGACGGCTGGCGGCGCGCAGGCTGGAGCCCGTGCGCAGATAGACTTGCGTGCAGCAATAGGCCTGGAAATTGGTGAAGTCGGCGATGACGCGCAGGCGGAACGCGTCATCCGGCGCGAAGAGCAGCTGCCCGCGCACCGCCTGCGTTCCCAGCGCGTTGGCGGCGCGGCCGGTGCGGACATTGTCGAGAATGCCGTCGCGCCGGGTCGAAACCCCGGAGATGCGATAGGCCAACGTGTCGGTGATCGGCCCCGACGCCCAGCCCCTGGCCTGAACGAAGTCGAAGCTGCCATAGGACAGCTCCGCGAACCCCTCTCGCGTGAAGGTCGGCGCGCGGGTGGTAATGTTGAGCGCGCCCGCGGTGGTGTTCTTGCCGAACAGCGTTCCCTGCGGTCCGCGCAGTTCCTCGACCTGGGCGATGTCGGCAAAGTCGAAGGCGGCGGTCGCGGGTCGCGCGTGATAGACCTGGTCGACGTAGAAGCCGACCCCCGGCTCCAGCCCATCGTTCGCCTGGCTGACCGCAACCACGCTGGAGCCGAGCCCACGGATGGTGAAGGCGGTGTTGCGAGGATTGGCCGAGCTATAGTTGAGCGTCGGGATCAGCGTGGTCAGCGCCTGTGTGTTGACGGTGTAGCTGCGGTCGACGAGGGCGCCGGACACCACGGAAAGCGCGGCGGGCACGGCCTGCTCCCGCTCGTCCCGGCGGCGGGCGGTCACGACCACGTCGGGCAGGCGAACCGCCGGTTTATCCGGCGACACCGAAGCCCCCTCAGGCGAAGGCGCAACGCCCGTGACCTGCGCCTCCGCCCCGGCAACCGGCATCGTTGCAGCGATCACGCAAACAGCCGCCAGCATGCGATGAGACATGGTCGATACCCCGATAGCCACGGCCGTCCGCGCCGCTTTATATCCGAGCGTATATCGACACTGTATTCCGTCGTATATAACAGTTCGACCGGTCAGTCGGATGCGCGCGGCTCCGTACGAAGGTGTTCGCGCAACCGCACATAACCCGCAGCCTGGGCGATGGCGGCCACTTCCCGCTCCATCTCGCGATAGGCGTCGAGGACGGCGAGCCCGGTCGGCGTGACGCGTGCGCCGCGCTCCGTGCCGCCTCCGCGGATCGTCTCCACCAGCACCGGGTCGAAGCAGCGGTTCATCTCGTCCACCAGCAGCCAGGCCCGGCGGTAGCTCATGCCGAGCGCGCGGCCGGCGGCGCTGATCGACCCGTGCGCGACGATCGCGTCGAGCAGATCGGCCTTGCCCGGGCCGATCGCCAGGGCATCGCCGCAGGCGATCTGGATTTTCACCCAGAGCGGACCGAGCTTCACGTCACCGGCCCGCGATGCAGGCGGCCGCCGCGCGAACCGGCGTTGATGCCCTGGCATGATGGCGGAGGGGCACTGAGGCGATCCGGTTACGCACGTCGATCTGCACGGCAGGTCCTTCGTTGAAGCCCGGCACCCGCGGCGGCGCCTCGCCGCACCCTATCGCCCTTGTACCCGAACCGCCACGTTTCCGGCGCGCTGCCCGATCCGCTGCGCCATTGACCCATTGGCCGCGCCAGACGTTCTGGCCCCCATGAAGACGATCACCTTTCCCGATGGTGCCAGCGTTCCGGCGCTCGGCCAAGGCACGTGGATGATGGCCGAGGATCACGCCCGCCGCGCGGAGGAGATCGCCGCGCTGCGCGAGGGGCTGGCGCTCGGCCTGACGCTGATCGACACCGCCGAGATGTACGCCGACGGCGAATCCGAGCGGCTCGTGGGTGAGGCGATCGCGGGCGCGCGCGACGAGGTGTTCCTCGTCAGCAAGGCCTATCCGCAAAACGCCTCGCGCGATCGCCTGCCCCGCGCCTGCGAGGCCAGCCTCGCGCGGCTCGGCACCGATCGGATCGACCTGTACCTGCTGCACTGGCGCGGCCGCGTCCCCCTGTCCGAGACGATCGAGGCGATGGAGCGGCTCGTTGCCGCGGGCAAGATCCTGCGCTGGGGTGTCAGTAATCTCGATACCGACGATATGGACGAGCTCGTCGGCAGCGGCGGCCAGTCCTGCCAAACGGATCAGATCCTGTACAACCTGACGCGACGCGGGCCCGAGTATGACCTCCTCCCCTGGCTGGATCGCCATCATATGCCGGTCATGGCGTACAGCCCCGTCGAACAGGGCCGCCTCGTCGCCCATCGCGATCTGTTGCGGATGGCGGAGGAGCGCGACGCCACACCCGCGCGGGTCGCGCTGGCATGGCTGCTGGCGAGGGACGGCGTCATTCCCATTCCCAAGGCAGGAACGGTCGCGCATGTTCGGGACAATCGCGCCGCGCTGGACATGACCTTGTCGGAAGCGGAACTCCGCCGCCTCGACGCGATCTTCCCGCCGCCGAGCGGACCGGAGCCGCTGGCGATGCTCTAGCCCGATACGGGCGCGCGCCGCGGCCTCAGCCCAGTGACGAGCCGCATCGCGACATGCTTCGTCAGTTGGTCGATCTCCAGCGTCGTCTCCAATTGGCGCAACCGGTCGAGCTCGAGCAAGGTATAGCCGTGTAGCGTCGACCAGACGGTCACCACGGCGGCGGATACATCGTCCTCGTCGTCGACATCGATCGAGAAGGTTCCGCTCCTGCCGCCTCGGATCAGCAGGTCGCGCAGAACATGGCGCGCCCGGTCCGCGGCACCGCGCAGTTCCGGCGAGAGGCTGCCGTCGGGATTCCTGACGTCCTTTCCGATCATCAGGGCATAACGCGATCGATCTTCCAGCGCGAAGGCGACGAAAGCTCCGATGAGCGCCGTCAGTCCCTCCGCCGCATCCGGTGCGCCGGCAGCCGCGCGTTCCACCGTCAGTCGCAGTCGATCGTAACCCGCCGCTGCGACCGCCGCGAGCAGTTCGGCCTTGTCCCTGAAATGACGGTAGGGCGCATTGTGACTGATCCCCGCGCGCCGGGCGACCTCACGCAGTGACAGGCTTGCAGCTTCGGACTGCGCGAGCAGTGCCGCAGCCGCGTCGATCAGGGTCGTCCGCAGGCTTTCGGTACCAGATGTCGCTGGGTGCGCTTCACTCATCCCGCATATTCGCGACACCTGTTGACACTGTCAACGTTTCGATCCATGTTGACACTGTCAACAGGGGCAAGTCGATGACCTCCTCAATCAGCAACGAGGCGTTCGCTGACGTGCGTGGCGCCGATCGACCGCCTGCCCCCCGCGCGAAGGGTGACCACGGTGCGCCGCCTTCGGCGCACCCGTCGCGCGCGCCTCCGCAAACGTCCGTCATGCCGCTCCCATCAGTTCCCAACTCCTCCGAAATCAGGCTCAAGGATATGACAATCATCGCCAATCCCGCGGTTCGCCACACCGTTGGCGACTTCATCGTGACCGCCCTATCCGATGGATATGCCGACCTGCCGCCACCCCTTCTGGTCGATGGGGACGGATCGACGCTGCCGGGGGCGGACGTTCCGCTTCGCGTCGAGGTAAACGCCTTTCTCATCCAGGGGCGCGGACGGACGATGCTGGTCGACACGGGCGCAGGTCACTTCATGCAGCCGAGCCTGAATCAGCTCGACGCGGCGATGCGCGCGGTGGGCGTCTTACCCCATGCGATCGATGCGATACTCCTGACGCACCTGCATCCCGATCATGCCGGCGGTCTCGTCGACGCCGCCGGTGCCGCCGTGTTCGATCGGGCGGAGCTATGCGTGCATGAGAACGAACTCGCGTTCTGGGACGGAGACGAGAATCTCAGTCGCGCACCGGTGGCGATGCAGCCCGGCTTCCACGCCGCCCGCACGGCACTGGCCCCCTACCGCACCCGCCTGACGCCGTTCCGTGATGCGGAGGTCTTGCCCGGCATCACGCCGCTCGCGCTTTTCGGCCACACGCCGGGCCATTGCGGGTTTCTGGTCGACGGCGGCGGCAGCGAACAGCTTCTGATCTGGGGCGACATCATCCATCGGCTGGACGAGCAATTGACGAACCCGGACACGGGCGTCGCGTTCGATTGCGACCGCCATGCCGCGCGCGCGGTCCGGCGCGCGACGTTCGACCGTATCGTGGCGGACGACCTCACCTTCACCGGCATGCACGTTCCGATGCCGCAGATCGGCAAGCTGTTCCGCGCCGGTCACGGGTTCGCCTACCGGCCGGTCGAGACCGTCGTCTGCTGATGCGAGGCGGCTCCGCCCTGTGGCCAGGACGGCGTGGATGAAACACGCCACCGGCGACCCACATCGCCGGTGGCACGCTCGACCCTTCGGTCCAGAAAAATCTCGGCCTCGGCCCGTCAGAGCGACCAGCCGCCATCGACCGAGATCGCCGCGCCCGTCACGAAAGCACCCAGGTCGGAACACATCCACAATACGGCTTCGGCGATCTCCTCCGGCTTGCCCAGACGCCCGACCGGCTCGAGATCGATCGCCTTCTGGATATCGCCGCCGGTGAAGCGATCCATCATCGGCGTTTCGATGTTGCCGGGCAGGACGGCGTTCACCCGGATGTTCTGCTTGGCATAATCGAGCGCGGCGGATTTGGTCAGTCCGATGATCGCGTGCTTGGATGCCGTATAGGAGGCTCCACCGGGAACCCCGCGGACGCCAGCGCCCGAGGAGGTGTTGACGATCACGCCGCCGCCTTGCCGTACCATCTGCGCAAGCTCGTGCTTCATGCACACGAACGTACCGCGCAGATTGATGTCGAGGATGCGATCCCATTCGGCGAGCTCGATCTCGTGGACAGGGGCGGCCGTGTTCTCGACGCCCGCGTTGTTGAAGGCGACATCGAGTCGGCCGAACGTCTCGATCGCCTTCGCGACCGCCGCCCCGACCTCGTCGGGCTGTGCGACGTCGCAACCGAGCAACAGGGGTTCGGCGCCCGCGTCGCGAACGGCGGCGGCGGTGCCGGACAGCGCGTCCTCCGTACGATCGAGGATGGCGAGGCGCGCGCCCTCTCGCGCGAAGGCGATGGCCGTCGCGCGGCCGATGCCGCTGGCGGCGCCGGTGATGAAGGCGACCCTGCCTTCGAAACGCTGGGTTGTGGGCATGACGATAAACCTTGTGCGAATGGTCTGATCAGCCGGGCTCAGCCGGCGGTTTGCGCCCCGGCCGCGGGGCGTGGCTTGCCGAACACGGGAAAGGCCCGGGCCTCGCCATAGTCGAATGCCGCGATCGGATGGCCGAGACGCGCCATGTCTTCCGGCGCGATCTCGAAATCGATGTCGACGTTCTGCCGCAGATGATCCGGGTCCGTCGACTTAGGCAGCGGCACCAGGCCGAGCTGCAGGCAGAAGCGGATGCAGAGCTGCGCGACGTCGACGCCGTATCGCGCCGCACAGGCCGAGATGTCGGCGTCGCGCAGCGCCGCGCCGTGCGCCACCGGCGAATAGGCCTCGACCAACACGTCCTGCGCACGGCAATAGTCGATGAGGTCGAAGGGCATGTTGCCGACATGCGCCAGCACCTGATTGACGGCCGGCCGTACCGTCCCGTGCCGCAGAATGTTGTCGAGATCCGCGCGTTCGAAGTTGGAGACGCCGATCGCCCGGATCTTGCCGGCGCGATGTGCCTCCTCCAGCGCCCGCCACGCCGCCAGGTTGCCGGCATCATAGTCGCCGTCTTCACGGAATTCGGCCCATGGCTGCGGGCTGTGGATCAGCATCAGATCGATATGGTCGAGGGCCAGCGCCCGGAGCGAGCCGTCGATCCGTGCCCTGGCATCGGCGAGAGTCTTCGCCTCCGCCGCCAGCTTCGTCGTCACGAAGACGTCGTCACGGGGGATGCCGCTGGCGCGCAGCCCCTCGCCCACCCCCCGTTCGTTGCCATAGGCTTGCGCCGTATCGACGTGCCGATACCCGATGGCCAGCGCGTCGCGGACGACCCGGCTGACCGACGTGTCATCGATCCGCCAGGTACCGAGGCCGATGACGGGGATCGCCACGCCGTTGGCGAGCATGAACGTCCGGTCGAGGATCATGGCCGTTCCTCCGCGTCGGCGGGCGGCTCGCCGTAGCCGGGACGCTTGGCGAGGCTTGTCCACCTGGCCTTGATGTCCGGCTCGTACACGCGGGCGTTCCACTGCGCCGGCGGCACCTCCTCGAACGCGACCGACACGGCGTCCTCGTTGTAGCCGAGCGTGTCGGTGACACCCTGCACGATCGTCGCGGCAAGGCGACGCTTCTGGTCTTCGGTCTTGCCGGGCCAGAGCTTTACGATGACGTGTGGCATCGCCTCACTCGCTTCCGAGCGGCGCGAGATACTCCTCGTCCGTCACTTTCTCCATCCAGGTCACCGGCGATCCTCCGACGGATTCCTGGATCGCGATATGCGTCATGCCCTCATGCGCCGTGGCACCATGCCAATGCTTGTGCTCGGCCGGGCACCACAGGATGTCGCCCGCACGGAATTCGAGCTTCGGGCCGCCCGCGATCTGCGTCCAGCCGACACCCTCGGTCACGATCAGGGTCTGGCCCGCCGGGTGCGTATGCCAGGCGGTGCGCGCGCCAGGCTCGAAGTGCACGATGGCGCCGGACACACGTGACGGTGCCTCGCGCTGGAATTGTCCGGTGATGGTGGCCTTGCCGGTGAAATAGTCGGTCGGCCCGTCGACGGTCTTCATGTCCGTCTTGCGTTCGATCGCCATATCCGTCCTTCCTTTCTGAGCCTGGACGCCGGCGGGCAGCGACAGCGCCGCCAGGCAGATGCCGAATGTCCTCATGCTGGTGTCCCTCGGCGCGATCGCCCGTCCCGATGACGGGCGTCGAGGACGACTATCTAGGGCACGCGGCCTCCCGTGATTACCGACGCCAAAGGCAATGAACTGGTGAACCAAGCTCAACAATAAGCTATGCCGGGACGATGCAGATCAGCCGTTCGGACCTGGCGGACTTCGCCTATTTCCTGGCCATCGCGCGGCTCGGCAGCTTTCGGCGGGCGGCAACCGCCATGGGCGTCACGACATCGGCGCTGAGCCATGCGATGACGGCGCTCGAAGCACGGCGCGGCGTCAGACTGTTGAACAGGACGACGCGAAGCGTGACGCTGACCGCCGCCGGCGAGGAGCTTCGCGCGAGCATCGAACAGCCGATGCAGGCGATCGAAGACGCCGCGGGCCGTCTCGACCGGTATCGCGACGCGCCCGCGGGGCGGGTCCGCATCAACGTGCTCGAGGATGCGGTCGGCCTGATCCTGGAGCCGGTCATGCCCGTGTTCGTCGATCGCTACCCCGACGTCGCGATCGACGTCAGCGTCAGCAACCGGATGATCGACATCGTCGGCAGCGGCTTCGACGCCGGCATCCGTTACGGCGGTACGGTGCCGGAGGACATGATCGCGCAGCGACTGTCGCCCGACCTGCGCTGGATCGCCGCAGCGGCACCCGCCTATATCGCGCGCTTCGGCATGCCCCGCGTTCCGGACGACCTACGCGCGCATCGCTGCGTCGGTATCCGCCTGGGCAACGAGAAGCTGTATCACTGGGAGTTCGAGCGGGACGGCCAGGCGATCGCGATCGCGACGCCCGGCCCGATCACGGTCGACGCGAGCCACGCGGCCGTCGCCTTCGGCCTGCGTGGTGCGGGGATCATCTACGCGACCGAAGCCGTGCTCCGCCCGTTTCTGGACAGCGGCACCCTGCATCCCGTGCTGGACGACTGGTCGCCGATAGGAAGCGGCTTCCATATCTATTACCCCGGCCGCCGGCACCTTCCCACGGCGCTACGTCTGCTGATCGACCTGATCAGAGAGGTTCGGCCGCTTCGCGGCTGAGTGAGCGACGGCGCAGAGTCCATCGCGATCGGCGGATGCCGACCTGCCTCAGTCCGTCCCGGTGACCGCCAGCGCGGCGAAGCTCGCGAGCCAATGTTCGCCCATATAGTCGCCCGCCAGCTCGCCGATCCCGGCCGCGAGATGGTCGGCGGCGGCGGCTTGCAGGGCCGCCTGCAGCCGGCCGTCCGACGCGCCCGCGAGCGCGCGCATGGCCCATGCGCGGCTGAGGTTGAGGCCGTCGAGATGCGCGATCCGTCCGTCGGCGCGATCGCTGACACGGGCGGGTGTCGCCAGGGTCTCGGGCAACGAAGGCAGGAAGCCGGCGAACCAGACGGCGAACGTCTCGGCCGGCAACAGGCACTGCATCGCCATCGCCTCCATCAGCGTCGGGGACAGGAAGTCCTCGCCGCTCGGCTCCCACGCCTGCGCCTGCCGATCGCGGCCGAACCAAAGCTGCGCGCGCTCGGCCATGGCGTCTCGCATCGCCGCATCGCCGGCGACGCGGGCATAGCGATCGGCGAGGACCAGCGCGAAGGCGCTATTGGCGTGCGTGCCCGCGCGCACCGGATAGGTCATTAGCGGCAGATGCGCGCGCCATCGCGCCGCGAACGCGTCCGCGAGCGGCCGCAGCGTGGCGGCATGCGGCAGTCCCGCAACGACCAGTTCGCTGTGCAGCATCAGCAGCCATGCCCAGCCATAAGGGCGCTCGAAGCCGCGTGCGTCCGGGCGGTCGAGATAGCGGCATTCGGCGGCGACCTTCGCGGGCGAGAAGGCATCCGCGAAGAGGGCATCGATCGCCGTGGCCTCCGGCAGGTCGGGAAACAGGCGGCGGACGCGGGCAAGCAGCCAATAGCCGTGGACGCAGCTGTGCCAGTCGAAGCTGCCGAAGAAGATCGGATGCAGGTCGCGCGGCGTGTAGATATCGGCGCGATCGGTCATGATATGGTCGGATTTGTGCGGATATTCGCGCGTCACATGGCCAAGGGCGATCCGCGCGAACGCCGCGGCCTGCTCGGGGGTCATCGCCACCGTCCGGGAAAGGCACACAGGGCCAGCACCGCGATGTTGAAGGCGAGCAGCATCAGCGCCGTCGGCCATTGCACCCGGATCACCCCGAACCGGTCGCGCAGCTCGAGGACCGCCGCAGGCACGAGGTTGAAATTCGCCGCCATCGGCGTCATCAACGTGCCGCAGAACCCCGAAAGCATGCCCAGCGCCGCGACCACGGCGGGATCGCCGTTGAAATGGCGGATCAGCAGCGGCAGGCCGATCCCCGCGGTCATGATCGGAAAGGCGGCGAAGGCATTGCCCAGCACCATCGTGAACAGCGCCATGCCGACGCAATAGGCGATCGTGCCGGCGAGTGGCGTGTCGAGCGCGACGACATGGACCATACCGCCCGCGACCACCTTCCCCACGCCGGCCATCGCGAAGACGCCGCCCAGGGCCGCCAGCATCTGGGGCAGGACCATCGCCCAGCCGATCGAATCGACCAGCCTGCGCGCCTCCGCGACGGGTGCGGCACGCGGCGGACGGGTCAGCACGACGGCCAGCGTCAGCGCGACGACCGCGCCGATCACCAGCGCCGCCAACGTCACCTGCTTCGGATCGATCAGCGCCACGCCCGCGATGCGACCGTCGCCGACGAGCAACGTGCCCGCCAGCGTGACCGCCGGCAGCATCAGCGCGGGTACGAACAACCACGCCCCCAGCCTCGCAGCGTCGGCACGACGGCGATCCGCACCGCTGCTGGCGACGTCCGCCGGGCGAAGGCCGAGCGTCGCCAGGGCGACCATCGCCAGGACCAGGCACCCGTCGACGAGGTCGGGCAGCCATGGCCCCGCCCCTAGCAACAGCGCGAAGATCCCCCAGAAGCCGGCATTGCGCCACCGCGTGGGCGCGCCGCGGTCGCGAGCATGATGCACGGCCACCGCCGCCGGCAGCGTCGCCGCCGCCACGCCGATGGCATCGAGCCCGATCACGGCCGCCGCCGCAATCGACGATCCAGCAACAGGAGCCGGACGCCATGGATCAGGAAGGCGGCGATGGCGGTGGGTATCGCCCACACGGCCACCGAAAGCGGCGCCACCGTCACGCCATCCTGTTCCAGGATCGCCCGGATGAGCAGGATGGAGCCGATCGCGACGAACAGATCCTCGCCGAAGAACATGCCGATATTGTCGGCGGCGGCCGCATGCGCGCGAATATGGTCGCGCGTCGCGGGGGCCAGCGGCGGCCGGTCGTCCCGCTCCTCGGCGCCCTCGGCCATGGGGGCGATTATGGGGCGGACCATCTGGACATGGCCGCCAAGCGACACCAGCCCGAGCGCCGCCGTGATCTGCCTGAGCGCGAGATAGCCGAGCAGCACCCTGCCGGTCGTGGCCCGGCGCAGCCGACGGACGAAGTCGCGGGCCTTGTCGCGCAGGCCGGCCCGTTCGAGCAGTCCGATCGTCGGCAGCGCCAGGAAGGGGACCGCGAGGAACCGGGCGTCGACGAAGGCCCTGCCGATCATGGCGATCACGGCGATCGGCCCGTAGCCCGCCGCCGCGGCGCTGGCCAAGGCGGCGACGGTCACGACCAGCAACGGGTTCACGCCCAGCGCGAAGCCGATGACGATGATCACGATCCCCGACAGGACGAGCATGGCAGGCGGTTCCCGCTAGAGCGTGGCGGCGGCGCGCGCCGCCTGATTGTATTGGCCGGACAGGCGCCGCAACAACTCGGCCGCGGCAGACAGGGCCGGGCCGTCCGGACCGTCGGCGGCGACGGCCGTTGCCAGGACGCCTTCGCGGATGTCGCGATAGCGTGCGCAGAAGGAGCGTCCCGCATCGGTTGCGGACACCAGCTTCTCCTTGCCGGACCGCTGCGTGGCGACCAGTCCCGCCCGCTCCAGCTTGCGGATCGCATAGGTGATGAGATGCGTGTCCTCGACGTCCAGGACGAGGGCGATGTCGGCGAGTCGCTTGGCGCGGTCGCGATGCCGGACGGTGTGCAGGATCAGCACCTCCAATGGCGCCAGCGCCAGACCTGCGGCCGACGCGCAGCGCGCGATCCACCGCTGATACGCCGCCGCCGCCAATGTCAGGCTGAATTCGAGCTCCGAGAGCGCTGGCGTCGCGCCGTCCGCGAGATGCGCCGACGATACGATCGGCCGCCTGTCTTCCGCCATGCCGACCTCCTCCGCATCAGGGTTGCGTTCTTTGCGAAGCGTGTCAATCCAAGCCGCTTTTTATCGATAAATCGTATTCGAATCGGTCGGGAGAAGAACGCGATGGCAGGCTGGTCGTTCTGGGTCGATCGCGGCGGCACCTTCACCGACGTGGTGGCGCGTGCGCCCGACGGCATGCTGACCACGGCCAAGCTGCTGAGCGAGGCGCCGGAACGCTACGCCGACGCCGCCATTGCGGGCATCCGCGCGATCCTGGGCCTGGATGAGCAGGAACCGTTGCCGGTCGACCGGATCGCAGAGGTCAAGATGGGCACGACCGTCGCCACCAACGCGATGCTGGAACGCAAGGGCGCGCGCACCCTGCTGGTCGTCGACGCGGGCTTCGCCGACCTCCTGACGATCGGCGACCAGACGCGGCCGCGCCTGTTCGACCTTGCGATCGATCGGCCGGCGCCGCTGTTCGACGGCGTGATCGAGATCGGAGGACGGATCGCGGCAGATGGTGCGCTCGTCCTGCCGCTGGACGAGGCGGAAACCGCCGCGCTGCTCGCCGCACGTCGCGCGGAGGGGTTCGAGGCGGTGGCGATCGCCCTCACCCATGCATGGGCGCATGGCGAAACGGAGGCGCGCGTAGCGGCACTGGCGCGGATCGCCGGCTTCACCCAGATTTCCGCCAGCCATGCCGTCAGCCCGATGATCGGCCTCGTCACCCGAGGGCGAACGACCGTGGTCGACGCCTATCTGTCGCCAGTCCTGCGTCGCTACGTCGACCGCGTCGCCGACGCGCTGGGTCCGATACCCCTCCATTTCATGCAGTCCAGCGGCGGCCTCGCGGAGGCGCGCGTCTTTCAGGGGAAGGACGCCATCCTGTCAGGACCGGCAGGCGGAGTCGTCGCGGCGGCACGCACCGCGCAGGTCGCCGGCTTCGACCGCGTGATCGGCTTCGACATGGGCGGGACCTCGACTGACGTCGCGCTCTATGCCGGACGGTTCGAGCGCGTGCTCGACGCGGAGGTCGCCGGCGTCGCGATGCGCGTGCCGATGATGGCGATCGACACCGTCGCGGCGGGCGGAGGATCGATCCTCCATTATGACGGGTCGCGCTTTCGCGTCGGGCCCGACAGCGCGGGTGCGAACCCCGGCCCTGCCTGCTACCGCCGCGGCGGACCGCTGACGGTGACCGACGCCAACCTGCTCGTCGGCAAGATCCAGCCCGAGCATTTTCCCGCCGTCTTCGGACCGTCCGGCGACCAGCCGCTCGACGGCGAGGCGCCGCGGCAAGCTTTCGCCGCGCTCGCCGACGCGACGGGTGCCGACGACCCGCGTGCGGTGGCGGAGGGGTTCCTGGACGTCGCCGTTGCCAACATGGCGGCCGCGATCAAGCGCGTCGCGCTGGAACGAGGCGAGGACGTGGCTGATTTCGCGCTCCAGTGTTTCGGCGGAGCGGGTGGCCAGCATGCCTGCCGCGTTGCCGAGGTGCTGGGGATGCGCACGGTGCTGATCCACCCGCTTGCAGGCGTGCTCTCCGCCTATGGCATGGGCCTCGCCGACCGGGTGGCGATCCGGCAGCGTTCGGTGGAGCGACCGCTCGGCGAGGCGCTGGACGACATCGTCGCGACGCTCGGCAGCGCCGCGGCGGCGGAGGTCGGCGCCGACGCGGAGCGGGTGGCGACCGTGCACCTCCGCTACGCGGGGACGGATACGGCGCTGCCCGTCGCCTGGGCCGCGACGGACGTCATGCGCCTCGCGTTCGAAGAGTCGCATCGGGCGCGCTTCGGCTTCGTCAGTCCCGACCGCCCCATCGTCGTCGAGAGCGTGATGGTGGAGGCGGTCGTCGCCGGCGAGCGGGCGACGCCGCTGCCGCTACCACCGCGTGACGGCCCGATGCCGGCACCGCTCGCGCACGTCACCGTGTGGACCGGAGGAAAGGAGCACAGCACGCCGATCCACGACCGGGCGGCGCTGCGGCCCGGCGACCGGATCCATGGGCCGGCCCTGATCCGCGAAAAAATTGCGACAACCATGGTCGAACCGGGCTGGCTTATCTGCGTCGGCACGGGCGGCGAACTGCGGCTGACGCATCATGCAGGCGACAGGCAGCGCGTGCCCGACCCGCTCACCGTCGACCCGGTACGGCTAGAATTGTTCAACACCCGCTTCATGGGCATCGCGGAGCGGATGGGAGTCGTGCTGCGCAACACGGCGAGCAGCGTGAACATGAAGGAGCGGCTTGATTTCTCCTGTGCGCTGTTCGACGCCCAAGGACGGCTGGTCGCCAACGCCCCGCACGTCCCGGTCCATCTTGGCGCAATGGGAGAAAGTGTCCGCGCGGTCATCGCGGCGCGAGGCGACACGCTGAGGCCGGGCGACGTCGTCGCGCTCAACAATCCGTTCAACGGCGGAACGCACCTGCCCGACGTGACGGTGATCGCGCCCGTCTTCGACGAGGAAGGCAGGGACATCCGTTTCTTCGTCGCAAACAGGGGTCATCATGCCGACATCGGCGGGCTGACGCCGGGATCGACGCCGCCCCTATCCCGCACGCTCGAGGAGGAGGGCGTCGTCATCGACGACTTCCTTCTCGTTGACGGCGGCACGATGCGCGAGGCCGCGTTCCGTGACCTCCTGGCCAAGGCGCGTTTTCCCGCGCGCAGTCCTGACACCAACGTCGCCGACATCAAGGCGCAGCTCGCCGCCAATGCGACCGGCATCGCCGAGCTGAAGGCGCTGGTCGCGGCCAGCGGCTGGCCGATCGTGCGTGCCTATATGGGCCATGTCATGGACCACGCGGAGGAGAGCATCCGCCGCGTCCTGTCCCGGCTGGAGGACGGGACGTTCACCTACCCCATGGACGACGGCACGTGCTTGAGGGTCGCGGTCACCATCGATCGCACGGCGCGCGCGGCGACGATCGACTTCACCGGCACCGGCCCGGCGCGCGACGGCAATTTCAACGCGCCGCCCGCGGTGACAAGGGCCGTCGTCCTCTATGCCTTCCGATGCCTGATCGGCGAGGACCTGCCGCTCAACGAGGGCTGCCTCGCCCCGCTCACCATCGTGATACCCGCCGGCAGCTTCCTCGCGCCGCCGCCCGGCAGCGCGGTCGTCGCCGGCAATACCGAGGTGAGCCAGGCCGTGTGCAACGCCTTGCTCGGGGCGCTGGGCGCCTGTTCGGCGTCGCAGGGGACGATGAACAACTTCCTGTTCGGCAACGCGCGCCACCAATATTACGAGACGATCTGCGGCGGGACGGGTGCCGGACCGGGCTTCCACGGTGCATCGGCGGTACATAGCCACATGACGAACACGCGGATCACCGATCCGGAGATCCTCGAGCTTCGCTATCCCGTCAGGCTGGATCGGTTTTCCGTGCGACGCGGCTCCGGCGGCGGCGGGCTTTTCCGCGGCGGCGACGGTGTCATCCGCGCGCTCACCGCGCTGGAGCCGCTGACCGCCACGATCGTCGCCTCGCGTCGCACCGTGGCGCCGTTCGGCCTGGCGGGCGGAGCGGACGGCGCCGTAGGTCGGCAGCGCCTGGAACGACGGGGCGGCACGCATCGGGAACTCGACGGCGTGGCGCAGATCGAGTGGGCGGCCGGCGACCGCATCGTCATCGAAACGCCCGGTGGCGGCGGCTTCGGCGGCGGTTGAGCGGTGTCGGCGGGGCCGTCAGTCGGAACCTTGACGCCTATCCGGCATCGGCCGCGCCGTCGCCGGCGATACCAGAATGTCATTTGCTGGATCCGCCGATACCGGTACCATCCCGTCGTCCGGATCGGCATATCCAGAAAGGCTTGGCAGATGGTACGCTCAAGTTTCGTCTTCGCCGCCATGCTGGCCGCGGCCCTTGGCGCACCCGCGCAGGCGCAGAATCAGCCGCCGGCGAAGGACGCGGGCCACGCGGCCAGGGACAGGGACAGGGACATCATCGTCACGGGCACGCGATCCAGGCTCAGCAGCTGGAAGCAGGCCGATACCGATCATGTCTCGCTGATCGGCGACGGGTCCGAGGCCGAGCTGTCGCGCATTGCCCGCAACGTCGAGCGGTTGCACTGGCTGCTGTCGGGCCTCTTCGGGCGCAGCGATCAGGCCGACGACGTCGTCAAGATACGCATCACCCTGATCGGCGATACGGCGGAGTTTTCCGCTATGGACCTGCAGAACACGCGCTGGCAGCAGGGGCCGTTCAATGACCTGTTCCAGGTCACCCGCTATTACGACCCGCGCGAGGACGGCGCCGTCATGGCGACGACGCGGGTCGACCAGCGCACGGTGATCGAGCGAACGCCGATCAACCTGCGGTCCATTCAGAGCGCGGTCTCTTCCCTGGCGATGACGGCGGCGCCGCCGACGACCGGCGCGCCGGACGCCGGGGGCGCCAATGCGATGGGCGCGCTGGCGCAGCAGTCCGCCCTGATCGGCGACTTCGCGGCGGCGGGGCTGCGTGGACCGCACGACCTGACGGTGACGGTCAACGCCAAATCGATCGACGTGCCGGCGACGAGCATGATCTACGCGGGCTACGCCCAGCATTTCCTGATGACGTACTTCCCGGCGGCCTATCCACGCTGGTACCTCGACGGGTTCGGCCAGATCTTCGCGTCCTTCGCGCTGCAGGGTCAGAACCAGCTCATCTTCGGCCGCTCCCCCGCGGGTGCCGGCGCGGTGTTCGACGAATTCGGCGGCTATCCGCTCGGCAAGGTGCTCGACGACAGCTATCTGGCGGAACAGCCCCGCAAGACGGGATGGACGCCGATCCACGCCTGGCTCCTGACGCATTATCTGCTGTTTTCCGATACGCGGCGGCCGCAGCTCAACCGCTATCTGGCGATGCGCGCCAATGGTGCAGACGCGGCGGAGGCGGCGACAGTATTCGGCGATCAGAAACAGCTCGCGGCGGAAATCCGCAAGTACATGTTCGCGCGCAAGCCCTATGAGCAGGTGGTCTACACCCCCGCCAAGGACGATGCGCCGCTCGTCCGACGTCTGACGGAGGGAGAGGCGGCGTTCGTCAAGGGGCGGCTGGAGCTCGGGTCGCGCATCGCCATTCCCGACGCGCCGCGGCCGGGTACGCCCCCCGGCCTCGCCCAGGCGATCGAGAAGCAGCGCGCCAGGGCGCTGGCGGGCCGCGACCGGTGGCTGGCGCGATTGCGCACGACGGCAACCCGGTGGCCGAACGAAGTGGGCGCGCACCTGCTGCTCGCCGAGGCGGAGTGCAAGAGCGACCATGCGACGGAGTGCCTCGCGGCGGCGGAGCGGGCTCGCGCCCTCGCGCCCGAGGCCGCCGCTCCGATGGCGTGGCAGGGCATGGCGCTGGTGCTCGAAGCCGCACAGGCGCCGGCTGACGAGCGACCGGCGCTGATCGCGCGCGCGCGGAGCGCGATCGCGGCGGCGAACCGTATCGACGGCGAGGCGATCGAGCCGCTGCTCGCCTATCATGCCAGCTTCACGCAGATCGGCGCCACGCCGCCGACCCGCGCGCTCGACGCCCTGCAGAAGGTGATGACGGAGGTGCCGAATGCCCCCGCCCCGCGGCTCAAGCTCGCATCCGGTCTGGTCGGCGTCGGCAATATGGCGGCGGCGCGCACCGTGATCCTGCCCGTGGCGGCGGGCGCCTACGACAGTCCGGAACGGCCGGCAGCGCGCGCGTTGCTGCAGGCGACGGCCGCGCCGGCGATCGGGCACTCCTCGCCCGGCGCCGACACGACCGGCAACGGCGATGCGCCGAACCGCCCCGCCGCGCCCTGATCAGCGGACGGGTCGGAGCGCTTTCACCCTAACCCGGCGGCCGGACAGGGATCCAGCCGCCGCTTCACGCACCGTCACCTGACTGCGCCCGGCCCGACGATTTTGTATTCCTTGGGCGGCGTCGCCCCCATCAGGTTCTCGACGAAATAGTCCCAGCGCCGCCGCATCATGTAGCTGGAGGTATCGCCATAGCCGTGATGCGCGCGCGGAAAGAGAATGAGGTCGAAGTCCTTGTTCGCCTTTTCCAGCGCGTCGACGACGAGCAGCGTCGAAGACACCGGCACATTGTCGTCGAGCAGTCCGTGCGCCAGCAGCAGCTTGCCCTTCAGATTCTTCGCAAGATCCTGATTGGCCTGCAGGTCGTAATTCGACGTCTTGCCGTCGCTGGTCAGCAGACCGAGATATTTCTCGTAATAATCGTCTTCGTAGTTCCGGTTGTCGTGATTGCCGCTCTCGGCGATCCCGACCTTGAAGAAGTCGGGAAACCGGAACATCGCCGCGGCGGTCGCATTGCCGCCCCCCGAATGGCCCCAGATGCCGACGCGATCGAGGTCCAGCCACTGATGTTGCGTGGCGAGATCCTTGATCCCGGTGACCTGGTCGGGAACGGCCTGTTCGCCCATGTCGCGATAGTAGAAGTCCTGGAACGCCTTCGACCGGCGCGGCGTACCCAGCGCGTCGATCTCCACCACCGCAAAGCCGAGCTGTGCGAGCGCGTTCGCGTCGCCCATCGACGGGGAAAACTGGCGGGAGGCGATCGTCCCGATGAACGGCCCCGGATAGATATAGTCGATCACCGGGTATTTCCGCTGCGGATCGAGCTGCGCCGGCTTGAAGAGCAGGCCATAGCAGAGCGTCCGGCCGTCGCTGCACCGCACGGCGATAGTCTCCGGCGGCTGCCATCCCGCGTTGCGCAGACGCGTCGCGTCGCCCTTCGCCAGTTCCTCGACCACCGATCCGTCCGCCCGTCGCAGCACCGCGCTCTGCGGCTGTTGGGGGGTGGAATAGATGTCGACGAAAAATCGTCCGTCGTCCGACGGCACCGCGATATGGTCTTGCTTCTCCGGCGTCAGCAGCTTCGGCTTGCCGCCGTTCAGATCGACCGCGTAGATGCTCCGGTAATAGGGATCGACTCCCGGCTCCCGCCCGACGCCGGCGATCAGCATGCGTCCGCTGCGTTCGTCGATATGGACCGGATGGTCGACGTTCCACCGGCCCTGCGTCACCTGCCGCACCAGCTTGCCGCTCGCCGCGTCGTACAGATAGTAATGGCCCCAGTCGTCGCGCTGCGACCACCACAGTATCTGGCCGCGCTCGGACAGATAGCGCCAGTTGATCCCCTCGTCATTGTAGCCGCTGTCGAACCAGGTCGGCACGGTCTCGGCGAACACGTCGCGCACCGCGCCGGTGCTCGCATCGGCGATCCGCACCGTCTCCACCTTGTGGTCGCGCGACGTCGAGACGAAGGCGAGCGTCCGGGCATCCTTCGCCCATTGCATGTCCTGCGGTCCCTCCCCGCATACCACGTCGTCGCACAACGACGAGCGGTGCAGGTCCGCCGGCATCTTGAGGCGGAGGACGCGTCCATCATCGACGTCGACGATCACCCGCTGGATATGGATGATCTCCTTGTCCCCGACGAAGGGGTATTTCCACGTGTCCACGCGCGAATGACCGACCTGCGTGGTGGTCGTCGAGAAATCGGCCACGGCGCGCTGATCCTGCTGAAAGGTCGCGACCTTTCGAGAATCGGGTGACCAGATCACGATCGGCTGGTCGGAATGCTTCCAGCCCGCGTTGTCGGTCGCATAGCCGAAATCCTTGACGCCGTCCCTCGTCAGCTGCCGCTCCGCCCCGCTGGCCACGTCGCGAACCCACAGGTTCCAGTCGCGCAGGAAGACCGCGCGCTTGCCGTCCGGAGAGAGCACCGCCGACGCTGCCGCGCCGCGTTGCACGAGATAGCCGGCGATCTGCCCCGCGCCCAGCGCGGGAAGCTTGGTGCAGACATAGGGGCGAGCCAGCCCGCAATCATATCGCTCGCCACCGATCGACACGATCGCGCTGGTCTTGGCGGCGTTCGGTTCCAGGTTTTCGAAGCCGAGCTTGGTCGCATCCCGTTCCTTCAGGCCGGCTGCGTTGAGCGACGCCAGCAACCCAAGGGTCTCGAACGCCGGCGCCTTCGTGCCAGCGACCGCATCGCCCAGCATGATCGTCGGCACGCCGTGATCGCTGTCCACGTACCAGAAGCGCCGCGCGTCGATCCAATGCGCCGAGCGCACCGCATGATCGACGAGGGGCGCCGTCCACGGTGCCAGCTGATGGTTCGCGCGGGTATAATCCGCGACGGTCACCTGCGGCTTGTCCTGCGCGGCGGCCGACCCGGCGATCATGACGGCACATAGGCAACTGGCGATCAAACGCATCGGGCGGCTTTCGACAAGAGGGGATCGGACGGCCCGCGCGTGGACGAACAAAGGGGTTCCTGAATCCCGCCGCTCCCCATACGCGATCCCGCCACGGCAGGTACGATCTACGGTCATTATGCAGACCACGGCGGCGATCACAATAGCTTGGCGGGCAAGGTCTGCTGGCGCCGCCAAACGCAGTCGACGACGGCTGAGGGGACCGGGAACTCCGATGCGCCCTGCCCGATTCTCCCATGCGCCCGCGGGCGTGCGATCCCGCCAAGGCCGGGATCGCGCGCGCGACCCGGACCGCCTTGCAGGAAGACGCGGCCGGCCGCCCCACGCCGTGATCGTAACGGTTGATCGGCAACGGCTTATGCTGTCACGTTGACGCCATGCGCGATCGAATCGGGTGGCGCATGTCTGAGGGGGTCCACATGCTCAAATCCGTTGCCGCCGCCGTCCTCGCGCTCTGCGCATCCGCAGCGGGAGCGGAGACCTACGCGATTCAGGCCGGTCGCTTGATCATCGACGCATCGGCGCCCGCACGCGGCCCTTCCACCGTCATCGTGACGGACGGCCGCATCACGCGCGTCGAGACCGGCGCGGTCTCGCCCGCCGGCGCGACGATCGTCGACCTGCGCACCAAGACGGTCATGCCCGGGCTGATCGACGTCCACGTCCACCTGACCAGCGACGCCAATTTGCCCTGGTACGAGACGCTGCGACCCAAATATTCGGACAGCTATGCCGCGGTCACCGGCGTCAAGAACGCGCTGATCACGGCGCGGGCCGGTTTCACCACCGTGCGGGACGTCGGATCGAGCGGTACCTCCGCCATCGCGGTACGCGATGCGATCCGCGACGGCAGCGTTCCGGGACCGCGGATGGAAGTGTCCGGCCAGCCGCTGTCGATGATCGGCGGCCATGCCGACCCCGCCGTCGGGCTTTCGCCGACGCTCCGCGACGCGCTGGATGCGACGCCGGAGATGTTCACGGTGTGCACGGGCACGGAAGAATGCAGCAAGGCGGTCCGCCGCCTGGGGGCGCAGGGCGTCGACGTCATCAAGTTCATGGCGACGGGCGGCGTGCTCGATCCCGGCGATATCGGCCTGGAACAGCATTTCTCCGACGCCGAGATGAAGGCGATCATCGATACCGCCCACGCGCTGCACCTGAAGGTCGCGGCGCATGCGCACGGCGCCAAGGGCATCGATGCCGCGGTACGTGCGGGTGTCGACTCGATCGAACACGGCACCTTCATCGATGCCGCCGGCATCGCCGACATGAAGACGCGCGGCACCTTCTACGTCGGCACCTTGCTGGCCTTCCGCGGCGCGGTGCAGATGGTCGGCAAGGGCCTGCTGCAGCCGTCGAGCGAGAAGAAGGCGCGGCAGGCGTTCGAAGCCTGGGGCGTCGGCCTCAATCGCGCCTACAAGGCCGGAGTGAAGATCGCGCTGGGTACCGACGCCGGCGTCTTCCCGCATGGCCAGAATGCGCAGGAGATCGGCCTGATGGTGACGAAGGGCGGCATGACGCCGCGCGACGCACTGATCGCCGCGACGAAGGGCGGGGCCGAACTGATGGGCCTGACCGCGGAGACGGGGACGCTCGACAATGGCAAGAGCGCCGACCTGATCGCCGTCGACGGCGATCCGCTGACCGATCCCGATGCGGTGACGCACGTGTCCTACGTCATGGTGATGGGAAAGCCGATCCCGATGAAATGATTTGCCTTTCCAGTCAGACGGAAGCGGAGGCGGCCGAGCACGGCCTGTCCAAACTCGGCCTGGTCTCGGAAACGTCGCGTCGAGAATCGACCGGCCGCCGGCTGTAGACCGGCGGCCGGAAAGACCCCCTTACCCTGCTTCGCCCGGGGTCACTGCGCCTGCTGATCCTTGGCGCTACGGGCGACCTCGGCCTTGCCCATCTGGGAGACGAGGACATCGCCTGATCCGCTGAAGTTGCCGGCGGGCAGGCTGGCGAGCCGCTTGCCGACGGCGACCGTCACCGCCTCGACCGCGCCGCTGGCCGTGGTGCGGACCGACTGAACCGTTCCGATCACGCGCCCGCGCGCATCGGCGACGTTCATGCCGCGTGTGACGGCGAAACTCCCCGCCCCCTCCGCGGCGGCGCTGCCCGCCAGGGCCAGCGGCCCGGTGCCAAGTTCACCCGCCGCGCTGCCGTTTCCTGCCGCGCCACCGCCGGTCGAGAGCGTCTGTCCGGCTGCCGTCCGGGCGCTATTCACCACCGTGCCACCGACGCTGCGCACCTGCGACACCGCGCCGCGGGTGGCGGCGACGCCGTTGCGCGCCGCGCCTGTCAGCGCATCCGTCCCGACGAGCTGTGCATCTGCCGATCCGCCCGCGGAGCCGGTCGCGCCGGCGGAACCGCTGGCCGAACGTCCGCCGAGCCCCGTGGCGCCGTGCAGCGCCGATGCTCCCGACGCGTTGCCGGAAGCGCTTGCCCGTCCGCTGCGGGTGTCGACACTGCGCTGCGCCTGCAGCGAGCCGCTCGACGAGGCCGCGCCGGTGGCGCGTCCCATCGTGTCACCGAGCATTCCGCCGGCGCTGCCGGAGCCCGCGCCGCCCAGAGCACCGCCGAGCATGCCGCCACCGGCACCGCCCAGCAGCTGCGCCGAGGCGGGCGCTACGGTCATCAGGCAGAGGGCCGTGCCGATCAGCCACTTGGTCATGTCATTCTCCTTCAGATGTTGCGTGTCTGATCGGAGAACGGATGCGCCGATGCGTTTAATCCCGAAAAAATTCAGTGAGGCTGCGTGCGGCAATCGCCACAGACGATTCCGCGTCCATAGCGGGGACCGAGCGGTCGCGCCCCACGATCGACAGATCCCAGTGCCGCCGCGCGACGGCCGGGATCGGCCGATGGATAGGCCCGGGCGAGCGTCGCCGCGACGAGCGGCGCGGCGAAGGACGTCCCGCGTACGGCGACGGCCCCTCCGTCCGCGGCCGACGCCATCATGTCCGCGCCGGGTGCGGCATAATCGAGATGCGTGGCGCGCCCCGCTTCGATGAGAACGCGGTTGCGGGCGTCGACCCCGGTCACCGCGACGACCCCCGGATAGGACGCGGGAAAGCTCGGCGGCGACGCCGGGCCGTCGTTGCCGACGGGCGCGACGATCAGCATGCCCCTCGCCTGCACCGCCGCGACGACGCGGGCGAGCAGCGGATTGGCGGGACCGACGAGACTGACGTTCACGACGGGGACGCCCCGTGCGGCCAGCCAGGCCAGCGCCTTGGCGATAGCGGTCGCGTTGCCGCCGGCCGGATCGGCACCGTAAACATCCGCCACGACGAGCCGGGCTCCCGGTGCGGCGCCACGAATCGGTCCCCTCCCCGCGATCAGCGAGGCCACCGCGCTCCCATGGGCGCTGGGCCTAGGAGCACCGGTCGCGAAGCCGCGCTGGTCGGGCGCGTCGGCGACGCCGCCATCGATCACGCCGACTTGAAGCGCGGCCCCGCTCGGGCCGGCCGCCCCGGCAGGGACGATGGGCGCGGCCGCGACGGCACCGCTTTCGACGTGCAGTTGATCGGCCGCGACGTCACTGGCGCCGAGCCTGCGCAGATCGCGGATCGCCGCCGCGAGGCTGCGGCCGGACGGGACCGCCAGCCGGGTGAAGCGCACGCCGAGAAGGTCCCCGCTCTCGATCTCGCGATATCCTTGCCGGGTCGCGGCGGCGACCACCGCCGCATCGGGGTCGGTCAGGACAAGCTCGCCGGCGCGCGCCGGAAACCCTTGCGGGTCTTTCGCGATCCGATCGGGGTAGCGCCGGACCAACGCGGCGACACGGTCGATCCGCAAGGCCTCCAGCGCGCGGGCGCCGCGCTCAGGAATGCCTGCGACGGTATCCGCCACCGGACCGAGCGCCGGCGCCAGCTCACCGATACGGGGCATCGCGGGCAGCAGCTGGGCCTCCGCCGTCCCCGTTCCCGTGATCGACGCCGCCGCCAAGAGGGACGCTAGTCTCGCTTTCATCGCCAGGAATATGTCATCATGGGGATGAAACGGCCACCGGCATCCGTTTCATCCGCCAGAAGGGACATCGGAGTGACATTGGCGAGGTTCGAGGACGAATTGCTGGCGATCCTGCCGCGCCTGCGGCGCTTTGCCCGCTCTCTGTCGCGCGACGCCGCGGACGGTGACGATCTGTGCCAGGTGGCGATCGAAAAGGCATTGAACGCGCGCGACCAATGGCAACCGGGAACGATGATGGACAGCTGGATGTATCGCATCACGCGCAACGCCTGGATCGACCAGGGCCGCGCCCGCACCCGCGCCGCGCAGACCTTCCTGCCCGAAGAGGCCGGGGTCGCGATCGGCGACGACGGTGCCCACGCGATCGAGGCGCGGCTGGAACTGGCCCTGGTCCAGCGCGCGATGGCGGAGTTGCCCGATGAGCAGCGGGAGGCGGTGGCGCTCGTCCTCGTCGAGGGGCTCGCCTACAAGGAAGCGGCCGCCGTGCTCGATGTGCCGATGGGCACGCTGACGTCGCGCCTCGTCCGCGGACGCCAGGCGCTGCTCGCGCGGATGGGAGAAGCGGCATGACGATCGACGATTCGCTGCTGATGGCCTATGCCGATGGCGAGCTTGATCCCATCGCCGCGAAACGCGTCGAACAGGCGATGGCGAACGATCCCGCGCTCGAGCGTCGCGTGGCGGACCATCGCGCGCTGCGCGACCGGATGGCCCGCGCCTTCTCGCCGATCGCGGAGGAGCCGGTGCCCGATCGCCTCGCCGCGCTGCTGACCAATACCGTCGTCGCACTGCCGCCGCGCCGCCCCCGCGTCTCGCTTTGGTGGCCGGCCGGAGCGGTGGCCGCCGGACTGGCGCTCGCCCTCGGACTGGCGGCGCCGTGGCGGCAATCGCCCGGCAGCGCCGATCATGCCGGCGGCGCGCTCGGCGAGGCGCTCGACACGCGCCTCGCGGCGATGGACGGCGATCCTCGGGTGCTGGTGAGCTTCCGTAACCAGCAGGGCGCCTATTGCCGTGTCTTCGCGGGCAGCGCGCGGGATGGCATCGCCTGCCGCGACGGCGAAGGCTGGCGGTTGGTGAGGACCACGCCGGGGAGCCATGCGGCGGGGACCGATTATCGCCAGGCAGCCTCGGGCGACGCGGCCCTGCTGAACGCAGCACAGGCGATGATGGCCGGCGACCCGCTCGATGCCGCCGGCGAGATCAGGGCACGGCAGCGCGGCTGGCGGTGAGCGTCGCCTGACCGGGGCCTGATTCACCTCGATGGAAGCGGGACCGGCATCGCCCCGATCCAGCCCTGACGGATCGTCCTCTAGAGGCGGACGCCGATCCGCATGCCCGCGGTCGCGGCAGGCGCGCTGCGGCTTACCCCGGTGCTGCCCTGCACGCCCAGCGACAGGCGTGACGACAGGTTCGTCTCCAGGCCGACCGCGACGTCCTGCCGGTCTCCTGTCGTCTCGGTAACGCGCGATGCGTGGTCGAAGGAAAGGCTGACCTCGCTCGTCCGCCCGACGCGAAGCGCCACGCCCCCTTTGGCGGTCGTGACATTCTCCAGCCGATAGGTGGCGGGCTGACCCGTGACGGTATAGCCGAGCGCGGCAAAGGGCGTCACCTTGCCGGGCCGCGCTGCTTCCATCGTCACCGCAAAGTCGGCCTTGCCCGTCCCGAGGCCGCGGGCGGACGACGCCGTCGGCAGCTTGGCGCTGCCCGTCACGGCGAGCGCGACATGATGCCGGCGCGGTTCAACCAACTGGACCGACGCCCCGACGACGGCGTCGCCAATGCCGCCGCGCCGCACGCGCGTCGCGGGGCGCGCAGGATCGATCAGGATCGGCAGGCCGAGCAGGCCGCCGGTCGAGACGACATTGCCGGGTGCATCGACGTGGACGACGGGAAGGCTGGCGAAGGCGCTCACCCGCTTGCGCCTGACGCGCAGTCCGATCGAGGCGCTCGACGTCGTGATCCGCGCCCCAGTGCCATAGCTGCCGCTGCTATGATCTGCGCCTAGCGACGCGATGACCTGCGCCGCCGCCGGCTCGGCGGCACCCAGGCCGACCGCCATCACCGACAGAAACATGGCTCCAGCGATCCGCTGCATTCATCGTCCCCCAATTCCAACCATCTCGTGGTGGGAACGACGGGGGTCGTGGTTTTAATCCAACTTGGAACGTGTGACCGGCGCCGCTTCCCCGGCACAGGCTGTATTCGCGCGAGGCGCCCCTCACCCCTATCCTTCGTCGGTCGCGCCACGAAGCGCCAGTTCGTCCTCGGCGGCCTCGCCCGTCCGCCGAAGCGCGTCCAATTCCTCCGTCGACTTCGTCTCGATACCCGCCACCTCGTTGCGGGCACCCTGAATGGCGTAGACCAGCTCGTCGATCTTGAGGTGCAGCGCCTGCTCGGAGCGACGCTGCCCGTTCAGCACCATCTGGGTAAGGGTGATGGACAGTACCGACAGGATCAGGGTCAGTGCGTTCTCGCCGGCCGCGCCCGCCGCCAGAAACCAAATCGCGCAGAAGAGCGCGACCAGAACGATCGAAGCGGGGTGGCCGAACATGTCCGCGCCACGCCCGCAGATCCGGCAGCCCAGGTTGTAGAGTTTACGTCCCACCATCCGCCCTCGGCTGCCGCTATGCCCCCGCCCTAGAGGACGCGGTCGCCGTGCGTCGAGAGGGACGCGCGATCGCGCTCCACCTCGTCGCGCGTATAGGCTGGCGCGGAGGCGTCGAACGCGCTCCACCCTTGCGCGCGATAGGCGGCGCCGCGCGCGCCCGGGTCGACGGAACGATAGGTATCGAGGATCGCCTCCACCTGTCCCGGCGCTGAATCGTCGGTGCGCACGCTGACCAGCGTCCCCCCGCGACGGACGCCTTCCGAATAGACGTTGGCGTCCTCGTCGCTATGGCCCGCGGTCTTGAGCGCGCCGACGATGCTGCCCGTCGCCGCGCCGCCTGCCGCACCGATCCCGGCGCCCGCCGCGGTGGCAGCGAGCCAGCCTGCCGCGACGATCGGGCCGAGGCCGGGAATGGCCAACAGCCCCAGGCCGGCAAGCAGGCCACCGGCCCCGCCCAGGACCGCGCCGGTGGACGTGCCCCGGCTGACGTCGCCATGGTCGTTGACGCCTTCGTGCAAACCGTCGGCGCGCGCGCCATCGCCGATCTGATGGCGGCCGTCGGCATTGTTGGCGACGATGCTGATGTCGTCGCGCGCTACGCCATGGCTCTCGAGCGCCGCGACGGCAGCCTTGGCGTCCGCATAATCGTCATACAGGCGCGTGATCGTCCTGGTCATGATCTGTCTCCTGATTGGCTGTCCGGCCCGCCTCAGCGGGTGGTGATATTGCCCTTGTAATCAAGCATCACGGTCGCCTTGGCGCCGTTCTTGACCGCGGTGCCCTGCCAGACGCCGTTGCGATCCTTGGTCAGGCTGCTGACCCCGCTGAACCCCGCTTTTTCGAGGCGACCGCGTGCCTGCGCCTCGGTGAACGAATTGCGACCCTTCGCCGGCGCCGCCACGTCATGGGCGGTGGGGTGTTTCAACGCCGGGTTGTGCGATCCGTGCGCGCTCTGTGCGGACGCGCCCGCCGCAAGGGACGCCGCGACGAGTGCGGCGATGACGTGCCTGTGCATTGTGACCTCCTTGGTCGTAGGTTGCCGCCCCCCGCCCGCCGCACGCGTCGTGCGGACGGGAATCGGAAGGGAGCGACGGAACGTTCAGCGGACGGTGCCGCGGCGAAAGAGATTGACGATCCCCAGAAGGACCACCGCGCCCAGCAGCGAAACGAGGATGGACGGCAGGCTGATGACACCGCTGGTGATGGGCGCGCCGCCGATCAGCGGCGTCAGCAGGAAGCCGGCGAGCATGGCGCCGACGATTCCGACCACTACGTTGAGGAATATCCCCTGCTGACCATCGGTCCGCATGATGATGCTGGCGACCCAGCCGATCAGCCCCCCGACGACGAGTAGAATTACCAAGCCCATGACATCCTCCAAGGACGAACCGGCGGAATTACCGATCATCGTCTCTGTGGGCGCTCAACCGTCGGCGGAACCGTGGCGTTCATTCGGCATCAACAGGTGCGCGCGGCGGCATGGTCATTCCGTCACGATGGACTTGGTACTTCCGTCACATCGGAGCCGGAACCCGAAGCGTTGCCGGCGGCTTCATGCCGCATGAGCCAGCGACATCCGCATGCGTCCCACGCGCCCACCCTGCGCCATCTGGAACAGCTGATGGCTGGGCTTACCGTCGGCGTCATCCTCGTCGATCCGTCCGGCGCGATCGTCGGTACCAATGCGGCGGCGCTGGCGATGCATGGCGTGACGCAGGCCGAAGCGCTCGGCGCGACGGCGGACGAGTATTGCCAGCGTTTCTGCCTGCGCTATCGCAACCACCAGCGCCTCGCCCGGCGCGACTATCCGATCATGCGGATGCTGGCGGGCGAGAACTTCCCGGACGTCGTCGTCGAGGTGGCGCCGGTCGGCGTCAACGAGCCGCGCTGGACGCATATGGTGCACGACGTCGTGATGGACGTCGATGGCGGCGATCCGGATTATCTGGCGCTCGTCATCCAGGACGTGTCCGAACGCTACGACGCGGAGGCGCGGTTCGAGGCGATGTTCCAGGCCAATCCCGCCCCGGCCCTGATCCTGCGCCTCTCCGACCAGCGTTTCGTCCGGGCGAACTCGGGCTTCGCCGAACTTTGCGGATGCTCGCGGGATTCGATCGAAGGGCGCCACCTTCGCGACCTGGACATCCTGGCCCATACCGAGCGTCATGCGCTAGTCGCCGAGCGGCTGCAGCATGGGCTGACCATTCCGCAGGTCGAGGCGGAATTGCCGTTGCCAGACGGGTCCTCGCGGCTGGTCATCCTGGCCGGTCAGCCGATCGAGGTCGGCGATCAGCGCTGCATGCTCTTCACCTTCGCCGATCTGGAGCCGCGCCGGCTCGCGCAACGCGCACTGGCGTCGAGCGAGCATCGCGCCGCCACGATGTTCCGGCTCGCGCCCGGCGGGATGGTGGTCACCGCCCTGCCCAACCACCGTATCGTCGAGGTCAACGAGGCCTTTTTGCGCCTGACCGGCCGGGGCACGCACGAGTTGATCGGGCGCGATGCGGACGAGATCCAGTTGTGGAACGACGCTTCGCAGCGAGAGGAGGTCGAGCGCGAGCTGGATCAGCGTGGCGGCATACGCACGCTCGACGTCCGGTTGCTGCCGGCCACGGGATCGCCGATCGACTGCCTCGTCTCCGCGGAGGTCATCGACGTGCGCGGCGACCGCTGCGCCCTATGGCTCTACCAGGACGTGACGGAGCGCCGGCATGGCGAGCTCGAACTGGTCGAGGCCATCGATGCGGTGATGAAGGACGCGAGCTGGTTCAGCCGTTCCATCATGGACAAGCTCGCCACCTTGCGCGGCGGTGGTGACGCGGAGCGGCATCCTCCGCTCGATCTCAGCAAGCGAGAGCGGGAGGTGCTCGAGCTGATCTGCCAGGGCGCCGACGACAAGGCGATCGCGGACCGACTCGGACTGACGGGCAACACGGTGCGGAACCATGTGTCGCGGCTGTATGCGAAGATCGGCGTCAACCGGCGCAGCGCGGCGGTGATCTGGGCACGCGAGCGCGGCATCGGCATCCGTTGAACGGCATCGTCCGCCCCGTCGCCCCGGGAGCCCGCCTTCTCGCTTACGTCGAGGCTGCGGCAAGCAAAGGGGCGCTGGTTCGCCCGCCCGAGAACGGGATGACCACGGGATCCGCGTTGCTTCGCCGATGCCGATGCCGCGTGCGCGGATCACTTAGGGGGGGCCGGCAGAAAAGTGCGGAACGCCTGTCAGCGCCGCTCAGCAAAAAACGGCTAACTTAGCGAAAAAGCTTGGCTGGGGCGGCAGGATTCGAACCTGCGTATGACGGTACCAAAAACCGTTGCCTTACCGCTTGGCGACGCCCCAGCAAGAAGGGCGGCCTTATAGCCGCAGCGGCGGGGTTGGGAAGCCCCGCCGTGCGTCTTTATCGCCGCCGGGCCGGGGTCAGCCGAGCCGCTGCACCCAGCCGTGCGCGTCGGTGCCGCGGCCGCGCTGGATCGCCGTCAGCGCGTCGAGCATCCGCTGCGTCGTCTGGCCGGTGCCGCCCGAACCGATCGTGAAGTCGCCGTCCGCGCTCTTGACCTGGCCGATCGGCGTCACGACCGCCGCGGTGCCGCAGGCGAAGGCCTCGACCAGCCGCCCGCTCGCCGCGTCGGCGCGCCACTGGTCGATCCCGTACAGCTCCTCGCGCACCGTCATCCCCTGGTCGCGGGCGATGCGGATGATCGAATCGCGGGTGATACCGGGCAGGATCGTACCGGTCAGCGGCGGCGTGACGAGGCTGCCGTCGTCGAACACGAAGAACACGTTCATCCCGCCCAGTTCCTCGACCCAACGCCGCTCGACCGCGTCGAGGAACACGACCTGGTCGCAGCCCTGTCGGATAGCCTCAGACTGCGCCGCGAGGCTGGCGGCATAATTGCCGCCGCACTTGGCCGCCCCCGTGCCGCCCGGCGCGGCGCGGCTGTAGTCGCGGCTGACCCAGATCGACACGGCGCGTGCGCCGCCCTTCCAATAGGCGCCCACCGACGAGGCGATGACCATGTAGATATATTCGGCCGACGGCTTGACGCCCAGAAAGGCCTCGCTCGCGATCATGAACGGACGCAAGTACAGCGCGCCGCCGTCGATCGTGGGGATCCAGTCGCGCTCCGTCTCCACCAGCTGCCGGCAGCTTTCGAGGAACAGCGCATCCGGCAGTTCGGGCATCGCCAGCCGGCGCGCCGAATCGCGGAAGCGCCGCGCATTGGCGTCGGCCCGGAACAGCGCGACATCGCCGTCGTCGAGGCGATAGGCCTTCAGCCCCTCGAAGATCTCCTGCGCATAATGCAGCACTGCCGTCGACGGGTCGACCGTGAGCGGCGCGCGCGCGGTGATCTGCGCATCGTGCCAGCCGCGCCCCTCCGTGTAGCGGATCAGCGCCATGTGATCGGTGAAGACGCGCCCGAACCCCGGGTCGACGAGGCGCGCCGTCCGCTCGTTCGCCGCGACGGGCGACGGGTTCGGATCGAAGCGGAAAGCGGGCAGGTCAGCGGACATCATCTCTCTTCTTCAGGCTTTCGGGGTTGCAGTCGCGTACGGGCGGTGGCTAAACCGGTCAACATGGCTGCCCCAGCTCCCTCCTCCGCTTCCGCCCAGTTCCTCCGCGAGCCCGAACTCCGTCGCGGCATGGAGCTTCTGTACTTTGGTCACAGTCACCTCACCCGTTCCGTCGATCAGGGTCTCGCCGCGCAAGGATTGGGCCGGGCCCATCACCGTGCGCTCTATTTCATCGCCCGCAAGCCGGACCTGACGGTCAGCGAGCTGCTGGCGCTGCTGGCGATCACCAAACAATCGCTGGGTCGGGTACTGAACGAGCTCACCGATCGCAAGCTGGTCGAATCGCGGCCCGGCGAGCGCGACCGGCGCCAGCGGCTGCTGCGCCTGACGGAGGCTGGTTCGGCGATGGAGGCGGAGCTGTTCGAGGCGGTGCGCACGCGCATGTCCGCCGCCTATCAGGCCGCGGGCCAGGAGGCGGTGTCCGGCTATTGGGCGGTGCTGGAGGGGATGATCCCCGAATCGGATCGTGCCCATGTCGAGGGTCTGCGCGGCTGAGCGCCACGAGCCGCGCGCTGATCTCGACCCTATCAGAAGTCTGACGCGCACCCCCGTCGCCCCCCTCGGCGCGGTTCCATGCCGTGCCACGGCGTATCATAGGGTCTGATCCACGGGCGTGGAAGCGGGACCGGCCGCATTGCAAACGTGCAATGTCCTGCGATCGGCGTTGCGCGCCACCGCGCGGCGTCGCAGGAGCGCGCAGCCATGCTGATCGCGTTTCTCTTCGTCGCCGCCGTCGTCGCCTTCGCGATCAGCACGATCGCCGGCGGCGGTGCCGGGCTCATGCTCATCCCCGTGCTCGCGCTGCTGCTGCCCGGCGTGGAGGTTCCGGCGGCGCTATCGATCGGCTCCGCGACCAGTTCGTTGTCGCGCATCGCGCTGTTCCGCCGCGCGATCCGCTGGGACATCGTGCGCTGGTTCCTGCCTGCCGCTCTGCCTGCGGCCGCGCTCGGCGCGTGGATGCTGAGCCGCTTCGATCCGATGTACGTGAAGCTGATCCTCGGCCTGTTCCTCGTCGCCAATCTGCCGCTGCTGTTCCTTCCGCCGCGTGGCGCGGCCGAAGCCGGCACAAGCGCGGCACGACCGGCGATGCTGCTGTCGCTGGGCGCCGCGGTCGGTTTGCTGTCCGGCTTCACCGGTGCGGTCGGCGTCGCGTTCAATCGGATCTATTTTCGGCTGCGGCTGGAAAAGGCGGAGATCGTGGCGACCCGCGCGATGAACGAAATCCTGCTGCACATCGTCAAGATCGCCCTGTACGCGACCTTCGGCGTGCTGACGACGCGGAGCGTCATCGCCGGGGCCGTCGTCGCGGCCGGCGCGATCGGTGCGTCCTGGATGATGGCCCGTATCCTGCACCGCATCAACGAAACGCTGTTCCGCCGCGCCAGCGCGATGGCGATGGTCGCCGCCGGAACGAGCATGGTCGCGAGCGCCGCCCCGGCGGCACTGGAACGCCAGAAGGCGGGCGTAGCCCTCACCAGCACGGCGGAAGAACGCGAGCTGCAAGCCTATTGGGGGCGTCATGGCTATGGGCTCGCCTGGTCGGCGCGGGACGGCATCGTGCTGGAGAAGCGGCTGTCGCTCGCGCACCTCAAGCCGCGCTACGCCCGTGCGCTGCCGCCGACCCCGTCCGGCGCGCGGATCGTCGCGATCGAGAAGTTCGCGCAGCTCGATCGCGAGGGGCTGGAGATCCAATATGCGCGCGGCAGCACGCGGTGGGAGACGGTGGTGGTGACCGAGCGGGATTAGCGTCGTATGCTTTTGCGTGGCGACGGCGAAGGCCGGAACCTCGGCTATTGGAACCGCGCCTGTTGCGCCATCTCGCGATTGCGCCGCGCGGACGCGGCGAGCGTTTTACCAAGAAGCGAGACCAGTCCGTCGGGTCGGTCAAGTACGTCGAGCCCCGCGCGCGTCGATCCACCGGGGCTGGCGACCCGATCGGCGAGAACATGCGGCGTCTCGGGTGAATCCGCCGCCATGATCGCTGCGCCCTCCAGCGTCGCCAACGCGAGCCGCGCCGCCTGATCCCCGGGCAGGCCGAGCGCCGCGCCCGCCTGCGCCAGCGCATCGGCGAAGCGGAAGACGAATCCCGGCCCGCATCCCGCGAGCGCGGTGACATCGTCGAACTGATCAGCGCGCGCGATCCACTCCACCAGGCCCAGCGGCCGCATCAACGCTTCCACCGCCGCCCGCGCCGCCGCGTCGGCTCCGTCCGCGTTCAGTGCGACCACGCCCCGCCCGATCGCGACGGGCAGATTGGGCATCGCCCGCACGATCGATCGCGCGCGCGGCATCACGGCGGCGAGCGGGGTATGTTCGACGCCCGCGAGGATCGAGATTAGCACGCGCGGCGCATGGGCGGCGAGCGGGCCATCGCGAAATTGAGCGAGCTGCTGCGGCTTGAACCCCAGCATCACGATTTCGAACGGGGCCGCAGCATCGGCATGCGGCACGCTCGTGACGACCGAGACCCCCTGGGGCATCGCCCGCCCGCTTGGGCTCACGACAGTGACCAGGGACGCTTCCAGTCCCGCATCCAGCCAGCGACGCAGCATGGCGCCGCCCATGTTGCCGCAGCCGACCAGCAGCATCCTGCCATGGGGCAGATCGTGATTCATCGCGTCAGGCTTCGCCCTGGGTCTCGATCAGCGCCGCAGCGAGCGCCTCGCGCGGGGTCTTGCCGCCCCACAGGACGAACTGGAACACGGGATAGAAGCGCTCGCATTCCTCGATCGCCGATTCGACCAGCAGTTCGGCGGCGCCCAGCGACATCGTGCCCTCCTCGTCGCCGTCGATCATCGCCGCGTGGCGATAGAGCAGCACGCCCGACGAGGACCAAAGCTCGAAATGCCCGATCCACAATTGCTCGTTGACCAGACCGATCGCCTCATAGACCGCCACGCGGCGGTCGTCGGTGACCTTGATGTCGGGAAAAGCGAGAAACTGCAGGACGCTGTCGTCCTCGCGCCAGAGCGCCCGCAGTTCGTAGGTGGTCCAGCTGCCCTTGACCGTGGCGACGATCTCGTCGTCGTGCCGTTCGTGTTCCCAGCCATGCGCGGCATAATAAGCCTCGAGCATGTCGATCGGGGCGGCGGCGTCCTGGTCGTGGTCGGCGTGGTCGAGCATGGCCATTGCTCCTTATCGCACGAAGAGGCTGCCGCGGCAAAACCGCGACGGCAACCCCGGTCGATAAGGTTGCGGATAAAACTGTGGAAAAGTCAGGCGTCGGTTCCCGTCGCGCCCGACGCCTGCTTCGCCTCGAGCGCGTCGAGCCGCGCCTTGAGCGCGTCGGCCTCGTCGCGCGCGGCGATCGCCATCGCCTTCACCGCATCGAATTCGTCACGGCTCACGAAATCTAAGCCGCCGATCCACTCGCGCGCACGTGCGCGAGCGTTCGATTCCGCCTCCCGGCCGACACCGGCGAGCGTGCCGGCGGCGCCGTTCACGAACTTGACGACATCATCGAACAGGCGGTTTTCGGTCTGCATGCTAGGTTCCGGTACGAATGGGGAAAAGCGTCTTCACAGCATCTGGGACGTGTGCGCCGCCGGCGCAAGGGTTCCGGCATCCGGGTTCAGCTGGCCGATCCGCCAGGTGAGCACCCCGGCAAAGCTGATCCAGACCAGATAGGGCAGGAGCAGCCATGCCGCCGTGACGCGGATGCGCGAGAAAGCGATGGTGGTGGCGATCGCCGCGACCAGCATCAGCACGATGACGAGCAGGGCCGCACCGATCTGGTGCATGCCGAAGAACAGCGGCGTCCAGATCAGGTTGAGCGCGAACTGCACGACGAACAGCCCGATCGCGAGTGGACGCCCGCGCGCACCGCGCGCGTGGAGGATCATCGCGAGCGCGAAACCCATCAGAATGTACAGCGTGGTCCAGGCGACGGGAAAGACCCAGCCGGGCGGCGTCAGCGCGGGCTTTGCGAGCGCCACGTACCAGCCATTCTCCATCCCCGAAGGCACCGCCCGCCCCGATGCGAAGCCGAGCAGCAGGATCAGCGGCACCGTCACCGCCGCCCAGCGCAGGAACGACATTCGAAGTTGATCCTTGGATGCGACGACGTTCACGCGATGCTCCATCCCTTCCGGTCGGCGTCCTGTGCCCTGCGCCGCAGCATCCGTAAAGCGTCCGCTATGAAGATCGTTCCGAAAGCGGTCCGATCCGCCGCGCAGCGACCAGAAATTCCACGTTGCCTTCCGGCCCGGTGATCGGACTGGGCACCACGCCGTCGACCGACCACCCTGCCCCGGACAGCCAGTCGGTGACCGCCGCGCACACCCGCGCGTGAACGGCCGGATCGCGGACGACACCGCCCTTTCCGACCTCCTCGCGGCCAGCCTCGAACTGCGGCTTGATCAGCGCGAGCAGCCGTCCGCCGTCTCGAACGAAGGACAAGGGGCGTTCCAGCACCTTGGCAAGGCCGATAAAGCTCGCGTCGCAAACGACGAGGTCGATCGGCTCCGGCACGTGCGCGTCGGTCAGGATGCGGGCGCTGGTCTGTTCGTGGACGACGACGCGGGGGTCCTGACGCAGCTTCCACGCCAGCTGGTTCGTGCCGCTGTCGACGGCATAGACGCGCGCCGCGCCGCGGGTCAGCAGCACGTCGGTGAAGCCGCCCGTCGACGATCCGACATCGATCGCGACCGCATCCGTCACGTCCCACCCGAAATGGTCGAGGCCGTGCGCGAGCTTGATGCCGCCGCGCGACACCCAGGGATGGTCGCGACCGCGCACGTCGATCGCCGCATCCGGAGCGAGCGCCTGCCCCGGCTTGTCGACCTTGCGATCGCCGACGAAGACGAGGCCCGCCATGATCAGCGCCTGCGCGCGCGTGCGCGATTCGGCGAGGCCACGATCGACGAGAAGCTGGTCCGCACGGGTCTTTGCCATGCCGCTCGATAGCCGCTCCCCGCGGCCGCATCCACCCGGCGCGAACGGCCCTCCGCTCGGCGCTTCTCTATTGTCCATCGGATTAGTGGGTATAACTTGACCGTTGATGGGGGGCGTGCCGGACGGCGTCGCTCGAGACGACAGGCCGGACATGCCCTTTCGTATTGGAGGGAGATGGCAATGACTGGTTTCGCGACGTTCGAATCCGCTGGCCCGACGATCCTGACCGTGCCGGGCCTCGGCGGATCGGGTCCCTCGCACTGGCAGACTCTGTGGGAAGAAGCGCGGCCGGATACAATCCGCGTCGAGCTCGGCATGTGGAACACGCCGCACCGCAACGCCTGGGTCACCAAATTGGACCAGGCGATCCGCGCCGCAGAGGCGCCGGTGATCCTCGCCGCGCACAGCCTCGGCTGCCTCGCGGTGGCGTGGTGGGCGGAGCTGAGCCCGCAGCCCTACGGATGGCCGGTCGCCGGCGCGCTGCTCGTCGCCCCGGCGGACGTCGACCGGCCCGACGCGCCCGAGGCGCTGAAGGGCTTCGCTCCCTCGCCGCGCACGCCGCTGCCCTTCCCGTCGATCCTCGTCGCCTCGCGCGACGATCCGTGGATCACGATCGACCGCGCGCACAGCCTGGCAGCCAATTGGGGCAGCCATTTCGTCGACGCCGGGCCGCAGGGGCATATCAATGCCGCGAGCGGCCTGGGCTGGTGGCGCGAAGGGCAGGACCTGCTCGACCGTGTCATCGCCGCCAGCAGCGACAGTCGCGGCCACGCCCGCAGCCCCGGAGACGCCCGCGCCGTCCTGGCCATCAACGCCACCGACGCGGCACAGGCGCATTATCTGGGGCGGTGATTACCCTTGGAGGTGCGCGAACGGATTGACGATGCAAAGCCGCCCATCGACCGTCAATCCGTCGTGCATATCCTCGGAATAGAGCCTATCGCACCCCGCGGTCAGGGCAGCAGCGGCGATCATCGCATCGTAGATCGACAAAGAGTATTGCTCGGCGAGGCGCAGGCCGAGACGGTGGAGGTCGGGCGTCAGCACCACGATCGCCGGGCACCGAAAGGTCACAGCCTCTATCGCGCGTGCGACCTGATCCCATGTCCACCGCCGCTTGCGGCGAAGGACGTTGGCAAGCTCGTTCAGCGACTGCACGCTGATTGCACCGCCATCCTCCAGCAATTGCGACGCAATGCCGCTCCGCACATCCTCGTCGATGGCGTAGACCAGGATATTCGTATCCAAGAAAACGCGGGTCACCGCGCGTTGGCTTCCTCGCGATCGAACTTATAGCCTGCGGGCAATGGATTATGGCGGGAAAGCTTGCGGATCGTGTCCATTGCCCGTTCGCGCTGCTCGTCCGACACGTCGATGGTGACGATGGGAGGCTTGACGACCTGCACTTCGTCTCCCTCATGCAGCCCGAGCGCCATAACGACATCGTCAGGGACCCGTACGACGTAGCCCTCGGGGGATCGGGTGAGCTTCATACGGTGCAGCCTATCACAGGATCGGCGCCCACGCGAGCCAGCGGCCCGGTCCGACCCGCTACCGGGGGGCACAGCGCCCGCCCCCAATCAGTCGCCGTCGTTCGCGCGCGATTGTGCGCTCTCCACCCGCCCCCTCATGGTTGCGGCCTTGACCATACGGTACAACCGCGCGTTGACCGCGATCACCACGACGACAGCCAGGCCGATGAGGATTGCGGCCCGGACCGATCCACTCACGCCCGCGCGCCCTCGGGCACCGCGGCGCTGTTGTGGCGCAGCGCCTTCAGCACCGTCTCGACGATGTGATCGGCGTCGAGCCCGGCTTCGGCATATTGCACCTCCGGCTTGTCCTGATCCTGGAAGACGTCGGGAAGGCGCATGGTGCGCAGGCGCAGGCCCGCGTCGATCAGCCCCTCGTCGCTCGCCAGCGTCAGCACATGGGCGCCCAGGCCACCCACCGCATTTTCCTCGATCGTCACCGCGACCTCGTGCGTGGTGAGCAGTCGCCGGATCAGCGCCTCGTCGAGCGGCTTGGCGAAGCGCAGGTCGGCGACGCTGGTCGACAGCCCCTTCGCCTCCAGCACGTCCGCGGCCTTGAGCGCCTCGGCCAGCCGCGTGCCCAGCGACAGGATCGCGACCGTCTTGCCTTCGCGCACCAGCCGGCCCTTGCCGATCTCCAGACGCTGCGGCGTCTCGGGCAGCGGCACGCCGGTGCCGTTGCCGCGCGGATAGCGCACTGCGATCGGGCCGCTGTCGTGCAGCGCGGCCGTATGCGTCATGTGCACCAGTTCCGCCTCGTCCGCCGCCGCCATCACGACGAAATTCGGCAACGTCGCCAGATAGGTGACGTCGAAGCTGCCGGCATGCGTCGCGCCGTCGGCACCGACCAGGCCCGCGCGATCGATCGCGAAGCGCACGGGCAGGTTCTGGATCGCGACGTCGTGGACGACCTGGTCGTAGGCCCGCTGCAGGAAGGTCGAATAGATGGCGCAGAACGGCCGCATTCCCTGCGCGGCAAGTCCGGCGGCGAAGGTCACCGCATGCTGCTCGGCGATGCCGACGTCGAACGTCCGATCGGGGAAGGCCTTCGCGAACCGGTCGACGCCGGTACCGGACGGCATCGCCGCGGTGATCGCGACGATCGTCGGGTCACGCTGCCCCTCCTTGACCAGCTGGTCGCCGAACACATTCTGATAGGCGGGAGGGCCAGGAGGCGCTTTCGCCTGCGCGCCGGTGATTACGTCGAATTTCTGGACACCGTGATATTTGTCCGCCGCCGCCTCGGCCGGGGCGTAGCCCTTGCCCTTCTTGGTGACGACATGGACCAGGATCGGGCCTTCCTCCGCGTCGCGCACATTCTCGAGCACGGGAATGAGATGCTCGAGATTATGGCCGTCGATCGGCCCGACATAGTAGAAGCCGAGTTCCTCGAACAACGTGCCGCCCATCGTCATGCCGCGGGCATATTCGTCGGTCTTGCGCGCGGCCTTGTGCAACGGGCGCGGCAGGCGGCGGGCGAGGCGCTTCAGCACCTCGCGCACGCCCAGGAATTCGCGGCTCGACACCATGCGTGACAGATAGGCCGACAGCCCCCCGACCGGCGGCGCGATCGACATGTCGTTGTCGTTCAGGATGACGACCAGCCGGTTGCCGGCGGCCTCGGCGTTGTTCATCGCCTCATAGGCCATGCCCGCGGACATCGAACCGTCGCCGATCACCGCGATCGCCTTCGACGGAGAGCCGGAGAGGCGATTGGCGGTCGCGAAGCCGAGCGCCGCGGAAATCGACGTCGAGCTGTGCGCCGCGCCGAACGGATCATATTCGCTTTCGGTCCGCTTGGTGAAACCGGACAGGCCGCCGCCCTGGCGCAGCGTGCGGATGCGGTCGCGCCGTCCGGTCAGGATCTTGTGCGGATAGCATTGATGGCCGACGTCCCAGATCAGCCGGTCGGTCGGCGTGTCGAAGACATAGTGGATCGCCACGGTCAGCTCGACGACGCCCAGCCCCGAACCCAGGTGCCCGCCGGTCGTGCCTACGGCCGATATCGTCTCCGCGCGCAGCTCGTCGGCGAGCTGGCGCAACTGCTCCGGCTTGAGCTTGCGCAGGTCGTCCGGGGTCTTGACGGTGTCGAGCAACGGCGTGGCGGGAAGGTCAGACATCCGAACCGCTTACCCCTTCCGATCCGAGGTGTCGATTGCCGGTCTGATCCTAGTCAATGCTTGGCCGCGGCGCAGTCGGCGCAGACGCCGCGCACCTCGACCACCGGGCGAACGGCCCTGAAACCCGCGGCTTGCGCGGCTTCGCGCACGCCCTGGGTCAACGGATCATTGTCGAGGTGCACGATCTGCCCACAGGAATCGCATACCAGGAAGATGCAATCGTGCAGGCAATCCGGATGCGCGTTCGCGACATAGGCATTGGCGCTCTCGACCTTGCGCGCCAGGTTGGCGGCGACGAAGACGTCCAGGATGCGGTAGACACTGTTCGCGGCGACCCGGCGTCCCTGCGCCTGCGACACCGCCTCCGCGAGGTCGTAGGCAGAGGCAGGCTTGGCGAATCCCGCCAGCGCATCGAACACGGCGGCGCGCATCTGCGTCCACTGTTCGCCCGCCCGCTCCAGCGTCGCCTGCGCGACCTCGGTCAGTTCATCGCCCTGCGGTTCGTGATGCTTGTGCGCCTGCGCCATGATCTGGATTTAGGATGCCGCCCGGGCGCGGGCAAGCGGATCAGGCGGTGGCGCGCCGGTTGAGATCGTGGCCGAAGGCGAGCAGGCCGACGCCGACGACGGTCCACAGCGTCTCCGCGCCGCCGCCGGCGTCGTGCGGCAGGCTCATCGCGCCCGCCATGATGCCGAGGCCGAGCGCACCCATCGCCGCGGGCATGACATAGCCATGATCGAGGATCCCCCGCCCCAGGGCGAAGGCGCCGAGCAGGATCGCAAACGCGAGCCCGACCTCGTGGAAGATCGGGTTGAGAAGCATCGCGCCCGCCGCGGACAGCATCGCGAGCAGCACCGCGCTGGCGACGCAATGGACCACGCACAGCCCCGACAGGCCGATCGCGAGGCGATCGAGCCCCGGCCACCACCGGCGCGAGGGAATCGTGGTCGTCATATCGCGTCGTCATCTAGGCGCATCGGGGGCGCGTTACAACATCACATGTTGCCTTTCGGCGCCGCCTTGCCGATCGCATCCCGCTCGCGGAGCCGGGCCGCGTCGTCGGACAGGGGCGGCGTGGCGCATCGAGCGCGGTCCGCCACGCTCATCGTCGGAGGCGGCGTGGCGCAGACGAAGCGCGCCTGCGGATCGGGGATGAGGTCGAGCGGCTCGAGGCTGGGATCGCGGCGTGCGATGACCGGCCCCATCTTCGCGAGGAAGGCCGCGTTACCCGGATCGGCGTCGCCGGTCGCGGCCAGCGCGGTACGCCGCATCGCTTCCGCCGCGTCGAACCGTCCGAGTTCGCGCAGCGCGTTGGCGGCGCGCATATCGACCCAGCTGCGCGCCTTCGCCGGCACATCCGCCGGCAGCTTGCGGGCGAGGCGCACGAATTCCTCCTGATAGGCACGCGCCTTGGCCAGGCGCGCCGGCGTCGCCGACGGAGACAGCGTGCCGCCCTTCACCTCCCAGGTGGCGCACAGCAGCAGCCACAGCACGTCGTCCGCCGGCCGGCCCAGCTTCGCCGCGAGCCAGTAGGCACGATAATAAGGCGTATCGCCCGCCGCCAGCAGATCGCGATAGCCCGAACCGGCGATCAGCGCCGGCAGCCGTGCGGTCTCCGCGGGCGTGAAGGTATCGAACATCACCAGCCTGTTGCCGGGGCACTCGGGCAGCGGGAGCGGGAACGGCAGATAGCTGTACGGTCGCCCGTCGGGGCGCTGGCCGAACGTGCTGTACATCGTCGGCCGCCACGCGCTGAACGTCTCGCCACCGACCGCGCAGGTCATCGTGGCGGGGCCGCCATGCAGCGGCGGCAAGGGGGACTGCGGCGCCGCCGCCGCAGGGGGCGACGCCGCTTGCGCGAGCGTCGCGAGCAACAGGCCGAGCATGCGCGTCTCCTCGATGACGATCCGCTTGGCGCGGCATGCGCCAGGGTGTAACGCCCTGGCATGTTGCAGCCAAGCGCCGCCTTCCTCTCGCGTGCCCGGCCACGCGCCCTCTCCCGCTGGTTGTTCGCCGTCGCCGGCCTCATCGTCGCGATGGTCGTCGTCGGCGGCATCACGCGGCTGACCGAGTCGGGCCTGTCGATCACCCAGTGGAAGCCGATCAGCGGCATCATCCCGCCGCTGACCCAGGCACAATGGCAGGCCGAGTTCGACGGCTACAAACACATTCCGGAATATGCCGCGTTCAATCAGGGCATGACGCTCGCCGGGTTCAAGGCGATCTTCTTCTGGGAATATGTCCATCGCCTGCTCGGTCGCGTGATCGGCATGGCGTTCGCGCTGCCGCTGCTGTGGTTCGCGGTGCGTCGGCGCATCCCGTCGGGCTATGGCTGGCGGCTCGTCGCCATACTCGCGCTCGGCGGATTCCAGGGCGCGATCGGCTGGTGGATGGTGGCGAGCGGCCTGTCGGTGCGTACCGACGTCAGCCATGTGCGTCTCGCCGTCCACCTACTGACCGCACTGACGATCCTGGCGGGTATCGTCTGGACGGCGCTCGACCTTTACTCGCTGCACCGCGATCCCCTCGCCCGCCCCGCCCGTCTGACCCGCGTCGGCGCGATCGCGCTGGCGATATTGTTCGTGCAGATCTGCTGGGGGGCCTTCACCGCCGGGCTGGACGCGGGCTATGCCTTCGCCAGCTGGCCGCTGATGGGCGACAGCCTGTTCCCGGCCGGCGTGCCGATGCTCGCGCCGGAATGGCGCAATGCGGTCGACAATCCCGTCGTCGTCCAGTTCATCCACCGCTGGTGGGCCTTCGCCGCCGCCGCGGCGCTGACCGTCCTTGCGGTCCGGGCGACGCGGGCGGGATCGCGCGCCGGCTTCCTCGTCGTCGCGCTGGTGGTGGCGCAGATCATCCTCGGCATCGCGACGCTGGCCAGCGGCGTGCAGATCGTCGTTGCGGTCGCGCATCAGGCGAATGCCGCGCTGCTTCTGATCGCGTCGGTATGCGCGGCGCATGCGGTCGGCCGTGGCACGATGCGCGCTGTGGCATGAACGCCATCGCGCTCGTCCAGGCGACCTTTCCGGACGAAGAGGAAGCGCGCGCCATCGGCGGCCGGCTGGTGGAGGAGCGGCTCGTCGCCTGCGCCAACGTGTTGGGGCCGTGCCTGTCGGTTTATCGCTGGGAGGGCGCGGTCGAAAGCGGCGCAGAGGCGATCGCGCAGTTCAAGACGCTGCCGCAGCGGGTGGAGGCGGTCGTCGCGCGGATTGCGGAGCTGCACAGCTATACCTTGCCTGCCATCGAGCATTGGACCGTCCAGACGAACGAAGCGGGCGCCGCCTGGGTGCGGGATTGCCTGACGGGGTGATGCACCGACCACGTCGGCAGGGCCGGCCGGCCGCCATGGTATTATTTTACCCGTCGCGAAACCCGCACTTTGCTTGACTTCGCCGACCTCTTCCAGCATTAGCCCGCTCGTTCGCGCCGCCTCTCTCGGGCGGCGCGTCTCGTTTCGAACCGGAAAGGTCACGCCATGAAGGCGCTCATGAAGACCACCAAGGCGGCCAAGCCGCACGAGGTGGAGAAGAAGTGGCACATCGTCGACGCCACCGACCTCGTGGTCGGTCGCGCTGCGACGATCATCGCCAACGTTCTGCGCGGCAAGCACAAGCCGAGCTTCACCCCGCACGTCGACTGCGGTGACAACGTCATCGTCATCAACGCCGACAAGATCCGCTTCACCGGCAACAAGGCGGCGCAGAAGGTCTATTACAAGCACACCGGCTACGCCGGCGGTATCAAGGGCGTCACCGCCGCGAAGGTACTGGAAGGCCGATTCCCCGAGCGCGTGCTGGAGAAGGCCGTCGAGCGCATGATCCCGCGCGGCCCGCTGGGCCGTCAGCAGATGCGCAACCTGCGCATCTTCTCGGGCGCCGAGCATCCGCACGAAGCGCAGAACCCCGAGGTCCTCGACATCGCGGGCATGAACCGCAAGAACAAGGTGGGCGCATAATGTCCGACAACCGTCAGTCCCTCGCCGACCTCGGCGCCGCGCTGAACCAGCAGCGCGATGCCGCCCAGGCCGATTCCGACACCCGCGCCGATGCCTATCTGGCCGGCGAGCTGAACGAGCCGACGCAGACCGCGCCGCTGCGCGCGCAGGAGCTCGACAAGTTCGGCCGCGCCTATGCCACCGGCCGCCGCAAGGACGCGGTCGCCCGCGTCTGGCTGAAGCCCGGCACCGGCAAGATCACGATCAACGGCCGCGACCAGGAAGTCTATTTCGCACGTCCGACGCTGCGCCTCGTCATCAACCAGGTGTTCGGCATCACCGAGCGCGAGGGTCAGTATGACGTCGTCTGCACCGTCAAGGGCGGCGGCCTCTCGGGCCAGGCGGGCGCGGTCAAGCATGGCATCAGCCAGGCGCTGACCAAGTACGAGCCGATCCTGCGCACGCCGGTGAAGCGCGCGGGCTTCCTGACCCGCGACAGCCGCGCGGTCGAGCGCAAGAAGTACGGCCGTGCGAAGGCACGTCGCAGCTTCCAGTTCTCGAAGCGCTGATCCGGCGGCTTCGGCCAAGGTTCAAGCGAAGGGGCGGTCCGGCAACGGGCCGCCCTTTTCGTATCGGCCGACCATCGCCGCCCTTCGCCCTGCCCGATCGATCCGGATCGACGTCGGCCGCCCTGCGTTCGACAGGCGGACGGCATCATGCAACGGAAAGGGCAGGCGATGGACCGCACCACCCCATGGCCCCTTGGCTCCAGCGCTATGGCCGAGCGGATCAGGGCGTTCGACTGGTCCGCCACGCCGCTCGGTCCGGTGGCCGGCTGGCCCGCCATGTTGCGCGACACGGTCCAGCTGGCGCTGCATCATGCGATGCCGATGGCGGTGCTGTGGGGCGACCAGCGGATCCAGCTTTACAACGACGCCTGCATCCCGATCCTCGGCAAGCGCCACCCGGACAGTCTTGGCCGACCAGCCTTCACCAACTGGCCCGAAGCGGCGGGCCCGGCGGAACCGCTCCTCACGCGCGCGATCGCGGGAGAGACGGTGACGCTGGCAGATGCACCGCTCCGCCTCGATCGCGACGGCCGGGACGCGGAGGCCTGGTTCAGCATAACGACCTCGCCGCTGATCGACAGCGACGCGGGGCCGCGCGCTGCGGGTATCCTCGTCACCGCGTTCGAAACGACCGCCACCGTCATCGCCGATCGCGAGCGTGCCGCTGCCTTCGCCGTCCTGCGCAAGCGCGAGGCGCAGCAGCGCGTGATCCTGGAGGTGCTGCCGGTTGGCGTCGCCGTGGTGCGACCCGACGGCGAGCTGGAACAATGCAACGCGGTGATGCGGCATTTCCTGCCTACGGAGACCATGCCGTCGCGCGATCCCGAACGACAGGGACGATGGCAGGGCTGGGACGCGGAGGGACGGCCGATCGACGTGCGGGATTTCCCCGGTGCCCGGGCGCTGCGCGGCGAGAGCGTGCTGCCCGGCACGGAGATGCTCTACACCGAGGATGATGGTCGCCGCGTCTGGGTGCGGGTCGCCACCGTCCCGCTCATGGACGCCGAGCGCCGGCCGCAGGGGCAGATCACCGTCGTCCACGACGTCGATGCGATGAAGCGCGGTGCGGAGGCGTTGCGGGCCAGCGAATCCCGCTTTCGCAGCCTGGTCGAAGGGATTCCGCAGCTCGTGTGGCGCGCCAGGGAAGGTGGCCTGTGGACATGGGCCAGCCCCCAGTGGACCGCATTCACCGGCCAGTCCTGCGCGGACAGCCTCGACATGGGATGGCTCGATGCGGTGCACCCGGAGGATCGCGACGATGCGCGCGCGTTATGGGAAAAAGCGGCGGCGAGCGGCAGCCTGGCGATGGCGGGACGTCTGCGCCACGCCGCGAGCGGCGAGTATCGCTGGTTCCAGACCCGGGCGACACCGGTGCGCGACGCCGACGGCACCATCATCGAATGGCTCGGCACGTCGAACGACGTCCACGAACTGCGCGCGCTGAAGGACCGCCAGCAGATCCTTGTCGCCGAGCTGCAGCATCGGACGCGCAATCTCATGGGGGTCGTACGCTCCATGACGCAGAAGACATTGGAGACCAGCGTCGATCTCGACGACTTCAGGGCGCGCTTCTGGCACCGGCTCGACGCGCTGGCGCGCGCGCAACAATTGCTCTCCCGTCTCGACGACTATGGCCGCGTGACCTTCGACGAGCTGATCCGGACGGAGATCGCGGCGATGGACGGTGGTCCCGAGCGGGTGACGCTGGATGGTCCGATGGACGTCCGTCTCCGCTCCTCGAGCGTCCAGACGCTCGCGATGGCCCTGCACGAGCTGGCGACCAACGCGGTGAAATATGGGGCGCTCGGACAGGCGCAGGCGACGCTGGCGATCCGCTGGTGGGTGGAACGGGCAGCGGACGAGGATCGACCCATGCTGTGGGTCGACTGGCGGGAAAGCAACGTGCGGCATGAAGGTGCGCAGCAGGGCGACCGCTGGGGGCACGGCCGCGAACTGATCGAACGCGCGCTTCCCTATCAGCTCGACGCCCGGACCAGTTTCGCGCTTACCCCGGACGGCGTGCATTGCACGATCGCCGTCCCGGTCTCGCACACGACCGCGGCCTTCATGGACATGCCGGGGAAGGATCATCGATCCGTACGATCCGCGTCGCGAGGCGGCTAGCCTCCTCCGGATCGTGCGTGACCATCAGGATCGGCAGGCCGACGTCGTCCCGCACGCGCTCGATCGCCACCATGATTTCCTCGCGGCGTGGCCGATCAAGCGACGAGAGCGGCTCGTCTAGCAGCAGGAACGCCGGATCGCTGAGCAGCGCCCGCCCGATCGCGACGCGGCGTGCCTCACCACCTGACAGGGTGCGCGGCCAGCGATCGAGCAACTGGCCGATGCCGAGCATCGCGACGACATCGTCCAGCGTCGCCGTCGCCGGCGCACCGTACATCAGATTGGCGCGGACCCGGCGATGCGGAAACAATCGCGGCTCCTGGAAGACATAGCCCGCGCGGCGAGCCTGGGTCGGCACGTCGATCCCCGCCGCCGCGTCGAACAGCAGGCGCCCGCCCACCGCGATCCGTCCGCGATCGGGCCGCAGCAGGCCGGCCACCATGTTGAGCACGCTCGTCTTGCCGGCCCCGGATGGCCCGAACAGCACCGTCAGGCCTGCCCCCGCGGTCAGGGCGAGCGCTATGTCCGTATCGCCCAGGCGCCGTTCGATCGCGATGTCAAAGGACATGGAGACCCCGCCGCACCCGCCGCGCGAGACTCTCCGACAGGATGAGCGCCACCAGGCTCAGCAGGATGGCGATCCCCGACAGGCGCCAGACCATCGCGTCCCCCCCGGGCTGTTGCAGCGCCGAGTAGATGGCGAGCGGAAGCGTCTGCGTCTGGCCGGGCACGTTGGAGACGAAGGTGATCGTCGCGCCGAACTCGCCGATCGAGCGCGCGAACCCGAGCACGGCGCCGGCGAGCACCCCGGGCAGGCTCAGCGGCAGCGTGATCGTCCAGAAGACCCGGCCCGGCCCGGCACCCAGCGTCCGCGCCGCGCTTTCCAGCCGGCGATCGACCGCCTCGATCGACAGGCGCATCGCCCTCACCATCAGCGGCAGCGCCATCACCGCCGCCGCGATCGCGGCGCCCGTCCAGCGGAACAGCACGCTCGCCCCGAACAGGCGCAGGAGCGGCGCACCGAGCGGGCCTGCCGGCGCGAAGGCGAGCAGCAGCGCCCACCCCGTGACCACCGGCGGCACGACGAGCGGCAGGTGCACGACCGCGTCGAGCAGCACCTTGCCCGGAAAGCGCACGCGGGCAAGCAGCCAGGCGAGAGCGAATGCGATCGGCAACGTCACGACGATGGCGGTGCCGCCCACCTTGAGCGACAGGCCGACGATCGCCCATTCTTCCGGCGTCAGCATGCGGCCTGCCGCCTCCGCACGCGCCCCTCGTTTCGTCGCCCTCGACGACGGCCGGCCGTCCGACACCTCAATGGGAACGAAGGCCTCACCGCGGATCGACGAAGCCGAAGCGGTGGAAGATCGCGCGCCCCTCGCTGCCGATCAGGAAGCGGCGGAAGGCTTCGGCATCGGGATGCGTCGACGCCCGCAGCCGGGTGACGGGATAGGTGATCGGCGGATAGCTCGACGCCGGAAAGACGCCGGCGACCCGCACGGTCGGCGCGGCCTTGGCGTCGGTGGCATAGACGATGCCGAGCGGCGCCGCGCCGCGCTCGACAAGGGTCAGCGCCGCGCGCACGCTGTCGCCGCGCACCACCTTGGCCGCGACCGCGTCCCAGACGCCGAGCTTGCGCAACGCCGCCTCGCCATAGCGACCCGCGGGCACGGGCGTGTCGGCCATGGCGAGCGGTCCCGCCGCGAGAATCCTGGCGAGCGCGGCGCGTCCGAGCGGGATGCGGACCGTCGTTCCCCTCGCCGCGACGATCACCAGCCGGTTGCCCAGGAAGGTGGCGCGGCTCTGCGGGACGATCAGCCGCTTCGCCGCGAGCGCATCCATCCATTGTTGATCGGCCGAGACGAACAGATCCGCCCTGGCCCCCGCCTCCGCCTGCCGCGCGAGGGCGGACGAGGCGGCGAAACTGATCACGGGCCTCGGATGCCCCCGTTTCGCCCAGGCGTCCGCCGCCGCCGTCATCGACTCCTGCAGGCTGGCCGCCGCCAGCACCAGCGGTCCGGCCCGTTCCGCCGCCGCGCCGCTGCGTGCGCACACCAGCGCCGCGATGGCGGCGATGGCGCGCACGACGATGCCGATCCGCATCATCAGGCTCACCGCGCGGGCGCGACGACGTAGCGATCGCCCGCCCAGCGTGCGACCTGCCCCGCATCCCGTCCGAACCGCAGCGTGCCGCCGTCGCCCTGCGCCAGGTCGAAGCCCGATGGTACGGCGATCTGCTGCGCCACGACGGCACGGTGATCGGGATCGGCGCCGCGCTGCACGACCAGCCGATATCCCATCCCCGCTGCGACCCCGACCAGTGCCGCCGTGTCGGGCAGGCGATCGCCGTCGAAATCGCCCTGGAGCGTCACGACTGGCTCGTTCACCCCATCGTCGTAGACCGGAAGACGCCCGGCGTCGCTGACCGCATCCGCCCAGTCGGCGACCGCCCGGCGGTAGCGGACCACCGGGTCGCCGCCATAGAGCGACAGCGACAGGCGTCGCGCGCAGCCCGGCCGCTGCCGCTCGACCGCACAGGCGCCATGGACCACGCCGACCGCGACGACCTTGCCGCCCGCGACGATCAGCGCCCCCTTCTCTCCGCAGGCATCCTTGCGACAGGCGGTGAACAGCCAGCCGCCGGCGATCTCCCGCGGCTTGTCCCCCGGCCCGCCGAGAACCGCCAGCGCCTGCTCCGCCACGGGTGGCAGGCCGTCGCGGAGCAGGTTGGCGCGCTGCCCCGCGGTCGCGGCACGGATGCCCTCGACGACACCCGGCGCGGCGATCAGGTCCGCGGTCGTCGCGCACGCCTGAGGCTGCGACAGGCCACAGGTTCCCGATACGGCGGCGGCAAGGGCGAGGAGGATCATGCGTCGAAGACCTTTCTTGGCGATGGCGTAACGCCCGGCTCAGCGCGGCGGCTGCGCCTGCTGGACCGCGGGTCGGTTCTTGACGGTCCTGTCGAGGAAGTCGAGGATCGTCGTCCACAGATGGTCGCTCACGCCGCCCCCCCCGACGCGGTGCGTCTGGCCCGGATAGAACATCATCTCGAACGGTGTGTCGCTCGTCTGCATCCTCGCGGCGAACCGCGTCGAATTGTCGAGGAAGACGTTGTCGTCCGCCATGCCGTGCAGCAGCAGCAACGGCTCCCGGATCTTCGGCGCATCCGCGACCGCGGCGGCCGCGGCATAGGCCTTCGCGTCCCTCGTCGGATCGCCCATATAGCGTTCGGTATAGTGCGTGTCGTACAATTGCCAGTCGGTGACGGGCGCCCCCGCCACCGCCGCGGCATAGACGCCTGGCGTCGTCTCGAGCATCTTCAGCGACATGTATCCGCCGTACGACCAGCCATAGGTCGCGATCCTGGACGGATCGACGAACGGCAACGTCTTCAGATAGTTGGCGCCTGCCAGCTGGTCCTCTACCTCGACGCTGCCCATCGCATGGTAGATCTGGTTCTCGAACGCCCGCCCGCGATTGGGCGAACCGCGATTGTCGATCTGGAAGAAGATGTAGCCGCGCTCGACCAGATATTGCGGCAGCGCGCCCTGCCAGCCGCGCGTCACCGTCTGGCTGCCGGGGCCGCCGTAATGCTGGAAGAACACGGGGTAGCGTCTGCCCGGCTCCAGCGGCGGCGTGATCATCTCCCAGTGCAGCACCGACCCGTCGGCGGCCTTGATCGTGCCGAATTGCGTCGGCCGGTGCCGCGCGAGATAGGGGTGATAGGGATGGCCATCGACCAGCGCATTCTCGTCGATCCAGGCAAGCCGCTTGCCGTCGCTGCCGGCCAGATAGACCTGCGGCGGCTGCGAGGGATTGGATCGCTGGACGATGACGCGGCTGGCCGCCGCATCCATCGTCGCCGCGTGGGTCCATCCGCGCTCGGTCAGGCGCGTGACCGGCCCGGGCCGCATATAGTCGACCGCATAGAGCTGCTGCTCTAGCACGTCGTCCTTGTTGGCGGTGAAATAGAGCCGCCCCCTGCCCTCGTCGACCCCGACCAGCGCGGTGACCACCCACGGCCCCTTGGTCAGCTGCGTCCACCGTCCGTCCGGTTGCCAGCGATACAGATGGCCGAAGCCGTCGCGCTCCGATCGCCAGATCATGGTGCCGTCCGCCAAGGGGCGATAGGCGTCGGAAAGGTTGATCCAGCTCCTGTCCGGCGCGCGCTCGGTGAACAGGACGCGCGCCTTCCCCGTCGCGGGATCGACGGCGAGCATGTCGAGCGTCTTCTGGTCGCGGCTCTGGCGCTGGACCAGCAGCGTCGCCCCATCCGCCGCCCAGTCGACGCGCGCGAGATAGATGTCCGGATCGGCGCCGAGGTCGACCTTGACCCGTCCCGTACCATCCGGTCGCATCACGTAGAGATCGACCAGGACGTTGGGCGTTCCCGCCGCCGGATAGCGCTGCTGGTAGATGCTGGTGCCGGTCGCGCCGATCGACGCCCGGGTCGCGATATGGACGGGCGCCTCGTCGAAGCGCTCGACGGCGACGAATCTTTCGTCGGGGCTCCACCAATAGCCGGTACGGCGGTGCATCTCCTCCTGCGCGACGAACTCCGCCTCGCCGAAGTGCACGGTCCCCCCGCCGCCCGTCGTGATCGCGCGCGCCGGGCCGCCGGCCAGCGACTGTACCCAGAGGTTCTGGCCGCGCACGAAGCTGACGAAGCCGCCCCGCGGCGAAACGATCGGGTTGAGCGCCCCGCCCGGCGCCTCGGTCAGCCGCCGCACCGTGCCGTCGAGACCGGCCAGATAGAGATCGCCGTCGAGCGGCACGAGCACCGACTTGCCGTCGGGTGCGAAGTCATAGGCGACGATGCCCTTCGATCCGCCGATACGTTCGCGTTCGCGCTGCATCTTCTCGGCTTCGGACAGTTCGGCACCGCTGCCGACCTTGCGGCTGTCGACGAGCATCCGCTCCGCGCCGGTGCGCGTATCGCGCGCCCATAGGTCGGTGCGGTCGCGCTCGTCGGCGCGGGCGCGCAGGAAGGTGATCAGGCTGCCGTCCGGCGAGAGGCGCAGCAGGCGCGGCGGCGTGCCGGACAGGTCGGGGCTGCCGAAGACGCGCGCCAGCGTCAGGGCCGGCGCCACGACGGGTGCGGCCTGCCCGGCCTGCCCGGCCTGCGCGGCGGCGTCAGGACTCATGCCGCCCGTCGCGACCGATGCCAGCGCCATTCCCAGCATCCATAAGCGCATCCCATCCTCCGGTGATTTCGTGCGGGCGTTCATACGCAACGGTTCGGCGCCGTAAAGCATGGGTTTCGACAGGGTTACCGTCCTATCAACCGTGTCTTTACGTGCTTCGGTATAGATCGGGGTCCAGACAGGGCCTGCCGCGACAGTCAAAGGCTCGCGCGGCGGGTATTCTGCTCACATGGTCGGGGAAGTATGTTGGACACGGCGCGGACGGGATGGCACGCAAGTGCCTGGGACATGGTGGCGGCGTTCGGCATCGCCGACGGCAGTGCCGCGCATCCGCATGTCGCGCGCCTGCTCGACCCCCATGCGGCGCCGCGCGACCTTTCGGATGCGGTCCATGCGCTCTGCACCCTGCACGGCCATCATCCGGGCCTCGCCGCCGAGGCCCGCCAGCATTGCGCGCAGCCCGACGCCTGCGACTGGCTGGAGGCGATCGCGGACGCCTTCGTGCTCGAACGCGGCTACATTGCGCGCCTTGCCGCCGCCGCCGGCCCGTTGCCCTCGACCCCCGGGCAGGCGGAAAGCGAGGCGGCGCTGCTGACCAGCGGCCATGCGCTCGAGATGCTGGCACGGTCCGAACGTCGCGGCTGCGCCACCGGGGCGGTCGCCGCCCTCGTTCACGACTGGGCGACGATCCGCGGCTTGCTCGACCATGCCGCGACGCGATTCGGCATCGACGTGCAGCCGCAGGCTTTCCCCCCGCCGGCGTACACCGGCCGCGCGATCGCGATGCTCGCGGCGACCCCCGCGACGGAGCGTGCGGTGAGCTTCGGCGCGCAGCAGCTGCTCGCCCAGCATCGCGCGCTCTGGGATCTGCTCGAGGCCCGCGCGAGCGCCCGCGAGGGATGACCCGACAGCGCGCTTGCGCGCCCCTGCGCAAACCGCCTATCGCCATACCCGTTCTTCCAACGGGATATCGACCATGCAGCGTTTCGAAGGCACGCAAAGCTATGTCGCGACCGACGACCTGAAGGTCGCGGTCAACGCCGCGGTGACGCTGCGCCGGCCGCTGCTGGTCAAGGGCGAACCGGGCACGGGCAAGACGGTGCTGGCCTATGAGATCGCGAAGGCGGTCGGCGCACCGCTGATCGAGTGGACGATCAAGTCGACGACCAAGGCGCATCAGGGCCTGTATGAATATGACGCGGTCGCCCGGCTGCGCGACGGCCAGTTGGGCGACCCCCGCGTGCACGACATCGCCAACTACATCCGTCGCGGCAAATTGTGGGACGCGTTCACGCAGCCCAGCCCGCCCGTGCTGCTGATCGACGAGATCGACAAGGCGGACATCGAATTCCCGAACGACCTGCTCCACGAGATCGATCGCATGGAGTTCCACGTCTACGAGACGGGCGAGACCGTACGCGCGACCGAGCGTCCGATCGTCGTCATCACGTCCAACAACGAGAAGGAACTGCCCGACGCCTTTCTGCGCCGCTGCTTCTTCCACTATATCCGCTTCCCCGACCGCGACACGATGCAGGCGATCATCGACGTCCATTTCCCCGGCATTCAGAAGATGCTGGTCGGCCGCGCGCTGGACCTGTTCTACGAGGTGCGCGAGGTGCCAGGCCTCAAGAAGAAGCCGTCGACCAGCGAACTGCTCGACTGGCTCAAGCTGCTGCTGCACGAGGACATGCCGCTCGAGGTGCTGCAGAACCGCGATCCGACCAAGGCGATCCCGCCGCTGCACGGCGCGCTGCTGAAGAACGAGGCGGATGTGATGCTGTTCGAGCGCCTCGCGTTCATGGCCAAGCGACAGGGCCGCTAGAGTCTGATCCGGCAAAGCGGGATCGGTGCGGTGCCGGCACCGCTTCCGCGTCGGCGGGTCGGGGTCCGGACCCGCAGGCGGGTCGAGGATCCTGGGACGGGCGCGCGCCCCCTCGCATCCGCCATCCGCCTCTAAGCGCGCTAGATCATTACCCGATCGCAATGACTTACGGGCGGTGCAACTCATCGCACCGGCGCATGTTGAGCGCGCGTTAACCATAAAATCCAACCGTCCGGTCATCGCACGACGGCTATGCCGATCGCATGCGGGGCGTATCTCCCAGATTCGGCGTGTTGGCCGCAACCCTGATCGCGGCGATGTCGGCGGCGCTGCCTGCCGCTGCCAGCAATCTGCTCGATTACGTCGGCCAATGCGTCCCCTTCGCACGCGCCGCCTCGGGCATTTATATCTACGGCGATGCCTGGACGTGGTGGGACCAGGCGCAGGGCCGCTACGCGCGCGGCCACGACCCGAGGGTCGGCTCGGTCATCGTCTTCGCCAAGACCGGCCGCCTGCCGCTGGGACATGTCGCGGTGGTGAGCCGGATCGTCGAACGGCGCGTCCTCATGCTGACCCACGCCAACTGGTCGCGGCAGAATGGCGAGCGCGGCCACGCCGAACAGGACGTGACGCTGTACGACGTGTCGCCCGACAACGACTGGAGCGAGGTCAAGGTGTGGTTCCGCGACAATGACGGGCTGGGCGGCAGCGTCTACCCGGTCAAGGGCTTCATCTACGCCACCGGCCGCCCCGCGCCCGGTCTGTCGTCGCGCGATCCCGATTATGTCGGCGCGCTGATCGACGCCTATGTCCCGGATGCGGGACGCCGCTAGGACCTGCCCATAGCGGATCGGGATCCGTCGACGCCGGGTGGATGATTTCGCCGTCTCCCACGTACGCCGGCCTGCCGCAGGAGGAACGGCCCATGACGCCGCTATGCGGCCGCCGTTCGTCCTATTCCGCAAGGTCGGCGGCCGACAATATGCGTTGACGACTTCCACCGCCCCCATGGCTGTGCCACGCTGTCCGCAACGTTTCGTTACAGGACCTGCCATGCGCCGCGCGATCGCCACCTCCCTCCTCGCCCTCGCGCTTGCCGGCAGTGGCCATGCGCAACAGCTCGGCTCCGACATTCCGAAGAGTTTCAAGGCGGTGGATGCGGACTTCGACTATGAACGGCGCAGCGTCGACATTCCGATGCGCGACGGGGTCAAGCTGCATGCGGTGATCGTCCAGCTGAAGGGGCTGAAGGACGCACCGATCATCCTGCAGCGCACGCCCTACGGCGCCGAAAGCGCCACCGAGCGCGAGGCGAGTTCGCACGGCGACATGGTGGTGCGCGCCTCCGACGCGGCGCTGCTCAAGGCGGGCTACATCCGCGTCTACGAGGACGTGCGCGGCAAATACGGATCGGAGGGCGAATACGTCAACGAACGCCCGCTGATCGGACCGCTCAATGCCACCAAGGTCGATCACTCCACCGACGCCTATGACACGATCGACTGGCTGGTGAAGAACCTGCCCAACACCAACGGGCGCGTCGGCATCATCGGCACCAGCTACGACGGGATGATGGCGGCGATGGCGCTGGTGAAGCCGCATCCCGCGCTCAAGGCGTCGATGCCGATGAATCCCGTGATCAACACGTGGATGAACGACGACGACTTCCACGGCGGCGCCTTCCGCCTGATCGGCTTCGACTATTATTACGGCCAGGATGCCGCGAAGGGGAATGCCGGCGACCTGTGGCGCGACGCCTATGACGATTACGACGTCTTCCTGCGCGCGGGTTCCGCGGGCGATTTCGCGCGGGCGCACGGCCTGGAGCAGCTGCCCTGGGTGAACCGGATGATGGCGCATCCCGCCTATGACGCCTTCTGGCAGGCGCAGGCATTGGAGACCATCCTGCCGAAGCAGCCGCAGACGGTGCCGACCCTGTGGGTCGCGTCGCAATGGGATCAGGAGGACATCTACGGCGCGGTCGCCGCCTATCGCGCGGTCAGCAAGGTCGATCCGCGTCACGTCAACCATCTCGTCCTGGGCCCCTGGGCGCATGGCGGCGCGAACGGCGACGGCTCGACGCTGGGCGCGATCCGTTTCGATGCGGATACAGCCCTGTGGTTCCGTCGCGAGGTGCTTCTTCCGTTCCTCGACGCGCATCTCAAGACGGGCGGCGCGCCCGACAGGCTGGCCCCCGTCACCGCGTTCCAGACCGGCAGCAACCGGTGGCAGACGCTGCCGGCCTGGCCGCTCGCCTGCGAGCGCGGCTGCGCCAGACCGATGCAGCGGCTGTATTTCGCCGGCGGCGGCACGCTTGGCTGGACGGCGGGCGCCGCCGCGGGCGGCGACAGCTATGTATCCGATCCGGCCAAGCCCATTCCCTATAGGCTTCGCCCGATCCGCCCGACCTATGCGACCGGATCCACCTGGCGCCAGTGGCTGGTCGACGACCAGCGTCCCTTCTCCGACCGCACCGACGTCCTGGTCTACCAGACGCCGGTCCTGACCAAGGCGGTCGCGATCTCCGGCGCGGCGGCGGTCGATCTCGTCGCGGCGACGACGGGAACGGACGGCGATTTCGTTGCCAAATTGATCGACGTCTATCCGGCCGACTATAGCGAAAAGCCGGAGATGGGCGGCTATCAATTGCCCGTCGCGATGGACATCCTGCGCGGTCGCTACCGCGAAGGGTTCGAGACGGCCAGGCCGATCGCCGCCAATATGCCGCTCGCCTATCGCATCGTCCTGCCGCACGCGAACCACGTGTTCCTGCCGGGGCACCGGATCATGGTCCAGATCCAGTCGAGCTGGTTCCCCCTGTACGACCGCAACCCGCAGACCTTCGTCCCGACGATCATGGAAGCTAAACCGACGGACTATCGCAAGGCGACGATTACCGTCGGCTATGGCGGCGCGCAGGGCAGCTTCGTCGAGCTGCCGGTGGTCGACGCGAAATAGCGGAGCAGCAAGGCTGTTCAGTTAGCGCTGTCCTACATGGCGCGCGGATGGTATAAGGCGCGCATGGTCCGTACCCGGTCTTCGAATGGACTATCGTCCAAGAGGCGAACCTGTGCGACCTTTGTGACTTTTCGCGCGCCAAGCGCCTGTAAGGGCGCCTTTTCGTGTTCCTGAATTTTCTCGACGAATTACGTACCGCGGGCATTGCGGCGAGCATGAAGGAGCATCTCCTCCTGCTCGAGGCACTCGATGCCGAGGTGATCGGCCGCTCGACCGAGGATTTCTATTATCTCGCTCGCGCCACCTATGTGAAGGACGAGGGGTTGCTCGACCGCTTCGACCAGGTGTTCGCCAAGGTCTTCCGCGGCCTCGAGACGCGGTACGGCACCACCGCCGCCGACATACCGGCCGACTGGCTGAAGGCCGTCGCGCAGAAATATCTGACTCCCGAGGAGATGGCGAAGATCGAGTCGCTCGGATCGTGGGACGAGATCATGGAGACGCTGAAGCAGCGCCTCGCCGAGCAGGAGGGGCGGCACCAGGGCGGCAACAAGTGGATCGGAACCGGCGGCACCAGTCCCTACGGCAATGGCGGCTACAATCCCGAAGGGGTACGGATCGGCGGGGAAAGCACGCACAAGCGCGCGTTGAAGGTGTGGGAGCAGCGCGACTTCCGCAACCTCGACAACACCCGCGAACTCGGCACGCGCAACATCAAGGTCGCGCTGCGCCGCCTGCGCCGGTTCGCGCGCGAGGGGGCGGCGGACGAGTTCGACATCGACGGCACGATCGACGGCACCGCCCGACAGGGCTGGCTCGACGTGCGCATGCGCCCCGAACGGCGCAATGCGGTCAAGGTCCTGCTGTTCCTCGACGTCGGCGGCTCGATGGACCCCTGGGTCAAGCTATGCGAGGAATTGTTCAGCGCCGCGACGAGCGAATTCAAGAACCTCGAATTCTTCTATTTCCACAATTGCCCCTATGAAGGACTGTGGAAGGACAATCGTCGCCGCTTCCAGGAGCGCACGCCGACGATGGAGGTACTGCACAAGTTCGGCCACGATTATAAGCTGGTCTTCGTCGGCGACGCGTCGATGAGCCCTTATGAGATCACCTATCCCGGCGGCTCCGTCGAGCATTTAAACGAGGAGGCCGGGGCGACGTGGGTGCAGCGACTGACCACCACCTATCCGGCGGCGGTGTGGCTGAACCCGATCCCGGAGGCGCAATGGGGTTATACCCAATCGATCCAGATCCTGCGCCAGCTGATGTCGGACCGCATGTACCCGCTCACCCTCGCCGGTCTCGACGCCGCGATGCGGGAGCTGACACGCAAACGCTAGCCAGGCCATTTCGGACATGATAGCATCGTCGCTTACGGGAGAATTGCCATGCCGCTGATCCTCATCCTGGCGCTTCTCGGCACGGATGCCACGGCCGCGCGCTCGCCCTCGGCGAAGGCGTGCGTGAAAGTCGACGCGGAGCATATTCGCCGCGACGCACCGAAGCCGACGCTGCGCAAGCTCGGCGAACTGCCACCCGCCAAGCCCTTCTACACGGTGCTGCGCGAAATCGACGGCTGTCCGCAGAACGTCGTCGTACCTGCGCGCGCGCGCTGAACGCGGGTCGACGCGCTCAGGGGTGGCTGACCACGCCGCCGGTCATCGCCTGCGGTACGCCCGTCGTACCGGGGAAGCTGATCGGCAGATCGTTCAGCCGCCGCACCGCCATATAGGCGAAGCCTTCGGCCTCCATGGCATCGCCGTTCCAGCCCAGCGCATCGCTTGGCTCGGGTGTCAGGCCGGTACGAGCGGCGATCATCGCGAGCAGCGTCGGATTGTGTCGGCCGCCGCCGGCGACGATCAGCCGCCGGGGCCGCTCGGGCAGGTGCGACAGTGCGTCGGCGACCGATGCCGCGGTGAAGGCGGTCAGCGTCGCCGCGCCGTCCGCAGGCGACAGGCCGCGCGCCGGTTGAATGGTGAAGTCGTTGCGGTCGAGCGACTTCGGCGGAGGGAGGTCGAAATAGGGATGATCGAGCATCGCGGTCAGCACCGTCTCTTCGACGCGCCCCGCCGCTGCCAGCGCGCCATCGGCATCGAAACGCGCGCCGCTCTCCGCCTCGACCCAGCTGTCGATGAGGCCATTGGCCGGACCGGTATCGAAGGCGATCAGCCTCTGGTCGGCACCGACGAAGGTGATGTTGCCGACTCCGCCCAGATTGAGCACCGCCACCGGCTTCGGCAGTGCCGCCGTCAAAGCGGCGTGATAGACGGGCAGCAGGGGCGCCCCCTGCCCGCACGCCGCGACATCGGCGCTGCGCAGGTCGCTGACCACCGGGATGCCGGTGGCGCGTGCCAGCACCGCACCGTCGCCGATCTGCCATGTCCAACCGCGATCCGGGCGGTGCGCCACCGTCTGGCCATGGTAGCCGATGACTCCGACATCCGACGCCTCGATGCCCGCATCGCGCAGCAGCTTGTGGACCGCCATGGCATGCGTCCGATCGATCAGTTCGCCGGCCGCCACCAGATCGGGACTGGCGCGGGGCCGATCGAAGGTCAGCGCCAGCGCGGTCGCGGCGGCAAGCTGCGCCCGCGCCGCGTCCGAATAGGGTTCGCCGCGAAAGGCGATGGGCCGCACATTTGCTTCGCCATCGGTTTCGATCAGCGCCGCATCGATGCCGTCCAGCGACGTTCCAGACATCAGTCCGATCGCGAGCATGATCTTCGTCCTCCCCCTCCCGCCTGCACGGTCGCGGCCGACCTGTCGACCGCTTCCGAGCCGTGCCGTGTCCGATCAGCGGCGCGCGATGACCAATTCGCCCGCCTTGGCGGCATCGGGGATGTCGAAGCTGAGCGTACCGGCCGCCGGGTCGAATCGTGCCGACGACGCGCGCAGACCGCTGACCCGACCATCTCCCTGCCAGCCATGGACGACGAGTGCGATGCGCGACCACCAGGGCTTGAAGCGCCCCTGTCGCGTGTCGAACGCGATGCGCAGACCATCGGGTGTGACGGTGCAGCGCACCTGCTGCCGCAGGACCATGCCCTTGCGGAACGCCATCGAGTGGCCATCGTCGGCGTAGAGATCGCCGCGGCAATCGTCGCCGGGATAGACGTCGAGCTGCAGCGGCCCCTTTGGCGTCTCGCTGGTGCTCTGCACGAGCGGCTGGCGCGGCAGGATCGTCCCCGCCCGGACGAAGACGGGCAGATAGTCCAGCCGCGGCGTCACCGTCAGCCTATCGCCACGCGCGGTCGCTTCTCCGGTCGCCTGGCTCGCCGACTGGATCTGCCCCGCTTCCTGTTTCTCGGGCGTACCCGCACGCCGTCCGGTCCAGTAATCGTACCACCCGCCCGCGGGCAGACAGACGTCATAGGCGATCGGCTGGTCGGGCCGCGGCGACGGGGCGACGAGCAGCGAGCGGCCGACGGTGAAGGTCCACGACTGATCGCACGACAGGCGCAGCGCGGAGGGATAGTCGTAGAAGACCGGGCGCAGGATCGGGTCGCCCAGACGGCTGTTCTGGTCCGCCAGCGCATAGAGATAGGGCATCAGGCGATAGCGCTCCTCGATGAAGCGTCGGCGGATCGCCAGATGCTCCGGCCCGTCGACCCAGGGCTCGACGCGCGGCGTTCCCTTCGCCGAATGATCGCGGAACACGGGGTAGAAGGCGCCGATCTCGAACCAGCGGGTTGCCAGGTCCGCGCTGGGGCCGCCAGCAAAACCCGTGACGTCGGCCGCGCCATAGGAGAAGCCGGAAAGGCCCAGGTTGATGATCTGCTGGACCGACAGCTTTAGATGATCCCAGGTCGCGAGATTGTCGCCCGTCCACGTCACCGCATAACGCTGCCCACCGGCATAGCTGGCGCGTGTCATCACGAAGGCGCGCTCGTTCGGCGCCAGCTTCCGCAATCCGTCGTAGGTCGCGCGCGTATTCTCCATGCCATAGACGTTGTGGATCTCGGCATGCGGCGCCGTGCGGGCTGCGAAATCGTCGCTCGCGATCCGGTGCATGACGTCGGGCGGCATCGTCTTGGTCGGCGTTTCGAAGATCGCCGGCTCGTTCATGTCGTTCCACGCACCGGCGACGCCGTCCGCGACCTGCTGCGCGAACAGGCCGCCCCACCAGTCGCGCGTCGATTTCTGCGTGAAGTCGGGAAACACCGATGGGCCTGGCCAGACCGGCGCGACATAGATCGACCCGTCCGCCCGATGCACGAACCGGTCGCCCCTGATGCCGCTGTCATACGGCGCATAGCCCTGGTCGGGCGCGCGCGCGACATGCAGGTCGGTGATGGTCACCACCTTGAACCCATCCTTGCCCATGTCCCGGATGAGACCCTTCATGTCGGGGAAGGTCTGGGTGTTGACGGTGAACGGTCGGTTGCGGTCCTGGAAATCGATGTCGAGCCACAGAACGTCGGTAGGGATCCGCTCCTGCCGCAGCCGGCCCGCGACGCCGCGCAGCTCGTCCGCACTCATGTAGCTATAGCGGGACTGCTGATAGCCCAATGCCCATTGCGGCACGAGCGGAGCCTTGCCCGTCAGGTCGGTATAGCGGCGTACGACCTCCGCCGTGGTGGGGCCGGCGATGACATAATAGTCGACCGGACCGTCGGGCGCGCCAAAAGCCAGAACATTGTCGTCGCGGTGCCCGAAATCGAACCAGCTGCGCCAACTATTGTCGAAGAATATCCCGTAACTGCCGCCCGTGCCGCCGACGGCGATGAAGAAGGGAATCGATTTGTAGATGGGATCGTCGCCGCTACCGAAGCCAAATGCGTCGGTATTCCAGTCGACGAAGCTCTTGCCGCGACGGTCGAGGCCGCCGGTCTTGTCGCCCAGCCCGAAATAATGTTCCCCCTGCGGCATCGCCTTGCGCAGCGTGAAGGCAGCGCCGTCGCGGGTGAAGGGCTGCGCGGCATCCGCGGTGATCACCTTGCCGGCCGGATCGGTGACGGTCATCCGGCCGTCGGGCGCGAAGGCGACGCGGAGCGCGGACGTGGCGAAACCGTCGGGCGTCGGCGTCACCCGAACGCGCTGCCTGCGGACATCCGCCTCGACCGCCCAGCTTGCGTCCTCCGGCATCGCGCCATCGCGGTCGATCCGCACGCGCAGGATCGAGTCGGTCAAGGCAACGACGCGCACCGTGCCGCCGGTACGGCGGACGGAGACGCCATCGGGCTGCGCCACCACCGACGCGGCGGCCGAGCCGACCGGCGCCTGGGCCGCCGCGACTCCCGGCACGACCGCGAGCGGCGCGAGCGAAAGCAACAGGGCGGCGCGGCGCCGGGCAAGGGGCGCAAGGCCACGCGAAATCATGATCATCTCTCCCTGGGGATGGGTATGCTATGCTTCCCCAAGGAGTTGCGGGAGGAGAACCCGCGCGTCAACCACGGATGATGCCGAAGGTGGCACGGGCCGGCGGACGCAGCCCGTCAGGCGCGCCGCTGCATCCCCGCTTCGCGCGCGATCGCGATGCCGTCGACGACGAGTTCGTAATGCGCAGGCGAATAGCCCGCCGCCAGGAACGACCGAACCTCCGCCGAGGGCACCGAATAGCCCCGGCGCCAGCTCAGCACCGCGATCCGACGCAGCGCCTCCAGCTTCGGGTCGGCGAGCTGCGTGCTCGCCTTGATCCCGAAAACCCATTCGATCAGCCGCGAGAGCGGCCCCGGACCGCGCAGCGACGACAGGCCGTCACCGCGCGCCAGCCCGATCACCGAACGTTCGAGCTCGGTCAGCATCGGCTTGTCCTCGACGGGCGCGGCCAGCCGCTGCACCGCCGCCGCGCGGGCAAATCCGGCCATGCCGGGCTCTGCGAATGCCATATATGCCATGATCGACCTCCCTTCCCGCGTCCGACCGGGCGACCCCGCGCGCCACCACGGCGCACAGACCCGCTTGCGGTCCGACGGATGAACCTTGTGTATGAACGACTGGAACATCGGGCGGCTGATCCGCCGCCCCATCTTCTATACTGATCGGTATATAAGGCGGTTCATCCGCCGTCAATTGTTTTGTACCGATCGGTAGCAAAAAAATTTGCGGTGGATCAGCGACCCGGCCAGACCGCCAGGCTCGTCTCGACGAGCAAGGCCAAATCCTCACGCGTCGCCCCCGCCCCGGCCTGCACGGACATCCCCAAAAAGAGTGCGAACAGATAGCTCGTCAGGCCGACGGGATCGATGTGCGGCGGCAGGTCGCCCTCGTCCCGCGCCCGCGCGAACCGCTCGGTCAGCGCCGCCTGCGACGAGGCGCGGCGCGCGAGCAAGGCATCGCGGATCGACTGCGCCTCGGGTCCGCAGGCCATGGAATTGATCACGCCCATGCAGCCGTGCGGCTCGCCCCGGCCGGTCTGCGCATCGAGCGCGCCGCGCAGCAGATATTCCGCCACGCCTCGCGCCGTCGGCTGGTCCAGCGCACCCCGCATATAGGCAAGCTTTTCGGCCTCGTAGAGGTCGAGCGCCTTGTGAAACAGGGCCTCCTTGTTGCCGAAGGCCGCGTACAGGCTGGGGCGGGTGATCCCCATGGCCTCGGTGAGGTCGGTCAGGGAGGCGGCGTCATAGCCCTTCGCCCAGAAGACGCGCAGCGCCGCCGCGAGCGCGGCATCGGTGCAGAACTCGCGCGGGCGCCCCTTGGCAGGGGTGCACGGCGAAGCCGGCAGAGGCGACGGGGCGGCTAGAACGGTTTCCATATCGAGCGGTATATATATCGTCGGGGCGCATCCGCCAAGCCGTTCCGTTCGAACAGCCGCATCCCCTCCCGCCGTCTTGCCGGAATGTCGGCGAAGCGCCCTAGCGCCGCCGCCGACATTCCGGTCGAGGATATTCCGCGGCTCCGTCGCGTTGACGGGAACGACGCGAAGGAGAGCGACATGACCGATATCCGCAAGGTCGATCCGGGGCACGGCGCCGGCGGCGCGCCGTTCGATGACGAACACGGTCACTATGGCCAGGACTATCATCGGGATCGGGAAGCTGAGATGGGACGTGAACGCCCGAGCGGCACGGTGGCCGAGGACAAGAGCGCGGCACCGCATCCTGCCGAAGGCGGCGCGCGCCAAGCTGATATTCCCGCCGACAACGGGCGCCGCGCGTCGTTCGACCCACGGACCGGCGAGGTCCACGGCAGCGGCAGTTCGGCCGGTGGCGGCAGCGAAGGTGATGACTTCAGCAGCGACTCCGAGGCGGGCGACGGCTATCCCTTCACCGGCCGGGAAGGCACCGTACAAAAGGCACCCGACGATCTAGGGCCGCCCCATTTCAAGGAGTGAGGCGCAGGCCTGTCCCGCGTCGGCCGGACGCGGGACCTGTCGTCGCGTTGCTCAGCGCAGCGGCACGATCACTTCGTTGGGATGCGCGACGTTCAGTTCCTTGCGGACCATCTCGTCGACCATGTCCGGATTGGCATGGTCGGGGTCGAGCAGCGCCACGCGGTTCTTCAATACCGCGCGCCGCTGATCCAGCAGCGCATATTGCTTCTCGCGCTTGGAAAGCTGTCGCTTGTAGTCGCCATAGGCCATGATGCCGTTCGGCCCCAGCACGGCATAGACGCCGAAGATCGCGACGATCGTGAGACCGACGGCAGGCAAGGCCGCGCGACGCATCGTCTTGCGAAAGGCAGAGGATTTCGTCGCGCGGGCCATGCATCCATCCTGATTCGGGCCGACTCGCGCGTCAAGCCCGTAAAAGCGTCAGGCCTTCAGAACGCTGCGCCCGGCATAACGTGCCACCGAGCCCAGCTCTTCCTCGATACGGATCAGCTGATTGTACTTCGCGAGCCGGTCCGAGCGCGCGAGGCTGCCGGTCTTGATCTGGCCGCAGTTGGTCGCGACCGCGAGGTCGGCGATCGTCGCGTCCTCGGTCTCGCCCGAGCGGTGGCTCATCACGGCGGTGTAGCGGGCGCGCTGCGCCATGCTCACCGCTTCCAGAGTCTCGGTCAGCGTGCCGATCTGGTTGACCTTCACCAGCAGCGAATTGGCGTAGCCGCCCTCGATGCCGCGCGCGAGGCGCTTCGGATTGGTGACGAACAGGTCGTCGCCGACCAGCTGGACCTTGTCGCCGACCAGGTCGGTCAGTGCCTTCCACCCTTCCCAATCGTCTTCGCTCATCCCGTCCTCGATCGAGAAGATGGGATAACGACGGGTCAGATCGGCGAGATATTCGGCCATGGCGCCGCTCTCGAGCACCTTGCCCTCGCCCGAGATGTTGTAGCGGCCGTCCTTGTAGAATTCGGTCGCCGCGCAATCGAGCGCCAGCATCACGTCGTCACCCGGCGTGTAGCCCGCCTTCTCGATGCTCGCCATGATGAAGCCCAGCGCTTCCTCGGTGCTGGCGATGTTGGGCGCGAACCCGCCCTCGTCGCCGACGCCGGTCGCAAGCCCCTTGTCGTGCAGCGCCTTCTTCAACGTGTGGAAGATCTCCGAGCCGCAACGGACCGCCTCGACGATGCTGTCCGCGCCGACGGGCACGATCATGAATTCCTGGAAGTCGATGGGGTTGTCCGCATGCTCGCCGCCGTTGATGATGTTCATCATCGGTACCGGCAACACGTGCGCGGAGACGCCGCCGACATATTTGTACAGCGGCAGGCCCCGCGCGTCCGCCGCGGCCTTCGCCGCCGCCAGGCTGACGCCCAGGATCGCGTTCGCGCCCAGCCGGCCCTTGTTCTCCGTACCGTCGAGCGCGATCATCTTGGCGTCGAGCTCCGCCTGATCCTCGGCATCGTAGCCGACGAGCGCTTCGGCGATCTCGTCATTGACCGCATCCACCGCGCCATCGACGCCCTTCCCGCCCCAGCGGCTCTTGTCGCCGTCGCGCTTCTCGACCGCTTCATGTGCGCCGGTGGAGGCGCCCGACGGCACCGCCGCGCGACCGAAGCTGCCGTCCTCCAGCAGCACGTCGACCTCGACGGTCGGATTGCCGCGGCTGTCGAGAATTTGGCGGCCGTGGATGTCGATGATTGCGGTCACGTAACGATGCTCCTACCTTTTGGGGCGAGATACGGGCCGGCCTCTACCCCGCTCGCTGCATAGCGGCAATCTCCTATGGCCGGAGGGAACCGCCATCTGGCGGGGCGGGTTGAGGCGGTCGAACAACGAAAGGGTTCGTCATGTCCGACACCGACGCAAGACCGATGACCGACGCGGACGTGCTGCCCGCCTCGGACGGCGACACGCTCGACGCCGACACGTCCGGCACCGCGCAGAGCAAGACCGCTCAGGCCAAGCAGGCGATCAGGGACCAGGCCGACAAGTTCGGCGGGCAGGCCAGCGACCGCATCCGCACGCTGGCCGACACCGGCAAGGAAAAGGCCGGCAGCGCGCTCGACCAGCTCTCGCAGATGATCGGTGACGCCGCCGGTCAGGTCGACGAGAAACTGGGCGCGCAATATGGCGATTACGCGCGGCAGGCCGCGACGACCGTCTCGCGCTTCTCCGAGCAGGTGAAGGGCAAGGACGTCGACGATCTGCTCGAAGACGTTCGTGGTTTCGTCCGCGAAAGCCCGGGCGTCGCCGTCGGCGTTGCCGCTGCGCTCGGCTTCGCGCTCGCGCGGCTGGTGCAGTCGGGCCTCGACAGCAACAAGGGCTGAGCGTTCTTGGCTATCACGGGGAACAGGCAGATGACCGAGGAGCCGGGCGTGGCGACACTGGTCGGCCAGCTCGTCGAGGACACACGCAATCTCGCCAGCGCGGAAATCGCCCTGGCGAAGGCGCGTGTCGGCGAACGGGTCTCGGCCTATAAGAGCGCCGCGATCTTCTTCGCCATCGCCGGGGTGCTCGCGCTCGCAGCCTTGGTGGCGCTGCTCGTGGGGCTCATCATGACGTTGACCCCGCTGATCGGGCCGGGCTTCGCAACCGCCGTGGTGGTCGTGCTGGTCCTCGTCCTGGCGAGCGTGCTCGGCATGATCGGCAAAGCCCGGCTCGCACCGGCGAAGGTGGTACGATGAGCAACCTTCCCGGCACCCGTCTTGCCGATGCCGAGGCGGAGGCGACCGCCGCGCGCGAACGGCTCAACACGACGCTCGCGCAGCTGCAGGTCAAGCTCGACCCGCGCACGCTGACGCGACAGGCGACGAAGGAAGTGGTGGACAAGAGCGCCGCCGCGGCGGCCGCGGGGATCGACACCGCGCGCCGCAATCCGGGCGCGGTCGCAGGCGCCACCGCCGTCGCCGGGCTCTTCCTCGCACGCCACAGGATCGCCCACCTGTTCCGCCGCAAACCCAAAACAGACCGCCGGGATTGACCGGCCACCGCGATAAAGGATCGACCCATGGCTCCCAATCACGAAACGCAAGGCCAGATCGCCGACATCGTCCACACGGCCGAAGACAAGGCGCGCGATGCTGCGCGCGCGCTCGAAGGAAACCCGATCGGGCTCGTCGCGGGCGGCCTTGCCGTCGGGGCGATCGCGGGCATCCTGATCCCGCGCTCCGCCAAGGAAAAGGAACTGCTCGCTCCGGTCGGACGGACGATCGCCGAGCGTGCCCGCTCGGCGGTCGGTGCCGCCCGGGAAGCGGGCTATCAGGCGCTTGACGAGCGCGGGCTGACGAAGAACGCGGCGCGCGATCAGGTCAAGTCGCTGTTCCAGGGGTTGACCGAGGCGGTCCAGACGGCCGGCTCCGCAGCCGCGGCATCGGCGCGGAACAAGGGATGACGCCTGCGCCCCGGCGGTCGACCCGCCGGGGCGGTCAAGGCCTTCAATATTGCGCTGCAACAGGCTAATGGGCGGCGATCCCTCCCTAGCCAGGATTTCGCATGAGCAAGCTTCACCTCGTCTTCGGCGGCCGCGTTACCGATCCGCGTACGCTCGATTTCGCCGATCCCGCCAGCCTCGAAGTCGTCGGGATCTTCCCCGATTATGCCAGCGCCGAGAAGGCGTGGCGCGCGGCCGCCCAGCGGACCGTCGACGACGCGGAGATGAAGTTCGTGGTCGTGCACCTCCATCGCCTGCTCGAGCCGGATCTGGTCGCGCCCACGGCGTAATCGCGCGCGCCGTCGAACGCCGTCGCCAGCCCGTTTCGATCGTTCGTGCCTCGGCGAGCCCGGCACGAACGGGCAGCGCGGATCGCCCCCCGGGCAAGTCCGATGGCGTCAGAACAGCTCGTCGAGACAGCGATGGAATTCGAGCCGTTCCCGATCGAGGGCGGCGATGCCGTAATTGGTCAGAAATCGCGCGGCAGCATCATCGCCGAATTCGCGCAAATTCTGCCACAGGATCGCGATGTCCTGATACCGGTCTGCAACGCCAAGTCGTCCGACGTCGATGCAGCCGGTAACGACGCCCGTGGCGTCGATCAGCACGTTCCCCAACGAATAGTCGCCGTGCGTGACGACGCCGTGGCGCACCGCCGGTCGCAGCGCAACCAGCCGCTCCCACATTTGATCGGCGGACCAGCCGGCATGGTCAGGGTCGAAATCATCATGGTCGACCGTCCCTCCATCGATCAACCGGCGAGCGTGTGCCAGACGCACGTCCGCGCCGGCATCGAAGGGGCAATCGGCGATCGGCAAGGCGTGAAGGCGACGCAGGAAGTCGGCGAAGGCATCGATGACGGCGGGAAGCATGGCGGGATCGTGCGCGATCCAGTCATCGCCCGTCCGCCCGGCGACGGCCTCCGTCAGCAGCCACGCTTCGTCCGGCTCCCGCATGAAATGGAGCGGTGTCGCGCAGGGAAGGCGGCCGTGCAGCCAGAACAGCCGATGCGCCTCGTCGGCGACGTCGTCCGCGATGCGTTCCCGACCGAATTTGAGGTAACGCGCCGGCGCGTCGCTGCGCGTCAGGCGAAAGACGGTCGCCCCGGCTTCTCCGGAGAGAACCGGCTCGACCGACCAGCCCTCGATCAGGTCTTCGAGGGGACGCGGCACCGATTGCGACACGCCCCCGCCCCGATCAGATGAACTCGATCTTGCTGACCAGATAATAACGGTCGCCCGCGGGCACGGCGACTTCGACCTCGTCCTCGACCTTGCGACCGATCAGCGCGCGGCCGAGCGGCGAGTTGTAGCTGATCCGGCCGGTCTTCGCGTCCGCCTCGGTCTGCCCGACGATCTGGTATTTGACGGGCTTGTCGTCCTCGTCGAGCAGGGTCACGGTCGCACCGAACACGACCTTGTCGCCCGACAGATCCTTCGGATCGATGATCTGGGCGCGGCTGAGCTTGTCCTCGATATCGGCGATCGACGCCTCGATCTGGCCCTGGCGCTCCTTGGCCGCATGATATTCCGCGTTTTCCGACAAGTCGCCGTGCGCGCGCGCTTCCTCGATCGCGTCGACGATCTGGGGACGCTCGACTTTCAGACGCTTCAGGTCCTGGGTGAGCTTGTCATAGCCCTCCTGGAGCATCGGCATCTTTTCGACGGTGGCCATAGTCTCGTGTCCCCAAATTCCCTTGCCCCCGTGCGGGCCGGTTACCCGGCCCGCCCGCACGTCACGCCATTATGTCGGAGGATCGATGGTGCGACTGCGAATAGTAGGATTGCAGGGGCCGTACTTCAAGGGAGGCGGTCCCGATCGCCTTGGCGACCTGGAGACTGGCGGGCGCGGTGGTGAAATAGGGGATCTTCTGCCCCAGCGCCGCCTGGCGGATCGGCTTGGAATCCTTCAGGCTCTGCCACCCTTCCGTGGTGTTGAAGATCAGCGTCACCTCACCGTCCATGATCCGGTCGAGGATGTGCGGACGCCCTTGCGCGACCTTGTTGACCTTTTCCACCTCGATGCCGGCGCGGGTCAGGTAATCGGCCGTCCCGCCTGTCGCCAGGATGTGGAAGCCGCGCGCGACGAGTTCGCGTACCGCGGGCACGATATGCGGCTTGTCGGTGTCCTTGACGCTGACGAACGCCGTGCCGCCGGTCGGCAACACGGTGCCCGCGCCGAGCTGCGACTTCATGAAGGCGGTGGTGAAATCGGGGTCGATCCCCATGACCTCGCCGGTGGACTTCATCTCGGGCGACAGCACCGGGTCGATGCCGGGGAAACGGTTGAACGGGAACACCGCTTCCTTGACCGCATAATGATCGATGTGGCGGTCGATCGTCGGCAGGTCCTTCAGCTTCTCGCCGGCCATGACGCGGCTGGCGATCTTGGCGATCGGCGTGCCGATCGCCTTGGCGACGAAGGGCACGGTACGCGACGCGCGGGGATTGACCTCGATGAGGTAGACCACGCCGTCCTTGACCGCGAACTGGATGTTCATCAGCCCCCTGACGCTCAACGCGCGCGCCAGCGCCTCGGTCTGGCGCTCGATCTCGGCGATCACCTCGGCGGGCAGGCTGTACGGCGGGATCGAGCAGGCGCTGTCGCCCGAATGGACGCCCGCCTCCTCGATATGCTGCAGCACGCCGGCGACCACCACGTCGTCGCCGTCGCAGATCGCATCCACGTCGACCTCGATCGCGTCGCGCAGATACTGGTCGATCAGCACGGGGCTGTCGCCCGACACCTGCACCGCGGTCTGGATGTAATCGTCGAGCTGCTGGATCGAATCGACGATCTCCATCGCGCGGCCACCCAGCACGTAGCTCGGCCGCATCAGCACGGGGAAGCCGATCCGCTCGGCCGCCGCCACCGCCTCGTCGCGGCTGCGCGCCAGGCCGTTGGCGGGCTGCTTCAGCCCGAGCTTGTTGACCAGCGCCGCGAAGCGTTCGCGGTCCTCCGCGAGGTCGATCGCGTCGGGGCTGGTGCCGAGGATCGGGATACCCGCCTTTTCCAGCGCCCGCGCCAGGTTGAGCGGCGTCTGGCCGCCGAACTGGACGATAACGCCGACCAGTTCCCCGCGCGACTGCTCGACGTGCAGGATCTCCAGCACGTCCTCGGCGGTCAGCGGCTCGAAATAGAGGCGATCGGACGTGTCGTAATCGGTGCTCACCGTTTCCGGGTTGCAGTTGATCATGATCGTCTCGAAGCCTGCATCAGCCAGCGCGAAACAGGCGTGGCAGCAGCAATAGTCGAACTCGATCCCCTGCCCGATCCGGTTCGGTCCGCCGCCCAGGATCACGATCTTCCTGCGATCGGACGGCTGCGCCTCGTTCTCCGGCTCGCCGAAGGTCGGCGCCTCATAGGTCGAGTACATGTACGGCGTCTTCGCGTCGAACTCCGCGGCGCAGGTATCGATGCGCTTGAACACGGGACGCACGCCCAATTTGTGGCGATGCTCGCGCACCTCCTCCTCGGTGACGCCGCCGGTCATCGCCTTGACCGCTTCGTGGATCAGGCCAGATCCGCGCGCAATGCCGCGCGCCATGCCGCGCAGGTTCGCGGACTGAAGCGCCAGCCACGCCAGCCGCTTGTCGCTGAAGCCCATCGCCTTCAGGCGGCGCATACCCGCCGCATCGATCGGCAGGCCGTTCTTGCAGACCTCTTCCTCCGCCGCGACGATCTCCGCCAGCCGCTCGACGAACCAGGGATCGAACTTCGCGATCGCGTGGATCTCGGCGACGGTGAAGCCCTCCCGAAGGGCCTGCGCCGCGACCAGCAGCCGGTCGGGGCTCGCCACCGCCAGCGCCGCCTCGATCTCCTCGCGCGGGGCGCCGGACAGGCGCTCGACGCGGTTGAAGCCGGACAGGCCCGTCTCCAGCCCGCGCAGCGCCTTCTGCATCGATTCGTGGATGTTGCGGCCGATCGCCATCACCTCGCCGACCGACTTCATCGCGGTGCCGAGCACGGCTTCGGCGCCCTTGAACTTCTCGAAGGCGAAGCGCGGGATCTTGGTGACGACATAGTCGATCGTCGGTTCGAACGACGCCGGCGTCGCGCCGGTGATGTCGTTGTCGATCTCGTCGAGCGTATAGCCGACCGCCAGCTTGGCCGCGACCTTGGCGATCGGGAAGCCGGTCGCCTTGGACGCCAGCGCCGAGGACCGCGACACACGCGGGTTCATCTCGATGACGATCAGGCGGCCGTCCTTCGGATTGACCGCGAACTGGACGTTGGAGCCGCCCGTCTCGACGCCGATCTCGCGCAGCACCGCGATGCTGGCGTTGCGCATGATCTGATATTCCTTGTCGGTCAGCGTCAGCGCCGGCGCGACGGTGATCGAATCGCCCGTATGGACGCCCATCGGATCGATATTCTCGATCGAGCAGATGATGATGGCGTTGTCCGCGCGGTCGCGGACCACCTCCATCTCATATTCCTTCCAGCCGAGCAGCGACTCCTCGATCAGCACTTCGGTGGTCGGCGACGCATCCAGGCCCTTGCGGACCATGTCGACGAACTCGGACCGGTTGTAGACGACGCCGCCGCCGGTGCCGCCGAGCGTGAAGCTGGGACGGATGATCGCGGGCAGGCCGACCTGCTCCAGCCCGGCCAGCGCCTCCTCGACCGTGTGCGCGATCGCCGAGCGGGCGCTTTCCAGCCCGATCCGGGTCATCGCCGCCTTGAACTTCTGGCGATCCTCCGCCTTGTCGATCGCTTCGGCATCGGCACCGATCATCGTCACGCCGAACTTCTCCAGCGTGCCGTCGTGGAACAGCGCCAGCGCGGTGTTGAGCGCGGTCTGCCCGCCCATCGTCGGCAGGATCGCGTCGGGGCGCTCCTTCTCGATGATCTTGGCGACCACCGCCGGGGTGATGGGCTCGACATAGGTCGCGTCGGCGCCTTCCGGATCGGTCATGATCGTCGCCGGATTGCTGTTGACGAGGACGATGCGATAGCCCTCCTCGCGCAGCGCCTTGATCGCCTGCGTGCCCGAATAGTCGAACTCGCACGCCTGGCCGATGACGATCGGCCCCGCGCCGATCACGAGGATGGAGGAGATGTCGGTGCGTTTTGGCATCTACTTGGCCTTAGCTTTAGCTTTGTTCTTTTCCCACATGACGACGCCGAGCTTGTCGGTCGCCCCTGGGATTTTGTCGATTTCCGCTCGCACGCACCCCATGGCCATGAAGTTGTCATCGGGTGAAGCGAACAGAAGAATATGCTCATCCTTGAGGACAAGCCTGCCGACAGGAAGGCTGCATCTCTTCGAAATCGCATCGAGGTCGACCTGGCTTTGCGCAGACGCATGGTTCGAGATCGATAAGATCAAGAGTCCGCTCGCACCAAGGAGTGAACGTAGCAGCCTCAACGCAATGATCCCACGAACCGCTCGAAGAGATACAAACTATCCTGCGGCCCCGGGCTCGCTTCCGGGTGATACTGCACACTGAACGCCGGTCGGTCGGTCAGCTCGATCCCCGCGTTCGACCCGTCGAACAGCGACACATGCGTTTCGCGCGCGTTCGCCGGCAGCGAGTCCCGCTCGACCGCAAAGCCGTGGTTCATGCTGGTGATCTCGACCGCGCCGTCGCTCAGGCGCTTGACCGGATGGTTGGCGCCGCGGTGGCCCTGGAACATCTTGGTGGTGCGCGCGCCGACCGCGAGGCCGAGGAGCTGGTGGCCCAGGCAGATGCCGAACAGCGGCTTCCCCGTGTCAAGCAGCTGGCGGATCACCGGCACGGCATAGTCGCCGGTCGCGGCGGGGTCGCCGGGGCCGTTCGACAGGAAGACGCCGTCCGGGTTCTGCGCCATCACGTCGTCGAACGTCGCGGTGGCGGGCAGCACGGTGACCTTCGCCCCCGCCTGGACAAGGTTGCGGAAGATGTTGTGCTTGCTGCCGTAATCGATCGCGACGACGTGCGGGCGCTCGCCCTCGCCGACGCGATCATAGCCGAAGCCGAGCCGCCACAGGCCGCCTTCGCGCGTCTCGCCCCAGGCGTAATGGGTCTCGGTGGACACATCCTTGGCGAGGTCCATGCCTTCCAGTCCCGGCCAGGCGCGCGCCATCTCCAGCAACGCGTCGAGGTCGAAATCGCCGTTCGGGCTGTGCGCGACGACGCCGTTCGGCGCACCGCCAGCACGGATGCGGCGGGTCAGCGCGCGCGTGTCGATGCCCGACAGGCCGATGCGCGCATGCCGCTTCATCCAGCCGTCCAGCCGCTCGACAGCGCGGAAGTTGGACGGTGCGGTCACGTCCTCGCGAACGATCATGCCCAGAGCGTGCGGGGCGTCCGCCTCGATATCGTCGGGATTGGCGCCGACGTTGCCGATATGGGGGAAGGTGAAGGTGATGATCTGCCCCGCGAAGGACGGGTCGGTCATGATCTCCTGATAGCCGGTCATCGCGGTGTGGAAGCACACCTCGCCGACCGCCTGTCCTTCCGCGCCGAAACCGCGACCCCAGGCCACCTCGCCGTTGGCGAGAACCAGAACCCCCGTGGCGCCTTCCGGCTTTTCGGGCATGACGATGGGCTTGGCGTCGGCCATGATGCGGCGGGCACTCCTTATGGGTCGAACAGCAATGTCGCTAAGCCGCGCCCGCTACCCCTCGTATACCCCGCCGTCAACCGGGTGACGTGGCGGCGCGTCTGCGCTACAGTCTCCGCTTTCCCATTCGAACGAGAGCATTTCGCATGATCCGCGACGACATCAAGGCCGCCCAGATCGCCGCCATGAAGGCCGGCGACAAGGACGCACGCGCCGCGATCAGCCTGATTCAGGCCGCGATCAAGAACCGCGACATCGAAGTCCGCACGCAGGGCCCCGTCGCCGACGACGACGCGCTGGTGGTCGAGGTGCTGCAGAAGATGGTCAAGCAGCGCCGCGAATCGATCGCCATGTACGAAAGCGGCGGCCGCCAGGAACTCGCCGACGCCGAGAAGGCGGAGGTCGCGGTGATCGAGCGGTTCCTGCCCGCGCAGATGAGCGAGGACGAGACCAAGGCCGCGATCGAGTCGATCAAGGGGGACCTGGGCGCGACGGGCATGAAGGACATGGGCCGCGTGATGGCCGAGCTGAAGGCGCGCCACGCCGCCAGCCTCGACATGAGCAAGGCGAGCGGCTGGGTAAAGGCGGCGCTGTCCTGACGATCGCGGGCGGCAGGTCCGAGCCCTGCCGCCTCCTGTCGCGTCAGAGGGTGCGGATGATGCCGGAGAAGTCGGTGCCGCCTTCGCCCTTCGCGACGAACGCCTCGTAGAGTTCGGCCGCACGGCTGCCCATCGGCGTGGCGGCACCCGCATCCGCGGCCGCCTCCATCGCCAGGCGCAGGTCCTTGAGCATCAGCGCAGCCGCAAAGCCGCCCTGATAGTCCCGATCGGCGGGGGTTTCCGGCCCGACGCCGGGCACGGGGCAATAGGTCGTCATCGACCAGCTCTGCCCCGAGCTTACCGACGAGATGTCGTAGAAGGTCTGCAGGTCCAGACCCAGCCGCTCGGCGAGCCGGAATGCCTCGCAGGTCGCGACCATCGTCGCTCCGAGCAGCATGTTGTTGCACATCTTCGCCGCCTGTCCGGCGCCGCTTCCGCCGGCATGGATCACCGTCTTGCCCATGTCCGCCAGGAACGGTTGCGCGCGCGCGAAACCGTCGTCGCTGCCGCCGACCATGAAGGTCAGCGTGCCGGCCGCCGCCGCCGCGATCCCGCCGGACACGGGCGCGTCGACCGCGAGGAGACCGTTCGTCGCCGCCTGCTCCGCCAGCCGCCGCGCGGTCGCGACGTCGATCGTCGAACAGTCGATAAGGATCGCCGAGGGCGCGGCCCGGCCGAATACCGCCTCTGCATAGACGCCTTCGACGTGCTTGCCGGCGGGCAGCATGGTGATCACCGCTTCCGCCCCCTCGACGGCAGACGCGGCATCGTCGACCGGCAGGCAACCCGCGGCCCTCGCCTTGTCCAGCGCGTCCGCGCTGAGGTCGAAGGCGCGCACGTCGTGCCCCTTCTTCGCCAGGTTCGCAGCCATGCCGCCACCCATGTTGCCCAGCCCGATGAACGCGACCCGTGCCATATCTGCCTCTCCTTATCGTTATCGGCGGCGTTACTGCCGCAGCAGGTCGCGCCCGACGATCATCCGCATCACCTGGTTGGTACCCTCCAGGATCGAATGGACGCGCAGGTCGCGCCAGAACCGCTCGATCGGATAATCCTTCAGATAACCGTAGCCGCCATGAAGCTGCAGCGCGCGATCGACGATCGCCGAGCCGCTGTCGGTCGACAGCCGCTTCGCCATCGCGGAGAAGCGCGACTTGTCCGGCGCGTTCGCGGTCACCTTTGCCGCGGCGAGGTAGAGCAGCGCACGCGCTGCCTCCAGGTCGGTCGCCATGTCGGCAAGCATGAACTGCGTGTTCTGGAAGTCGGCGACGGGCTGGCCGAACTGCTGCCGTTCCTTGGTGTAGCGGATCGCCTCGTCCAGGCAGCGCTGCGCCCCGCCCAGCGAACAGGCGCCGATGTTGAGCCGCCCGCCGTCGAGCCCCGCCATCGCGATGCGGAACCCCTCGCCCTCCGCGCCGACCAGATTGGCGACGGGCACGCGGCAATCCTCGAAGATGACCTGCGCGGTCGGCGAGGCATTCCAGCCGAGCTTCTTCTCGGGCGCGCCGAACGACAGGCCGGGCGTGTCCTTCTCGACGACGATCGCGCTGATCCCGCGGCTTTTCTCCTCTCCCGTCCGCACCATGCAGACGTAGAGGTCGTTGTAGCCCGCGCCGGAGATGAACTGCTTGGTCCCGTTCAGGACGTAATGATCGCCGTCGCGCCGCGCGCTGGTCTTCAGCGCCGCCGCATCCGAGCCGGAGCCGGGCTCGGTCAAGCAATAGCTCCCGATCGTCTCCATCGTGACGAGGCCGGGCAGGTAGCGCGCCTTGACGTCCGCCGAGCCGAAACGGTCGATCATCCAGGCGGCCATATTGTGAATCGAGATGAAGGCGCTGGTCGCCGGACAGCCGTAGGCCATCGCCTCCATCACCAGCGCCGCCTCCAGCCGCCCGAGCGCGATCCCGCCCGATTCCTCGCTGACGTAGATCGCGCCGAAGCCGAGCTCCCCCGCCGCCTTCCACACGTCGACGGGATAATGGTGCTTCTCGTCCCACTCCGCCGCGAACGGCGTGATGCGGTCGGCGGTGAAGCGGCGCGCGAGTTCCTGGATCTCGCGCTGGTCGTCGGTGAGGTCGAACTGGTTCGTCATGCCGGGCACTTCTGGTAACGGGTGGCGCCGACGCGGTCGGCGGGGGCGGTGACATCGCGGACGAGGACGCGACCGTCGTCCTTGAGCGTCAGGATCGTGGGCTCGGACCAGCTCATCCCCTCGCCGCTCATCGGCAGGTCGAACAGGATGCGGTCCGCGCCCTCGCGGCGAATCCGCGTCGCGGTGCCGCGCGATTCGTAGAAGGAGAGCCGGTCGCCCGCAATCGTCAGCAGCCCCTTGGCGTCGGCGCGCTTGGGGTCGCAGTCGTTCGCAACCATGCCCCACCGCCCCTGGAAGGCGGCGGGGATCGCCTTGAGCGCGACCGGCGACGGCAGTGTGACGGGCAGCAGCGCGTTGTCGGGATCTTCGGTCAGCTTCGCCGGTGGTTCCGCCTGGGCGGTCGCGGCTTGCTGGCTGTTGTTGCCCGCCCCGCCCCCGCCTCCGCAGGCGGCGACCGGCAGGGCGAGCATGAGGGCGAGGCAGAGCGTCGGAGCGCGCATCATCCTACCCCATGGTCGGAATGACGAAGGCGTCCTGGATGCGGCTCGGGCCGCCATCCTCGCTACCCGGCGACAGGGCGGAGCCGTCGGGCCAGCGTTGCGTCACCGTCTTGACCTTGGTCCAGAAGCGCACGCCCTCGGTGCCGTGCTGGTTGACGTCGCCGAACGCGCTCCGCTTCCAGCCGCCGAAGGTGTGATAGGCGACCGGCACCGGGATCGGCACGTTGATGCCGACCATCCCGACATTGACCCGCGCCGCGAATTCCCGCGCGGCATGGCCGTTGCGGGTGAAGATCGCGACGCCGTTGCCGTACTGGTGCTCGCTCGGCAGGCGCAGCGCGGTCTCGAAGTCGGGCGCACGCACGATCTGGAGCACGGGACCGAATATCTCCTCCTGGTACGAGCGCATCTGCGGCGTCACGCGGTCGAGCAGCGTCGGCCCCACGAAGAAGCCGTCCTCGTGGCCCTGGAGCGTGAAGCCGCGCCCGTCGACCACCAGCTCCGCGCCCTCGCCGACCGCGGTGCCGATCCAGTTTTCGACGCGCGTCTTGTGCGCGGCATTGACCACCGGTCCGTAATGTGCCTCCGCGTCGGTCGACACGCCGACCCGCAGCGCGCGGATCGCCGGCACCAGCTTGTCGCGCAAGGCGTCCGCGGTCCGCTCGCCGACGGGAACGACGACCGGCAGCGCCATGCACCGCTCCCCCGCCGAGCCGAAGGCCGCGCCCGCCAGATCGGCGACGACCTGGTCGAGGTCGGCGTCCGGCATGACGATGCCGTGGTTCTTGGCGCCGCCCATCGCCTGGACGCGCTTGCCCGCCTCGACGCCGCGGCGATAGACGTAATGCGCGATGTCGGAGGAACCGACGAAGCTGACCGCGCTGATCGCGGGATGGTCGAGGATCGCGTCGACCATCTCCTTGTCGCCATGGACGACCTGCAGGATCCCCTCGGGCGCGCCCGCCTCCAGCATCAGTTCGGCAAGGCGGACCGGCACCGACGGATCGCGCTCGCTGGGCTTGAGGATGAACGCATTGCCGCACGCGATGGCGACGCCGAACATCCACATCGGGATCATCGCCGGGAAGTTGAACGGCGTGATGCCCGCGCCGATGCCCAGCGGCTGGCGCATCGAATAGACGTCGATCCCCGGCCCCGCGCCCTGCGTATATTCGCCCTTGAGCACGTGCGGGATGCCGCAGGCGAATTCGATCACCTCCAGCCCGCGCTGGATGTCGCCCTTGGCGTCGGCGATCACCTTGCCATGCTCGGACGAGAGAAGATGCGCGAGGCTGTCCATCTCGCGCTCGACCAGCTCCTTGAAGCGGAACATGACGCGCGCGCGCCGCTGCGGGTTGGTCGCGGCCCAGCCCGGCTGCGCGGCCTGTGCGGCGGCGATCGCCCGGTCCAGGTCCGCCTGGCCACCCAGCGACACGCGCGCCTGGACCTGGCCGGTGTTGGGATCGAAAACGTCGCCGGCGCGGGCAGCGGAACCGCCGCCGGCATGCCCGACGATGAGATGGTCGATCTGACGCATGACTCTCTCCTTTTGCGCCAAGCTGCCGCGAAACGCGCCCCGCGACAACCGCTGGACGCGCAGCCCTGGCCTGCAATAGTGCAGCCAGATGAACTGGGACGACCTGCGCATTCTCCTTGCAGTCTCGCGCCACGGCCTGATCGCGCGCGCGGCGAGCGAACTTGGGACGGACCCGACGACAGTAAGCCGCCGGCTGCAGCGGCTGGAAAAGGCCTGCGGGCAGACGCTGCTGGAACGCCATCGCAGCGGCCCCAGGCTCACCGCGGCGGGCCGGCGGCTCGCCGACAGCGCGGCCGCGATGGAAGCGGCGTCGCTGGGCGGCGGCGCGGCGGACCCGCATGCAGGCCGCTCCGTCGTCCGCGTCAGCACGGCCGAGGGATTCGGCACGTGGTTCGTCGCCGAGCATCTCGCCTCGTTCCTCGAGGCGCATCCGTCCGTCCATGTCGAACTGGTCGCGTCGAGCGGCTTTCTCAGCCCCTCGCGGCGCGAGACCGACATCGCCATCCTGCTTGCCAAGCCGCGCCGGGGCCCGCTGATGATCCGGAAGCTCAGCCCTTATGTGCTGCGCCTCTACGCCAGCCGCGACTTCCTCGACCGCGCCGGCCCGGTGACGCAGGTGGTGGACCTGCGCGCCCACCCATTGGTCGGCTATGTCCCGAACATCCTCTATGCCCCGGAACTCGACTATCTCGACGAGATCGGCGCGGGCCTGAGCGCATCGGTGACGTCAAGCAGCATCAATGCCCAGCATCGCCTGGTCGCAGCCGGCGCGGGGATCGGCGTGCTGCCGTGCTTCATCGGCGACATGGATGCGAGGCTCGTCGCCGTCCTGCCTGACCGCGCGATCGAGCGCGCCTTCTGGCTTTCCGTCCACCGCGACGTCCGCGAGCGTCCGCAGGTCCGGCAATTCCTCGACTGGCTCGCCGAGGTCGTCGCGCGCCACAAGGGGCTGCTGCTCGGCCACGCCTCGCGACGATAGGCGGCCGCCGGCCGGCACGCGGCATGGTGCGCGCGCGATGGTGGCGCGGGTCAATCTGCTTCCAGAGTATACGATCTGCGGCAACGAGTTTCCGCCATCGGCGCGGTTTGAGCAAACCCCTGCTCATTCCGTCATCGCAACGACCAAGAATTGAGAAAAACATTTCCTCTCCGCGATCCTAATGTTCGGCGTCACGCAACGGGGGATTCGGCAGCAGGTGAATACACCCGCGCCGAATATCGGTGTCGTGCGATATATTGGGGGATTAAATGAAGAGATCGAAGTTCTTGCGGCGTCTTCTCGTGACGTCCGCCGCAGCCGTGTCGACCTGCGCACTCACCGGTCCGGCCTTTGGCCAGGCGGCATATCAATCTTGGTGGTTCAAGGACGGCACGCTCTATATGACCGGCTCAGAAACCGGTTTCGAGGGCGATCTCCTCGAAGTCCTCTTCAGCGAGGCGGCAAAGCGCGGCGTTACGATCAACCGTGTCGTGTTGCGCGACAATCCCGGCGGCGTTGCCGTCGGTGGCCTGCAGATGGCCGACTTTTTTCTAAAGCACAACGTGACGGTGGTAGTGGACGGCGGCTGCTATTCGGCCTGCGCCTTCGCCCTGATCGGGTCGCCCAATCGCGGCATCGCCGACGCATCGCAACGGCCGACCATCTTCGATGGCTTCGGCCCCGCGACCATCATCGGTTTTCATGGCGGCTCAGCAAGCGGGGAGGTTCTTCCTTCCGGGTTTCAGGACGCATTGCTCGACTATCTTGCAGAGCCGCTTGCGAGGCTGCCGCAGTCGCTGCGCGACCGTATCTCGTACGCCGTGCACCATATGAAGGATTCGCAGGCGTTCCTGCGCTATCAGGATCCCGCGGGGAATCTGGAGGGCAATCCCGTCACATCCTATTGCGATACCGGCGACGGTTGGCACAGCGGCACCCTGTCCGGGTGCATCACCTACAACGGTGTCGACATGCGCAACGACGGGCTGATCAACATGCCCGGCTATCAGACGATGGACGACATCCTGAAGATCACCGGGAGGGTGGAGGGCGATCTAAACCCCAATTTCAACACCACGAACAACGATGACTTTTTCAAGGGGCAATACGGACAGATCACCATCGACACCGGTGGCCAATGGAATCTGGACACCCGCAGCGGCGCCTACACCGTCTGGGTCAGGCGCGGCGTTCTGAACGTCCAGAAGGGCGGCTACCTTCACAACGGACAGATCGTCGCCGACCGGGGCATCATCAACCTGGATGGCGGCACCATCACCACCAACAACGAGGAAAAGCTTTACTCGGCCTTCGATCCGGGGCTTCTGGGTCCTCTGCTGCTGCTCAAGAGTGCCGCGACGCTGTCCGGTTCGGGACGGATCGCCGGCTACAGCGTTCTAGCCGGAACGATTCGTCCGACCGCCCTCGAATTTCACCTACCCTCGAGCAATGTCGAATCTCCCTTGCGGGCCGATATCAGCTACCTGCCGCGTTACAAGACGGAGTTGCGCGGCACGTCGCAGACGATTTTTCAGGTAACCCCGACAACGACGAAGGCGGCCCTCACCAATTATCAGGAGCGCGTCTGGCTCAATAACGACTCTCACACCAGAGAGGGAGGTGACCCGCTGAACTTCAACGACACTGTCGGCATATACCAATGGTACAATGTCGTGGCGCCGATCAACATCTTCGCCGGCGCCACGGTCGGCGCCGATTTCACGCGTGGCTTCTACAAACCAGGCCAGGTAATTCCGTTGATGCAGGGCATTATCGATTCGCGCGACAAGCCAACGCCACAAATCTGCATCGATGCCGCCAAGGCCGGCTTTCCTCCTTGCGAATTAGAGGGGGCCGGCACGAAAGTTCCGTTCTACGACCTGCCGTATATCGTCCCGACCTTCTTTTACGGCCGGTTCAGCAATTTCGTCCGCGACGGAGAGAAGGTCGCCCTTGACCCGACCCAACTCTCGCAGGTCGTGACAGCGAAGAAGGGCAGCATGCTCGGCTTCGATCTCGTCTATACGCCGATGGCGGCCGTTGAGGGCTTCAGTGCGTCGCAGCAGTACTTCAATATTACCAATGGCTTCTCGTCGCTGTCGCTGGTGGCGCGGCCGGCGTTCGAGGATACGTCGGTGTTCGCCAATGCGGCGTCGGGCGACGGGCTGGGCAAGGCGCTGCGCACCGCCTCCTATCTGCCGACGCCCGGCAATGCGGAGCTGCTCGGCGCGCTGCAATTCTCCACCTTCGACCAGGCGCGCGCCGCCTCCGGCGACCTGCGCGGCGACGGCCATGCGACGCAGGTGCTCGCCGACCGCGCGATCCTCGACAGCGTCGCGCAGGTGCAGGACAGCCGCATCGCCGACCTGCGCGGCGGCCGCTTCGACACGCCCACGGTCGCGGGCGAGGTCAGCGCGACCGCGCTCTCGCGCATCCCCGGCACCACCGATGCCGCCATCGGCGCGCTCGTCGATGCCATCCCCGACGCCCCCGTCGCGCTGGCCGGCGCCGGCGACGTCAACCTGGCACAGGCCGTCGACACGGCGGCGACCCCGGCGACGGCAGACGCCGCATCCCAGGCGGACGGCGCTGCCCAGGCCACCGGCGGAGCGGGCGACGGCGCGACCGACGCAGCACCCGTCGCGCGCACCGGCCGCAGCTGGGCGCGCGTGCTCGCGGGCCGGACCAAGGTCGGCGCCGGCGGCGGCGTGCGTGCGCTGCGCTCCGACTATGTCGGCGTCGTCATGGGCTATGACGTCACGCCCAACGACGGCGACGTCTCCCTCGGCGGGTCGCTGTCCTACGTCACCGCCGATTCGGCCGCGGGCGGCTATGCCTATCGCGACCATCTGAAGGGCTATGGCGCCAGCGTCTTCGGCGTCGTACGCCACAAGCTGGGCTCGGTCGCGCTGCAGGGCTCGGTGACGCGCATCGACCATGCCAGCAACCGCCTGGTCAGCGGCATCGACGGCATCGCGGGCGTCAACCGCGGCACGCTGTCGCGTACCGCCGTCTCCGCGCAGCTCGACAACGTGCTGAGTGCAAAGGGCAAGAAGGGGCTGACGATCGACGCCTACATCCCCGTCGTCACCTATCGCTCGCTGTCGGGCGGCAGCACCGTGGAAAGCGGCTCGCCCGCCGCCCTGGCGGTGGCCGGCACCACCTTCCAGTCGGTCCAGGTCGGCGCCGGCGGCGGCATCGCCTATCGCATGCCGCTCAAGGGCCAGGGTTCGATCACGCCCTTCGCCCGCGTGTCCTACAGCCACGAACTGGGCGACACCAACGCCGCGCTGTCCGGCGCCTTCGCGACCCAGGCCGACGTGCCCTTCGCGATCCGCTCGCAAACGCTCGGCCGCGACGCTGCGCGCATCGCCGCCGGCGTCACCACCGCCGCCTCCGACCAGCTGAAGATCACGCTCACCTACCAGGGCGCCTTCCGCGACAACCTGCGCGACCATGCCGGCCTGATCGGTATTGCCGCGCGGTTCTGATCGGTCCACAACAGACTCATCGGGAGCAATGACACGACGCAGGGGTAGAACCATGGTCCGGCACCACAAACTCTCCACTCCGGACCCCGTTCTGCCCCTCGCCGTCCCCCCGCAGCGATCAACGCGGGACGACGAGGTGCGGCGCCTCGACCGGCTCGAGGTGGCGATCCTGAAACAGCTTCAGAAGGATTGCGAGATCAGTCTGGCGGATCTCGCGGAACGGGTCGGCTCGACCCCGACGCCCTGCTGGCGACGCATCGACCGTATGACGCGTGAAGGCATCATCCGCCGGAAGGTCGCGCTGCTCGACCCGGCCAAGCTCGGCCTGAGCGTCCAGGTCTATGTGATGATCAAGATCGACGCCGACGGCCGCCTCAACCTGGACGAAGTCTCGGAGCAGCTGTGCCGGATGGACGAGGTCGTCGAATGCCACATGTTGATGGGCTCGTTCGATTTCCTCCTTCGCGTGATGGTCGTGGATATGGAGGAATACCTCCAATTCCTGCGCGATAAGCTCAACAAAGTGCCCTATCTGTCGGAGGTCAGCAGCATCGTCTCGCTCAAGCAGGTGAAGAGCGTGACGGAAGTGCCGCTGATGTGATCGCGTGGTTGGCGGAAGGTTCGTTCAGCTATACCGTGCGTCGGACGGGCCGGATGCCGCTCGTCCCGGCCAGGCAGTCTCGCGATGCGGCCGATCGCTCCTCCAGCGGGTATGCTCCGCTTCCTACGCGACCGCGCGCGCGGTCGAGGCGCCCGTCCGATGGATACGGTTCCGCTCGACCGAATCGCCGCATTCTGACAAATGCATGCGATGGTTCCATTCGCGTATCCCGGGAGGCATGGAAAAGTCGGCATGCGTGCGTCCTCTCGGGACCGCCGGCGCGCCCGCGAGCGCCGCGGCCCGGTGAGGCGCGAAACGCGGCAGCGCGCGCCGATGATCGGCACGGCGGACCGGGCACCGGCAGCGCGCATCGTCACGGGTGCGGCATGAGCCTTTCGCCCGCCTTCCTCGACGAGCTGCGCGCGCGCACCTCGCTGTCGGCGCTGGTCGGCAAGACGGTCAAGCTCCACAAGGCCGGGCGTGAGCACAAGGGATGCTGCCCGTTCCATAACGAGAAGACGCCGAGCTTCTACGTCAACGACGACAAGGGCTTCTACCACTGCTTCGGCTGTTCGGCGCATGGCGACGCGATCCGCTGGATGACCGACCAACGCGGCCTGCCGTTCATCGATGCGGTCAAGGAACTGGCGCAAGCGGCCGGCATGGAGATGCCGGCACAGGATCGACGCGCCGCGCAGAAGGCGGAGAAGGCCAAGGGTCTTCACGAGGCGATGGGCGATGCCGCCAGCTGGTTCAGCGAGCAGCTGAACGGCATGGAGGGGGCGGACGCGCGCGCCGTGCTGGCGAGGCGCGGCGTGTCCGCGCAGACCGCACGCGCGTTCGGCATGGGCTATGCTCCCGACAGCCGCGGCAAGCTGAAGGCGGCGCTCAAGGAATATGGCGATCCGGCGCTGATCGACTGCGGGTTGCTGATCCAGGTCGAGGGCAAGGAGCCCTATGACCGGTTCCGCGGCCGGCTGATGATCCCGATCCGCGACGCGCGCGGCAGGACGATCGCCTTCGGCGGTCGGGTGATCGGCGATGGTGAACCCAAATACCTCAATTCGCCGGACACACCGCTGTTCGACAAGGGGCGCACGCTCTACAATATCGATCGCGCCGCGCCGGCCGCACGCAAGGCGAACCGCGTGCTCATCGTCGAAGGCTATATGGACGTGATCGCGCTCGCCCAGGCGGGTATCGCGGAGGCTGTCGCGCCGCTGGGCACCGCCTTGACGGAGCACCAGCTGGAACGGCTGTGGCGGATGGTCGACGTGCCGATCCTATGCTTCGACGGCGATGCCGCGGGGCAAAAGGCAGCGCTGCGCGCCGCCGGCCGCGCGCTGCCCCTGCTCGCCCCGGGGCGCAGCCTGCGCTTCGTGACGCTGCCGCAGGGCCAGGACCCCGATGATCTGGTCAAGGCCGGTGGCGCGGGCGCGATGGAGGCGTTGCTGGCGGAGACCCAGCCGCTGGTCGATCGGCTGTGGCAAAGCGAACTTGCCGCCGAACCGCTCGACACGCCCGAACAGCGCGCGGGGCTGAAACAGCGGCTGCACGATCTCGCTGCGACGATCGCGCATCAGGGCGTCCGCATCGAATATGAGAGCGAGTTCAAGCGCCGCTTCTACGAGCATTTCAAGCCGCAGCCGCGCGCGTACGTCCCCTTCGATCAGCGGCCACGCGGCAGGCGCGACGCCAAGGGCAATTGGAAACAGCCTGCGGCCCCGGTCACCGACGATGCCAAGGCGATCCGCGCCGTCGGCCTCGACCGCGTGCTCGCGAAGGCGGTGCTCGCCGGTCTGATCCGCCACCCGGTGGAGATCGCACGGCATATGGAGGTGCTGGGCAGCCTCCGCATGGCGGACGGCGCCCTTGGCCGATTGTTCGAAGCGGTCGTCGACGTCGCGCTCGAGGACAGGGCGCTTGATAGCGCAGCCTTGCGTACCATATTGGCGAACAGCGGTTTCGATTCAGTCGCGAGCGACCTGCTGAGAGCCGATACGATGCCCTATTCGTTTACGCGCAATGGCGGTGATCCGGTGCGTGCCCGGGCCGATCTGGACGAGGCGATCGCGATCCTGGTCGCTCAGCCGGAAGTGGAACAGGCGCTGGGAGAAGCGACGGCGGCGATGCAGCGGCATTTCACCGACGATGCGTTCGAACGGCAGGTGGCATTGGTGAAAGAGAAACAGGCGTTGGAGCTTCGACTTGCAAATCTGGTGCAGTCGAACGAAGACGCCCGAGCATTTGGGTCCGAGGACAATTGATGGCGAAGGCGAACATGGCGGCGGACGCGACCGATACGGCTGATACGGGCGACGCGCCGCTGATCGACCTGAACGATGCGTCGGTCAAGAAGCTGATCGCGCGCGCGAAGAAGCGCGGGTACATTACCTACGACCAGCTGAACGAGGCGATCCCGCAGGGCGAGATGTCGAGCGACCAGCTCGAGGACATCATGTCGGCGCTCAACGAGATGGGCGTCAACATCGTCGAGAATGAAGAGCAGGGCGAGGACGGGGAATCCGAGGAGGATTCCAACGACGGCGACGAGGCGACCGAGGTCGATTCCGACGGCGCCGGCGGTCCTGCACCGGAAACGAAGAAGAAAGAGACGGTCGATCGCACCGACGATCCCGTTCGCATGTACCTGCGCGAGATGGGTGCGGTCGAGCTGCTGTCGCGCGAAGGCGAGATCGCAATCGCCAAGCGTATCGAGGCTGGTCGCGACACGATGATCCTCGGCCTGTGCGAATCGCCAATCACCTTCAACGCGATCATCGACTGGTCGACCGCGCTCAACGAGGGCACGATGCAGTTGCGCGAGATCCTCGATCTCGACGCGATGCTGTCCAAGGGGCCGTCGGCCGAGCAGGTCGAGGGTGCCGAGGACGATAGCGGCGAGATCAGCGAGAGCGCCGCAGGCCCCTCCTTCAAGGAAGAGGAAGAGCCCGAGGAGGTTTCTGCCGACGAGGACGAGGAAGGCGGCGAGCGCCGTCCGCGCGCCACCGAGGACGAGGACGAGGATAATACCCTCAGCCTCGCGCAGATGGAGGAGACGCTCAAGCCGCAGGCGCTCGAGAAGTTCGCCAACATCACGGCGATCTACAAGAAATTCGCCAAGGTGCAGCAGAGCCGTCTCGATGCCATGGCGGCGGGTGCCGAACTGTCGGCGGCCGACGAGCGCAAGTACCAGAAGCTGCGCGAGGATCTGACGGCGGAGGTCGAAAGCGTCCAGTTCCATCAGGCGAAGATCGAGTATCTCGTCGACCAGCTCTATGCCTACAACCGACGCCTGACCGCGCTCGGCGGGCAGATGCTGCGCCTCGCGGAGCGGCACAAGGTCAGCCGTAAGGACTTCCTCGACCGCTATATGGGACAGGAGCTGGACGAGAACTGGCTCGACACGGTTCGCGGCCTCGACAAGAAGTGGGGCAATTTCGCAGCGAACGAGGCGGATGCCGTCGATCGCATTCGCACCGAGATCAGCGATATCGCCCAGCAGACCGGCATGGCGCTGAGCGAGTTCCGCCGCATCGTCAACATGGTCCAGAAGGCGGAGCGCGAGGCGCGGATCGCCAAGAAGGAGATGGTCGAGGCGAACCTCCGGCTCGTCATCTCGATCGCCAAGAAATACACGAACCGCGGCCTGCAGTTCCTCGACCTGATCCAGGAGGGCAACATCGGCCTGATGAAGGCGGTCGATAAGTTCGAGTATCGCCGCGGTTACAAGTTCTCGACCTACGCGACCTGGTGGATCCGCCAGGCGATCACCCGCTCGATCGCCGATCAGGCGCGGACGATCCGCATCCCGGTCCATATGATCGAGACGATCAACAAGCTGGTCCGCACCAGCCGCCAGTTCCTGCACGAGCAGGGCCGCGAGCCCACGCCCGAGGAGATGGCGGAGCGCCTGAGCATGCCGCTCGAGAAGGTGCGCAAGGTGATGAAGATCGCGAAGGAGCCGATCTCCCTCGAAACGCCAATCGGCGACGAGGAGGATTCGCACCTCGGCGACTTCATCGAGGACAAGAATGCGGTCATCCCCGTCGACGCGGCGATCCAGGCGAACCTCAAGGAAACGGTCACCCGTGTCCTCGCCTCGCTGACCCCGCGCGAGGAGCGCGTGCTGCGCATGCGCTTCGGTATCGGCATGAACACCGACCACACGTTGGAGGAAGTGGGCCAGCAGTTCTCGGTCACCCGCGAACGTATCCGGCAGATCGAAGCGAAAGCCCTGCGCAAGCTCAAGCACCCGAGCCGCAGCCGCAAGATGCGCTCGTTCCTGGATCAGTAACTCCGTTCGTCCGGCTTCCGGTCGGATGAGCTACGAACGGCGCCCGCCCGGTCGATGGACCTGGCGGGCGTTCGTTTGTCCGGACCTATGACGACAGGATGCAGGCACTGGCACTGGAGGTCGTCACGCAGGCATTTTCGCTATTGCAAGTTATTCGCATTCTTCGCTAGACGGCCTGTGTTCGCCGCAAGGAATGCTCCCTTCCCCATGATCGTCGATCGCCAGCATCCACCTCGACGCCCGCTGGGCGCAGCGTGGCTTGCGATCTCGGCACGCGCGTTCACTGCCCTTGTCGGAGGCTATTTGGCGGCGGCAGCGCTCGCGACCCTGCTCGCACGGCTGCTGCCGGGGACGAGGGCGGAGGCGACATTGTGGGCACTGCTGCTCAGCCCCCTGCTGTACGTCATTGCAGGCCTCTGGGCTTTTCACGAGCCGAGGCTGACCCGGGTCGTTGCGATCATATGGGGCGGCACGCTCCTCGCCGATGGCGCGCTTGCACTGCTTGGCATGCGGTCGTGACCATGTCGCTGCGTCGAACCATGGCGTGGATTCACGGCTGGCTGGGCCTGCTGGCGGGATGGCTGCTGTTCGCCATGTTCCTGACGGGCACCGCCAGCTATTTCAGGCCGGAGATCACGCGCTGGATGCAGCCGGAACTGGCTATGCGCCCCGTCTCGGCCCCACACGCAGCAGCGGCCGCAGTGTCCTACCTTCAGCGCGTCGGTTTCGACGATACCTTATGGTACGTCTACCTTCCCGATCCGCGGACCAACGTCACCCGCGTGTTCGCGCTTCCCGCGTCGAAGCCGGGCGCGCCCCACCACGATCAGGACCTGGTGCTCGATCCAGCGACCGGACAGCCGGTCCGTGCGCGGGAGACACTGGGCGGCGAGCATTTCTACCGCTTCCATTTCCAGCTCCAGCTTCCCTATCCGCTGGGCCGATGGGTCGCCGGGACGTGCGCGATGTTCATGCTGGGCGCGATCGTGTCGGGCGTCATCACCCACAAAAGGATATTCGCCGACCTGTTCACGCTACGCTGGAGCAAGGGGCAGCGCAGCTGGCTGGATGCGCATAACGTCTCTGCCGTTCTCGCCCTGCCCTATCATGCGATGATCACCTACACCGGCCTGCTGACGCTGATCGCCATGTACATGCCCTCGCCGATCGCCACCAATTACGCGAGGCCGGCCGATTTCGATCGGGAGGTATATGGTACGCCAGCCGAGATCGCGCCGACGGGTCGCCGTGCACCGCTGGTCGCCATCGCGCCGCTTGCCGAGGATGCGGCGCGGCGCTGGAAAGCACCACCGGCGACGATGATCGTGCAGCATCCCAATGACGCGGCGGCGCGGGTCACCTTCATCCGATCGACGCTCGGCACCCTCGACGCCGGCGCGGCGACGCTGACCTATTCCGGCGCGACCGGGCAGCTGCTCGGCCGAACCGGCGGCGGGGCGGGCGCCGCGGCATCGACGGCTGGCACGATGCTGGGCCTCCATGTCGCGCACTTCGCCGGACAGGACCTGCGCTGGGCCTTGTTCTGTCTGGGACTGGCCGGGACGGCGATGGTCGGCACGGGGCTGCTGCTCTGGACGGCGGCGCGGCGGCGGGCGGGCGCGGTGCCCTTTCCGGGCCTGTGGCTGGTCGAGCGGCTCAATATCGCGACGATCGTCGGCACGCCGATCGGCATGGCGGCCTATCTGCTGGCCAACCGCCTGATCCCCGCCGGGGCACCGGGACGCGCCGACATGGAGGTGCAGGCGATGTTCTGGTCTTGGGGCGTGATCGCGGTCGCCCTTTGCGCACGCCCGGTCCGACGCGCCTGGACCGAGGGGTTGGCCTGCGCAGCCGCCGCCTTTGCCGCAGTCCCGCTGGCCAATGCGCTCACCACCCATCACGGCCTGCCCGGATCGCTGATCGAGGGGGATTTCGTCTTCGCCGGCTTCGACGCGGCGATGATCGCGGTGGCGTCGCTGTTCGCGCTGGCGAGCTGGCGCTCGCTGTCGACGGGGAAGCCCCTCCCCTCGAAGCGTGTGCGACAGGGAGCGGGCCGTGCTTGAGACCGCGGTCATCACGGCCTGTGCCTGGCTGTTGCTGGCGGGAGCGTCCTTTCGGCATCGGCATGCGATGGGTGAACCGGGGCGGCGGGCGATCCTGCTTCTCCGCCTCGGCGGCTGGACGATCCTGGCAGCGGCGCTGATGCGAAGCGGCACCGACATCGGCGGCGAGCGCATCGTGCGGATGCTCGCGGCGGCGTCGCTGTCTGGAGGGGCGGTAGTGCTGGCGCTGTCGGTGCGGCCGGCGGTGGTGCTGGCGCCCATACGCCTGCTGCTGGGCCTGTCGCGCCGCACCGAGGCGACCAGCGTCGCCGCCGCTTCGCGCTGACACGAAAAGGGCGCGGGAGGCATCCCCCCGCGCCCTCTCGCTACCCTGCCGGAAGGACCGGCGGCCCGATTACTCGGCGGCCGCGGTGCCCTTGGCGGGACGCGTGTCGCGACGCTCGGCGATACGCGCCGACTTACCGGTGCGGCCACGCAGGTAATAGAGCTTGGCGCGACGCACCGCACCCTTGCGGACCACCTCGATCGAATCGATGTTCGGCGAATAGAGCGGGAAGACACGCTCGACGCCCTCGCCGAAGCTGATCTTGCGGACGGTGAACGAGGAGCCCATGCCCTTGTTCGAGCGCGCGATGCACACGCCCTCGTAGTTCTGGACGCGGGTACGCTCGCCCTCGACGACCTTCACGCCGACCTTCAGCGTGTCGCCCGGACGGAATTCGGGGATCGCGCGCTTGGCGGTCAGCTTTTCGATCTGCTCGGCTTCGAGCTGCTGGATCAGGTTCATGTCACATCATCCTTCATGCGCCGCGCGCCAGAGGGAGACTGGACCCGAGCGCCCTCATGGCGCTCCCATAAGTCCGGCCTCCTTAGCCGTGTGTCGGTCTCGGCCATCGACTGACGCCAGGCCGCGATCCTCGCATGATCCCCCGATCGCAGCACTTCGGGGATCGTGCGCCCTTCCCATTCATAGGGGCGGGTATATTGAGGATATTCGAGCAGCCCCGTTTCGAAGCTCTCGTCATCCCCGCTGGAAGCCGCGCCCATTACGCCGGGAAGCAGCCGGATGCAAGCGTCGAGCAGCACGAGCGCCCCCATCTCGCCCCCAGACAGGATATAGTCGCCGATCGACACCTGTTCGATGCTGCGCGCCTCCAGCAGCCGTTCGTCGAACCCTTCGAACCGGCCGCACAGCACGACGACGCCGGGGCCGGCGGCGAGCTGCCGCACCCGCGCCTGGGTGAGCGGCGCGCCGCGCGGGGTCATGGCGAGGACGGGCCGGCCATCGGCGACGCTGTCCACCGCGGCGGCGAGCACGTCGGCGCGCAGCACCATCCCCGCCCCGCCGCCCGCCGGCGTATCGTCGACCGACCGATGCCTGTCGGTCGCAAAGTTACGGATCTGCACCGCCTCGCACGACCAGCCGCCCTCACGCAGCGCACGGCCAGCGAGCGACACGCCAAGCGGGCCGGGGAACATCTCCGGGTACAAAGTGAGGACAGTCGCGGCGAAGGTCATTGCGTCCAGTTTTCCACGGCGAGGTCCGGAATGTCGGCGAAGTCGGCTTCGTTGTTGGTGACAATCGTCATGCCGAGCGCCAAGGCGTGCGCGGCGATGAGCCGATCGAGCCGCCCCCGCCTGAATGGAATCTCTGGAAAGCGACGGGCCTCCGCTACCGTGAAGGGCAGCGGCGCGATGACGTCGAGCAGGCGACTCAACGCGGCTTTTTCCCGGGCATCGACGATGCCGTACAGCGTTTCCGCCACGCACAGCGCTGATGTCGCCACGGTCCCCGGCTCATGCTCTTCGACACGATCGCGAAGTCGTTCGCTGACCCCGCCGATGAGATAGACGAGGATGTTGGTGTCAAGAAGGTATCGCGGGTTCGTCATGGGCGAAGCAGCTTGCCTTCCCAATCCAGGTCGCGTGGCGCCATCTCCAACCGCTCGGCCGGCCTGATCCCCGGACACGAACCCCAGATGCCGGTCAGGTCGATCTTCTTCGCCACGACCGGCGCCGGTTCGGCGACGAAGCCGCCCTGCTCCTCGCGCAGCACCATCTCGTCGCCTTCCTTCAGCCCCAGTGCCTTGGGCAGGCGGAGCGCCACCGAATTCCCCGATTTGAACACCTTGGCCCGATATTCGTTACCCATGGCGACCTCCGTATCTACAGGATGTATATACATGCGTGCAGCGGTTCAAGCGTGATGGACGATTGCATCATCATCGGCGCCGGCCCGGCCGGGCTGACCGCCGCCATCTATCTGGCGCGGTTCCATCTTTCGATCCGGCTGTTCGACAGCGGATCGAGCCGCGCGGCGATGATCCCGTGCACGCACAACCACGCGGGCTATCCGGAGGGGATCGCGGGCAAGGAGCTGCTGCGGCTGATGCTCGCGCAGGCGGAGCGCTACGGCGCTGTGCGCGAGCCGGTGAAGGTCGTCGCGATCGAGCGGGACGGCGACGACTTCGTCGTGCGGACCGATCACGGCACCTATCCCGCGCGTACCGTCCTGCTGGCGACGGGCGTGGTGAACCACCGCCCCGCGGGGCTGTTGCCGGAGGTGCACGACCCGGCGCTGGAACGGGGCCTGCTTCGCTATTGCCCGATCTGCGACGGATATGAGGTGACCGATCGGCGCGTCGGGGTGATCGGTACCGGCGACCATGGCATGCGGGAGGCGCTGTTCCTGCGTGGCTATACGCGCGACGTGACGCTGATCGCGCCGGCGGCAGGTCACGAACTGGACGACAGCTGTGCGCGGGCGCTCGACGAGGCCGGTATCGCCAGGGTCGACGGCCCGTGCGGCGGCTGGGCTATCGAAGGCGCGCAGCTGGCGCTCGATACCGCCGGCGGGCGCATGGCGTTCGACAGCATCTATCCCGCGCTCGGCTCGCGCATCCGGTCGCACCTGGCGGTGGCAGCGGGCGCCCGCGCCAATGACGAGGGATGCCTGGAGGTCGACGATCACCAGCGCACCAGCATTCCCGGCCTGTTCGCGGCGGGCGATGTGGTGAAGGGGCTGGACCAGATCAGCCATGCGATGGGCGAGGCCGGGGTCGCAGCGACGACGATCCGCAACCTGCTGAACGAACGGCGGCCGATCCGAAGATGACAAAAGCGTTAGAAAGTCGCAGTGTTTAGGGGTCCGCGGACGGTCAAAACACCGCGTTTTCAGGGCTTTGGTGGATCGAAAAGTCACAGGTCCGGATCGGCCACATCTGTCGAGCGACGGCGGCATTGCGGCGTCTTCGCACATGTGGCCGGAAAGCGGGCATGGACGCGGATACACCTTGGCAAGGGCTCGCCCACGATCGCGGGCATTCTGACTCGCCCTCGGCGGAATGACGGACGCCGCGCTTCGCGGACGATGCGCTTCGCCCAGATCATAGCAGGAGCCGTAAGTGTGCCTCAGACATGTCGGCAATGACGAGCTTTTGGGGCGGGATGACATCGGGTCGAACCACGCCGTCATTGCGAGCGTAGCGAAGCAATCCAGGCCTTGCTGGTCCGGCTCTGGATTGCTTCGCTACGCTCGCAATGACGGATCAATGGTATGTCATCATGCTTTAAACCGGGCGCCTGCCAGCCCCTCCGGCAGCAAAGCGCTTGTCGTAAGGCCGACCATGAGAAAGAGGCGGGCGGGCCGGGTTACGGCGCCTGCCAATATATGGCAGAAATGGACGTTCTTGTCCAGCCTATTCGACGTAGGCCGGATCGACGACGAGTCGCTCCGCATTCCATTCGGGCACGGCCTCGGGACGCATCGGCACCATGAAGCGCTTGCCCGTCGGCCGCTCGATCTCGAGCACGTCGCCCGCGCCGAAATTCTCGACCAGAACGATCGTGCCGAGCGGCTCGCCATCGGGGGTCTGCGCGGCGAGACCGATCAGGTCGGCGTGATAATATTCGCCCTCCCCCAGCGGCGGCAGCGCGCTGCGCGGCACCGTAAGCTCGGTGCCCCGCAGCGCCTCGGCGGCGGTGCGGTCCGCGATCTCGGCGAAACGGGCGATCGTGCCGTTAGGCCCGCCCTGCGCCGACTTGAGCGTCAGCGCGCCGCCGTTGAACTGGCGATAGCCGGCGATATCGTCGGCGAAGACCTTCAGCCGCACCTGGCCATGGATGCCGTGCGCGCCGACGACGACCGCGAGGGTCACGGTCGGCGTGCCGCCTGACGCGGATTCAGCCTTGGGGGCTGCCTTCGTCGCCGGCGGGGGCGGAGTCGTCGCCTTCGGCGGGGTCGGTGCTCGAGACCCCTTCGTTGCTGGCGTCTTCATCGTCCTCCGGCGCGGTGCGCGGGTCGGGAAAAGGGTCGTTGGCCATGATGCGCTCTCCTAAGTCAGGAGCGCTAACGCATCATGGCGCAACGGGATGCCTGATGCGGTACCGACACCCGCTGCAGCGCAGCGGGGCGCAATGCGCGGCACCGTAGGGACATCCGCCGCGCGCGGCGGATGTCCGACCGGCAATTACTCGGCGGTCGCGTCGGCGGCGGTCGCCTCTTCGGCCGGCGCGGCGTTGGCGGCGGCTTCCGCCTCCTGCTGCGCCTTCAGCTTCTCGGCACGCTCCTCGGCGCGCTCGGTCGCCTTCTCGCCCGGCTTGCCCTTGTTGGGGTTGCTGCGCGCGGCGCGCTCACGCACGCCGGCGGCGTCGAGGAAGCGGGCGACGCGGTCGGTCGGCTGCGCGCCGTTCGACAGCCAGTGCTTGGCGCGCTCGGCGTCCAGCACGATGCGCTTCTCGTCGTCCTTGGCGAGCAGCGGGTTGTAGTTGCCGATCTTCTCGATGAACTTGCCGTCGCGGGGGCTGCGCGCATCGGCGACGACGATGCGGTAATAAGGACGCTTCTTCGAGCCACCACGCGACAGGCGAATGCTGAGTGCCATTTTACTAGTCTTTCCTTGCTAAATCAGTTGTTTATTTCTTGTTCTTCAGAAAATTCTCGAACCCTGGCGGCAGCTTGGGCATGCCGTCCGGCCCTGCCCCGCCGCCGAGGCCGGGGAGTCCCCCGCCCGCCTTGTTCATCATGTCGCCAAGGTCGGCGCCGCCGATCGCATTGCCGAGCCCGCCGAGACCGCCCATCGGGCCGCCCTTGCCGAGCATCGCCATCATGCCCTTCAGCCCGCCCATCTTCTTGATCTTCTTCATGGCGGTCGACATTTCGAGGTGCATCTTCAGGAGCTTGTTGACCTCCTGCACCGTCGTGCCGGACCCCTTGGCGATGCGGATCTTGCGCTTGGCGTTGATCAGGGCGGGATTCGCGCGCTCCTTCACGGTCATCGAACCGATCATCGCATCCATGTGGATCAGCACCTTGTCGCCGCCTGCCTGGGCGACGGCATTCTGCGCCTTCTTCATCCCCGGCATCATGCCCGCGAGCGCGCCGAGGCCGCCCATGCGGCGCATCTGCGCGAGCTGGCCGCGCAGGTCGTTCATGTCGAACTGGCCCTTCAGGAGCCGCTTCGACATGCGCTCGGCGTCTTCCTGCTGGATCGACTCCGCGGCGCGCTCGACGAGACTGACGACGTCGCCCATGCCGAGGATGCGGCCGGCGACGCGCGAGGCGTGGAAGGCCTCGAGCGCGTCCATCTTCTCGCCCGTGCCGGCGAACTTGATCGGCTTGCCGGTGACGGCGCGCATCGACAGCGCGGCGCCGCCGCGCGCGTCGCCGTCCATGCGGGTCAGCACGACGCCGGTCAGCGGCACCTGCGCCGAGAAGTTCTGCGCGACGTTGACCGCGTCCTGGCCGGTCAGCGAGTCGACGACGAGCAGGATCTCGTGCGGCGTGGCGATATCCGCCACCGCCTTCATCTCGTCCATCAGCGCCTGGTCGACGTGGAGGCGACCGGCGGTGTCGAGCATCAGGACGTCATAGCCCTGCAGCTTCGCCGCCTGCATGGCGCGGCGGGCGATGTCGACCGGCTGCTGGCCGGGCACGATCGGCAGCGTCGCCACCTCGATCTGCGTGCCAAGCGTCGCGAGCTGTTCCTGCGCGGCGGGGCGGTTGACGTCGAGCGACGCCATCAGCACCTTCTTGCGGTCGCGCCCCATCGCGCCCGCGCTGAGCCGCCTCGCGATCTTCGCGGTCGTCGTCGTCTTGCCCGACCCCTGCAGGCCGACCATCATCACCACCGCGGGCGGCGTGACGGAAAGGTGCAGTTCGGCGGCCTCGGGATCGTCGCCGCCGAGCATCTCGACCAGCGCGTCGTTGACGATCTTGACGACCTGCTGCCCCGGCGTGACCGAGCGCAGCACGTTCTGGCCGACCGCTTCCTCGGTGACCTTGTCGACGAACTGGCGCGCGACCGGCAGGGCGACGTCCGCCTCGAGCAGCGCGACGCGCACCTCGCGCATCGCGGCGCGCACGTCGGCCTCGGTCAGCGCGCCGCGACCACGCAGGCGATCGAAGACGCCGCCAAGCCGGTCGCTCAGACTGTCGAACATCGCCTCAAAACCCCATACATACGCACAACGCAAAAGACGCCGGCGGACGAAACCTCGTCGGCCGGCGTGCGCTCATGGCGCTTGCCTTTCACGTCCCGCGATCGGAACGAGGCGTGCGCTTAGGGGAAAAAGGCGGCGGTGGCAAGTATCGGGATGCCGGCGCGTGCGCCCGCAGGCTTGTGCCGTATCTCCGGCTTCCTTCGTCATCCCGCCTTCCTTCGTCATCCCGGCGGAAGTCGGGATCCATCGACGCCAGGCGGCGGCGAGGTTTCGAGCCCCACGAGCCAATCGCTACCATGGGTCCCGGCGTTCGCCGGGATGACGAGGGAGAGGCAGGCGCCCCTCCAACACCCAAACCATCATCCCCGCGCAGGCGGAGATCCAGAAACGTGACGTCGTGGAAAGAGCCGCACGGCCAGCCATTCTGGATCCCCGCCTGCGCGGGGACGACGGTAGCGGTGAGCGCTACGGGCAAGCGGGGGGCGACGGTTACGGGGCAAGACTACCCATACGCCACCCGCACCCCCGTCGCCGCCCGGCTTCCTTCGCAGTCCCGGCCTCCCTCGTCATCCCGGCGGAAGCCGGGATCCATGGATACGGGGCGGCGGCAAGGTTTCGAGCCCCTCGAGCCGATCGCTGCCATGGGTCCCGGCGTTCGCCGGGATGACGCGGGAAGTGAAGGCGGCGCCCCCTCCATCCAAATCGTCATCCCCGCGCAGGCGGGGATCCACGTAACGTGACGTCGTGGAAAGAGCCGCACGGCCAGCCAGTCTGGATCCCCGCCTGCGCGGGGATGACCGGGGATGACCGCGGTGGCGCGCACGACGGGCAAGTTGGGATGACGGGGCGGCACGAGGATGTCCGGGGGGCCGCATCCACTGCATGGACTTACCCCGCCGCCGCCACTAGATCGCGGCGCATGTCTGTTCCCGCGCCAGAGGTCATATCCCTCGGCTGCCGCCTCAACATCGCCGAGAGCGAGACGATCGCCGCGCTGGTCGCCGGGCGCGACACCGTGGTGGTGAACAGCTGCGCGGTGACGAATGCCGCCGTCAAGGCGACGCGCGCCGCGATCCGCAAGGCGCGGCGGGCGCGCCCGGGCGCCGAACTGGTCGTCACCGGCTGCGCGGCGCAGATCGATCCGGCGGGCTTCGCCGCGATGGCGGAGGTCGACCGGGTGATCGGCAACGCCGAAAAGCTGCTGCCCGCCGCCTGGGCAAGCGCGGCGCCGGTGGTCGTCGGCGACATCATGCAGGTGCGCGAGACCGCGCCGCATCTCGCGGCGAGCTTTTCCGCGCATGCGCGCGCCTTCGTCGAGGTGCAGAACGGCTGCGACCATCGCTGCACCTTCTGCGCCATCCCCTTCGGCCGCGGGCCGAGCCGCTCGGTACCCGCGGGCGCGGTGGTGGAGCGGATCGCCGGGCTCGTCGCGGCGGGGCACGGCGAGGTGGTGCTGACCGGCGTCGACCTGACCAGCTATGGCCACGACCTGCCGGGCAGCCCGACGCTGGGCCTGCTGGTCGAGCGGATCCTGCGCCATGTTCCCGCGCTGCGCCGCCTGCGGCTGTCGTCGCTCGACTCGATCGAGATCGACGAGAGGCTGGCGGAGATTGTCACCGGCGAGGCGCGGGTGATGCCGCACGTCCACCTGTCCATCCAGGCGGGCAACGACCTGATCCTCAAGCGGATGAAGCGGCGGCACAGCCGCGCGCAGGCGGTGGCGATGGTTGCGGCGCTCAAGGTCAGGCGGCCGGAGATCGCGATCGGCGCGGACCTGATCGCGGGCTTCCCGACCGAGGACGAGGCGATGTTCGCCGATACGCTGGCGCTGATCGGCGACGCCGACATCGTGCATGCGCACATCTTCCCCTATTCGCCGCGCGCGGGCACGCCGGCGGCGCGGATGCCGCAGGTCGCCCCCGCCGCCATCAGGGACCGGGCCGAGCGGCTGCGCGCGGCGGCGGCACGGCGCAGGGCGGCGTGGCTGGCCGGGCTGGTCGGCAGCACGCAGGACGTGCTCGTCGAGCGGCCGGGCGAGCGCGGCCATGCCGGCAATTTCGCCGATGTCACGCTCGCGCAGACCGCCGCGCCGGGCGCCATCGTTACGACGCGCATCACCGGCGCTACCGACACCCACCTCATCGGACGGACGATATGAGCACCACCCCCTCCTGGCACGAACGCCTGCTCGGCGGATTCCGCAAGACGTCGGACCGTCTGGTCGGCAACCTCGCCGGCCTCGGCGGCGCGCGGCTGGACGATGCGACGCTGGACGACATCGAGGAGGCGCTGATCGCCTCCGACCTCGGCCCCGAGACCGCGGGCCGCATCCGCACCCGGCTGGCGGAGGGGACGTTCGAGCGCAACATGGAGGAACTCGGCATCCGCCTCGTCGTCGCGGAGGAGGTGGAGAAGGCGCTCGCCAGGGTCGCGATGCCGCTGGAGATCGAGGCCTTTCCACGGCCGCAGGTGATCCTGGTGATCGGCGTCAACGGATCGGGGAAGACGACGACGATCGCGAAGCTCGCGCATCTCCTCATGGAGCAGGATTACGGCGTGATGCTGGCGGCGGGCGACACGTTCCGCGCCGCCGCGATCGGGCAGCTGGCGACCTGGGCGAGCCGGGTCGGGGTGCCGATCGTCACCGGCCCCGAAGGCGGGGACGCCGCCGGCGTGGTATGGGACGCGGTCAAGAAGGCGACCGAGACGGGCATCGACGTCCTCATCGTCGACACCGCCGGCCGCCTGCAGAACAAGCGCGAACTGATGGACGAACTGGCCAAGATCCGCCGCGTGCTCGGCCGCCTCAACCCCGCCGCCCCGCACGACGTCGTGCTCGTCCTCGACGCGACGACGGGGCAGAACGCGCTGAGCCAGATCGAGGTGTTCAAGGAGGTGGCGGGCGTCACCGGCCTCGTCATGACCAAGCTGGACGGCACCGCGCGGGGCGGCGTGCTGGTCGCGGCCGCGGAGAAATACGGCCTGCCGATCCATGCGATCGGCGTCGGCGAAGGGATGACCGACCTGAGGCCCTTCGACCCCAATGAGGTCAGCCGGATCATCGCCGGCGTCGATGCGGGTGTGAAGAAATGAGCGCGCCGGCCTGGCTTTCCAGCCCTTTCCCTCGGACCTCCCCGCCCCGCGCGCCGCGACCGCTTGCCCGGACGGCGACGCCGCGGCGCAACCACATCCGGCACCACGACAAGGCGATGACGGCATGAGCAAGGCGCCCGCATCCTCTCCCGGCCTGCGCATGGGCATCGAATACGGGCCGCTGCTCGTCTTCTTCGCGGCCAACTTCCTGTTCCCGTCCGGCCTCGCGATGCGGCTGGTCGGGGCGTCGACCACCTTCCTGTCGGACATGGACCGCGCGGGCGCGCTGGTGATCGCGCGGGTGATCGTCGCGACCGTCGCCTTCGTCCTCGCGACGGTCGCGGCGATGGTCGTGTCGCGGGTCAGGCTCGGCCGGGTATCGCCGATGCTGTGGATATCGGGCGCGTTCGTCGTGCTGTTCGGCGGCCTGACCGTCTACTTCCACGACCCCAAGTTCATCCAGATGAAGCCGACCTTCGTCTACGGCATGTTCGCCGCAGTGCTGGGCTATGGCCTGTTCAGCGGTCGCCCGCTGCTGGAGGGGCTGCTCGGCGCCGCCTATCCGGGCCTGACGGCGGAAGGCTGGCGCAAGCTGACGCGCAATTGGGCGTTGTTCTTCCTGTTCATGGCCGCCCTCAACGAGGCGGTGTGGCGCTCGACCAGCTGGGATTTCTGGGTCGGGTTCAAGCTGTGGGGCGCGATCCCGCTGACCCTGCTTTTCGCCTTCGCCAATATCCCGATGCTGCTGCGCCACGGCCTGACAACCGACGACGCGACGACGACGCTACCGCCGCAGGAATGATCCCGCGGCGGTAGTCGGAATCAGGCGACCGTGACCTTGCCGTCGTCGATCAGCCGCTCGACCGGCTGATCGCTGATCGGGCCGGGCGACTGGTCCTCGCGGCTGTGGGCGAAGAGCCAGCGCGCGCCAAGCCCCGCGACCACCGCGCCGCCAATGGGCGCGACCCAGAACAGCCACAGCTGCGACAGTGCCCAGCCGCCGACGAACAATGCGGGCCCCGTGCTGCGCGCCGGGTTGACCGACGTATTGTCGATCGGAATGGCCACCAGGTGGATCAGGGTCAGCGCCAGTCCGATCGCCAACGGCGCGAACGGTCCCGACGAGCGCTGGTCGGTCGCGCCGAGGATGACGACGAGGAAACCGGCGGTCAGCAAGGCCTCCGCGAGGAAGGCCGTCGCCATGCCGTAATGGCCGGGCGAATGAACGCCATAGCCGTTGGCGGCAAAGCCGCTCGCGACCAGATCGAAGCCGGGCGCGCCGCCGGCGAGCAACGCGAGCGCGGCGCTGGCGAGGACCGCACCGACGAGTTGCGCCGCCACATAGCCCGGCACGTCGCGCGCCGCAAAGCGACCCGCCACGGCCAGACCGATGCTGACGGCGGGATTGAAATGACCGCCCGAGATGAAGCCGACGGCAAAGGCCATGGTGAAGACGGTCAGGCCGAAGGCGAGCGCGACGCCTGCCATGCCGATGCTGCCGGGCAGCGTCGCGCCGGCGGCCAGCACCGCCGCGCCGCAGCCGCCCAGCACCAGCCAGAAGGTGCCGATCGCCTCCGCGGCGAGGCGGCGCGCGGCGGCGATCGGCCGCGGGCGGTCGGCGGCCGTTCGGACGTCCGACTGAGCGGGAAGCGAAAGTGTCTGGTGCACGGTGATCCTGCCTCCTTTCGGCCATGGAACGCCAACGACATCGTGGCGAACCGGCACAGTGATCGGCGGCAAACGCGTCCGGTTCGGCCCCGTTCCTGGTATCCTTGCACCCTTTGCCAGAGACAAATGCACTATGGTCGCCCCGATGCGCGGCGCACGAAAAGGGGCGCCGCCATGACGGCGACGCCCCTTCTCATCGTCTTGGCTTTGCGAGGATCAGGCCGCGTCGAAACGCTTGCCGGCCTCGTCCCAATTGACCACGTCCCACCACGCCTTGAGATAGCCGGGGCGGTCGTTCTTGTAGGTCAGGTAGTAAGCGTGTTCCCACACGTCGTTGCCCAGGATCGGCGTGCCGCGCTCCTCGACCACGTCCATCAGCGGGTTGTCCTGGTTCGGCGTCGCCGTGACCTTCAGCGATCCGTCGGCGGTCTTGATCACCCAGGCCCAGCCCGACCCGAACTGGCCCGCGCCCTTGGTGTTGAAGTCTTCCTTCAGCTTGTCGAGGCCGCCATAGGCGTCGATCGCGTCCTTGAGCGCACCCGACGGCTGGGTCGAACCCTTGGGGCCCATGATCTTCCAGAAGAAGTCGTGGTTCCAATAGCCGCCGCCGTTGTTGCGAACGAGCGCGGGCTGCGACGAGATGGTCGCCAGGATGTCCTCGATCGACTTGCCGGCGAGCGACGGGTCCTTCTCGACGCCCTCGTTCAGCTTCGCGGTATAGGCGGCGTGGTGCTTGTCGTGGTGAAAGGTCATCGTCTCCTTCGAGATGACCGGCTCGAGCGCGTCATAGTCGTAGGGGAGCGGCGGCAGTTCGAATGCCATGGCTTTGGCCTCCTGTTAGGGAAAGGGGTTCGCGCGCGTCAACGCAGCAGGCGGGTTAATGCTCCGGCGCCGTTTCGCAAGCGTGATGATCCTTGCGGAGCGGATGATCTTTGGAGCGGCGATCGAGACGACAGGGACGTTGCCCTCCCCTTCGTCATCCCGGCGCAAGCCGGGACCCATGGTAGCGGTCGGCGCGAGGGGGTCGCGACCTCGGTCGCACACCGTGTCCATGGGTCCCGGCGTGCGCCGGGATGACGGAGAGGGGGGCGACGCATCCACCCGTTCGCCATTCCCGCGCAGGCGGGAATCCAGAGACGCTGACGGCGCGGCTCCATCGTGGGACTGCGCGTCTGGATCCCCGCCTGCGCGGGGATGACGCTCTTGGAGAGGTGCGAGACCGACAGCGATACTGGCCCGGAAGCCGAGACATGCCCTCTCCGTCGTCATCCCGGCGAACGCCGGGACCCATGGTTGCGGTCGGCGCGAATGGCGCGCGACCTCGGCCGCACACCGTTTCCATGGGTCCCGGCGTGCGCCGGGATGACGGAGAGGGGGGCGACGCGTCCTCCTGTTCGTCATTCGCGCGCAGGCGGGAATCCAGCGATGCTGACGGCGCGGCTCCATCGTGAGACCGCGCGTCTGGGTCCCCGCCTGCGCGGGGATGACGCTCTTGGAGAGGTGACAGACTGCCAGGAATGCTGGGCCGGGAGCGGAGACATGCCCCCCCCCTTCGTCATCCCGGCGCACGCCGGGATCTACGGTTGCGATCGGCGCGAATGGCGCGCGACGTCGGCCGCGCACCGTGTCCATGGGTCCCGGCGTGCGCCGGGACGACGAGGGGGAGGCGGCGTGGCGGGCTGCGGCCGAGCGGACCGGCGACCCCGTGTCACCCGCCGGCGTTGATCAAGTCGTGGCGGCGCAGCGCGTGGCGGAGCTGGTCGTAGGTGAGGCCGAGCGATTCGGCGGTAGCGCGCTGGTTGAAACGATGTTCGGCGAGCGATTTCGCGAGCAGCTCGCGCTCGAACCGGGCGACGCGGGACTTGAAATCGGACGGACCCGCGTCGCACGCGGCGACGGGGCTGTCCTCCGGCTCCGGCCGCGGCGGCACGTCCGTCTTGGGCAGCGCAGGCGACGGCATCGGGGCGCCGCCATGGACGCCGGAGGGCCGATAGGGCGAGGCGAAGGGATCGATCTCGATCCGGTCGACGGGCCCCTCCCCCTCCCAGCGATAGACCGCGCGTTCGACGACGTTGCGGAGCTCGCGGACGTTGCCGGGCCACCGATGCGTCATCAGCGTGTCGAGCGCGGTCGGACCGAAGCCGGGCCAGCGTTCCCAACCGATCTCCGACGCCATGCGGCGCCCGAAATGGTCGGCCAGCACGACGATGTCCCCCGAGCGCGCGCGCAGCGGCGGCAGGGTCACGACCTCGAACGACAGCCGGTCGAGCAGATCGGCGCGGAATTCGTGGCGATCGACCTTGTCCGGCAGATGTTCGTTGGTCGCCGCGACGATGCGGACGTCGACGCGCAGCGGCCGGCTGCTCCCGATCCGCGTCACCTCGCCATATTCCACCGCGCGCAGCAGCCGATCCTGCGCCGCCATCGACAGGGTGCCGAGCTCGTCGAGGAAGAGGGTGCCGCCGTGCGCCTCCTCGAACCGGCCCGCCCGCGCCTTGGTCGCACCGGTAAAGGCGCCCGCCTCGTGCCCGAAGAGCTCCGCCTCGATCAGGGTCTCCGGCAGCGCCGCGCAGTTCATCACGACGAGCGGCTGGTCCCAGCGCGGGCTGAGGCGGTGGAGGCGTTCCGCGATCAGTTCCTTGCCCGTCCCGCGCTCGCCGATGACGAGCACCGGGCGATCGAGCGCGGCGGCGCGGCTGGCGCGCTCGAGCGCGTCCAAGAAGGCGCCGGATTGGCCGATGACCTGGGTCGTGCGCTGCATCGCCAACTCTTGGCGCAAAATCCCAATGGTCCGCAAGCGTTCATCCGTGGTTCATTCAAATAATACACCCAAAAACCGCGGAAATCCGCCATTTCTGAAATTGGCATGGCTCCTGCAAAGCTTTGGGCAACCCGCCGATGCGGCGGTTCACAAGGTTCAGATTTCAGGAGGTTCCCATGTTCAAGTCCGATATCGGTCGCACCCTCGCCGCCATCGCCTGCACGATCGTCTTCAGCGCCACCTGCGTGGCCGGCGCGATCGGTCCGGCGACCGGCCACGGCGCCGCGACCGTCGCGTCCGCCGCCCGCCTGACGGCGTAAGCGGCGACCCGGGGCGGGCCATGTTTCCCTCGCCCGCCCCGGCCCCAGATTTTCCAGGAGCATCACGACAGATGGGCATTTTCTCCCGCACCCGCGACATCGTCGCCGCCAACTTCGCCGACCTGCTCGAAAAGGCAGAGGATCCGGCGAAGATGATCCGGATGATCATCCTCGAGATGGAGGAGACCTTGGTCGAGGTGCGCGCCTCTGCCGCCCGTACCATCGCCGACCAGAAGGAAATGCGCCGGCACATCATGAAGCTGGAGCAGCTGCAGGCGAACTGGACCGAGAAGGCGGAACTGGCGCTGTCGAAGGACCGCGAGGATCTGGCCAAGGCGGCGCTGGTCGAGAAGCAGAAGGCGGCCGACATGGCCGACCAGCTCAAGGCCGAGGTGCAGGTGCTCGACGATGCGCTGCGCGCGTCGGAAGAGGATATCGCCAAGCTGCAGAAGAAGCTGACCGAGGCGCGCACCAAGCAGGCCAACGTCCAGACGCGGCTGGAGAGCGCGAACAACCGCTTCCGCCTGCGCGAGATGTACGCCGGCCCCAAGACGCACGAGGCGTTCAGCCGCTTCGATGTCCTGGAGCGTCGCGTCGACGATGCCGAGGGTCGCGCCGAGGCGCTGGGCCTGGGCGTGCAGAAGACGCTGGAGGAAGAGATCGCCGAGCTGCGCCAGAGCGACAAGGTCGATGCCGAGCTCGCGGCGCTGAAGGCACGGATGAACAATCGCAATCAGGAGGGTTGAGATGGAAGACATCATCGTCCCGTTGATCGCGATCACCTCGATCTTCATCGGCCTGCCCTGGGTCATCTTCCACTACATCACCAAGTGGAAGCAGGCGCCCAAGATCACCGACGAGGACGAACGGCTGCTCGACGAGATGTACAATCTCGCCCGCCGGCTGGAGGATCGCCTGACCACCGTCGAGCGGATCGTCGCCGCCGACAACCCCGACTTCCGCGTCGGCTTCGCCGCCGACACCGCCCGCCCGGGTCTCGATCGCCCCGGCATGGACCGCAAGTCCGACAGCTATCGCCTCGAAGGGAGGATGTAACATGGCCGCCCGTACGCAATTCTACATCGACCGCCAGAACAAGAAGATCTCCGGCGTCTGCGCAGGGATCAGCGACTATACCGGGCTCGATGTCACGATCGTGCGCATCGCGATGCTCGCCCTGCTCTGGGCGACCGGCGGCGTGATCCTGCTCGGCTATTGGGCGACCGCGCATCTCGCGCCGGAAAAGCCGCACGGCCTGTACCAGGACGCCGACGACCAGAAGTTCTGGCAGGGCGTGCGCAGCAATCCGACGCGCTCGACCGCCGAGGTGCGCAGCAAGTTCCGCGACATCGATCGCCGGCTCGCCGACATCGAGCTGCACTATACCAGCCGCAACAGCCGGCTGGCCGAGGAAATCGACAGCCTGCGCTAACGCCGCGGCGTCTCAAAAGGGGAAGAAGACGATGTCCGACCTTGCTCTGCTGATCCCGATCACGGCGATTGCCATCGGGCCGGTATCCTGGATCGCGAACAACTGGCTGCGCGCCAGGCACGGCTATCCGCCGCTCGACTATCGCAGCAGCCGCCGGCGCCGCGGCGGAGCCGCGGAGACCGACCTCGAGGCCGAGCGCAAGATCATGCTGCTGACCAACGAGAACGACAAGCTGACCGGACAGGTCAGCCGCCTGGAGGAACGGATCGCCGTCCTCGAGCGCATCGCCACCGATCCCGCCGAGCGTACCGCCCGCGAGATCGAAGCCCTCCGCGACCGGTAAGGACACGCGCCATGGGTCCCGACCATTTCTTTGCCATGCTTCTCGGTGCGGCCATCACGCTCGCCGTCCAATGGTACGGCCGGCGCAAGGTGCGCCAGGCAATCGCCGCCCCCGACGTCGAGGCGCGCCGCGACATCCAGCTGCTCGACGCCGAGAACGCCCAGCGCATCGGCCAGATCGACCGGCTGCAGGAGCGGCTCGCCACCGTCGAGCGGATCGTCACCGACCGGTCGCACATGCTCGACCGCGAGATCGAAAGGCTCCGCTGATGAACGGCTTCACCCTCTTCATGCTCGCCGTCGTCGTCGTCGGCCTGCCCGTCAGCCTCGGCATCGGATCCGAGATGTTCAAGCGCTGGCTGAAGCACAAGGAGACGATGGCCGGCGCGCTCAATGCCCAGGCGGCGGAGAAGGCGGCGCAATATGCCGCCCATGTCGAACGGCTGGAGGCGCGGGTGCGGGTGCTCGAACGGATCGCCACCGACCGCGGCGCCGACTTGGCCGAGACGATCGACCAGTTGCGCCTCCAGGCGAATTGAGGAGCGACGCCGATGTCCCCCCTGCTCATTCCCATCCTCGGCATCTGCTGCGGCCTGCTCGCGATCTTCGGCGGCGTGTTCATCCGCCCCTGGTTCAAGCTGCAGGAGCGGCGGATGGAGATCGAGGCGAACAAGGTCGCGGAAAAGGCGGCGCAATATGCCGCCCAGACCGAGCGACTGGAGGAGCGGGTCCGCGTCCTCGAACGCATCGTGACCGATCGCGGCGCCGACCTGGCGCAGGAGATCGAGGCGCTGCGGGTCGAACGCGCCGATCCGCGACTACCGACCAACTGACCGCATCGTCCCAGGAAAGGTCGTTTTTCCCATGAACCCCGCAGAGATGCTCGTCGCGATCGTCGCCCTCCTCGTCATCGGCGGGATCGTGCGCAGCCGCTTCGGCGCGCATCGTCCGGACGCCGGGACGACACCCGGCACGGCCGTCGACGAGGACACATGGCGCCTTCGCGAGGAGGTGCGCATCCTGAAGGAACGCGTCCAGGTGCTGGAACGCGTGATCACCGACAACCGGAGCAGCATCGATCTCGACCGCGAGATCGACCGGCTGCGCGACCGCTGAAGGAGGCGGACATGACCGACCCCAACGTCTATCTCACCGTATCGCTGTCGAGCCTCGCCGGGCTCGCGATGATCACCACCGCCGGCCTGTCGGGATGGCGCAGCTGGCTGGCGCTGAAGCACCAGCAACTGGATCATGCGCAGGACCAGCTGCCGGCCGTGCCCACCGCGGGATCGCGGATCGAGATCGCCGACCTCAAGGAGCGTATCCGCAAGCTGGAGGCGATCGCCGCGGGCGTCGACCTGTAGGACCTGCTTTTCCGCCTGTCGCGACAGGCGCGCCCAAGGCCCCTCCCGCCAGCGGGAGGGGAAAGAGATCGAGGACCCCGAGCGTCGCGCGGTATCTCCGGCACGGACATTGCCCCGCCCCGCCGCGCGCTGTACCGCGCGGTGCCATGACCAGCCAGACCGCGAGCCTTGCCGACGTCCGTGACGAATACGGCTTCCTCGATCCCGACGACCGCTATCGGCTGCTGATCGACCTGGGCCGGGCGCTTGAGCCGATGCCGGATGCGCTGAAGACCGAGGCGACGCTGGTGCGCGGCTGTTCGGCGGCGGTCTGGGTCTATCCGACGTTGCGCGACGACGGAACGCTGCATTTCCTCGCCGATTCGAATGCGGCGATCACCAAGGGGATCATCGCGCTGGTGCTGCTGACGGTGCAGGACCAGCCCCCCGGCACCGTCGCCGCCGCCGACATCGAGGGCGAGCTGGCACCGTTCGACCTCAAGAACCAGCTCAGCTCCAACCGGACGCAGGGCATTCCGAACATGATCGCGCTGATCCGCGACACGGCCGCGCGCTACGCCTGATCCCACGCGCCGGTACGTGGGGACCGAGGACGGCGCGCTATTGCCCGCGCGCCAGGCGCGCCGCGAGTTCGGCGACATCCGCGCCCTGCGGCACGACCAGCCAGGTATCGGGCTTGCGCGTGTCGACCATCGCGACGGCGTTCTTCGGGCACAGGCCGAGGCAACGCGTCTCGACGATGCCGAGCGGCGCCTTGCGCCCCTTTTTCAGGCCCAGCAGCTTGCGCAGCACCTTGGCGAGTGGCGAGCGTGCCTTCCTGCCGAAGCCGCCGTCGAGCTTCTTCGTACACTTGCCGCAGACCAGCACCGCGCCCTGCCAGTGCGCGCCGATCTGCTTCAGCGGGGGCGCCACGTCCGGCGCTCCTCCGCGGTCTTGAGCACCTCATAGGCGGCCTGCACCGCCTGGAATCGGACGGCGGCATCAGCGTCGCCGGGGCGGACATCCGGATGGTTTTCCTTGGCGAGGCGACGCCAGGCGCCCTTCACCCCTTCGAAGTCCGCATCGCCGTCGAGGCCGAGCACGTCCAGCGCGCGCATCTCGTCGCGCGAGCGCGTGCCGTCGCCGGGCCCGCCCCAGGCGTAATGGTTGGCGCTGGCATAGCCCGATGCCGTCCGGCTTTCCGACGCCTCCCGCTGCGCGGCCTCTTCGGCGGACAGGCCTTCGAAGTAATTCCAGCCACGATTATATTCGGCGGCGTGATCCGTGCAGAAATACCAGCGATCGGGGCTGTTGGGCGATTTCGGTGCCGGGCAGTCGCCGGGCCTGTCGCAGCCGTGCCGGTCGCACAGCCGCACCGTCTGCGCCTCTCGGCTGGAGCCATAGCCCCGCCAGCGGGGGAAGCCCCAGTCGTTCGATCGTGAGGTGCTGCGCGCCATTGCTCCCGCGACATAAGCCTTCGGCGGCAGCGCGCAAGCACCGGTCGCGTCCGATCAATGGTCAAGGCTGAAGCGCACCCCGCGGGTCAGCGCGCCGCAGCCTAGTCCACCATCGGGACGGTAGGTCTTGGCATAGCGCGCGGTGCGGAGCGTTTCCGTTCCCGACTTCGTGAAGACGAACGGGGGATAGGAGATGATCGCGCGCTCGTTGCGAACGTGGCCATCGGCGTCGACGTCGAACTGCGTCCGCGTCCACCCCTCCATGCCCCAGCGCCGTGCCTCCTGCGGGAAAGTGCCGCCGACCGAGATCATCTTCGGCGGCTTGTCGATCAGCGCGCACTGGCTGGCCGCCAGGCCGGAGGCCGTGAAGGCATTGCGTGCAGCGGCGAGATCGCCCCGGGTCTGCGCGATCGAGGCGAGGCGGATCATCGCGCCGACCTTGAACGGATCGGCCGCGGGCAACGCCGCATCCTGCGCGACCTGCTGCAATATCGCCTCGCTGCGGGAACGTCCGTCCTCGTGATCGGCAAGCATGAGCCTGATTGCCGCGCGCGACGGCGCGTCCGCGGCATAGGGCGCTTCCGACAGCATGGGTTCGACGACGCGGCGGAACATGCCACGCTTGTACAGATCGGCCACGGCCGCCGTGCGCGCCTCGAGGTCAAGGTCGAGCCGCGCACGGGCGGGCGCGTCGTTGGCGATCGCAAGGGCCAAAGCGCGTCGCGCCAGCGCGCCGCGCTCCTCGCGCGGCAACAGCGGATTGTGCACGAGCGCGAAGAGCGCGGGCAGCGTCGCCAGCGTGTCGCCATTCGCCGACGATGCGGCCAGCGCGCGTCGCTGCGCGATCAGTGCCATCGCCGGTGCTTCGGACTGGTCGACGAAGGCAAGGCCCTTCCCCCGTCCCCAAACGATCATGTCCGCCTGCAGCGCGTCGCTGATCGACGGGCGCTGGAACGCGAGGTTGCAGCGCATCTCCACCCGGACGTTGAAACGCAGGAACGTCGGCATCGCCTTCACCTGCTCGGCCGTCCACGACCATTGCCGCACCGCGCGAGCGAATTCGAGCGCGACCTTGCCCCCACCGGCCGCGTAGATTGGCCGCACCGCCTGCGCGGTGCCATCGTCAGCGATCGAGAATTCGACCACGGCCATGTCCGCCGGCTTCAACCCCGCCTCGCCGCCGCAATCGGGCGGAACCATCGCCACGCCGGGGTCGATGAGCCCGATCGAACTCGCACCGGCGCCGGTCATTGCGACGTAACGGCGCGCCTCGTCCTCGTTGCCGCCGAGCAGATAGGCGATCGCCGCGTCGGAGCGCACCGAGACGTCGCGGATATCGATGCGCGACGTGTTCATGCCGCCGAAGTCGCGGACGGCGTCGCGAAAGGTCCCCTGGGCGGCGGCGATGTCGCCGCGATTGAGCTGCATCGTCCCCTTCGCTTCCGCGATCGTGCCGAGCGAGGCGGCATCGAGCTTGGCCGACGCGAGTTGCGCATCGATCCGCGCCTGCGCCGCGGCGGCGACGGCGGGATCGGTGAAGGTCGTCGTCTGCACCACGGCGAGCGCGGCGACCATCTTGTCGCGCGGCGTGTCGGCGATCGCCTCCGCCTTGCCGAACCAATCGGCGGCGGTGGCGTAATCGAGGCTGGTCATCGCGATCCGGCCCAGATTGAAACTGGCCTTGAACCGATCGGCCCGCAACGAGGGGTCGTCAGCCGGCAGGATCGCCAGCCCCTCCCGGGCGGCCGCGTTCGCCTCGTCCTTGCGATCCAGCGCCAGCAGGGCAGCGCTCTTTCGAACCAGCACGATCGCGCGGCTGCGCGGGCGGGACGCGACGCGCTTCTCCAACGCCTCCCATGCCGCGAGCGCCGCAGCCTTGTCGGTGCCGGCGTCGAGCGTTTCGGCGGCATCGAAATCCTGCTGCACGGTCCGCGCGGCCTGCTGCGCCATGGCCACCGAAGCAAAGGCCGCGAGTGCCGACCCCACCCAAAACTTGCCCGACACCGAATCCCCCAGGACGATTTCTATCGCGGGATCGTGCACCATTTGACGAAGACTTGCCAGAGGGTCTGTAAGCCGGGTTCTGTCCATCCCCTTGCGGGGAATAGGCGACCATTCCTCTCGGGCGACGCTTGCGCGCCGCCTCCAGCAACCAACCCGGGCAGCGGGTGGGAACACACCCCGACGCACGTCGCCGCGCGCCATGCCGCCCCTATTCGGTCTTGCTCCCGGTGGGGTTTGCCGTGCCGCTGCCGTTACCGGAAGCGCGGTGCGCTCTTGCCGCACCCTTTCACCCTTACCTGCCGTAGAAGGCAGGCGGTCTGCTCTCTGTGGCACTGTCCCTGGGGTCACCCCCGCCGGGTGTTACCCGGCACCGTCGTTCCGTGGAGCCCGGACTTTCCTCGGCGCATGCGAACATGCGACGCGGCCGCCCGACCCTCTGGCCGCTCCCCCTTACTCGTCCCCCTGCGGCTTGGGAAGAAGCAGCGCGAGCAGGATCATGCGACATTCGGCGTCGATCTCGCCGTCGACGAGTTCGGGACGGAAGCGCCGCTGGAACGCCATGGTCGCGGCGAGAGGATCGGTGACGTCGTATCCGAAGCGTTCGAGCGCGAGCAGAAAGCCCGCCTTCGTCCACATCGGGTCCATCAGCTTCTGCGTCGGGCGCGGCAGGGCCAGACGCAGCCGCGCCAGACGCGCCCAGGGAAAGAGCTCGCCCGGATCGCGCTTGCGCTGCGGCGCGATGTCGGAATGGCCGACGACATTGCCGCGCGTGATCGCGTGCCGATCCTTCACCTCCGCGACCAGCCGCACCACGGCCTCGACCTGCGCATCGGGAAACGGCCGATAGCCCCATTCATGACCGGGATTGACGATCTCTATGCCGATGCTGGCGGAATTGACGTCGGTCAGACCGCGCCAGTGCGAACGTCCGGCGTGCCAGGCGCGCTTTTCCTCCGCAACGAGGCGAAAGATACGACCGTCCTCCTCGACCATATAATGGGCGGACACCTTGGCCTCCGGGTCGCGCAGTCGCGCGAGGGCCGAGGCTCCATCCTGCATACCGGTATAATGGAGCACGATCATGGTGATCGGCAGCGTCCGCTCGTCGAAGTTCGGCGAGGGCGTGTCGAGAAGGGTCATGCCCGCCTGCGTAGCCCAAGCCGGAGGCGCGCGTAAGGCCCCAAGGCGCGGCGCCGCCCGGAGACGTCAGCCCGCTGCCGTCGCCGCCGCCACGGTCGCGCCGTCGACCCGCTCGTACAGCCCGCGCAGGTCGCGACTGGGCGCGAAGGCGTCGGTCTGGCCGATCACCGTCTCTCCCGCCCCGAGGACGAGCAGCCCGCCGGGCCGCAACGCCGCGGCGAAGCGCGCGAACACCTCCGTCTTGGTCTGCGGATCGAGATAGAGCAGCACGTTGCGGCACAGGACGATGTCGAACATGCCCGGCAGCGGGGCATCGGCCGCCAGATTGTGGCTGCGCACGGTCATCGCGCGGAGCAGTTCCTGCTTGGCGGCCCAATCGTTGCCGACCGCGTCGAACCAGCGCATCATGCGGCGGATCGGCAGGCCTCGCTGGATTTCGAACTGCGTGTAGCGACCCGCCCGCGTCCGCGCGAGCGCGGCCTCCGACACGTCGGTCGCGACGATGTCGGGCATGGGCGCGCCGCGTTCCTCCGCGCGCTCGGCGAACAGCATCGCGAGCGACAGCGGCTCCTGCCCGGTCGAGCAGCCCGCGCACCAGATGCGCACACGCCGCTGCCTTGCCTCCAGCGCGGCCACCGCCTCGACGATCAGGTCGAAGACGGGAGCCTCGCGGAAGAAGGACGTCTCTCCGTTGAGGAGCGCGTCGACGATCTGGTCGCTGAGATACCGATCGCCGGTTTCCAGCAGCGCGGCGGCGAGCTGGTCGAGCGTATCCAGGCCCCGCGCCCGCATCAGCGGCTTGAGCGCGGTATCGATCCGCCATGAACGATAGGCGGATATCTGTTGCCCCGTCCGCGATTCGAGCAGCGCGCTGAACGCGTTGACGGCCCGCTGCGAGACGGTGGCCGTCGCGGCTGCGGGCGACGTCGCTGTGGGACGGATCGGCATCAGGGCCGCTCCCCGCGCACGACCAGCCGGCCGATCGCATCCGGCGCCAGGATCGCGTCGGCGGCGCCGATCGCCGCGACCGCGCCGGGCATGCCCCAGACGACCGAGCTCGCCTGGTCCTGCACGACGACGCAGCCGCCGGCATCGCGCACGATCCTTGCTCCATCGGCACCGTCGCGGCCCATGCCGCTCAGCACGATCGCCAGCAGGCGCGGCCCATAGACAGCGGCAGCGGATGCGAACATCGGATCGACGGAGGGCAGGCAGCCGCTCGCCACCTGATCATTGGTCAGCCGTATCGCCGCACCGCCGTCGGGCAGCGCGACGCAGCGGATGTGCGCGTCGCCGGGGGCGACGACGATCCGGCCCGGCTGGACGCGGAGCCGATCGCTCGCCACCTCGCAGGGGCGCCCGGCGAGCACCGCGAGCTGCGCCGCGAAATAGGGCATGAACGACGCCGGCAGATGCTGCGTGATCAGAATGGGCAGGCGGAAGCCGGCCGGGATCGTCCGCAGCACCTGGCTGAGCGCGTGGATGCCACCCGTGGAGGCGCCGATCGCGACGAGATCGAAGTCCGCGCGCGCCGACATGGTCTCCATGCCCGTAGCGGGTCGCAGCGGAGTCGGCGCGGGGGGCGGCGTCTCGGAGGTGCTGGTGCCGAGCCTCGCGAGCTTGCCGATCAGGCTCTCTCCGAACGTCGCCATCCGTGCGCCGGCGGCCGGCTTGACCAACGTGTCGGCGGCGCCGAGCGCCAGCGCCTGCAGCGTCACCGCCGCGCCGTCGCTGGCCTGCGCGGAGACGACGAGGATGCGCGCGCCCTGCCCCGCCGCGATCAGGTCGGGCAGTGCGGTGATGCCGTCCACGCCGGGCATCTGCAGGTCGAGCAGGATCAGATCGACGCGTTCGCGCGCCAACAGGGTGAGCGCGGCGGACGCGGTCGCCACGCTGCCGCTGACGACGAAGCGCGCGTCGGCGTCGACGATCCGCGTCATCACCGCGCGTGCGACGACCGAATCGTCGACGATCAGCACCTTCAGCGGCGGCTCGGCATCCACCGATGCGGCAAGGGGCGTGGCAGGCGCCATGACAGGTTCGCCGCCGGGATCAGGCCATGCCGACGATCTGGAGCTTCGATTCCAGCGTGTCGCGATCGAAGGGCTTCATCACATATTCGTCAGCGCCCGCCTCTATGGCAGCCCGGATATAAGCCATGCCGTTCTCGGTCGTGCAGAAGACGACCTTCGGCCGCGTCGGAATGTTCGAATCGCGCAGCGCGCGCAGGAAATCCATCCCGCTCATCACCGGCATGTTCCAGTCGAGCAGGATGACGTCGGGCGCGGCGGCCATGCAGGCGTCGAGAGCCTCGCGGCCGTCGCATGCCTCGGTCACGGAAAAGTCGAGCGTCTCCAGGATATGGCGGGCGACCTTGCGGATCACCTTGGAGTCGTCGACGACGAGGCAGGTCTTCATGCTGGCAGGGCCTTCTTGCTGCGAATCGCGCGGTGATCGGTATACGGAGGGAAGCGTAAGCGCCGCGTTAAGCCGCGATCGCCTGCGGCGCGGGAACGAGGCGGGCGAGGTCGATGACCAGCATCGGCTCGCCGTCCCGTTCCACCATCCCGTCCGCCGCCGCCGCCCAGCCGCGATCGAGCGCGAGGCCCGACGACAGCGGCTGACGGGCGAAGGAGGCGACGTCCTCCAGCGAATCGACGAGCATCGCGTAATGATGGCCGTCGAGCCGCGTGATGATGGCGCGGCGCGCGTCGGCGGGCATGGCGGCGAGTCCCAGCGCGATGCCGGTGTCCACCACCGTCACCACGCGGCTGCGCAGCGCGACGAGGCCGCGGACGGCGGAGGGCGCGCGCGGCACCGCGACGACGGGAGAGAGGTCGACGACCGAATCGATCTGGGTCGTGTCGATGGCGACCCCGCGTCCGGCGATATGGGCGATCAGGAACAGGTCCATCGTCATTCTCCCGCCGCGCGCGCGAGCGCGGCGATCAGGGCGGGCCGGTCGTAGCGATAGATGCTCATCGCATCGCCGCCCGTCCGCTCCCGGCGCAGGCGCACCACCTGTGCGGGATCGGCATCGGGCGGTGGCGGCGCATCCATGGTCACGATCACGTCCGCGCTGGCCCCCGGGGGAACGGTCGCGACGCAGCGATAGCCCGCCGCCTCGATCGCCGGCCGCAGGAAGGTATCCATCCAGCCGCCCGCATCCTGCTGCAGCAGGCACAGTCGGTCCGCGGGCGGCGCGGTATCGATCGCCGCGAACAGCGCCAGCGCATCGACGAGTTCGATCTGCTCGCCCTCCACGATGACGACGCCCGCGACGGTCCCCGCGCCCTCAGCGGGCGCGACGTCGCGCGGCAGCGTCACGATCTCGATCGCCTCGTGGATCGCATAGGCAATGTCCGTCTCGCCGTCCGTGAGGCGCAGCACGGGCACCTCGCTGCGGCTGCCGATCGGCGCGACGGCATGGAGCGGCACCAGGGCACCGCCGATCGCCAGTCGCAATCGGCCGCCGGTGCGCCGGATCGCTTCCGTCGGCACCGGCTCGACCCGGTCGATCGCGGCGAGCGGGAGCACGCGACGCTCGCCGTCGAGGTCCTCGAACAGCAGCGCGCTGATGCCGCGCTCCGCCTCGACGGTCTCCGTCTCCTCGACGGGCGCGGCGCGGTGGAAGCGCAATCCGGCGACGGCGGCAATGCCGGCGCCATCGAGCAGCAGCATCGGGAGCCCGGAGTCGGGCAAAGTCTGTCCGGCATAGACGCCGGTGGCCATCACCGCAGGCGCGGCCGGCTTCACCACCAGTTCCTCGGTGTCGAGGACCGTGTCGATGGCGAGCGCATAGTCGCCGTCGCGCGTCGCGATGATGGCGAGCTTGCCATTCGCGTCTTCCGCCGCGTCGGCGCGGTCGAGGCCCAGCAGCGAACCGAGCGCGACCATCGGCAGGCGGCGACCGCGGACGGTCGCGACGGCGGCGTCGCCGATGCGATCGACGCGCACGGCTTCGCCGCGCACGTTCAATATCTCCTCGACCGACTGACGCGCGATGGCGAACCGCTGGCCGCCCGCACCGACGACCACGGTCGACATGATGGAGAGCGTCAGCGGCACGTAGATGACGATCGTCAGGCCGCGCCCCGCCTGGTTGAGCAGTTCGATCCGGCCGCCGATATTCTCGAGGTTGGCGCGCACCACGTCCATGCCCACGCCGCGCCCGGACACGGCGGTCACGACGTCGCGACTCGACAGGCCGGCATGGAAGACGAGATCGAGCCGCGCCTTCGCGTCCATCATCGCGATCTCGGCAGGGGTGTGCAGCTTCTGCGCGATCGCCTTCGTGGCGAGACGGTCGGTATCGATGCCCCGCCCGTCGTCCGATATCTCGATAAGGATCTGGTTGCCGGACTGGCGCGCCGAAACGGTCAGCCGCCCGGCTTCGCGCTTGCCCGCGGCGCGGCGATCGGCCGGCGCCTCGATGCCATGGTCGACGGCGTTGCGAATGATGTGGACGAGGGGATCGCGCATCAGCTCGATCATCTCGCGGTCGAGCTCGACGTCCGAGCCCTCGATGGTCAGCTGGACCTGCTTGCCGAGCTCCGCCGCGGTGTCGCGCACCATGCGCGGCAGCGCGGAGAACAGCGCCTCGACCTTCTGCATGCGGGTCCGCGTGACGGTGTCGCGCATCTCCGCGACGGTCAGCGACAGCCGCTCCAGCGCGCCCTCGACGAGCGGTTCGATCGGCTGGTCGCGCAGTCGCCGCGCCAGTTCGTTGCGAGCGAGCACCATTTCCGACATGCTGCTCATCATGCGATCGAGCAGGTCGACGTTCAGCCGGACGGAGCGCGCGTTGGTGCGATTCGGCATGGAAGATTGTGGCAGGGACTGGGCCGTCGGCGCGGCGTCCTCCGCCAGTGCGGCGATCAGCAGATCCTCGCTCGAATCGTCGAGCGCCGACCCGGAGTCGATCGCCTCGACGATCTCGCCGATCCGGTCGACGATCGCCAGCACGGCATTGACGAGCGCGGTGTCTGGCACGCGCTGACCGTCTCGCACCGCCGCGAGCACGTCCTCGGCGGCATGGCTGAGCCGCGCCAGCCGCGGTAGGTCGAGGAAGCCGCAGCTACCCTTGACCGTGTGTACGAAGCGGAAGATCGCGTCGAGCCGCGCGCGATCGGTCGGTTCGGCTTCCCACGCGACGATCTCGCCCGAGAGCGCCTCGAGCGTTTCCGCGATGAAATCCTGAAGCAGGTCGTCCATGGGCCCCCGTCGGTTCGGGGACGATCCATGGACCGGCAAGGGTTAAGGCGGGGTTAGTGACGCGGGCTCGTTCAGCCGGCGTTGAACACCGCGCCCAGGATCATCACCGACTCGGCCGGCTCCGACACCTGGACGGTGCCGCCGGCCTCCGCGACGAGCGTGTTCACGAGATAGGCGGCGGCGGCGCGCGGCGTCACGTCCCCCTCCCCCGCGCCATCGGCGAGCGTGCGACGCAGGTCGGGGTCGAGAATGATGCGCGGCCCCTCGATCTTCACCGCGATCTCGATCTGCCCGCCGTTTTCCTCGCCGGCGACATCCAGCGTCCCGCCGCGGACCAGCGCCTCGTTGGCGATGAGCGCGAGGTTGAGCAGCACCTTGATCGCCGTCTTGGGCAGCGCGTCGCCCTCCACCATCCAGCCGAGACTGGTCCGCTTGTTGTCCGCCAGCAGGCCCTCGATCGCCGTTTTCGCCTCGCGGACGTCGATCCGCTCGCCGAAACCCCCGCCGGCGCCGAAGGCGAGCCGGAAGAACTTGAGCTTGTTCGCGGACGTCCGTGCGCTTTCGCTGAGCAACACGAAGACGCGGGCGCGCATCTCCTCGTCCGGCTCGTCGCCGAGCAGTTCGAGCCCGTTGTTGAGCGCTCCGACGGGCGAGAGCAGGTCGTGGCACAGCCGCGAACAGAGCAGGCTGGCGAAATCGACCGGGCTGACGGACATGCTGTTCCCTTTGTTGCTGATGCGTGTGTGGCCGACCCGAGTCGGGTGCGCAAGCGGCTACGCGGTCGCCAGCGCGACCGGATCGAACCGGCGTTCCACCTCGCCCGCTGCCACGGCGCGCCAGGCGCGCACGTCGCCGCCGCCGACGATCAGCCAGATCGTGCCGTCGGGTGCCGCATCGGCCGCGTCGCGGGGGGACGGGGTGGCGCGGCCAGTCGGGTGCGAATGGTAATGGCCGACGATCGGTGGCGCCCCGGCACGCGCCGCACGATGCGCCGCCAGGAGCGCGGCGGGATCGATTTCGAACCGCCGCGCCGGGTCGTCGGCCACGTTGTCGCAGGCGACGACCGCCTCGACGCGATCGTCGCGACCGAGCAGCAGGCCGCATACCTCGCGTCCCGGCGCCGCGGCGGCATGGACGCGGATTTGATCGAGGAGGTCGCTTGCAATCCAAAGCATCGTTCCCACATCGTTACGGTATGGACCGGGGGGTTTCCATCATCGATGCGACGATCGCGCCGGCCGCGGATGGCTGGCGGCTCGACCGTGCGCTCGCCGACGCCGTGCCGACACTGTCGCGCGAGCGGCTGAAGGTGCTGATCAACGCGGGCGCGGTGTCGCAGGGCGAGCGGCTGGTCCGCGATCCCGCCAAGCGTGCGGCCGCCGGGGATCGCTTCGCGGTCGCCGTTCCCAACCCGACGCCCGCGCATAACGAGGCGCAGGACATTCCGCTCGTCGTCGCCTTCGAGGACGAGCATCTGATCGTCGTCGACAAGCCGGCCGGCCTGGTCGTCCACCCCGCCGCGGGCAATCTGGACGGGACGCTGGTCAATGCGCTGCTCCATCACTGCCACGGCAGCCTGTCGGGCATAGGCGGCGTCGCGCGGCCTGGCATCGTCCACCGCATCGACAAGGACACGAGCGGCCTGATGGTGGCCGCAAAGACCGACCGTGCGCATGAAGGGCTGGCGCGCCAGTTCCACGATCACAGCATCGACCGGCGCTATCGCGCGATCACCGGCGGCGTGCCGCGCCCCCCCGAAGGGACGGTAGACGCGCCGCTCGCGCGGTCGCCTGCCAATCGCAAGAAAATCGCGATCCAGGCGCACGGCAAGCGCGCGGTCACGCATTACCGGACGATCCAGCCGCTGCGCGACGCGGCGCTGGTCGAATGCCGGCTGGAAACGGGCCGCACGCACCAGGTCCGCGTCCACATGGCCTCGATCGGGCACGCCTTGCTGGGTGACCCGGTTTATGGTAGAACAAAAGGTGTTCAGAAAGCGCTTCTCGAAACCCTCGGTTTCCGCCGCCAGGCCTTGCATGCGGCGCATCTGGGGTTCATCCATCCGATCCGGGGCGATGCCCTGGCCTTCGAGAGCGCGATGCCTGCAGATATGCAGGAACTGTTCACCGAGCTTCACGTATAGGTTCGCGTCCCCGTCGCCGCGATGCGGGACGGGCGACCCCAGGAAAGGGAGAAGACGATCATGGCAGCCCGCAGCAACGTCCCGGCGACGATTCCTGCCCTCGGCGGAGAGCAGAGCCTCAACCGCTATCTCGCCGAGATCAAGAAATTCCCCATCCTGGCGCCCGAGCAGGAATATATGCTCGCCAAACGCTTTCAGGAGCATGGCGACCCCGAGGCGGCGGCGCAGCTCGTCACCAGCCACCTGCGCCTCGTCGCGAAGATCGCGATGGGCTATCGCGGTTACGGCCTGCCCACGTCGGAGCTGATCAGCGAGGGCAATATCGGCCTGATGCAGGGCGTGAAGAAGTTCGAGCCCGACCGGGGCTTCCGCCTCGCCACCTATGCGATGTGGTGGATCCGCGCGTCGATCCAGGAATATATCCTGCGCTCGTGGAGCCTCGTGAAGATGGGCACCACCGCGGCGCAGAAGAAGCTGTTCTTCAACCTGCGGCGGATGAAGTCGAAGCTCGATGCGTTCGAGGACGGCGACCTCAAGCCGGAAGATGTCACGAAGATCGCCACCGACCTCGGCGTCAACGAGGACGAGGTGATCAGCATGAACCGCCGCATGGCGATGGGCGGCGACACGTCGCTCAACGTCTCGATGCGGGAGGACGGCGAGGGTCAATGGCAGGACTGGCTGGCGGATGACGGCCCGCTGCAGGACCAGGTGGTCGCGGAGGCGCAGGAGGCAGACGTGCGTCACGACATGCTGGTGAGCGCGATGGACGACCTGAACGATCGCGAGAAGCATATCCTTACCGAGCGCCGCCTGACCGACGATCCCAAGACGCTTGAGGAGCTCAGCCAGGTCTATGGCGTATCGCGCGAGCGCGTCCGCCAGATCGAGGTGCGGGCGTTCGAGAAGCTGCAGAAGGCGATGATGCGGATCGCCGGCGAGAAGCGGCTGCTGGCGGCGGCCTGACCGATGCGCACCGTCGTCGTCGGCGGCGGTGCGGCCGGGATCGCAGCGGCGCGGCATCTGTACGATCACGGCGCCGACGTCCTGTTGGTCGAGGCAGGCGCGACGCTGGGCGGACGGGCGAAAAGCTGGTCGCTGGCGCTGCCGGATTGGGGCGACGGGCGCGGCCCCTCCTCTTTTCCCGCCGTACCGAGCCGGCGAACGCCGGGCTCCGCTCGGGACGGCCGCCATGACGACGCGCCGCCTTCTTCCATCACCGTTTCCCGCCTGGGCTCCGGCGTCCGCCGCGGTGACGGAACCGGAGGTGACGCGGACAGCAACGGTGCCGAAAATACCGTCCCCGTCGATGCGGGCTGCGGATGGCTGCATTCCGCCCGCCGCAACAGCTGGACGGCGATCGCGCAGGCCAGCGGCTTCGCGATCGACCGGTCCTCGCCGAACTGGGACGTGCAGTGGCGCGATCTCGGCTTTCCGCCCGCCGAGCAGCAGTCCTTCGGGGAAGCCTATGACCGCTGGGATGCCGCCGCGTATGCCGCGCTCGACGGCCCCGACCGGCCCCTGTCCGATTTCGTCGCGGCCGACGATCCGTGGCGACCGATGCTCGACGCCATCTCCGGCTACGTGAACGGCGCGCCGCTCGACCGCGTCTCGCTGCACGACTGGGCCGCCTACGAGGATGAAGCGACGGACGACAATTGGGCCCTGCCCGCAGGGTACGGCACGCTGATCGCGCATCATGCGAAGGGGCTGCCGGTGCGGCTCGGCACGTCCGTCACGCGGATCGACCATCGCGGCCGCATGATCCGCCTCGACACGCCGGCCGGTACGATCGAGGCGGATCGCGTCGTCCTGGCGCTGCCGACCACCGCTTATGCCGGCATCGCCTTCGATCCGCCGCTGCCCGACAAGCTGCAGGCGGCGGCGGACCTGCCGCTTGGCCTCGCCGACAAGGTCTTCATCGCGGTGGATCGCCCGGAATGGCCGGCGCATGCCCATCTGACCGGCAATCCGCACAGCGGGTGCACCGCGAGCCATCGATTGTCGCCGTTCGGGCGGCCGATCATCGAGAGCTTCTTCGGGGGCGCCTGTGCCGAGGCGATGGCGACACGCGAGGACGCGATCGCCTTCGCCGTGGACGAGCTTGTCGGGCTCCTCGGCAGCGGATGGCGCGCGCGGCTATTGCCCCTCGCCGCGACCCACTGGCGAGGCGAGCGGTTCATCCACGGCAGCTACAGCCATGCGCGCGTGGGGCGCGCGGGCGCGCGCGCGATCCTTGCCGAGCCGGTGGACGGGCGGCTGTTTTTCGCGGGCGAGGCCTGCTCGCGCCAGGACTTCTCGACCGCGCATGGCGCGCATGATACCGGACTCGCCGCCGCCACGGCGATCCTGACGCAGCGCGCGGACTGACTTGCCCGCCGCGCGGGGACAGGCCAGAGACGCGGGCGTCATGGGCAGCATCCTCCGCATCCTCCTCAAGGCCGCGCTGGTCTTCGTGCTCCTTTCGGTGCTGATGGTCGGCGTCTATCGCTTCGTCCCGGTCCCGTTCACCTGGACGATGATGGGCGACGTGATCCAGGGCCGCGGCGTGACGAAGCAGTGGATGTCCCTCGACGCCATGGACCCCGACATGCCGCGTGCCGCGATCGCCGGAGAGGATGCGCGTTTCTGCGAACACCACGGCTTCGACTGGAAGGGGATCGCCAGCGCCGCCTACAGCAACGCCAAGGGCAAGAGGCTGCGCGGCGGCTCGACGATCAGCCAGCAGACGGCGAAGAACGTCTTCCTCTTCCAGGGGGGCGGCTATCTGCGCAAGGCGGCCGAAGCCTATTTCACCGTCCTGATCGAGACGCTGTGGGGCAAGCGGCGGATCATGGAGGTGTATCTCAACGTCGCCGAGACCGGGATCGGCACCTATGGCGCGGATGCGGCGGCGATCCGCTATTTCAACCACGATGCGACGCACCTCTCGCCGACCGAGGCCGGGCGGATCGCGGCCGTGCTGCCGCTGCCCAAGAAGCGCGCGGCGATCGACCCGCACGGATTCGTGCGCAGCCACGGCAATGCGCTGGCGCGCTATGTCGGGGTGGTGCGGCGGAGCGGGCTGGACGCCTGCCTGCGGACGTAGCGGGCATGTCCACCCGCGTCATCCCTACGGAGGCGGGAATCCAGACGCGCGGAGGCTGGCTGGAAGCGCAACGACACCGTCTCTGGATTCCCGCCTGCGCGGGAATGACGTGCGGGTGGAACCGGGTCGCCCCCTGTCCCCTCCCGCGAGCGGGAGGGGGAGACCGAAGCTTATTTGTTCGCGTCGATCGCGTCGCCGGCCTTGTCGGCGGTCTTCTCGACACTCTTCGCGGCCGAGGTCACCGCGTTGTTCTTCGCGCTTTCGCTGCTCTGATTGACGAACAGGAAATAGCCGCCGATCAGCACGGCGATCAGCAACACGATGGCGATGGCAACCCCTCCGCCGCCGCCGCTGCGCTCCACGACCGTGGTGTGCGTGGTCGGGGTCTCGACGATACGTTCCTCAACCATGTACGTCTCCTCTCCTGGTGAATGATGGAGAGCGCAACGCCGGACGATACGGTGCCGTTCCGTCCGCGCAACGGATCAGAACGGCAATTTGAAACCGGGAGGCAGCGGCAAGCCGTTGGTCATCTTGGACATTTCCGCGCCGCTTGCGGCATCCGCCTTGGTCCGCGCATCGTTGAACGCGGCGGCGAGCAGGTCCTCGAGCATCTGCTTCTCCGACACTTCGATCAGCGAATCGTCGATCGAGATGCCGATGATGCGGCCTTTCGCGCTCGCCTTGACCTTGACGAGGCCGCCGCCGGCGACGCCCTCGACCTCGATCGTGTCGAGCTGTTCCTGCGCCTTCTGCAACTCGCTCTGGACGTTCTGCGCCATGGCGAGGATTTCATCGAGATTCTTCATGCAAGCCTCCGTTTTCCGGGGAAGTCTTCGAGTTCGGCTTCGGGGAAGACGGCGCGCGCGGCCTGCAGCATCGGATGTGCCCATGCCGCCTCGCGCGCGACGCCCTCCTTCATCTCCTCCGCCTCCGTCAGCGTCGGTTCGCCGGGCACGTCGTCCAGCGACACCTTCCACACCTGCCGCGTCAGCGTCTTCAGCGCGGCCGCAAGTTCGGACAGGGTGTCCGCGGTCATCGGCCGGGAGCCGCTGAAAACGATCTCCGGCGGAGCATAACGCACGAGACGCGCGCCATGGCGCAAGCGCGCGGCAAGCGCGAGCTGGCCCATATCGTCGATCGCATCGACCATCGCCGGAAAATCGGCGGGCACGGCGGGGCGTTCCTCGGCCGCCGGGACGGGAGGCGCGGCCGTCGCCGGTGCCGTGGCGGATACGCCAGCCGCGGTCGGCGCAGCCCCGCCGGGCAGGGCCGCGATCCTGCCACTGGCGATCTGCCGCGCCAACTCGCCCGGATCGGGCAGCGTCGAGGCGTGAATGGCGCGAAGCAGCGCCATCTCCGCCGCCTCGATCGGCAGCGCGGCCTTCGCGACCTCGTCATGCCCCTTGAGGAACAACTGCCACAAACGGTGCAACGCGGGGAAGGACAAGGCCTGCGCCCATTCGGCGCGGGCGGCGCGCTCCTCGGCCGGTTGGGCAGGATCGTCGGGCGTGCCGACCTTGGTCAGCGTGACTGCGTGCACCGTCTCCAGCAGCGAACGGAGCACGGAGACCGGATCGACGCCATAGTCATACTGACGGCGCAGCGCGGCGAGCGCACCCTGACCATCGCCCGCGAGGACCAGCGCGAGCAGGTCGCGCACCGCACCGCGATCGGACAGTCCGAGCATCTGGCGCACCGCTGCGGCATCGACCGCCCCGCCCTCCAGCCCGGCATGCGCGATCGCCTGGTCGAGGATCGACAGGCCATCGCGCGCCGACCCTTCCGCGGCGCGGGCAATCAGCATCAGCGCCTCGTCCTCCGCGGCGACGCCTTCCTGTTCGCAGACATAGCGGAAATGCGCCGCGAGCTGCTCGGCGGAGATGCGGCGCAGGTCGAAACGCTGGCAGCGCGACAGCACCGTGATCGGAACCTTGTTCACCTCCGTGGTCGCGAACAGGAACTTCACATGGGCGGGCGGCTCTTCCAGCGTCTTCAGCAGCGCGTTGAAGGCGTTCTTGGAGAGCATGTGGACTTCGTCCACGATGTAGATCTTGTAGCGCGCCGAGACCGCCGCGTAGCGCGCCGCGTCGATGATCTCGCGCACGTCGTCGACGCCGGTATGGCTGGCGGCGTCCATCTCGATGACGTCGATGTGCCGCCCCTCCGCGATCGCGCGGCACGGCTCGCACACGCCGCACGGATCGATCGTCGGACCGCCCTGTCCGTCCGCCCCGATGCAGTTGAGCGCCTTGGCGATCAGCCGCGCGGTCGACGTCTTGCCGACCCCGCGCACGCCCGTCATCAGAAAGGCATGCGCCAGCCGGCCGCGCCGGATGGCATTGCCGAGCGTGGTGACCATGGCATCCTGACCGATCAGCTCGGAAAAGGTCTGCGGCCGGTATTTGCGCGCGAGCACGCGATAGGCATTCGCCTTGCCCGCGGGCTGCGGCGGCTCGCCGAGGTCGAAGGAGTCGGACATTGGCGGTTAGATAGGCGGAACAGACCGGGATTGGTAGCGGCGTGTGGCAGCCGGCGCACGGTTGCCGACAGCGGCCACGCCGGACTCGTGCCGCCTAGTTGATGGCAAGGGAATGGTTTGAGCGCGGTCCGAGTGTGCCACAAGTACGGCTGGGCCGGACACCTCCGGGAGCCCCGGCGCGGGACCGACGTAGACGCGACGCTGTCGCGCTGCGAGGTGGGAGCCGGAACGACCCGCGGCGAAATCGTTGCGGCTGCTTCCTTCCGGACCTGACCGGGTTGGCGACGACCACGTCCGCCCGACTCCCGCGCGCCATATGGCGGGGTCGGGCGGGATGATCAAGCGTTTACCAGCGGGCGGTGCGGCAGACGCGGACGCGATGGTGGTGGCGCCACTGCCAGTCGCAAACGCGACGGACATGCGCGCGACCGCGCCAGTGCGGGCCACGGTGCCAGCGCGGGCCGTCATCGTGGCGGACCACGGTACGCTCGGTCACCACGGTGCGCTGCGCCGCGGCGGGTGCGGCGGCGATCGGCGCGAGGCCGGTCAGCGCGACGGCGCCGGCGGTGATCATGGTCAGCATCTTCATCATCGGTCCTCCTCTTGCTGGAACTTAGCGGTAGACGCGGAAGCAGCGGCGCTCCGGGCCGTACCAGCCGCGCTCGATCCGGCAGACGACACGGCTGCGTGCATAGCCGCCGCCCCAGCCGTAGCCGCCGCGATCCCATCCACCGCGGCCCCAGCCGCGATTGTCCCAGCCACGGCGATCCCAGTCGCGGCGATCCCAGTCGCGCCGGCCGCCGTCACGATGATCCCAACCGCGACCATGCCAGCCGCGATCACCCCAACCCTGCGCCGCGGCGGGCGTGGTGGCGGCGGTGAGCATACCGGCGGCGAGCGCGCCGGCTCCGAGCAAAGCTACGAGTTTCATGACGCATCTACTCCTTTCATGCGCTCAGTAATTTCCGAGCATGCACAAAGGATGCATCAGCGGCGATGCACGCGTGCTGAACCCGTCGTTGTGAAAATGTCAGGCTTGCTGACGCGGCGCCACGGTCAGCCCGGGACGTGCACCGTCATACCGTCAAGCGCAGGCGTCAGGCGGACCTGGCACGCCAGCCGGCTGGTGGCGCGCGCATCCGGCGCGAGGTCGAGCAGATCCTCTTCCTCCTCGCTGGCGGCTGGCAGGCGGGGAAAGTCGGCGGGCGCGACGACGACATGACAGGTCGCGCACGCCATGTCGCCATCACAGGTGCCCTCCAGCGGCAAGCCCTGTGCCTGCGCCACGTCGAGCAGCCTCGCGCCCTCCGCTGCGACCGCGTCGATCGCTGCGCCGTCGGCGCCGACGAACCGGACCCGGATCATGCGGCCACCCGTTGCCGATCGGCGGCCGCCTTGATCGCATCCAGGCCAGCCGCCAGCTCGTCCTGCGTCGTGTAACGGCCGTAACCGATGCGGATGCTGGAGCGAGCCTCCGCTTCGCTGAGCCCGAGCGCGCGCAGCACGTGGCTCGACCGACCCGATCCGCTCGCGCAGGCCGACCCGGCGGAGAAGGCGATATCGCGGCAGTCGCTCATCAGCCGCGCGACGTCGAGCCCGGCGCGGCGGAGGTTCAGATTGCCGCGATATCGATGCCGCACGGACCCATTGATCGTCCAGCCCGCTAGCCTTTCCGTCGCAAGGGTCCAGAGGCGATCGAGGTGGCGATCGTCGTCATTCTCGCGATCGTGCATCTCCAACGCGGCGGCGCCGAAGCCGGCGCACAAAGCCGGCGACAGCGTACCCGACCGGCCAGCCGCCTCCTGCGCGCCGCCGTGCAGCAGCGGTTCCAGCATCACGCCATCGCCGATCCACAGGCCTCCGATCCCCTTGGGGCCGTGCAATTTGTGCGCCGACATGGCGACGAGGTCGCAGCCCGCCGGAAGAGGCACGCGGCCATAACCCTGCACCGCGTCGCAGAGCATCAGCGCGCCAGCGGCCTTCGCCATGGTGGCGATCTCGGCGATCGGCTGGATCACGCCGATCTCGTTGTTGACCAGCATCGCGGCGACGAGCCCCGTCCCCGGCCGGATCGCGTCCGCCATCCTGTCGAGGTCGACGAGGCCGTCCGCCCCGACCGGCACCACGGTGACGTCGCGGCCGCGTCGCGCCTCCGCGGCGACGGTGTCCAGCACAGCGGCATGCTCGGTCGCCAGCGTGACGATCGGCCCCGTCGTGCCCTTGATCGCCCAGTTTATCGCCTCGGTCGCCCCGCTCGTGAAGGCCAGCGCGCCCGCACCGGCCGGGCCGATCCCCTCGACCTGCATCCGCGCGACCTCGATAGCCGCCTTCGCCTGCCGCCCCGCGCGATGCGCCGAATGCGGATTGGCATGCTGCGTCTGCAACCAGGGAAGCATCGCGGCGAGCGCCTCGGGCGCCAGCGGCGTCGTCGCCTGATAATCGAGATAGATCATGCGGCGAAGCGCCGCGTCGCCCTGGCCATCGCGCGCCATGCGGCGATGAAGGCATCGACGTCCGCCGCATCCGTGTCGCGGCCGAAGCTGACGCGGATCACTTCCCGCCCCGCCGCCTCGTCCCAGCCCATCGCGGCAAGGACATGGCTGGGCTTCATGCTGCCGCTGGAGCAGGCGCTGCCGGCCGACACCGAGAAGCCGGCCGCATCGAGACGGATCAGCTGCACCGCCGCCGCGACGCCGGGCAGGCGATAGGAGGCGATGGCGGAATGGCGCGGGCTGGCATCCGCCACGATCTCTCCCCCCGACCGGCGGATCGCATCGTCGAGATGCGCCCGCAGCGCCGCATGTTGCGGCTCCTCCTCGGCGAGCGCGGCAGCATAGCCCAGTACGCCGGGCAGGTTCTCCGTGCCGGGACGATAGCCGCGTTCCTGCCCGCCGCTCGGGCTGAGCATCGCGAGGTCGCGGACGAGCAGAGCGCCCACGCCCGGCGGCCCGCCCCGCTTATGCGCGGACAGGGCGACCAGGTCGGCGTGATCGGCAAGCGCGACCGAGGCGGGCATCTGCGCCGCATCGACCAGCAGCCAGCCACCCGCAGAATGGACGATCGCGGCGATCTCCGCGATCGGCTGGCGCACGCCAGTCTCGCTATTGGCCCATTGCACGCAGACTAGCGTGGGCTCCGCACCCGCCAGCGCCGCCTGCAGCGCATCCCGGTCGACGATGCCATCCGCGCCGACCGGGATCACCGCGGAGGCTTCCGCGCCGGCGCGCATCACCGCATCATGCTCGACCGCGGTGATCAGGCGGCGCGATGCCGTCGTGCGGCCGAGCGCGATCGCCAGCGACTCGCTGGCACCGCTGGTCAGCAGCACTTCGCCGCCCCAGCCGTGCGCCGCGCCGATCGCCCCGCGCGCCTCCTCCAGCGCGGCGCGCGCGGCACGGCCCTCGCGGTGCGGCGACGACGGATTGGCCCAGAGCGCGAAGCCGCGCTCGACGCCGGCACGTGCGGCGGCGGTCGTCGGCGTGGTCGCGGCATGGTCGAGATATATGCGGGCAGCCAAGGCGGCGGGTTCCAATTGCGTGAAGGGGCGGTCCGCCTATATAGCGCGGCAATCCCTGCGCTCCACCGGGTCGCGTCCTGATCCAGGATGCGACCTGCGCGGCGCGCGTCCCTCTACGGCGCGAGACCCATGCCCGAAGTCATCTTTCCCGGCCCGGAAGGCCGCCTCGAAGGGCGCTTCGCCCCCGCTCCACGCCCGCGCGCACCCGTCGCGATGATCCTCCACCCGCATCCCAATGCCGGCGGCACGATGAACAACCGGCTGGTGCAGGAACTCTACAAGACCTTCCAGCGCCGCGGTTTCGCCACCTTGCGCTTCAACTTCCGCGGCGTCGGCAAGAGCCAGGGCGTGTTCGACAATGGCGTCGGCGAACTGAGCGATGCGGCGAGCGCGCTCGACTGGGTGCAGAGCTTCCACCCCGAGGCCTCGACGACGTGGATTGCGGGAGTCAGCTTCGGCGCCTGGATCGGCATGCAGCTGCTGATGCGTCGGCCTGAGATCCGCGGTTTCATTTCGATCGCGCCGCCCGCCAACATGTACGATTTCAGCTTCCTCGCCCCCTGCCCGTCCTCCGGCATCATCATCCAGGGCGAGGCGGACGAGGTCGCGACGCCGGGCGCGACGCAGAAGCTGGTCGACAAGTTGCGCACGCAGAAGCACATCACGATCCATCACGACGTGATCCCGAAGGCGAACCATTTCTTCGAGCACGAGACGCCCGAGCTGATGGCGTCGGTGGACCGTTATCTGGACATGCGGCTCGACCCGAACTCTCCGATCCGCTGATCGTTGGTCGGGCGCGGGACGGCGGGGGCCGTTCCGCGCTCAGGCCTGGCGTTGCTGCGGCATCGCGAACGGCGCTTCGCTTCGCGCCGCACCGAACAGATAGCCTTGCGCCTGGGGGCACCCCTCCTCCAGCACCATCTGGCGCTGCGCCTCCGTCTCCACGCCCTCGGCGACGACGGGCAAGTTCAGGCTCCTGCCCAGGCCGACGATCGCGCGGACGATCGATCGCGCGGTTTCGTCGTCGCCGACCGAGCTGACGAAGCTGCGGTCGATCTTGATCTTGTCGAACGGGAAGGACTGGAGGTTGCTGAGCGAGGAATAGCCCGTGCCGAAATCGTCCATCGCGACGCGCACGCCCAACGCCTTGACGGCGTGCAGCGTCCGCAGCGTCGTCTCCCGATGGCGCAGCAGGACGGATTCGGTGATCTCCAGTTCCAGTCGCCCCGGCGCGAGGCCGCTGTCCTCCAGCGCCGCGCGCACCACCGCCGCCAGATTGGGCAGGCGAAACTGGACGGGCGAGACGTTGACCGCGATGCTGATCCCGTCCGGCCAGCCGGCGGCGGCACGGCACGCCTGGCGCAGCACCCATTCGCCGATCGGGATGATCGCGCCCGTTTCCTCCGCGATCGGCACGAACAATTCGGGCGGCACATCGCCGCGCTCCGGGTGCGTCCAACGCAGCAGCGCCTCGTAACCGACGACGGAGCCGAAGGCGGTCGAGACGAGCGGCTGGAACGCAAGGTGGAGCTCGTCGCGCGTGATCGCATGGCGCAGATCGTGCTCCAGCGCCCGCCGGTCGCGCGCCAGCCGGTCCATCTCGTCGTCGAAGAAGCAGGCGAGGCCCCGTCCCTCCTGCTTGGCGCGATAGAGGGCGACGTCGGCATTGTGCCTCAGCACGTCCGCGCTGGCACCGTCCTGCGGGTAATTGGCGACTCCCAGGCTGCAGCCGACCGCCATCGGATCGCGCGCGGGATCCATCTCGCCCGCGAACATCGCCAATATGCGCGCGGCCAGCACGCGGGCGTCGTCCGCGCCGGTTTCGTGGCGCTGGAGGATCACGAATTCGTCGCCACCGATCCGCGCGACCACATCGCCCTCGCGGACGCTGGCGCGCAGCATCCCCGACACGCGCTGCAGGATCTCGTCTCCGGCGGCGTGGCCGAAGACGTCGTTGACCGCCTTGAACCGGTCCAGGTCCACCGCGATCAACGAGAACGGCCGGTCCTGCACGATCGCCAGCGCGAGCTGCCGGTCGAACGCCGCCCGGTTGGGCAGGTCGGTGAGCGGATCGTGCGACGCGAGATGTTCGACCGCACGCTGGGCGCGATAGCGTTCGGTCAGGTCGCGGATCGCCAGCACGACGCAGTCCCGCCCCCGGTATTCGAGGTGATGGACCGCAACCTCGACGACCTGGTCCTCGGTATCGCGACGGCGGAACCGCGTTTCGAAGGGACGGGCGTCACGGGCTTCCGTCGAGGGACCGCCGGGCTCGCCGGCGTCGCACCCCTCGAGCCATCGCGAAGGCGCGGTGCCGAGGAGATCGCCCAAACCGCAACCGAACATCGCGCACGCCTGGGCGTTCGCCTCCACGATCCTGCCGTCGTTGACGATGACCAGCCCCTCGCGTGTCGCGTCCGCCAGCCCGTGGAGATCGGTGAGCAGCCGATCGAACACCGCCGCGGCGATCGACGATCCGACCAGCACCAGCGTGACGAGGACGATCGCCCATACCAGCCATGCGCCCGATCCGCCGTCCGCACTCAGCCCCAGCGTCGGATCGGGAACGAGCGTGGCGGACGACATCGCCGTGAAGTGCAGCGTCACGATCGCCAGGATCGTCGCTCCGCTGGGCGCCGCGAGCCGCAGCCAGCCACGCAGCGCGTAGAACGCGACGAAGGCGCCGGACAGCGCCAGCCACGCAATGCCGAAGGCCACGGCGATCGGCCAGGGATCGTAGCGGATCGTCGCCGGCGCGATGATCGCCGCCATGCCGGTGAAATGCATGCCGGCGATACCCAGCGTCGAGATGCATCCCGCGGCCGTCGCCCGAACGGCGCCCGGCGACCGGCCCAGCGCCAGAAACGCCATCCAGAATGCCGCGACGGCGACGACGACGGACAGGGTGGTCAGGGCCACGTCGAAACCGATCGGCATGCCGCCGCGATAGGCAAGCATCGCGATGAAATGGGTCGCCCAGATCGCGCCCCCGGCGACCAGCGCCGCCGCGGCGATCCAGTGCCGCCGTCGCCGTTCGACGCAATCGAGCGATCGCCGCAGCAGGAAGAACAGCGACCCGATGCCGATCGTGCAGATCGCCGCGGCCAGGAACACCAGCCGGTAATCGTGCTGGCCGACCACACATTCCAAAACGTTGAACACCGCCCCACCCAATAACCGCCAAACGTTGCGCGTATTCTGATCAATTTGAGATAATGGAAGGTTTACGAGCGACAGGAGATTGAACCGACGCGGTTGGATATTAGCACCACCGTCATGAGCAAGCGAAGTCCAAAAACCAATTCAGTTCTATTCAAAATCTGATTGAATAGAACGTTGTAATCAAGGCCATAGTGGGAGCGAACGCGCCGTCATAGCGACCAGATCATGACATTGCCGAGCAGGACTGCCGCCATGATCAGCAGCAGAAGGGCCTTCTTGCGATCCTGCCCCTTGGCCCAGAGCGCGCCGCCGCCGATCAGGCAGGCGAAACAGGCGATCATCGCGATGGCCGGTGCCGCTTGGGCGATGGCGCCGAGCGGCCCGTTCATGCCATTTCCCCGGCCCGGGCCGCGGCTTCGACGCCGATCGCGCGCGCATAGGCTTCCATGTCGACATTGCCCCCCGACAGGATCACCAGCGTGCGCGGCTGGGGCTCGACCTTGCCCGCCAGCAGCGCGGCGAGCGCGACGGCGCCGCCCGGCTCGACGACCAGATGCAGATGCTCCGCGGCCCAGCGTTGCCCGGCCCGCACCTCGCGCTCGCTGACCGCCACCCCCGTGGCGTCGCGCCGCGACAGCACGTCGAACGTCAGCGGCGATACGCGCTGGGTTTGCAGCGAGTCGCACGCGGTCGGCGGCGGATTGGGTCCGACGGGCTCTATCCAGCTTGCTTCCAGGCTGCGGCGCATGTCGTCCCAACCTTCCGGCTCGACCACGGTGATCGCCGCGTCCTGGAGCGCGAGGGCGATCCCCGCCGCCAGGCCCCCGCCCCCGCACGGAACGACGACTCGTGCGGGGGCACCCAGACCTGCCGCATGCATCTGGGCCGCCGCCTCGACCCCGGCGCTGCCCTGCCCTTCGATGATCCAGGGGTCGTCGAAACTCGGAACGAGCGTGGCGCCGCGGGCCTCCGCGAGCTGCGCCGCGATCCGTTCGCGCGACTCCGTCGCCCGGTCATAGCGCACGACCTCCGCACCCAAAGCGAGCGTCCCGGCGAGCTTCGCGGCGGGCGCGTCGGCGGGCATGACGATCGTCGCCGCCATGCCGAGTCGCCTCGCCGCCCAGGCGACGCCCTGCGCGTGATTGCCGCTCGAGAAGGCGACGACACCCCGCGCGCGCGTTTCCTCGTCCAGCGCAGTCAGGCGGTGCCATGCGCCACGAATCTTGAAGGCGCCGACCGGCTGCAGCGATTCCGCCTTGAACGCGACCTCTACGCCCTTGATTTCCTTCACGAATAGCGGCGTCGGCGGCAGGATGCGGGCGACCTTCTCCGCGGCGTCCCTGACCCCGGCGCGCGTCGGCTGTCGCAAAATCGTCACTTTTTATCCTTTCGGCCCATAACCCACTTTACATGGGGGATCATCACTCCTAACTCGCGCCTCCGCTGCCCCATGGGACTTCCAACCGCAAGGCAGCTTTTGTTGTCGTCATGCCGCAAGGCAATTGGAGGTCCCTTGAGTTGCACCAGCATCATCGCGCGCTGGGGCTAGCGCCCCTCTCGACCGCCCGTTCCGCCGTTCTCGCGGGGGGCATCGACATCGCAAAGCGTAACCCGGTCGAGCCGGTAACGCTGGTTCGTCCGCACGCCGCGGCACGGGCTGCCCGATTCTTCGCCGAGAAGTTTCCGGGCAAGGCCATGTATGCGGTGAAGGCGAATCCCGATCCCGCGCTGATCGCGACCTTGTTCGCGAACGGCATCACGACGTTCGACGTCGCCTCGATCGCCGAGGTGCGGCTGGTCGCGCGTACCGTGCCTGAGGCCAGCCTGTGCTTCATGCACCCGGTCAAGGCGCCGGAGGCCATCCGCGAGGCGTATTTCGTCCATGGCGTGCGCACCTTCAGCCTCGATTCGATCGAGGAGCTGGAGAAGATCGTCGTGGCGACGACGGACGAAGAGGGCCGGAGCGCGAGCGACCTGACCCTGTGCGTGCGCCTGCGCGTATCGTCGGAACATGCCGCGCTGTCGCTGGGCTCGAAGTTCGGCGTCGGTCCCGACGAGGCGAAGGACCTGCTGATCCGCACCCGCCAGGTCGCGGACGCGCTCGGCATATGTTTTCATGTCGGCAGCCAGGCGATGACGCCCGAGGCCTATGCCAATGCCATGGAGCGCGTCCGCGCGGCGATCGTGCTGGCGGCGGTGACGGTCGACGTGATCGACGTCGGCGGCGGTTTCCCCTCGGCCTATCCCGGCATGACCCCGCCGCCGCTGGAGCGCTATTTCGAGACGATCCATCGCGCCTTCGAGAGCCTGCCGATCAGCTATTCGGCGGAACTCTGGGCGGAACCGGGCCGTGCGCTGTGCGCCGAATACAGCTCGGTCGTCGTGCGCGTCGAGCGTCGCCGCGGCTCGGAGCTGTACATCAACGACGGCGCCTATGGCTCGCTGTTCGACGCGGCGCACATCGGCTGGAACTATCCGGTCGCGCTGCTACGCGAGCCGGAGTCGACGGTGCGCGACCATCCGTTCAGCTTCTGGGGCCCCACGTGCGACGACCTCGACCGGATGGAGGGGCCGTTCCCCCTGCCGGCTGACGTCGGCACGGGCGACTTCATCGAGGTCGGCATGCTGGGCGCCTATGGCGCGGCGATGCGGACCGGCTTCAACGGATTCGGCACCGGCGAGACGGTCACCGTTTCGGACGAGCCGATGGCGTCCATGTACATGGGCGAACAGCCGGCGGTTCAATCGAACGTCGTCAAGCTGTAACGCCGTCTTCCTAATGCAACCGCTTCCCCTTCCCGCCTCACGGCGGGAGGGGGCCATTTGGGTTTTCCGCGTCCCCAATCGAACGACGGCGGGTCTTGGAACAGGCAAAGGCCAGTCATGACCGATACTCTCACCAAAACCGCCGGTGCGAACGCGCCGATCAACGACACCCGCAAGGCGGAGCTGCTGGCGAAGCAGGTCAAGCATATCGACATCAAGAGCTTCGACGCGCGCCCGATCGTCGACGCGATGAGCGACATGAGCTTCACCAGCCGCGACCTCGGCCGCGCGACGAAGATCTACAACGAGATGCTGGCCGACAAGGACTGCACCGTGTGCCTGGTCATCGCCGGTTCGACCTCGGCCGGCGGCTGCATGGACCTGTATGCGGAGCTCATCCGCAACAACATGGTCGATGTCGTCGTCGCGACCGGCGCGACCATCGTCGACATGGATTTCTTCGAAGGCCTCGGCCACAAGCATTACCAGGCGCTCGAAATCCCCGACGACGATACGCTGCGCTCGCTGTACATCGACCGCATCTACGACACCTATATCGACGAGGAGCAGCTCCAGGACTGCGACTTCACGATCAACAAGATCGCGAACGAGCTGGAGCCGCGCGCCTATTCGAGCCGCGAATTCATCCGCGCGATGGGCAAGTATCTGTCGGAGCACGGCAAGAAGGAGAACAGCCTGGTCAAGCTCGCCTATGAGCATGACGTGCCGATCTTCTGCCCGGCGTTCGTCGACTCGTCGGCGGGCTTCGGCCTCGTCAAGCATCAGGTCGACCAGATGAAGGCGGGGAAGCCCTATCTGATGATCGACGCGGTGGCGGACTTCCGCGAGCTGACGGAAATCAAGATCCAGGCGGGCACCACCGGCCTGCTGATGATCGGCGGCGGCGTGCCGAAGAACTTCATCCAGGACACCGTCGTCTGCGCCGAGATCCTCGGCCATGACGATGTGCAGGTGCATAAGTACGCCGTGCAGATCACGGTCGCCGACGTGCGCGACGGCGCCTGCTCTTCCTCGACGCTGCAGGAGGCGGCAAGCTGGGGCAAGGTCAACACCGGCATCGAGCAGATGGTGTTCGCGGAAGCGGGCAGCGTCATGCCGCTGCTGGCGTCGGACGCCTATCATCGCGGCCACTGGAAGGATCGCCCCGTCCGCAAGTGGGGCGCGATCTTCGGCAACAAGTAAGTCCATTGGGGGCGGCGGGAAAACCCGCCGCCCCTTTCCGTGAAGGGGCTTGAGCCCCCGCGCGCGTCGGCGCACACTCTCCCCACCCAAGCGGGGGGATGAACGATGATGATGCTGGCCGCCGCCTTGCTACTCCAGGCGGCCGCGACGACGGCGCCGCCCACGACGCCCGTGGCGGGCCCTGCGGCCGTAGCGATCGACATCGCGCGCATGGCGGCGCTCTACGACGAAGTATGCCTGCAGACCTTCCCGATCGACGCCGCGGTCGACGCGCTCATGATCCGCAAGAAGGCGACACCGATGACCGCGGCGCACGTCAAGGTGACGCTGCGCGACGATCCCGGCCGCGGCTGGACGCTGCGCGAAGGCGACCAGGTCTATGACGTCGTGCTCGAGCTGCCGCCCTTCCACGCCTGTTCGGTGCGTACCAGCGACCCGATGGTCGCGACGGGCGATCTCCAGCCCTATCGCGCGGTTGCCGACGCTTTCATGGCCAGCCACCGCGGCTTCACCGCGGGCGAGCCGATGGACATGATACGCGGCGGCATCAAGATCCATGCTGAGATGCAGGGCCGTCCGCTACCCGGCAAGCTTTTTGAAAACTTGCTCGTCGTCGAGCAGAAGGTCGTCGACGCCGCGCTGCTCGAACCGGGCTCGGTGTCGAGCCCGCTGCGCTTCGTCCACCAGATCGGCACCGGGCAATGAGGGGGAACGTCGATGCACAGTGAAATTTTGCGGCCGATGGTCGCGCTGATCGCGTGGACGCTGGTCATGCTCGTCTGGACCGTCGCAACGCGCATGCCCGCCATGCGCGCGGCGGGCGTGGATATCCGCAAGCTGGTCGGTAGCAAGGCCAGCGACGCCGATCGTGTACTGCCGCCAAACGTCCAGTGGAAAGCGCACAATTACAATCACCTGACCGAGCAGCCGACCCTGTTCTATGCCGTTTGCGCGGTGATCGCGCTCTCCGGTACCGGCGATGGCCCGAATGCCTGGATCGCCTGGGCCTATGTCGCCCTGCGCATCGCGCACAGCCTCGTTCAGGCGACGATCAACCGCGTCGCGATCCGCTTCGTGCTGTTCGGCCTGTCGACGCTAGCGCTGGTCGCGCTGACGCTCCATGCCGCGATGGCGGTGTTCTGATGCCCCCTGGCAGAGGCGCCGAACACGGGGCAGCGGGAGGCGAAGTGGTGCCGCGCGGGCGGGTCCGACCCTAGTTTCCGATCCAGCAAGACTGGATCGGCGCGGTACCCGCCCTCACCCCCACCCGGCTGCCCATCCGGGATAGGCAGAGTGGGCAGCCGGGCGGGGCAAACGCCGGTATCGCTCCCACGCCCGTGGATAAACTCTAGACGCGTGCCGTCAGTTCGACGAACGCCTGCGCCCGCATGCGCAGCCGCGTGGTCGTGTCCGACAGCGTTTCGGACAGCCCCTCCAGCCGCATCGCATCCTCGCCGACCGCGGCAGCCTCGTCGCTGATGGCGCGCGTGCGATGGGATATATCGGTGCCGGCCGCCACCGAGTGATCGACATTGTCGGCGATGATGCGGGTTGCGTCCGATTGTTCGCCGATCGCCTGTTCGATCGACTGTCCCAGCCCGGCGATAGCGTCCATCGCTCGCTGCGCCGCGCGCTGCCCCTCGACCACCTCGCGCAGCAGGGCGTGCATGCCGTCGACACGTGCGCCGACATCCTTTGCGGTGGCCGCGGTCTGGCTGGCCAGTGACTTCACCTCGCTCGCCACGACCGCGAAGCCGCGTCCCACCTCCCCCGCCCGCGCGGCCTCGATGCCGGCATTGAGCGCGAGAAGGTTGGTCTGGCGGGCGATGCTCTGGATCAGCTGGAGCATGTCGTCGACGGCGGCGGCGGAATTGGCCAGCGCCTCTATGCGGTCGCCCGCATCGCGCATGGCATCACGCGCGCCGATCCGCATCTGCCGCGCCGCGACGGTATTCTCGCCGATCCGATCGAGCGCGGCGGACAGCGCGTGGCCGCGGCCCGCGATTTCGTCGAGCGCCTGCGCGGTCTGGATGGCAGCGGCGGCGACCGAGGCCGCATCACCGTGCGAGACGCCCGCACGCCGCGCCAGCAACGCCGCAACCGAGCCTATGTCCCCGCCGATACCGGCCAGTTCGGTCGCCAGTGCCGTGACCTCCGCCGTGAAGGCTTCGCCCGCCGCGCGGACGCGTGCCGCGCGCGCGTCGCGCTCGGCGGCCAGGTCTGCCTCACGCTTCGCGGCCAAGGCGGCGATCGCGTCAGCGTCCATCATCGCCGCGAACCGGCCATTGCGGGTCAGCACCAGTCCATCGCCGCCCTGCCGGGCATAAGCCGCCAGGATCGTCTCAGGCGGCAAATCCGATTCGACGCAGACGCAAGGTCGGATGACGACGTCGAGCGAGCTGCCGAAGCTGGGATTCTGCATCAGCGCATGGCCGAACGGATTGAAAAGGATTCCCCGCACGTCGAGCTCGCGCACCACTCCGACGGGGCGATCGTGTTCATCGACGATGGCGAGCAGGCGCAGATCGGGAAAGGCCCGGAACTGTTCGATCGCCTGGGCGAGGCTCGCCGTACGCCGCAGCGAGCGCAGGTCTCCCAATTCGTCGCGCCCACGGCTCGAGATCGATCCGTCACGCAGCATGTCGAGGTCGAGAAACATGCGGCAGGCGCTAGCGCCCGACGGTAAACGCCGGGTTAGGGTTTGATGACGCTACGATGACAAACGGTCATTTTTCGACAAAACCGCCGTCACGGCGCTTTGCCGTCATCCGAACAGCCTGCGGCAGCTCCGCTCCAGCATGAGCAGCTGCCACAGCGTACGGCCATGGTCAGCCCGCCCGACGGCATGATCGCCGGCCATGCGCCCGATCGTCGCCATATCGAACCAGCCCGTGTCGGCGAGGAAGCGCGACGTGCCCAAGGCCTCCGCCGCGGGACGGAGGTCGCCGCGAAACCACGCGCCGATCGGCGTGACGAAACCCATCTTGGGTCGGTACAGTGTTTCGCGCGGCAGATAGGCCTCCAGCGCCCGCTTCATCAGCCATTTGCCCTCGCCGCCGTGCAAGCGCAGCCGCGCCGGCAGCCGCGCGGCGAATTCAACCAGCCGATGGTCGAGCAGGGGCTCGCGCGCTTCCAGGCTCACCGCCATGCTGGTTCGATCGACCTTGGTCAGGATATCGCCCGGCAGCCAGATCTTGATATCGGCATATTGCGCCCGGTCGATCGGATCGCGGGCTGGCGCGTCGCGCATCGCGGCGACGTAGCGGTCCTCCGCCCTGTGCCCCTGCAGCGCGGTACGCGCGCCGGCGCTGAACAGGCGACCACGCCATTCGGGAGACGTCACGCCGACGGCACGCGCATAGGCCTCGTCGCCGTCCATCGCCAGTGCCAGCAGCGTCGTCTTCGCGCGCAGGGGCCGCGGCGCCCAGTCCGCCTTCGGATAGGCGTTCCCGAGCGCACCGAAGGCATGCCGACGCCAGGACGCGGGCATCAGGCCGCGCACGCGCTCTTCCGCCGCCTGGAACCGATAGCGGCGATATCCCGCCAGCGCCTCGTCCGCCCCGTCGCCGGACAGCGCCACCGTGACACGCTCCCGCGCGAGCGCGGATACCTGATAGGTCGCAAGCGCACTGCCGTCAGCGAAGGGCTCGTCGAAATGCGCGACCAGCGTGTCGATGAGCGCGAAATCATCGCTGCGCACGACCTGGGCATGATGATCGGTGGCGAAGCGGCGCGCCACGGACTCGGCATGCGCGCGCTCGTCATGGCCGGCTTCGTCGAAACCGATCGTACACGTACGTACCGCCTGCGGGCTCGCCTCCGCCATCAGCGCGACGACGGCACTGCTGTCGACGCCGCCGGAGAGGAACGCGCCGAGCGGCACGTCGGCGACCATGCGACTGCGCACGGCGTCGCGCATCCGCGCGAGCAATTCGCCCTGCAGCGCCTTGGCCGATCCGCCGGCGCGGTCGGCGAAGCTGAGGTCCCACCATTGGCTGGGGCGCGGCACCGGTCGGCCGCGGCGCAGGATCAGGACATGACCCGCGGGCAGCTTGCGCACGCCCGCGACGATGCAGCTGTCGTCGGGGACGTAGCCATAAGCCAGAAAATCTTCGACCGCGGTCAGATCCGGCATCCGCCGCAGCATGGGATGCGCCAGCAATCCCTTCAGCTCCGACGCGAAGGCGACGCTGCCGTCGGCCAGTTCGACATAGTGCAGCGGCTTCACGCCGAACCGGTCGCGCGCGAGCACCAACAGGCCCGCGTCGGCATCGTGAAGCGCGAAGGCGAACATGCCCTGCAACCGATCCAACAGGCCGACGCCCCAGGCACGCCAGCCGTGCAACAGCACTTCCGTGTCGCCGAGGGTGCGGAACCGTGCGCCCCGGCCGGCAAGCTCCGTGCGCAACGCGGCGAAATTGTAGATCTCGCCATTGTAAGTGACCGAGAGCGCACCGTCGTGCATCGGCTGCGGCGAGCCGGCGACGTCGATGATCGACAGCCGCCGATGGCCGAGGCCGACGCCGGCCCCGGTCCATATGCCGTCGCCGTCAGGTCCGCGATGCGCCTGCACGTCGATCATCGCGCGAACGCGGGCGGGATCGACGGGCTTGGGCGTATTGGGGTGAAAGATCCCCGCGATGCCGCACATGGGGTCAGAGGCCCGCGGCGCGGTCGCCGAGCGTGCGGATCGAGCCGAGGGCGCGGGCCATCGCGGCGATATCGGCGCGTGCGTCGCGCCCGGGCACGATCGGGGTGGACAGGTGGATCGCCACCGCCCGCTGCGGACCGCCGAACAGCTTCGCCTTCATCGTCTCGATCTTCACTCGCCGCTCGTCCGCCGTCACCGTGTCGCCGACCACGTACCACGTCGCGACCAGCCGCTCCACCGCATGGCGACCTGCGTCGGGTGCGGTGATGCGCATCACCGACGCGCCGTCGATCGGCGCCTCGTCGTCCACACGCAGCCAGCGCCCCTCCTCGCGCAGCACGCCGGTGCCGAACGCGCCGAGCTTGTGCCCCTCGCCCTGGGAGGCGAACACCGCGATCGACAGATCGACGGGCGCACCGGCGCCGACGTAGCGCACCGACAGCCGGCGATTCGCACCCGGATAATAGGGGCGCCACGCGCCGGCCGGCACGTCGCCGATGTCGCGCCAACCCGGCGGATGCGGCCGGGCGAGCGTGCCGGCCACGACCGTCGCATGCGCGGTCGCGGCGGCCCACAGCGGCCAGATCCCCGCCAGCGCCACCGTCAGCAGCGTCGCGATCGGCAGCCCGATCGCGCCGCCCGCCGGCGCGGACAGGGTCCGGGGGTCGAAGGCGGGCGCATCGGGCGCGCGATCGAACCAGCGCCAGCCCAAGGCGAGCACCGCGGCCATGACGATGCCGAAGAACACCCAGCCATAGACGATATGATCGAAGCCGGTGGCGGCCTCGACGCTGGTCAGGTCGGCGGCGTAGATGGTGCCGAAGGCGCGCAGCCCGTTGGCCAGGATCGGCACGATCACGCTGATCGCGAGGAAGGCGGCACGCCGTCGCCACGACAGGAAGCAGGTGTTGGCGACCAGCACGCCGAACGCCACCATCGCGATGACGAACTTCGCGCCGGAACAGGCCTCCGCCACCTCGAACCAATAGCGGCCGGCATGGATCAGCACGCCGTTCGACGTCGCGGGAATGCCGGACAGATGCAGCAGCGGCATGACAATCGCGACCGTCAGCTGCTGGAGCGGCGGCTCGATCGCTTCGCCGAACGGAACGAGGAACAGCGCATAGCCGAGCGGGAACAGCAGCCCGCGCGCGGTCTGCGCCCCCAACAGAGTCACCACCGCGCCCTGCAGCATGGCGACGAGGCCGAACTGGCGGGCGAAGCTGACGCCCCCCGCCTCCCCCATCAGCCAGCCCAAACCGCCCAACGCGACGAGGGCGAGGCCGGGCCACCAGGCGCGCGGCGTCAATCGGCCGAGTTCGACGCGCCGCTGCCAGACCAGCCAGCCGATGACCGGACCGATGAACAGGCAGTGGCCGAACGTCGTGCTCGTCCACCAGATCGTGACCAGCCGCGCGACATCGCGATGAAAGATCGCGACGATCACCGCCGCAGCGGCCGCGAGGGCGACGAGATGACGACGCCACGCGCCGGCGACCCGGGGCGTCGCCAGGACGAGCGTCGCGCTCACGCCGCCGCGCGCCCGTTCGGCAGCGCCAGCAACGCGTCCAGCGGCGCAAGCCGCGCCGGCCATGCATAGCGTGCCATCACCTGCATCCGTGCCAGCTGTCCCTGCGCCGCCGCGTCTCCCGGGCTGTCTAGCAGCGTCGTCACCGCCTGCGCGAAGCCGGCCGCGTCCGCGCCGATGCGGATGGTGCCGAGATGGTCGATCCCCTCCGCCGCGGCGGGCGAAGCGACGATCGCGCGTGCCATCGCCATGGCTTCGAGTACCTTGTTCTGGATACCCCGGGCCAGTTGCAGCGGAGCGACGCAGACGCTTGCCGCCGCCAGCCACGGCCGGACGTCGTCGACCGCACCCGTCACGCGGATGCGATCGGAGGCGAGCGCACGGACCGCCGCCGTCGGCGCACGCCCGACGATGACGAAGGCCGCATCCGGATGCGTCGCGTGGATCAGGGGCAACACGTCCCGCGCGAACCAACAGACGGCCTCGACATTCGGGCGATAATCCATCTGCCCCGTGAACAGCAGCAGCGGGCCGTCGGCGGCGACCGGCACGATGCGCGCGGGATCGTAATAGGTGGCGTCGATGCCGTTCTCGATCGCGACGATCCGCCCGGTGCCGCGGCCCTCGCGGAATAGCGCCGCCTCCGCCGCGCTGACGAACAGGCTGGCGTCCGCCCTTGCCGCGACCTCCCGCTCGAAAGCGCCGAGCAGCCTCGCCTCCCGGCGCATCATCCAGCGCGCGGGGGCCGGGCCCTCCGCGGCGTAGCCGGCGAACTTCGCGGAATCGACGTCGACGAAGTCCATCACGACCCGTCCGCCGCCGCTGGGAAGATATTGCGCCATTTGGCCGGAAAAGGCGTAGATCGCGTCGATCGGATGGCGATCCAGCAGGTCGCGGACGGCACGGCGCATCGCCACCGCGTCGAACGCAGCCAGCGACACCGGACGCCCCGTCGCCAACGCCTCGATTAGGGCGAGCGCCCGCGGCTTGCGACGCGGGACGATTGTCGCGCTCGCGAGCGCCGCGGCGAGGTCATGCGGCACAACCTGGTCGGCCGCGTCATCGGCGAAGGCGATCAGGTGAACGCGCGCCTGCGCGGCGAGATGGCGAAGGACGTGGTGACTGCGGATCTTGTCGCCGCGATCGGGTGGATAGGGCGCGCGATGCGCGAGGAACAGGATGTCCATCAGCCCAGTCCGCGCGCGATCCACGGCCCCGCCACGTTCGCGATCGGCAGGGGCAACCGCTGCCACGCACGCACCATCAGCGCATATTTTGGATTGAGCGGATTGACCGCGCGCGCCGCCCCCGCGTGCCGCGTCGCGTAGATGCGCGGTTGCGGCACGAAGCCCCAGTTCTTCTTGAACGCCGCCGCCCCCGTCCCCGTTTTCGATCGACCGAAGTCAAAGCGGGAACAGCCGCGCGCACGCGCATGGCTCATCAGCGCGAAATACATCCGGTCGTTCGCGCGCAGGCTGCGCGCTGCGGCGGTGCCCCCGCCCCAATAGGGATAGACCGTGCCGCGGAAGTAGAGGCTGAGCACGCTCGCCTCCGCGCGCCCGGCATGGCGCACGGTCAGCACGTCGCTGTCCAGCGCATCGGCAACCGCGCTGAACAGCCGGGCCGGAAATACCGGCGTGCCGAGATTGCGCACCGATTCGGCATAGACCCGATAATGTTCGCGGCGCATCGCAGCGTCGTCGCCGGTCGCGACGGTGAGATCGCGCTCCAGGCTCTTGCGCACCTCCGCCCTTTGCTTGCGCGGGACGGCGAGCAGCTCGGTCGCGTCGTCCGGGGCCAGGCCACGGGAGAAGCCGAGATAGCTCGTCGAGTCGATCGACCAGCCTTCCGGCGACGGTCCGCCGCGCAGCTCCACCGAGGGGCAGCCGATCCGCGCGGCCAGCGCCCAGGCCGCCGCCGCCAGCGCCTCCGCGCCGTCCCCCAAAATGCCGCCATCGACCGCGAAGCCGGCGGATACAAGCGCCTTGCCGAACAGCGGTGAGCGCATCTCGCTGAGCGGCAGCACCCCCGCCAGCGTTCCGCCGGGCCGTTCCGCGACGAGGTATCGCGCGCGCTGTCCGGTGCCGATCGCGACCGCGCGGCTCCATCCGCTCAGGTGAAAGGGCGTCGCCCCCTCGGCCGCGTTCACGAAATCGTCTATACGCGCCGCCTCGCGCGCTTCGCCCAGCGCCGCCTCGCGAACGACGAAGGACGGGGTCATGCCGGCAGCGCCGCGGCGGCGCGCGCGACGACGGCGTCGACGCGCCCCCAGTCGTGTCGCGCGATCAGGCCGGACAACTTGCCCGCCATCGCACCCAGTCGCGAATAATGGCGCACGCGCGAGCGCAGCGGCGCATGCCCGACACGCGGCTGTCCGGGATCGACCTCCCAGGGATGGAAATAAAAGACCGCCGCCTGTCGCTCCGCATTGACCTGGCGCACGGCGAAGTCCGTGAGCGCGGCGGGCAGCAGGCGGAAGAAGCCGCCGCCCGTGGCGATATGCCGTCCGCCCAGGCTGGCCACCGTCACCGGCAGTTCGACGAGCGTGCTGCCTGCCACCGGCCTGAAGGCGTAGCGCGGCGCCTCTCGCCAGCCGTAATGATCGTGGCGGACCGGCGCGACGCTCGATGAATATACGTAACCCGCAGCCGCGAGTTCCTCATGCGCCCAGGGCGTACGCGCGTCGATCGAGAAGCTGGGCGCGCGATAGCCGGTGATCGCCTGCCCGCCCGCATCCTCCAGCGCGGCCTTGGCGCGGGCCAGATCGGCACGGAACATCGCAGCGTCCATCGTGAAGACACGCTGATGGTCCCAGCCATGGCTCGCGACCTCGTGGCCCGCGTCGACGATGCGGCGGATCAGCCGAGGGTGGCGCGCGGCGATCCAGCCGAGCGTGAAGAAGGTAGCCCGAACATTCGCCTCGGCGAACAGATCGAGTACCGCGCCCGTGTTGGCCTCCACGCGGCTAGCCATCCCGTCCCAGTCGCGCTTGTCGATGACGCGCTCGAACGCGCCGACCTGGAACCACTCCTCGACGTCGACCGACAGGCCGTTGAGCACGCGCTCAGGCCGCATCGTCCCACGCCGTCGGTGCGCGGATGGGCATGGCGACGGCCCCGTCCGGCGCGTCGGAGGCCGTGGGGACGACCGTCGCGGACGGCGCATCGGCGACGGCATGGACGGCGGTCGCGGACGGTGCATCGCGATCCGCCTCGACCCAGTCGACCAGCAGGGTCAGCACGCGGCGAAGCGCGCGTTCCTGTTCCTCGATCCGCGTCTCGAGCAGCGCGACGCGCTCGTGCAGCGCCTCGTCCCGGACTGGCGTGACCGGCATGTCGTTCGTCGACGAGCCGGTGTCCTCCGCGACAGGGGGGTTCGGCGGCACCTCGACATCGGCCTGTTCCAGCGTTGATGCGGCCGGCGCCGGCTCTTCCGCGGGCGCGAAATCGAGCCAGCGCGTCGTGCGGGGGACGAACCGCCGTTCGGGTTCTGCGGCGGCGGACGCGGGCGCCGGCGTCTCGCCCGCAGGCTGCGCACCGGCCCCCGGCAAGTCGGCGCTGATGTCGCGAACGACGCTGCGCACCAGGCGGCCGTCGATCAGAGCGCGGTCCTCGAGCGACGCCTGCAACATCACGCGTCCGGCCAGCAGGTTGAGCCGGCGCGGCACGCCGCCCGATCCGCGATACAAAGCGTCGAAGGCGTCTTCGCTGAAATCGGGCTGCCCCTGCCAGCCGACCAGCGACAGACGATGCGCGATATAGTCGGCGACCTCGTGCGGCTCCATCGGGTCGAGATGGTGGATGGCGATGACGCGCTGGCGCAGCTGCTCCAGCCGTGCCGATCCCTGCAGGCGCTCGCGGAACTCGGGCTGGCCGAGCAGCAGGATCTGCAGCAGCGCGTGCCCACCCGCCTGGAAATTCGACAGCATGCGCAGCTCTTCGACCGAATCGACCGGCAGCGCCTGCACCTCGTCGACGATCAACAAGGTGCGCCGTCCGGTGCGCGCGACGGCATGCAGCCCGCGTTCGATCGCCGTCAGCAGCTGCGCCTTGGTCAGGCCGCCGGGATCGACGCCCAGGCCAGTGGCGACGATGCGCAGCAGGTCGCTCGCCTCGATGGCGGTCGACACGATCGTGATGACGTTCAGCGCCTGGCGGTCGAGCTGCTCGGTCAGGTGGCCGACCAGGGTGGTCTTGCCGGCGCCGACCTCGCCGGTGATCACGATGAAGCCCTCGCCCTGCGCCAGCCCGTATCCCAGATAGGCCATCGCCTTGCGGTGCGTCGCGGTCTCGTACCAGAAACGTGCGTCCGGCGTCAGCTGGAATGGGCGGCCCGTCAGCCCGTAATGGTCTTCGTACATGCCAGGTCCCGTCAGAAGGAGTAGCGCGCGGCGACCTGCGCCTGCGCCGACCATTGTGTATCGACGTCGGGCAAATCGAAGGCGTAGAGGCCCGCCGACGCGCTGGTGGTGATCCGGCCGAACCTGCGGCCGTAGCTCGTCGTCGCGCCATAGGACCAGACGCCCGCGCTGCGCGCGGCCCCCGGCTCGTAATAGTTGACGAAGACGGTGGCGTCGATGCTCGACACCGCGGTCAGCGTGCGGTTGAAGAACAGCTGGCCATAGACGCTCTGATCCTCGATCCCGTACAGGGTCACGCCCTGGACCGTATCGGGGTTGTAGAGCCTGCGGTTGGCATAGCCGACGCCGCCGCCATAGGTATTGCGCCCGCGCGTGGCGCTGAACACCGCGTCGACGCCGCGCGCGCGATAGCTGGCGGTGGTGATCGACTGGAAAACGTCGTTGAGGCAGCCGCCCGGCGTCGATCCGCTCGTCGAGAAGACGCAGCCGTTATATTGCTGGGTGAACGCGTCTCGTGCCGAGATGAAGCTGGTCGGCAGGCTGTTGAGCCCGCTCCGCAGCTGCTGTCCGAAAGTCGTCACCGTATCATAGGCGTCGGCGGCGATGGTGGCGCTGCGCGAGGCGCGATAGGTAACGAGGCCGGTGTAGCTGATGCTGCCGTATCGCTTGCCCACATGGGCCTCCGCCGAGGCTCGACGGTTGGGCCGCCAGACCACGCCGGCATCGTAATAGACGCCGTCCGTACGATAGGCGATACGGCGCGGCGAACTGTCGTCGGTGACGTAGCGGCCACTGGAATCGAGCGCCGGCGCCCCGGGCGACGTAAACAGCGGCGACCGCTGGCTCGTCTCGATCCTCTCGTAGCCAAGCCCGGCGGTCAGCGCGACATAGGGCGACACCGGCGCCAGTACGTCGCCGCGAACCCGCCACGATTCGAAACGGCCGTCGAGTTGGCCCGCGTCCTCGCGATTCCAGCCGGTGGAGAGCGTCGCACCGACCGGCGCGACATCGCCCGGATTGACGCCCAGGCTGACGCCAGCGACCTGGCCGAAGCTGCTGTCGTAATAGTCGAGGCGCGGCGAACCCGCGGGCAGGCCGGTGAAGGTGGGAACCTTCACCTTGGTATAGCCGGCCAGATAGCTGGCGGCGACCGCGACCGGCCCGGCATGCGTCGCATAGCTGGGGCCGCCGAACACGGCATAGATCTGGCTGATGTTGGCGTCGTTGGCGGTGACGATACCCGGCGCGGCGCCGCGGATATCGGCGCGCGTCCGCGTCGCGATGCCGCCCGCCTCCAGGCTCAGGCCCGGGGCGACATGCGCCGACAGGCGGGCAAGGCCGTAATGAATGTCGTCGTCGCCGACGGCCTTGTCCCACGAGAATCGTCGCTCGTACCGGTAGGACAATTGCCCCTGCACCCGCCGGGTGGTCGATGCGACGTCGATCCCGGCGGCGAGGCTGGAATAGGTCAGCACGTCGTCGTTGTTGAGATCGGCGATCAGCGACTGGCCGACCTCGACATAAGGAGTAACCGCGACATGGCCGCGATCCTGCGCCAGCGCGGCGCTTGCCGTGCACAGGACGCCGGCGCCGCCGAGGACGAGTGTCCGTATCATTTCCCCGCCTCCTGCCCGTAATAGGTGCCGAACCGTTGCGCCCCCGGAACGAACGATACGGCGTTGAGAACCAGTGCGATATGGTCGCAGCCGTCCAGCAGCTGCACCGCCTGCTTCAGCTCGCTTTCCGGCGTGCGATCGGCGCGCACCACCAGCATCACCTGCCCAACCAGCATCGCCAGCACCGCTGCCGGCGATGCGGCGAGGGCCGGCGGTGAATCGAAGATCACGATGCGGCGCGGATTGGCCGCGAGTAGCCGCGCGATCACCGCGCGCGTGCGCGCGGACGCGAGCAGCTCGGTATCGGTCGCTGTACGCGTGCCCGCGGGCAGGATCGACAGGCCGCCGACATCGGTGCGGACCACAAGCGTCTCGACGTCGATCGTCGTATCGGCCAGCGCATCGAGCAGGCCCGGCGTTTCCGCGAGGCCGAGCTGGGCGAGCACGTCGGGCTTGGCGAAATCGGCGTCGACCAGCAGCACCTCGGTGTCGCGCTCCGCCGCCATCGATAGGGCAAGATTGATCGCGCAGAACGTCTTGCCGTCGCCCGGTCGGGCCGAACAGACCAGCACGGTACGCGCCTTGTCGGCCTCGACACCCTGCGCGACGCGCTCGCGCGTGATCAGCAGCTGGCGCTTCACCAGCCGGAATTCCTCCGCCAGCGGACCCACCGGCGCGCCGGGCACGATCATGCCCGTCTCGGCGAGCAGGCCGCGATCGATGCTCGCGATGTCGGACAGCTCGGGCGTCTCGTAGAAGGCGGCGGGCAGCTCATGCCCGACCGGGGCGCGCAGCTCCTCCGGAATCGCCAGAAAGGTCGGATCGTCGATGGGCGCGACAGGATCCGCGTCCTGATCGACGCTGCTCCAATCATCCGCCGGGGCCATCGGCGGGACCATCGACACGACATCGCGCGACGCCACCGGCGCCGGCCGCACCAGCGGCACGGCCTCCGGAATAGCCGAGTCGGGGATCGGCGGGCGCGAGCGGGCATGCGCGCCGAAGTCGTAGATCTTCGCCGCGCGCTCCAGCAGCGAATCGCCGCCGGGCCGGATCGGGCGCCTCGGGGGGGACATGTTGCTCATCCTCGTCAGGCCGCCATGCCGCGCTGGAGCACTTCGACGCACAGCAACAGGACGAAGGCGGCGCCCAGCCCGGCCGCCCCGCCGAGGAACAGCTTGAGCCGCTTGGCGCGATGATCCGCCTGGATGCGCGTCACCACTTCGCCGATCGACCCGATGACGGGCATACCCGTCGCCTTTTCCAGCCGGGTCGCGGTGGCGAAGGTCGCGCGCAGCTGGCCGAGCAGGAAGGCCGCGGCGACGCCCGCCGCCAACCCGACGATCAGGACGCCCGTCAGCAAAAGCATGCGGTTCGGCGCGACCGGCGTCCGCGGCAGCGTCGGCGGATCGATCACGGAAAACTTGATGCTGTCCGTCTGCGTCTGCGCCTGGCCGCGCATCGCGATCTGCTGCCGCTGCGCGAGCAGCTGATCGTATTGAGCCTTGAGCACCTGATAATCCCGGTCGATCTGTCCCTGTTCCGCCGCGACGGCGGGATCGCCCGCAATCTTCGCGTTCAGCTGGTCGAGGTCGCCCTGCAGCTGCGCCTTGCGCATCCTCAGGCTCGCGAGGGTCGACTGCTTCTCCGCCAGCATCGACTGAAGCGACAGATAGAGGGGGTTGGGCGTGCCGCCGCCGGCGGCGCCCGTCGGTTCACCGCGTGCCGCCGCCTGCGCCGCCGCGAGCTGGCGCTTCAAGGCGATGACGTCGGGGTGCTGATCGGTATAGCCGCGCGCGCGTGCGTCGGCGAGCTGGCCCTGCACCGCGGCGAGCGCGGCGCGCGCGGGTCCGCCGGTGGTGCCGCCGGGACCGGGAATCGTCTGCGGCGTTCCCGCCATCTGTCCCTGCACCGCCGCGACGCTCGACTGGGCCGCCGCGAGATCGCTGTCGACCTGTGCCATCTGGCTGCGCGCCGCGCCGATACGGTCGCTGACCGTGCCGGACCCGGGCAGCGCGCCGAGATAGCGGTTCTGGAAGTCCGCGCGTTTGGCTTCCGCGTCGTTCAGCTGCCCTTGCAACTGCTGCAGCTGCTTGTTGAGGAAATCGAGGCTCTGGCTCGTCTGACTGCGGTCGCGGCCGAGGTTCTGCTCGACGAATATGTCGATCAGCTTCTGGGTGATCGCCTTGGCCAGCTTCGGGCTGGCGGCGGTCGTGGTGATCTGGAACAGGTTGTTCTGCTGGCTTTCGACCTTGATCGCCTGCGCGAGGCCGGCGACGCGATCCGCGACGTCGCGGTCGCTCGACACCGTGTTGGCAAGGTCCGTGCCGCGCACCACCTTTTCCAGGTTGACGGCGGAGATCAGCGTCTGGCGGACGGTGTCGACATCCTGCTGCGCCTGACCGGCAGGGGCATCCATGGTCGGCGGCAGGATCGACTGCATCTGCACGAAGACGCGCGCACGCGATTCGTAGCGGCTGGGCATCTGGCTGACGAAGAACCACCCGAGCACGCAGACGCCCCACGCGACGGCCAGCGCCAGCCAGCGCCGGGTCCAGATCGCGTGCAGGGCCAGCCGCGCCTCGTCGTAGATGCCGTTCATCCCTTAGAACATCGATTCGGGAATGATGATGACGTCGCCGGGCTGCAGGCTGACGTTCGCGCTCGAGTCACCCTTTTTCAGCAGGTCGCCGATCTGCAGCTTGTATTCGTGCTGCTCCCCGGTCTCGCGGTCGTGCCGCACCAGCTTGGCCTTGTTGCCCGCGGCATATTGGTTAAGCCCGCCGACCGCGATCATCGCGTCGAGCAAGGTCATGTTGGCCCGATAGGGAATGGAGGCGGGTTTTTCGGTCGCGCCGATCACGCGCACCTGCTGACTGTAGGTACCCGAGAAGTTCTCGACGATGACCGAGACGATCGGGTCCTTCACATATTCACCCAGCGCCCGCTTCATGTCGGTCGCCAGCATCGCCGGCGTCTTGCCTACGGCCGGCATGTCGTTGACCAAGGGCGTGGTGATGCGACCATCGGGCCGTACCGACACCTTCGCCGACAGCTCGGGGTTGCGCCAGACGAAGATGTTGAGCTGGTCGAGCGGACCGATCACATATTCCTCGCCCGGCTGCTCCTTGTTTGCGACATAGGTCGCCGGCGGCAGTTCGGGACGGCCGCTGCCGCTCGTGCAGCCTGCGAGCAGCGACGCGGCGCTTCCCAGGGCAAGCAGGGCACGGAACGATACACCGGAACGCATGCGGATCTCCTTCACGCCGCCGCCGCATCCGGCTTCGGACGTAGCGGGGGCTTTGCATCGCTATGGCCGGAGAGAGGTGAAGATAGCGTTAGTAACGCTGGCCGACGGTCGCTATCCTCTCCGATATGCGTACATTTCCGCTCTGTCTGGCGATCCTCGCGGCGCCCGTGGCCGGCCAGTCGGCGCCAGCGCTGACCGGTGTCGCCATCGTGTCCGTCGGGTCGACGGCCGGGGTCGAGCGGATCGCGCCGGGCCAGACGGACACGCAGCGGCATCATGCTCCCGGCCCGGTTTCCATCGTGATCGAGGAATCCGGTATCGGCGGCGCCCGCGTGACGATGATCGACGGGGAGGCACGCAGCCTGCCCTCGTCGACCCGCCCGCTGTGCGGTCCGCAGCGTGCGGCGGGCGCGTGCACGCCGGGTCAGCCGATCGGCGGGCTCGAGATCACCTATCGCGTACCGCGTATCGCGCCCGGCCAAACCTTCACGTTCCGCGATCGATCCGCCAGCGGTCCGGGCGCGCCGATCGAGACCGCCATCATGATCCGCTGAGCGGCGCGACGAGCTCGGTGGCGGGCGGATGCCCAAGGAAGGCCGCCGGGCTCGCGCTCGCGCCATAGGCGCCCGCGAGGAAGATCGCGACGAGGTCGCCGACCGCCGTGCGGGGCAACGCCACGCGATCGCCCAGCCGGTCGAGCGGCGTGCACAGCGGACCGACGACGGAGACGGTCGCCTCCGCCGCCTCCCCCATCCGCGCCGCGACCGCGATCGGATAGTTGCGCCGGACGACGGTGCCGAAATTGCCGCTGGCGGCAAGCTGATGGTGGAGGCCGCCGTCGACGACGACGAATATCTCCCCGCCGCTTTCCTTCACATCGACGATCCGGGTCAGATAGATACCCGCCTCCGCGACCAGCCACCGGCCGAGCTCGATCGCGAACCGGGCATCCGCGAGCGCCGCCGGGCGCGCCGCGAGCGTCTCCGCCAGGCGAATGCCGACATGCTCGACGTCGAGCGGCTGGTCGCCCGCAAAATAGGGGATGCCAAAGCCGCCCCCCAGGTTGACCAGCGGCGGGGCCTGCCCCGCCTCGTCGGCCAACCGCCCGGCGAGCGCCACGGTGGCGGCCTGCGTCTCAGCCACCGCGTCCGCGGAAAGCGCCTGGCTACCCGCGTAGATATGGAAGCCGCGCCAGTCCGCCCCGCCCGCGACGATTGCGCGGACCAGCGCGGCGGCGCGGATCGCATCGACGCCGAACGGGGATGGACGCCCCCCCATCTTCATGCCCGATCCGCGTAGCTCGACGTCGGGATTGACGCGCACCGCCAGCCGCGGCGCGATGCCGAGCGCATCGCCCTGCGCGAGCGCGCGCGTGGCTTCGCCCTCCGATTCGACGTTGAGCGTCGCGCCCGCGCGGATCGCGGCGGCGAGTTCGGCATCGCGCTTGCCCGGTCCGGCGAAACTGATCGCGGCCGCGGGCTTGACGGCCAGTGCGCCCCCCAACTCGCCCACCGACGCGACGTCCAGTCCGTCGACCAGCGGCGCGATGCGCGCAAGCAGGTCGGCGTGCGGGTTGGCCTTGATCGCATAGTGGAGGTCGACCGCCGGAAAGGTCGTGCGGAACCGCGCCACCCGCGCCGCCACGATGTCGCTGTCATAGACAAACACCGGCGTGTCGCCCGCGGCGGCCGCCCAGGTCTCCGCGTCACGGCCCGCAATGGTCAGCGCCCCCTTCTGACCCGCAAATTCCGGCGGCAACGGTCCGATCGGCTTCATGCCGACAGCTCGCCACGGATCGCCGCCCGGTCGAGCTTGCCATTGGCATTGCGCGGCAGTTCGGCGCGCCACACGTAGCGCGCCGGCTGCATGAAGCTCGGCAGCAGCGCCCGCAACCGGGTGCGCAGCGCCGCCTCGTCGGTTGGGTCGCCGGCGAGCGCGACGACGATCGCCTGACCGAGCCGCGGGTCCGGCACGCCGATCGCCACCGCCTCGCGTGCCTCCTCGCCTGCCAACACCGCTTCCTCCACTTCCAGCGGGCTGATCCGGTTGCCCGCGCTCTTGATCATCTCGTCCTCCCGCCCGACGAACCGCAGCAGGCCGTCGCCACCCTCGACCACCGTATCGCCCGACCAGACCGCGGTGCCGCCGCTCTGCGTCCAGGCCGGCGCGGGGCGGAAGCGCTGCGCGGTGCGATCCGCGTCGCGCCAATATCCCTGCGCGACGAGCGGACCGGCATGGACCAGTTCGCCCGCTTCCCCCGGGGCGGCTCGGCCGCCGTCGGGACGGACGACCGTCACCTCCGCGAAGGGGATCGCGCGGCCCATCGCGTCCGGGTGCTCGTCAATCAGCGCAGGGTCGAGATAGGTCGACCGGAACGCCTCGGTCAGGCCGTACATCGCATAGAGATCCGCGCGCGGAAACCGCGCGCGCAGCCCGCGTACGAGCCGCTCGGTCAGAGCGCCGCCCGAATTGGTCAGCCGCCGGAGCGTGGTGTCCGCCGGCCACTCCGCCTCGAGCAGCTGCACCCACAGCGGCGGCACGCCCGCCAGCGTCGTCGCCCCGACGCGCGTCACCGCCTTCACCACGTCGCGCGGCGCGAGATAGTCGAGCGGTGCCACCGCGGCGCCGGCAAACCAGGTGGAAAACAGCTGGTTCTGCCCATAATCGAACGACAACGGCAGAACGCCGAGCACGCGATCCTCCGGCGTCAGGCGCAGATAATGCGCGACGGATACCGCGCCCAGCCACAGATTGGCGTGGCTCAGCATCACCCCCTTCGGGCGGCCGGTCGACCCGGACGTGTAGAGGAGCGCGGCCAAAGCGCCCGGATCGTGCGCGGACCGGCCGGGGCCGGATGCGTCGAGCGGTACCGCCGCGTCGGGGACGAGCCGGCATGGCGCCGGCACGTCGTCCGCCGTCAACGTCGCCGCCCGCCCGTCCTGCGTCACCAGCATCGCGGCGCCGCTGTCGGCCAGGATATGCGCGACTTGCGCCCGGCGGAGTGCCGGATTGACCGGCACATGGACGAGCCCGGCCCGCGCCGCAGCGAGCGGCATCACGCAGGCGAGCGCCGTCTTCGGTAGCCAGGTGGCGATCCGCGCACCCGGATCGAGCCCCTGCGCCGCCAGCCAGCCGGCAGCGGACGACACCGCGCGCTCCACGTCGTCGAACGTCCAGCGCCGCGTCTTCTCGATCAGCGCGACGGTCTCCGCTCCCCCACATAGGACATGGTCGATCGGCTTCGGTATCGGATCGAGCGGCTTCATCATCGTTCCTTTAGCCACCCACCGTGCGAACGACACCCCCATGCCCCCGTTTTGCGTGTCTTGCTCTCCAGGCGCCCCGCCTCTACCGCATGCTGCACCGCAACCGATCGAAGGCGCCAGAGCGTGGTTCCCGAAGGCCGTACCGAAGTCGAAACCACCGTTCGCGGCGTGCTTGCCGACGTCCTTGGCCTGTCGCGCGAGCGTGTCGAGGCGTTCGAAGACGCAACGCCGCTGTTCGGCGCGCTGCCCGAGCTCGATTCGATGGCGGTCGCGGGTGTCCTCACCGAATTGGAGGACCGACTCGGCATCCTCATCGAGGACGACGAGATCGACGGCGAGATGCTGGAGACCTTCGGCGCCCTCGTCACGTTTGCCGCGGGCAAGGCGCTGGTCTAGCCTGCGGCCGGATGACCGGCCTTGCGACAGACCATTACGACTGGGCCGGCGGGCGCGAGGCGATGCTGCGCTTCGGCCGGCCGGACTGGCCGACGGTCGTCGTGGCGCAACCGCTGTTCGAGGAAGCCAACCGCACGCGCCGGCTCATCGCGACCGTGTTGCGTCTGCTTGCGACGGACGGGATCGGCGGCGCACTGCCCGATCTTCCGGGGACGGGCGACAGCCTCGTCGCGACGGTCGATGCGCGGCTCGATCACTGGCGCAGCGCCTTCGCATCCGCCTGCACGCGGATCGAGGCGCCCGTCCGCGTCCTGGCGATACGCGGCGGGACGTTGATCGACGCGGCGGCGCAGGCGCCCCGATTCCACTTTGCACCCGTGAGCGGCGCGGACCTGGTCAGGGACTTGCTGCGCGCCCGTCGTGCCGCCGCTCTGGCCGCGGGCGACGTCCTTCGGGCGGACGATCCCCGCGTCCCCGGCCCTCCGCTCCATCTCGCGGGCAATCACATTGATCGCGCGCTGCTGAAAGCGCTGATGGCCGCCGAGCCCGGCACGGCGGATCGGGCCTACACACTCTTTCCCGCGCCTGGGTCGCCGCATCCCACGCTCGCCGCGACGAGGCGTGTCGCCGTGTGGCGAGCGAGCGAGCCCGGCGACGATCCGGCGCTCGCGCGATCGCTGGCCGATGCGATCCTCGACTGGATCCGGGAATGAGACAGGTCCTGCGATTTGCATGCGAAGGCGAAGTCCTGCTCGCCACGCTGGATGGCGGAGACGCATCGACCGGACTGCTCATCGTTTCGGGCGGCAACGAGACACGCTGCGGCGCACATCGCGGCATGGCGCGACTCGCCGGGGAGGTCGCAGCCCGCGGCTATCCAGTCTTTCGCTACGACCGTCGAGGCGTCGGCGACTCGAGCGGCGACAATGGTGGCTTCCTCGCGGGCGCAGCCGATCTGGCTGCAGCGGTCGCCGCCTTCCGGTCGGCACAGCCGCACCTGACCCACGTCGTCGGCTTCGGCAATTGCGATGGCGCATCCACGCTCGCACTCTTCGGGCGGTCGGCGGGCATCGACCGGCTATTGCTTGCCAATCCCTGGGTCATGGCTACGACGGACGACCTTCCCCCGGCCGCTGCGATCCGTGCGCATTACGCGGATCGGCTGCGCGATTCGGCGGCGTGGCGACGGCTGCTGAGCGGGGGCATCGATCTGCGCAAGGCGATCAGGGGCTTGGGCAAGGTCGCCGCGCCTGCCCCGCGCGCGGCCCTGACGACGCGCGTTCTCGCGGCGATCGCGGACTGGGGCGCGGACGCACGCATCCTGCTGGCCGAACGCGACGCGACCGCAATCGCATTTCGCGACGCGGCGCCGGGGTCGACGGCCACGACGATCGCCACCGCCTCGCACAGCTTCGCGGGAGAGGAGGATCAGGCGGCGCTGCTCGAAGCGGTGCTGGCGACGCTGGAGGATCGCCCCCCTCTTGGCACCCCACGCTGACGGCGGCTGCGCCGCTGCCCGCGCAGCCGCAGGCGATGGCCTATTCCGCCGCTTCGGCCAGCTCGGCGAACTCGGCCGCGGCGAGGAAACGCTCCGCGTCCAGCGCCGCCATGCAGCCGGTACCCGCCGCCGTCACCGCCTGGCGATAGACCTTGTCGGCGACGTCGCCGCAGGCGAACACGCCCGGCACGCTGGTCCGGGTCGATCCCGTCTCGACCGCGATATAGCCGTCAGAGTCCAGGTCGAGATGGCCGCGGAACAGCTCGGTCGCGGGATGGTGCCCGATGGCGACGAACCCGCCCTCGACGTCGAGCCGCGAATGCTCGCCGGTGACGGTATCCTCCAGCTCGAGCGCGACCAGGCCGGCGTTGCCGCCGCCGTCGACGAACTCGCGAACCTCCTTGTTCCACAGCACCTTGATGTTGGGGTGCGCGTGGAGTCGCTCCTGCAGGATGCGCTCGGCACGGAGCGTGTCGCGGCGATGGATCAGCGTTACGTCGGGGGAATGGTTGGTCAGGTACAGGGCCTCCTCGACCGCGGTGTTGCCGCCGCCGATCACCGCGACCCTCTTGCCGCGATAGAAGAAGCCGTCGCAGGTCGCGCACGCCGACACGCCCTTGCCCTTCATCGCCTCCTCGCTGTCGAGGCCCAGCCACTTGGCCTGCGCGCCGGTGGCGATCACCAGCACCTCGCCCTCGTAGACGTCACCGCCGTCGCCGACCAGCTTGAACGGGCGGCTGGTCAGGTCGACCGACACGATCGTGTCCCACATCAGTCGGGTGCCGACATGCTCCGCCTGCTTCTGCATCTGCTCCATCAGCCATGGGCCCTGGATGACGTCGGCGAAGCCGGGATAGTTCTCGACATCCGTGGTCGTCGTCAGCTGCCCGCCCGGCTGGATGCCCTGTACGACGATCGGCTGCATGCCCGCGCGCGCGCCATAGATGGCGGCCGACAGTCCGGCCGGGCCGGAACCGAGGATCAGCATGCGGGTCGTGTGGGTGGTCATGGAAACGCGCCTGTTCGGATGAAGGAATTGGGCGTGATCTAGGATGGTCGGGGGTCGGGGGCAACGGTTGCACCCGAACCCGGCCCCGGTGTCGCGGCGGTCAGGCGATTTCCGGGACGAGCGCCGCGGCGCGGATGTCCGCCGCGAGCTGGTCGATACGTGCCGGATCGGCGTCCCATGCGAACATGAAACGCGCACCGCCGCCGATGAAGGTGTAGAAGCGCCAGCCCTTCGCCCGCAGCGTTTCCAGCACGTCTTCGGGCGCGGCAAGGAAGACCGCATTCGCCTCGACCGGGAAGATCGGCGCAACGTCGGGCAGGCCCTCGACCGCCGCCGCCAGGCGTCGCGCGCAGGCGTTGCCGTGCGCCGCGTTGCGCAGCCACGCGCCGCTTTCGAGCAGGCCGATCCAGGGCGCCGACAGAAACCGCATCTTCGAGGCGAGCTGCCCCGCCTGCTTGCAGCGATAATCGAAATCGTCCGCGAGACTGCGGTCGAAGAAGATCACCGCCTCCCCCGCCGCCATGCCGTTCTTGGTGCCGCCGAAGCACAGCACGTCGACGCCCGCGCGCCAGGTGACGTCCGCAGGCTCGCAACCCAGCGCGGCACAGGCATGCGCAAATCGCGCACCGTCCATGTGCAGCTTCAGCCCCAGCGCGCGGCACGTCTCCGACAGCGCGCGCACCTCGTCGATCGTATAGACCTGCCCCGTCTCGGTCGGCTGCGTGATCGTCACCACGCGCGGCTTGGGGAAGTGGATGTCGGACCGGCTGGTCGCCAGGCTGCGCACCGCGTCCGGCGTCAGCTTGCCGCCCGCGGTCGGCGCGACGAGCAGCTTCGATCCGTTCGAGAAGAACTCCGGCGCGCCGCATTCGTCGGTCTCGACATGCGCGGAGGCGGCGCAGATCACGCTGTGGAACGACTGGCACAATTGCGCCAGCGCCAGCGAATTGGCCGCGGTGCCGTTGAACACGAAGAAGACGTCGCACTTGGTCGCGAACAGCGTGCGGAAGGCGTCGGCGGCGCGTTCCGTCCAGTCGTCGTCGCCATAGGCGGTCGCCGAACCGGCATTCGCGCGGGCCATCGCGTCCCACACCTCCGGGCAGACCCCGGCATAATTGTCGCTGGCGAATTGCTGGTCCCGCGCGGTCACGTCTCGTCGCTCCTTCCCGTCCGAAAGGGTCGCGTCGACGTACGGCTATGCAGCGTGTCCCGTTCGTTGCCGGTCCGGCCACATCCTTCCCCCGTGGGAGGGGAAGCACCACCTTGCCGGGATCGGCAGGTTGGTGCCGGGCGTCGGCCCGACTCTTGATGTCTGACCGACGCCCTATCGTTTCATGCTGCGCTGCGCAAGATCACCAGTTTAGGCCCGCGCGGGCGTAGAGATAGCGCCCGTTGAAGCCGAACGGCGAGAAATAGGGGAAGCCCAGCACCCCGGTCGAATTGTTCGCCAGGGACGTCGCGCGCGGATAGACGTCGAACAGGTTGCTGACGCCCAGCCCGAACTGCGCGCCCTTCGGTGCGGTGTAGCGCACCTCGAGGTCGGTGATCGCGCGATTGCCGCTCAGCACGTCGGCGCTCGCCACCGTGCCCGGCTGGTTGACGCTGCCGTAATAGGTGACGCGCGCCAGCGCCCCAAGCCGGTCGAGCGACCAGTCGATCGTGCCCGTTACCTTCTCGCCCGGCGTTCCCTGCTCCAGCGTGAAGATCCGGCTGCGCGCGAACAGCGTCGGCGCCGGGTTGAGCGTCGCGGTGCTGGTCGGCACGCGCGTCACCGCGATCGTATTGACGTTGCCGGCCAGCGTGAAGTCGAACGTCCCCGCGCCCTGCGTCCGCGCACGATAATGCGCGACCGCGTCGATGCCCTTCGCCGTGCTCGCCAGCCCGTTGATGAAAAAGCGGCCGGCGGCGACGCTGTACGGCGCCAGGAGTGCGGCGACCTGGCTGCTCGCCGTCGCCTGGATATTTTCCGACAGCCCGATCTGGTCGCGGATGTGGATGCGATAGGCGTCGACCGTCAGGTCGAAGCCGCCCGACTGGATCACCGTGCCGACCGACAGGTTGGTCGACCGTTCCGGCTGCAGCGGCAGGCCGCCCAGCGCCGCGCCGACCGGGCTGGTCGACGGGAAGGTGCCGGTCAGGATCGGCACGCCGTTGGTCACCACCGAGGCGATCTGCGTGAAATACTGCTGCTGCAGCGACGGCGCGCGGAAGCCGGTGGAGGCGGTGCCGCGCAGCGCGAACCAGTCGGTGACGTCGTAGCGCGCCGAGATCTTGCCCGTCGCGGTCGAGCCGAAGTCCGAATAATCCTCGCCACGACCGGCGATGCCGACCAGGAACTTGTCGGTCAGCTGCGCCTCGACGTCGAGGTAGATGCTGCCGCTGCGCCGGCCGCGCTTGATCGCGTTAGCCGGGCTGAACCCGCCGAAGCCCTGCGCGCCCGGCGACGCGCCGGCGACCGCGCCCGTCGCGGGATAGCCATAGGACGCCTGCTCGCCCGGCGTGATCTTATAGCCCTCGCGGCGGCCCTCGACGCCGAAGGCGACATTGAGCGACTGGAAGACGTCGAACTTGCGCGTCACGTCCAGGCCGGCGACATATTGGTCGTAGGCGACCTGCCCGTCGTAAAAGTCGCGCGGGGTGGCGGCGCCATAGGCGTAGTTCGCCGAGTTGAGCGTGCGGAAGTCGACGGTGTTGCGGCCGTAGCTGAACGACAGATCGACGTTATAGCCGCCGAAGTCGCCGCGCAGGCCGGCGGCCGAGTTGATGTCCTTCGACTTGGTATTGATGATCGGCAGGAAACCGTTGGGATAGCCCGCCAGGATCGTCGAGGCGTTGGTGTTGCGCGGGAAGGCAGCACCACGCGAGTCGCGGTCCTGGTAGCCGCCGAAGGCGTAGAGGCTGATGTTGTCGGTCAGCGAGGTGCCGGCGTTGACGAAGCCCGTATATTGCTCGACCTCGGGATCGCCGTAGCGGCCCGTGATGCGGTTGGGCGTGACGCGGCGATCGATGTCGGCGCGGTTGGTCGGCTGGCGCTTGGTATATTCGCCCGACACGGTGACGAAACCGTCGCTGCCGAAGCCGAAGCCCTGCCAGGCCGATGCCGTGACGACGGGCTCGCCCTTCACGTTGCGGCTGTTGGCGGCGGTATCGACCTGCGTGTCGTAGAAGCCGTAGGTGACGCTGGCGCCGCCGCCCGTACGCGCCTGCCGCAGGCGCAGATTGACGACGCCGGCGATCGCGTCCGAGCCATATTGCGCCGACGCGCCGTCGCGCAGCACCTCGATCCGATCGAGCGCCACCGTCGGCACGGTGTTGAGGTCGACCGCTGCCGACCCGCGTCCAACGGTGCCGTTGGTGTTGAGGTTCGCGGAAGTATGGCCGCGGATGCCGTTGATCAGCACAAGGGTCTGGTCAGGCGACAGGCCGCGCAGCGTCGCGGGACGGATCGCATCGGTCGCGTCATTGGCGGAAGGCCGCGGAAAGTCGATCGACGGCGCCACGGTTGCGAGCGCGGCGGCAAGCTCGGTCGTTCCCTGCCGCTGCAGGCTCGCGCCGCTCAGCACGTCGACCGGCGACACGCTGTCCAGCCGCGTGCGGCCTTCCGCGCGCGTGCCGGTGACGATGATGTCGTTGCCCTCGTCTCCGGTCGTGGCGGCGCCAGCGGCCGGTGCCGCCTGCGCCTGCTGGTCGTCGGCGGGCGTGGTCTGCGGCGAACCCTGCGCGGGCACCGCCTGCGCGGCGGCGCCTTGCGCGACGAGCGCCAGCAGCGAGGCGCCGAGGAGAGCGATGGTGCGACCCTGAGTCATGTCCCTGAAATCCTTTTTATGCCGCAACGCAGCACGATGCGGATTCGTGCCCTTACGCCAGCGACCCTGCCCGATCGGCAAAGAATTTCTATCACTCAGGTCTGGATCGGCTCTCCCCCCAAATGGAACGCGCATCGTCCTCAATAACGGATGCGTTCTGCCTTCAACCCGAGCTTGGCGAGCTGCGCCTGCACCGAATCCGGGCCGGCGAGATGCCCGGCGCCGACCGCGATGAACACCGTGCCGGGCTGGGCCATCCGCCCCTTGATCCACTGCGCCCAGCGGGCGTTGCGGTCGGTCAGCAGGACCTTGGCGACCTCCGGCGAATCCTTCAGGTTGTCGTTCATCTCGCGGGCCAGGGCGTCGGGATCGCCATCGGCCCATTCCTTGACCATGGTCGCCATCGTCTCGTCCAGCTTGGGCAGCTCGTCGACCGTGCTTTCGAGGAACTGGAGCTGCGCGGGCTGCGACAGACTGCCGAAGAAACCGAGCTGCTGCTCCGCGGTTTCCAGCCCGGTCAACGGCTTGCCCGCCTGTTTCGCCGCCGCGGTGATCACCGCCTCCGGGCCGTTGGCACTGTCATAGCCCATCTTGCCGAGCGGCGCGATCGACAGCTGGGTCGCCGCCAGCCAGGGGCGGAACCGGTCGAGCGCATTCGCCGGCAGACCCATGTCCACCACCGCCTTGGTGAAGGCGGGGCGCTTGTCCGCGGGGAGCTGCTCGGTCAGCGGCGGCGCTCCCGCGGGCGCGACGCCCGTCGCCATCACCAGCTTGGTCATCGCCGCCTGGTCGGGCATGACCAGTTCCAGCTTGACCTCGTCCGACCGGTCGAAGGCGGTCTTCACCGCCTCGTCGAACCAGCTGAGGCCGGGCTTCAGCACGTGGATCGTGCCGAACAGATAGACTGTCGTGTCCTTGTCCTTGACCACCCACAGGGCAGGATCGGCATCGTTGGCGGCGCGGGCGGGAGCCTTGGCCGCGGGTTGTTGCGCGCAGGCGGGCAATGCGAGGAGCAGGCCGAGCGCGGTAAGGGACGTCTTCATCAGGCGGGTCATGACGGTGCTCCGAAGCGAAGGAAAGGGGGTCACGCGTATTTGCGCCACAGCCAGACGACGGCGGTCGCCGCCATCGTCGCGACATAGAGGCCGATGGCGTCGACCGCCGGCACCAGGCCGCCGCGCGCCAGGATCCACCACATGGGGGCGCCGACCCCCATCACGTAAAAGCCGGCGACGGCGCCGTCGCGATAGGCCTGGCGCTCGTGCTCGTCGACGACACGCTCCCACCGCCACGAGATCAGCGGCAGGACGATGGCCCAGGCGACCGCGATCAGGATCGCGAACCAGGCGGGCAGCGGCGCGCGGAGCAAGTCGCCCATCGTTGGCGCGCCGTCGCTGTGCGGCAGCTGCACGAAGACGGTGGCGACACCGATCACGGCACCGAACACCGCCGAGATGGCGAGCAGCCGGCGATTGGCGCGCACACTGGGCGCCAGCGGCGCATTGCCGTTCTTCGTCGAGATCATGGTCTAATCTCCAGGGTCACATGGACGTTGACGATGGGAGGGTGGAAGGACGCGCCGATCCTGCCGGCCGCCGGCCTGTCGAGCGCGGCGATACCGGGGCGGTGGAAGCCGACGGCACCGATCGCGAGCGCGATCGCAGCCGCCACGACGGCCCGATGCGGCGGCCGCCGGGTCATGCCCGCACCCGTCGGTAGAAGTAGAATACCATGCCGATCGCGGCGGACAGGAACCACGCCATGTGCGAGACCTCGCCGAGCGCGACATATTTGCCGAGGACCTCCAGAAACACGCTCGATACCAATCCCGCGCATCCGATGACCGCCCAGACCTGCACCGCCAGCGCGCGCTGCACCTCGTCCATTTCCCGCCAGTTGCGCCAGCTGACGACCGCCGCCAGCAGCAGTACCGGCAGCAGCAGCACGTCGACGATCCAATCCGGTGTGGGGTGGCGGGGCACGCCGCGAAAGCCGTCGACGAACCCGTCGATGAACGGGATGCCTGCCAGGACGGCGGCGGCCGTCAAACCGAGTGTCAGCCGACGCTTGCGGCTGCGGACCACTTTGGCGTCTGCCCGGGCGGCACCCCAGCCCTCCCCCGCGTCGACACCCGACTCAGTCATGATGCTCGTCATCGAAAATCTCCTCGATGGGACGTTCGAACAGGCGGCCGATGCGAAAGGCGAGCGGCAGCGACGGATCGTATTTTCCGGTCTCGATGGCGTTCACCGCCTGGCGCGATACATCCAGCCGCCCGGCCAGTTCCGCCTGACTCCAGTTGCGTTCGGCGCGCAGCACCTTGAGGCGATTCTTCATGTCGGCCTCCTCTGCCATGCCCATCCTCCGATGTCACTGTCCCCTGACGCAATGTCAGGTAACCATGACTAAATGGCAGCGAGTCGTGACATTGTCAATAACCCCTTACATTTTGCCGCGTCCCCATGACACGCCAACCGTGGCTTCCCGCCTGTTCGCGCGCGCCGCGTCTCTTGTGCCGCAGCTCTTGCGGAAGCGGCGGCCATCCGCCAAAGCCTGCGCCGATGGCTGCCCGACCCCTCTCCTTCCAAAAGATGATCCTGACGCTCCACGACTATTGGAGCGACAAGGGCTGCGTGATCCTCCAGCCCTATGACATGGAGATGGGCGCGGGCACCTTTCACCCCGCGACGACGCTGCGCGCGCTCGGGCCCGAGACGTGGAACGCGGCCTTCGTCCAGCCCTGCCGCCGTCCGACCGACGGCCGCTACGGCGAGAACCCGAACCGGCTCCAGCATTACTACCAGTATCAGGTGATCCTGAAGCCGAGCCCGCCGGACCTGCAGGACCTCTATCTCGGCAGCCTCGCCGCGATCGGCGTCGACATGACGCGCCACGACATCCGCTTCGTCGAGGACGATTGGGAAAGCCCGACGCTGGGCGCCTGGGGCCTCGGCTGGGAAGTCTGGTGCGACGGCATGGAGGTGACGCAGTTCACCTATTTCCAGCAGATGGGCGGTTTCGACATGAAGCCGGTCGCGGGCGAGTTGACCTACGGGCTGGAACGGCTGGCGATGTACATCCAGGACGTCGACAACGTCTACGACCTGGCCTTCAACGACGCCGGCGTGACCTATGGCGACGTGTTCCTCGAGAACGAGAAGCAGATGTCCGCCTGGAATTTCGAGGTCGCCGACACCGCGACGCTGTTTGACGCCTTCAGGAAGGCGGCGGCCGAGTGCGAGAACAGCCTGGCGGCCGGCCTGCCCATCCCCGCCTATGAGCAGGCGATCAAGGCGAGCCACACGTTCAACCTGCTGCAGGCGCGCGGCGTCATCTCCGTCGCCGAGCGCCAGGCCTATATCGGCCGTGTCCGCGACCTTGCGAAGGGCGCGTGCGGCGCGTGGATGGAGAAGAACGCCGAGGGCTGGCAGGCCCGCTTCCCGAACTGGAGCGCGGCGTGACCGACATGACCGACTTCCTGCTCGAACTCCGCTCGGAGGAAATCCCCGCACGTATGCAGGACAAGGCGCGCGAGGACCTCGCCCGCCTGTTCGCGGCGGAGCTGGCCAAGGCAGGCCTCGCCGCGACGGAAACCATAACCTACGCCACCCCGCGCCGCCTCGCGCTGATCGCGCGCGGCCTGCCGTTGGCGACGGAGGCGGTCAGCGAGGAGCTGAAGGGTCCGAAGATCTCCGCCCCGCCCCAGGCGCTCGACGGCTTCCTGCGCAAGACCGGCCTTACCCGCGACCAGCTGACGGAGCGCGACGGCGTCTTCTACGCGGTCACCGAAAAGCCCGGCCGCGCCACCGCGGACGTGCTGGCGGAGGCGATCCCGGCGATCATCCGCGCCTTCCCCTGGCCCAAGTCGATGCGCTGGGGTGCGTCGTCGCTATCGACCGAATCGCTGCGCTGGGTCCGCCCGCTGCACGGCATCGTCGCGCTGCTGGGCAAGGATGTCGTGCCGGTCGAAATTGCCGGCGTTACCAGCGGCGCCGCGACGCTCGGCCACCGCTTCCACCACAGTGGCCCGATCACGATCGGCTCCGCGGGCGATTATGCCGAGAAGCTGCGCGCCTGCCACGTCATCGTCGACCAGGACGAACGCCGCGCGATCATCCGCGAGCGCGCCGCCGCGCTGGCAGCCGAGGCGGGACTCGACCTGATCGCCGACGAGGGGCTGGTTGCGGAGAATGCGGGCCTCACCGAATGGCCGGTGCCCCTGCTGGGCCGTTTCGACGCCGACTTCCTCAGCGTACCGCCGGAGGTCATCCAGCTCACCGCGCGCGTGAATCAGAAATATTTCGTCTGCCGCGACGCATCGGGCGCGCTCGCGAATGCCTTCGTCTGCACCGCCAATATCGAGGCGAGCGACGGCGGCGCGAAGATCGTGGAGGGCAACCGCAAGGTGCTCGCCGCGCGGTTGAGCGATGCGCGCTTCTTTTACGACACCGATCTGAAGACCCCGCTCGCGGATCAGGCGACGAAGCTGTCGAACATCGTCTTCCACGAAAAGCTCGGCACCGTGGCGGACAAGGTCGACCGCGTCGCCAAGCTGGCGCGCTGGCTGGTCGAGGAGGGCATCGTCCAATCCCCCTCTCCCCTCGTGGGAGAGGGGAGGGGCCCGCTCGCGTCAGCGAGTGGGAGGGGTGAGTGGGACGCGGCAATCGTCCCGAACCTGACTCCCCCTCACCCTTCCGCGCCTGCGGCGCTCCCTCCCTCTCCCACAGGGGGAGAGGGACCATCCCTCGCTGACATGGCGGAACGCGCCGCGCGGCTCGCCAAGGCGGACCTCGTCACCGGCATGGTCGGCGAATTCCCGGAGCTGCAGGGCCTGATGGGCGGCTATTACGCCGCCGCGCAGGGCGAACCCCGCGAGGTCGCAGACGCGATCCGCGACCATTACAAGCCCGTCGGTCAGGGCGACGAGGTGCCGACCGCGCCGGTGACGGTGGCGGTAAGCCTGGCGGATAAGCTGGACAGCGTCGCGCAATTCTTCGCCGTCGGCCTCAAGCCTTCCGGCTCGAAGGATCCCTTCGCGCTGCGGCGGGCCGCGCTGGGCATTGCCGCGCTGATCCTCAACAACCGGCTTCGGCTACCCTTTCTCCCGGTCAGCATCAGGGCGGCGGGCGACAGCGACAGCGCAACGTCGGAGATGCTGGATTTCATCATCGACCGCCTCAAGGTCCAGCAGCGCGAAGCTGGCGTGCGCCACGACCTGATCGACGCGGTGTTCGCGCTGGGGGGCGAGGACGACCTCGTCCGCCTGCTTGCCCGCGTCCATGCGCTCCAGGCGTTCGTGACGACGGAGGATGGCGCCAATTTGCTCGCCGGCTACAAGCGCGCCGCGAACATCCTCAAGAAGGAGGGCTATGCCGCGGAAACGGACGGTCGGCAGTCGCCGCTGTCCTATGCGCCGGACCAGGCGGAGGCCGCGCTGATCGCCGCGCTCGACGCAGCCGAGCCCGCCGCCGCCGCCGCGGTGGCGGACGAGGACTTCGCGCGCGCCATGGCGGCACTCGCCTCGCTGCGCGCACCGATCGACGCGTTCTTCGACACGGTCACGGTCAACGACGCCGATCCGGCGAAGCGCGCCGCGCGCCTCGCGCTGCTCGCTCGCGTCCGCGCCGCGGTCCATAATGTCGCCGATTTCTCCCGGATCGAAGGTTGATGCCCGCCGCGACACCGTGACCTTTGTGACCTTCCGACGAAGCCTTCCCTCCCCGGGGCCACGTTCACCGAAGTGAAGGACCAGCGATGACCCAGTACGTGTTCCGTTTCGGCGGCGGCGTCTCCGACGGCGGCAAGGGCGACAAGAACCTGTTGGGCGGCAAGGGCGCGAACCTCGCCGAAATGGCGTCGATCGGCCTTCCCGTCCCGCCCGGCTTCACCATCTCGACCGCGATGTGCACGCGCTACTATGAGGAGGGCGAGCGGTTCCCGGAATCGCTGCGCGACGAGGTGGCGAACGGCATCGCGCATATCGAGGGGATCACCGGCAAACGCTTCGGCGATCCGGCCAACCCCCTGCTCGTCTCCGTCCGCTCTGGCGCACGCGTGTCGATGCCCGGCATGATGGACACCGTCCTCAACCTGGGGCTCAACGACGAAACGGTCGAGGGCCTGGCGCGGGCCGCCGACGACGAACGCTTCGCTTGGGACAGCTATCGCCGCTTCATTCAGATGTACGCCGACGTCGTGCTCGAGCTCGACCATGGCGCGTTCGAGGAGGCGCTGGAGATCGCCAAGGAGGACAATGGCTATACGCTCGACACCGAGCTGACCGCCGACGACCTCCGCGCCCTCGTCGCCGAATATAAGGGCCTGGTCGAGAAGGAATGGGGCAAGCCCTTCCCGCAGGACGTGCACGACCAGCTCTGGGGCGCGGTCGGCGCGGTGTTCGGCTCGTGGCAGTCGGAGCGGGCGAAGGTCTATCGCCGGCTCAACGACATCCCCGGCGACTGGGGCACCGCGGTCAACGTCCAGGCGATGGTGTTCGGCAACATGGGCGATACGTCGGCGACCGGCGTCGCCTTCACCCGCGATCCCGCCAAGGGCGATCGCGCCTATTATGGCGAGTTCCTGATCAACGCGCAGGGCGAGGACGTCGTCGCCGGCATCCGTACGCCGCAATATCTGACGCGCGCCGCCCGCGAGGAGGCGGGCGCCAAGCCGGCCTCGATGGAAGAGGCAATGCCGGAGGTCTATGCGGAACTCGCCGCCGTCTTCGACCGGCTGGAGACGCATTATCGCGACATGCAGGACATCGAGTTCACGGTCGAAAAGGCCAAGCTCTGGATGCTGCAGACCCGTTCCGGCAAGCGCACCGCCAAGGCGGCGCTGAAGATCGCGGTCGACATGGCCAATGAAGGCCTGATCACCCGCGAGGAGGCGGTGGCACGCGTCGACCCGATGGCGCTCGACCAGCTGCTCCATCCGACACTCGATCCCAAGGCGCCGCGCGACGTCATCGCCAAGGGCCTGCCTGCCTCCCCCGGCGCCGCCTCCGGCCGCATCGTCTTCGATGCCGACACCGCGGAGAAGCGCGCCGCGGCGGGTGAGGCGGTGATCCTCGTCCGCGTCGAGACGAGCCCGGAGGACATTCACGGCATGCACGCGGCCAAGGGCATCCTGACCGCACGCGGCGGCATGACCAGCCACGCCGCGGTCGTCGCGCGCGGTATGGGGCGTCCGTGCGTTTCCGGCGCCGGCGGCCTGTCTATTTCGGCGAAGGACAAGGTGCTGCGCGTGGGTAGCCGCTCGCTCGGCGAAGGCGACACGATCACCATCGACGGCGCCAGCGGCGAGGTGATGGCCGGCGAGGTCGCGACCGTCCAGCCGGAACTCGCCGGCGATTTCGGCACGCTGATGGCATGGGCCGATGGGTCACGCCGGCTCAAGGTGCGCGCCAATGCGGAAACGCCCGCCGACTGCCGCACGGCGCGCGATTTCGGCGCGGAGGGCGTCGGTCTCTGCCGCACCGAGCACATGTTCTTCGACGCCGACCGCATCACCGCGGTGCGCCAGATGATCCTCGCCGACAGCGAGCAGGGCCGCCGCGCCGCGCTCGACCGGCTGCTGCCGGCGCAGCGCAGCGACTTCACCGAGATCTTCGAGGTGATGGCCGGACTACCGGTGACGGTGCGTCTGCTCGACCCGCCGCTGCACGAATTCCTGCCGCACGAGGAGGCCGAGTTCGCCGAGGTGGCGGCCGCCGCGAACGTCGACGTCGAGACGCTGAAGCGCCGCGCCAACGAGCTGCACGAATTCAACCCGATGCTCGGCCACCGTGGCTGCCGCCTGGGCGTCACCTATCCCGAAATCTACGAGATGCAGGCCCGTGCGATCTTCGAGGCGGCGCTGGACGTCGCGGCCAAGGGCGACGCGCCGGTGCCCGAGATCATGATCCCGCTGGTCGCCACCAAGCGCGAGCTCGACCTGATGAAGGCGGTCGTCGACAAGGCGGCCGAAACCGTCTTCGCAGAGCGCGGGGCCAAGGTCGATTATCTGGTCGGCACGATGATCGAGCTGCCCCGCGCAGCGCTGAAGGCGGGTGAGATCGCGGAGACGGGCGAGTTCTTCTCCTTCGGCACCAACGACCTGACGCAGACGACTTTGGGCGTCAGCCGCGACGATGCCGCGCGGTTCCTGGGCGCCTATGTCGAAAAGGGCATCTACGCCAAGGACCCGTTCGTCAGCCTGGACGTCGAGGGTGTCGGCGAACTGGTGAAGCTGGCGGCGGAGCGCGGTCGCGCCACGCGGCCAGACATCAAGCTCGGCATCTGCGGCGAGCATGGCGGCGACCCGGCGAGCATCGCCTTCTGCGAAAGCGTCGGGCTCGATTACGTGTCGGCCAGCCCCTATCGCGTGCCGATCGCCCGGCTCGCGGCAGCGCAGGCGGCATTGCGGCGGTAAGGCAACGCTTGCGCCGTCCCGGCATCCGATCCGGGGCGGCGCTTGCCTTTTTGCTCTCGCTGCATCGAAACTCCCGCCACTTCGTTTGATCGGCCAAGCGGAAGGGTCACGGCACATGCGCAAGACGACGGACGATATCGACACCAGCCCCTACACGGGACCGGCGGGTGGCTGGGGATCGATGAAGTCGCTGGCCGAGATCACGCTGCGCGAGAAGAGCCGGCCGGAAATTGCACGCGAACTGACGCGTCAGAACAAGCCCGGTGGGTTCATGTGCGTGTCCTGCGCGTGGGGAAAGCCGGCGCATCCGCACATCGCCGAATTCTGCGAGAACGGGGCGAAGGCCACCGCCTGGGAACTGACCGGGTATCGCGTCACGCCGGAATTCTTCGCGCAGCATACGCTGACCGAATTGCGCGGCTGGAAAGACTTCGACCTAGAACAGGCCGGCCGCCTGACGCATCCGATGAAATATGATGCGCCGACCGACAAATATGTGGCGGTCAGCTGGGCCGAGGCCTTCGCCGACATCGGTGCGCAACTGAAAGGGTTCGATCCCACTAAGGTTGTCTTCTACGCGTCCGGGCGCGCCAGCCTGGAAACGTCGTACATGTGGTCGCTGATGGCGCGCATGTATGGCAGCCAGAACCTGCCGGACAGCTCGAACATGTGCCACGAGACGACCTCGGTCGGACTCAAGCAGGCGATCGGATCGCCCGTCGGCACGATCCACCTGTCGGACTACGACACGTGCGACGCGATCTTCTATTTCGGACAGAATCCGGGCGTGAACAGCCCGCGCTTCCTCCATCCCCTGCGCGCCTGCGCCAAGCGCGGCGTGCAGATCGTGGTGTTCAACCCGCTCAAGGAACGCGGGCTCGAGCGCTTTACCGATCCTCAGAACCCGATCGAGATGGCGACCGGCAAATCGACGCCGATCGCCAGCCAATATCACCAGGTGAAGGCAGGCGGCGACATCGCCGCGCTGATGGGCCTGTGCAAATATGTCATCGCAGCCGACGATGCCGCCCGCGCGGCGGGTCAGCCCGCGATCATCGACCACGACTTCATCGCAACGCACTCCGTGCGGTTCGACGATTTCGCGGCCAAGGCGCGTGCCACCGGCTGGGAAGAGATCGAACGCGAAAGCGGTCTCAGCCGGGCGGAGATCGAGGAATCGGCGCGCATCTACATCGAGGCGGAACGGGTCATCTGCGTCTATGGCATGGGGCTGACCCAGCATGTCCACGGCATCGACAACCTGCACATGCTGGTCAATTTCATGCTGCTGCGTGGCAACGTCGGCAAGCCCGGCGCCGGCTTCGGGCCGGTGCGCGGGCATTCCAACGTCCAGGGCCAGCGCACGGTGGGCATCACCGAGAAGCCCGAACTCGCCCCGCTCGACCGGCTCAAGGAACTCTACGATTTCGAGCCGCCGCGCGAGAAGGGTTGGGACACGGTCGATGCCTGCGAGCACATCATTGACGGATCGGCGCAGGCCTTCTTGGGCCTCGGCGGCAATCTGGCCCGCGCCGTGCCGGACACGGCAAGGATCGAGCCGGCGTGGCAGCGCCTGCCGCTGACCGTCAGCATCGCGACCAAGCTCAACCGCACGCATCTGCTCCCCGGAAAGACCTGCTACCTCCTCCCCTGCCTCGGACGGATCGAGACGGACGAACAGGCCACCGGTCCGCAGGCCGTCACGATGGAAGACTCGTTCAGCCGCATCTACGGCTCGCGCGGGCGCGCGACGCCCGCGGCGGCGACGCTGCTGTCCGAACCGGCGATCGTCGCCGGCATCGCGAAGGCGACGCTCGCCCCCAATCCGAAGGTGGATTGGGACGCCTGGGTCGGCGATTACGGCCTCGTGCGGGACGCGATCGAGGCGACCTATCCCGACAAGTTCGCGCGCTTCAACGATCGGATGTGGATTCCCGGCGGCTTCTGGAAGGGCGTCCCCGCCGCGCATCGTGAATGGCAGACCGAAAGTGGCCGTGCCGAATTCAACGTGCCGACCGCGATGAGCGCCACAGGCTTCGAGGATGCGGACGGACGTTTCCGCCTGATGACGCTGCGCTCGAACGATCAGTTCAACACGACGGTCTACGGCTATCACGACCGGTTCCGCGGCATCAAAGGCACGCGCGACGTCGTGCTGATGAACCGTGCCGACATGGCGCGTCTGGGGGTCGCGGAGCACGACAAGGTGGATCTGGTCGGCGACGCCGGTGATAACGGCGACACGCGCGTCGGTGGATTGCTCGTCGTGCCCTATGACATTCCCGAAGGATGCCTCGGCGCTTATTATCCCGAGTGCAACGTCCTGATGCCGGTGTCGCATCATGCCGAACAGAGCCGGGTGCCAGCCGCGAAATCGGTGCCGGTCCGGGTGGAGCGCGCCGCCTGATCCTGGGTGCGATCCTGGCGGGCGGGCAGGCGAGCCGTTTCGGCAGCGACAAGGCTGCGGCCCTGTTCGCGGGGCGGCGCCTGATCGACCATGTCCGCACCGCGCTGGTCGCGCACGTCTCAACCATCGTCGTCGTGGGGCGCGCCGAGGGGATCGCCGACTTTCCGCGGCCCGGCCTGGGGCCGCTGGGCGGCATCGCCGGTGCGATGCGCCATGCGTCGCGTCATGGCTTCACCGACGTGCTCACGATGCCCTGCGACACGCCGTTTCCACCGCCATCGCTGCTCGAGGCGCTGTTGCGGCGATCGCCCTCCTATTGCGTCGACGTACCCGTCATCGGCCTGTGGCCGGCCGCGGTGGCGGACGATCTGTGCGGACGGTTGACGCGAGGCGACGGGGACCGGTCGGTACGGCGATGGGCTCGGGACATCGGTGCGCTGCCGATCGCCGCGCCGGCGCCGATCGCCAACATCAACGCTCCGGAGGACCTGCTCGCTTTATGAGCGGCGAGCGGCTCGAGGTGGTCCGCGTCCTCCATGCGGACGGCGCCAGGAGCACGGCGGAGCGCGCGGTCGCGTGCGAGACCCCCGTCGCCATCGAGGTCGACGGGCTCGGCTATGCGGTAATGATGATGACGCCGCATGATCTCGAAGCGTTCGCCACCGGCTTCATGCTGACCGAACGGCTGGCGGACGGTGTTGCCGACATCCTCGCTATCGAGCCGTTCGAAACGCCCGCGGGCTGGATCGTGCGCGTCTTCCTGGCGCCGTCATGCGCCGGTCGCATCCGGGATCGGGTACGGCATCGCACGAGCGACACGTCGTGCGGCCTGTGCGGCATTGCGAGCCTGGAGCAGGTGCAACGGCCGGTGCGGCAAGCCCCGCCCCGCCCTTCCGTCGCCGCCGCCGCCTTGTTTGCGGCGCGGGCCGCGCTTCGCTCGCATCAACTGCTGAACGCCCGCACCGGTGCGGTCCATGCGGCGGCCGCATGCGACCGCGCGGGCACCATCGTCGCCGCCTATGAGGATGTCGGCCGGCACAACGCGCTGGACAAGCTGATCGGTGCGCGGGCGATCGCCGGCGCCGCCGACGCCTTCATGCTCGTCACGTCGCGGATCAGCTTCGAGATGGTGGACAAGGCGCTGGTCGCGCGCGCGCCGCTGCTGTGCGGCATCTCCGCGCCGACCACGCTCGCGATCGATCATGCCCGGGCTCACGGCCTGACGCTCGTCGCCCTCGCGCGGGCGGATACGATGCTCGTCGCCAGCGACCCGCACGACGCGTTTGGCTGAGACGCGGGACAGCGATCCGCTCGACGATGGGCGGGCGCCCGCCGCGCTTAGTGTCCCGAGTCCCAGAAATGATCGACCGTCGATCGCACCGTGGTCGCACGCTCCGCCGTCCATTGCGTGACGACATGCCGGTAGGCGCCGTCGAGGCAAACCGAGTCGACCACGACCAGCACCGTGAGGGCCGCGGCCCAGAGCAGCCCGCGGTTGATCGGCTGCGGCTTGACGCGGCGCAGCTTGACCTCGCCCGACCGCCGGTCGGCGACGCGGCGCTCCTCCTGGGGGGGCACGGCGCCCGGCGCGCGACGTCGTTCCTCTCGGCGACGATCATGGGGGAAATGATAGGGCTGCTGCATCGACCTGCTCCGTCATCACCCTAATCGGCTCTTGGTTTCCAAATCGTTCCGATCCTGACAGATGACCTTTTTTTTAAATTCCATTTACTTGGTCGCAACCACATCACCCTACACGCCGGCGGTGGGGCGCTTGCCCGCACAGAGGCTCGCACGCATTCACCATGGTCCGCCGCGCACGTCCGAACATAGGCAGGCTCTCCCGCCTGGTCGCCCGTATCGCCCGCGACCGGCGCGGCAACGTGATCATGCTGAGCGCCTTCTACATCATGGTTCTCCTCGCCGTCATCGGATCCGGCGTGGATCTCGGCCGCGCCTATGCCTCGCGGACCCGGATGCAGCATGCCTGCGACGCCGCGGTGCTCGCCGGTCGGCGCGCGATGACCGCCGGTTCGGTCGATTCCGCGGTGACCGCCGAGGTAACCAAGTTCTTCAACTTCAACTTCCCCCAACGCGCCTTCGGCACCAGCGCGTTTACGCCCACGGTCAGCAGCGCGCCGGGATCGGCGCAAACCGTGGTTCTCACGGCTGCCTCGACGTCGCCGGTCACCGTGATGAAAATCTTCGGATTTTCGGCCTTGCCCATTTCGGTGACGTGCAACGCGAAGCAGGATTTCGTGAATACCGACGTCGTGCTGGTCCTCGATACCACGGGGTCGATGAAGGATCCTGCGACCCCCAGCGACACGGTGTCGAAGATCGTCGGCGTGCGCAACGCCGTGCTCGCGCTGTACGACCAGCTCGCCCCGACGCAGGCGGCACTTCAGGCCGCGGGCATGCGACTTCGCTACGGGATCGTTCCCTATTCGAGCACTGTGAATGTCGGCGCCGCGATCATGGCCGCCAACCCCAGCTACATGGCGACGCAGGCGACATATCAGAGCAGAGCACAGAATTGGGCCTACACAAGCCAATATTATTGCAGCTACCTGTCGGGCACCTACGATAGCCCGAGCGGTATTTGCGAGTATTTCAGCTACGGCCCACGAACATATGACGTCACGCAATATCTGTCGGGCCAGCCCGTACGGATCGCCGGCCGCGGCGGCAGCGGCAACGCCAAGGTGGGCACGTCCGACCCGAACAAATCGCAAGGCCTGACTCCGATCGCCGATTACTGGACGCCCGACCGCTATTCGGCGGCGTGGGCGGGCTGCATCGAGGAGCGGCAGACCACGCGGATGTCCAGCACCGCCACCAGCATCGACCCGGCGGCCTATGACCTGGACATCGACCTCATCCCCTACAACGACGCCACGCGCTGGCGTCCCTACTGGCCGGAGGTCGAGTATCTCAGCTACAACTGGGGCATCTATACGGAGGTCCGCAAGCCGCAGCTCGCTTGTCCCGCGCAGGCCGCGCCGATGGCGACCTGGAGCCGCGATGCGCTTGTCACCTACGTCAACACGCTGACGCCGGACGGGGGCACCTATCATGATGCGGGCATGCGCTGGGGCGCGCGTTGGGCCTCTTCGAACGGCATCTTCGGTGCGAACAATCCGCAGACCTACAGCGGCATGCCGGTCAAGAAATTCATCATCTTCATGACCGACGGTCTGCTCGATACCGGCTATTCCGGCTATTATTCGGCCTATGGCGTCGAGGACCTCGACGGGCGCGTGACCCCGGGAGGGAACCAGTCCAACAAGGCCGACCAGATGGCGCGGCACCAGCAACGCTTCAATCTTCTTTGCGCGAAGGCGAAGACGATGGGGTATTCGGTCTGGGTAATCGGCTTTGCCCAGGCCCTGGATACCAACCTGACCAACTGCGCCAGTTCTCCGAGCCAGGCGTCGACCTCCGCCAATTCGGCGGCGCTGGTGGCTAAATTCGTCGAGATCGGCAAGAACATCGGCGCATTGAGGCTGACGCAGTGATCGGCATCATTGCGCCCCTGCGCGATCGACGCGGCACGACCATCGTGGAATTCGCGATCGTCGCCCCCTGCCTGATGATGCTGCTGATCGGGATGATGGACCTGGGCATTCGGGCCTATGTCGGCGTCCAGTTGCAGGGCGCGCTGGAACAGTCCGCGCGGCAGGTCACGGTCTCGACCAGCAACGACCCCGCGACGATCGCCGCCTCGGTGCGCAGGCAGATCCAGCGCATCCTGCCGCGCGCGACCGTGACGGTTACGCCGTCCAGCTATTACGACTTCGCGCATGTCGGGAAGCCGGAGCCGATCACGACGGACACGGCGCCGCTCGGCACCTACAACACCGGCGACTGCTACCTCGATCTCAACCGCAACGGCAGATGGGATGCCGATTCCGGGAGCGGCGGTACGGGCGGGTCCGACGACATCGTCTATTACCAGGCAACCGTCAGCTATCCGAACCTGCTCCCCGTGGGCCGCCTGCTCGGACTGTCGGGAACCACGACGATCACGGGCACGACGATGATGAAGAACCAGCCCTATGCGGCGCAGCCGGACCCGCCGACGATATGCAACTGATCCGCCGCCTCGTTACGCGGCGTCGACCGCTCGCGATGCTCGCATCCGCGACCAGCGGGCTTGCGCTCGTCGAGTTCGCCTATTCCCTGCCCCTGTTGCTGACGCTCGGGGTTGGCGGGCTGGAAACCGCGCATTTCATGCAGGCGTCGCTGCGCGTGTCGCAAATCGCGATGACGGTTGCCGACAATGCCGGCCGCGTGCGGACGTCGATCGACGAAGCCGACATCAATGAACTGATGGTCGGCGCCCGCAAGATGGGCGAGCCGATCGGATTCGCCGCCAACGGCAGGATCATCCTGTCGGACCTCGAGCAGCGGACGAACACGACCGGCGGGGCCGGGCCGATCACGACGGACAATCCCAACGGCTACCGTCAATGGATCCGCTGGCAGCGCTGCGTGGGCGCGCTGAACGTCAGCTCCGGTTACGGGGGGCCGCTCGACGCCAACGGCGCGGCCGTGACGAACCTCGACGATCCCAACCCGGACGACGGCGCGGTCGAGACCAAGTCGATGATTCTCGGCATGGGGCCGTCGACCAACGTCATCTCTGCCTCGAGCGGCACCGCCGTGATGGTCGCGGAGATCGTCTACACCTACCAGCCGATCACGCCGCTTCCGCTGTTCCGTGGCTGGACGATCCGTCGCTTGCAGGCGTTCAACGTGCGTCAGCGCACCGCCTATTCCCTTCGCAACGATAGCGCGCTGAGCGGGACGCAACGCGCGGACTGCCGCCTGTTCGACGCCAGCGTTCCGACGATCTGATCAGAAGAGATTCGCGAGTGGCCTGCCGCCATCCGACCGGGCGGATGGTAGCGGAGGAGGGACTTGAACCCCCGACCCCAGGATTATGATTCCCGTGCTCTAACCAGCTGAGCTACTCCGCCGAAACCCGGCGGCTCACTCGCGAGCCGCGGCCTATATGGAGGCGATCGAGGGGCGTCAAGCGAACATGTGCCGGGAAATGTTTTCCCACGGGCCGCCGCGATACCACCAGGCCGCCAGCCCCGCGACCTCCACCTCGCGCGGCACGAAGTCGCGCGACAGACCCGTCAGCAGCAGCTTGGCGACATTCGGCTGCACCTTGTTCTGGATGGTGACATGGGGTCGCCAGCCGCCGGCGTCCTGCGGCGTCAGCAGACCGGCGAAGGCATCGGCAAGCCGATGGCGGATCGCGACCAGGTCGGGCGATTCGATGCGGTAGGCGACACCGCGGCCCAGCGACATCAATCCGCCGATCCGCGCGCGGGGGGCCCGAACGCCGCGCGTCTCCTGCACCAGACGATGCTTCAGTTCCGCCTCCGCCGATGGCGGCAGATGGTGGAACAACGTCAGGTGCGCGGAAAGCTGATTGCGCTCGGGCGGAAAATGCGCGGCGCGCTGCGCATCGAACCAGCCCTGGTCCTGGCGACCGAACACCGCGCTGACGATGATCGGCGCGCCCGCCGAAGGCATCGTGGACGTGCTCAAATCTCCACCTGACTGCCGAGCTCGACGACCCGGTTCGTCGGCAGCCGGAAAAATTCCATCGCACTTTCCGCATTGCGCAGCATCCACGAGAACAGCTTCTCGCGCCACAGCATCATGCCCGGTCGCTCCGACGGCAAAAGGGTCTGGCGGGACAGGAAGAAGCTCGTGTCCATCATCTTGAAATCGGCGCCGCAGGTGTGGACGCGCTTCAGGGCGGCGGGAACGTCGACCTCCTCCATGAACCCGTAGCGCAGCACGACCCGATAGAAGCCTTCGCCGATCGCCTGTTCGTCCGCGCGTTGGTCGGCGGGCCAATAGGGTTGTTCGACCACCTTGACCGTCAGGAGAATGACGCGCTCGTGCAGCACCTTGTTGTGCTTGAGGTTATGCAGCAGCGCGTGCGGCACGCCATCGGCGGTCGACGTCATGAACACGGCGGTGCCCGGCACGCGGCTCGCCGAGCTCGAGGCGGAGGTGATGAACACCTTGAGCGGCATCGCTGCCTCCCGCAGCCGGGCCATCATCAGCGCTCGCCCCTTCGACCAGGTGGTGAGGAGGGTGAAGACGATCAGGCCGATCATGAGCGGGAACCAGCCGCCGTCGGGCACCTTGGTCAGGTTGGCGGTGAAATAGGCCCCGTCGACCAGGAAAAAGAGCCCGAGCAGGGGCGCGGCGGCATAGACCGGCCAGTTCCACAGGCGCAGCAGCGCGACGCCGAGCAGGCACGAGTCGATGAACATCGCGCCCGTCACCGCAATGCCATAGGCCGAGGTCAGGTTGGACGAGGTGCGGAAGAACAGCACCAGCAGGATCACCATCGCCATCAGCATCCAGTTGATGAGGGGGATATAGATCTGTCCTGCGGTGGAGGCGCTGGTGTGTTCGATGCGCAAACGCGGCATATAGCCGAGTTGGATCGCCTGTTGCGTCACGGAGAAGGCGCCGGAAATCACCGCCTGGCTGGCGATGATCGCCGCCATGGTCGCCAGGATCACCAGCGGCAGCTGCAGGCTGTCGGGGGCGAGCATGTAGAACGGGCTCTCGAGCGCCGCGCGCCCTTCGCGAAACAGCAGCGCGCCCTGCCCCAGATAGTTGCACATCAGCGCGGGCAGCACGAAACACAGCCATGACAGGCCGATCGGCCGGCGCCCGAAATGCCCCATGTCGGCGTAGAGCGCTTCCGCCCCGGTCACCGCCAGCACGACCGATCCGAGCGCGAGGAAGGCACGCACGGGATCGTGGGCGAAGAAACGGATCGCGTGATGCGGCGAGAACGCGCCCAGCACCTCAGGGGTCTGCACGACGCTCAGGATGCCGAGGACCGCGATCGTCGCGAAATAGACGAGCATGATCGGACCGAACACGAGCCCGATGCGCGCGGTGCCGTTCTTCTGCACCCAGAACAGCGCGACGAGGATGACCACCGCGATCGGCAGCACCAGCGGCGAGAAGGCGGGCGCGGCGATCGCGAGGCCCTCGACCGCGCCGAGCACGGTGACCGCCGGCGTGATCATCGAGTCGCCATAGAAGAGCGAGGTCGCGAACACGCCCAGCAGGATGATGCCTGCGGTCCACCGGCGGCTGCGCGTCCTTCCGGAGACGAGCGCCAGCAGGGCGAGGCTTCCGCCCTCCCCCTTGTTGTCGGCGCGCATGATGATCGCGACGTACTTGATCGAAACGACGATCATCATCGACCAGAACATCAGGCTGAGCACGCCCATGATGTGCATCGGATCGAGCGCCAGCTTGTGATGGCCGGCGAAGGTTTCGCGGAACGCGTACAGCGGGCTGGTGCCGATGTCGCCGAACACGATGCCCACCGCCCCTACGGCGAGCTTGAGCAACCCATCGCTATGATGCGGGTGACCGAGTCCATGCTCGGCCTGCGTGCCGCGTGCATCCGGCGTCGCGGCGGCGATGGGCGCGCTCATGACGAGCGCGGACCGATCGCGGTGACGCGGCCGCAGTGGCCGCAGTTCCCTACCTGTTCCATTGGCGCGCGCCTTAGCATGGGCTGAACGAAGGGGGCAACGCCGGGCACGTCGGCAGGGTCCTTCAGCCGCGGCGGACCACCTCGCGGATCACGAAATGCGAGGCAAGACGCGCGACCCCCGGCAGGCGCGACAGCGTCTCGCGGTGGATTCGCTCGAAGGTGTCGTCCCGCCGGACCTCGACGTGAAGCATATAGTCCGCCTCGCCGCTCATCAGGAAGCACTCGCGGACCTCGCGGCAATCGACGATCTCGCGTTCGAAGGCGGCCATCGTCTCCTCGCGCTGGTCGCGCAGCGTGACGTTGACGAGCACGGTGCTCGGATCGCCCCGCGCGGCCCTGCTGAGCACGGCCCGATAGCCGGCGATGAGGCCGCGCTCGCGCAGCGTCGCCACGCGCCGGTGGGCGGCGCTGGGCGACAGGCCGACCGCCTCGCCCAGTTCGGCGCTGGTCAGGTCGGAATTCGCGGCCAGTTGCGACAGGATGCGGCGGTCCAGCGCGTCGAGCACAATCGTTGCGGACATCGGCGGACCCTCGGGATGATTTCCTGCGTCCCTGCCGTCAACCGGACGAGATTGCAAACTCCTCCCGACGCAACGGCGCTAATGCGGCGATCGACACAAGGAGAGTTCAAGATGCGAATCGGCGTACCCAAGGAGATCAAGAACCACGAATATCGTGTCGGCCTGACCCCGCCGTCGGTGGCGGAGCTGGTCGCGGCGGGCCACGACGTCGTCGTCGAGACGCAGGCGGGTGCCGGCATCGACTTCGGCGATGAGGATTATGTCGCCGCCGGGGCGAAGATTCTGGGGAGCGCGGCGGAGGTGTTCGCCGCGGCGGACATGATCGTGAAGGTCAAGGAACCGCAGGCGAGCGAGATCGCGCTGCTCGAACCGCGCCACCTGCTCTTCACCTACCTTCACCTCGCGGCCGACAAGCCGCAGGCCGAGGGGCTGATCAAGTCGGGCGCCACGTGCATCGCCTATGAGACGGTGACCGCCGCGCGCGGCGGCCTGCCGCTGCTGAAGCCGATGAGCGAGGTCGCCGGCCGCATGTCGGTGCAGGTCGGTGCGCATTATCTCGAAAAGGAACAGGGCGGCCGCGGCGTCCTGCTCGGCGGCGTGCCGGGCGTCGCCCCCGCGAAGGTCGCGATCCTGGGCGGTGGCGTCTCGGGCGTCAACGCCGCGCAGATGGCGGTCGGCATGCGCGCCGACGTGACGATCTACGACATCTCCAACGATCGGCTCGCCGAACTGGACATGTTCTTTTCCAGCCAGATCAAGACCGCCTATGCCAGCAAGGCGGCGATCGCCGCGGCGGTGAAGAACGCGCACCTCGTCATCGGCGCGGTACTCGTCCCCGGCGCGGCGGCGCCGAAGCTCGTCACGCGCGACATGGTCAAGACGATGAAGCGCGGCGCCGTGATGGTCGACATCGCCATCGACCAGGGCGGATGCTTCGAGACGAGCCATGCGACGACGCACGAGGACCCGGTCTTCGACGTCGACGGCGTCATCCATTATTGCGTCGCCAACATGCCGGGCGCAGTCGCCCGCACCAGTACCTTCGCGCTCAACAACGCGACGCTGCCGTTCGCGGTCAAGCTGGCGAACATGGGCGCCGAGGCGGCGATGAAGGCGGACGCGCATCTGGCGAACGGTCTCAACGTCTACCACGGCAAGATCACGCATCACGCGGTTGCCGAGGCGCTGGACCTGCCGTTCTCCGGTTGGAACGGATAAGGAACACAGGGGTTGGGGTCTTTCGAAAGGAAGACCCCATGTCCGTTGACGAAAAGCAGATGTCCGAAAACCCGAAGGATCACCCCACCGGCAATGCCGAGAAGGATCCGGACGATTGGACGACCGGCGGCGAGCCGATGACCGGCGCGCAGGCGAGCTATCTCAAGACGCTGAGCGAGGAAGCCGGCGAGCCGTTCGAGGACGGGTTGAGCAAGGCGGAGGCGTCGAAACGGATCGACGCGCTGCAGGAGCAGACCGGGCGCGGCCAGTGACCTCTCATCCCCTCCCGTCCGCGGGAGGGGCATCGCCGATCAACGACGCGCGGCATCCTGCATCGCGATCAGCCGATCGAGCAGCATGAGCCGGATCGCGATATCGCGCCGATAGGACGCATCGGCGGGAGTCAGCGCGAGAGCGCGGCGCCAATAGCGTCTCGCCACGTCGAAATTCTCCTCCCGCACATAGGCAAGGCCGAGGAAGAACGGCGGCGCGGGATGCTGCGGCGACAGTCGCATGGCATGCTGGAAGGCGAACAGGGCGGGCGGCGACACGCGGTTGCCGTCATGCGTCGCCAGGGCACCCCCCAGCGCGGTCCAGAGCATCAGGCTTTCCGGAACACGCGCGATCCCGCCCAGGATGACCCTCACCGCCGCGCGCGGGTCGCCGGACCGGCTCATCGCATCCGCCGCGACCAGATACGCGCCGTCCGCGGTATATTGGCCGAGCATGCGGTTGCGCAGGTCGATCATCGTCAGGTCGTCAGGCAGGACGGAAGCGCGCGCCACTGCCGGGTGAGCGGGAAGCGTGGGTCGCCCCTGCCAGGCGTAGCCGGCGGCACCGAGCATCGCCGCGGCGCCGACGGCGCTCCACAGCATCCGCGGTACGCGGAGCAGCACGACCGCCGCCGCACCGAGGACGGCGAGGATCAGCAGCGCCAGCCAGCCCATTATTGCGCCCTTCGGCGGAAGCTGAGACGCGCGACTGCGACGCCGACGACAAGGAACACGACCGGCGCGAACCACAATGGCCAGGTCGCCCCGTTGAGCGGCGGATCGTAGGTCACATACTCGCCGTAACGCGCGATCAGCCAGCGGCGGATCGCATCGGGGCTCTCCCCGGCCGCGATCCGCTGGCGGACCAGCGCACGCATGTCACCCGCGATGCTCGCATCGCTGTCGGCGATCGACTGGCCCTGGCAGACGAGGCAGCGCAGCGTCTCCATCAGCCGCTGTGCCTTGGCTTCGCGCAGGGGATCGCGCAGCTGCGTATTGGCGAGCGCCGCCGGCGGCGTCGACGGGTCCGCGAGGGCGGGTGCGGCGATCAGCGCCACCGGTAAGAGCCAGCGCCTCATCGCGCGCCCTTGACCGCTGCGGCGATAGTGTCGACGTCTTCGGCGCGGATGTCGCCGACGTGCTGAAGGACGATCCGCCCCTGTCCGTCGATCACGAACGTCTCCGGCACGCCCGACGAGCCGATGGCGAGTTGCACCGCGCTCTGCCTGTCGTCACCGATGCGATCATAGGGGTCGCCGTTGCGGCGCAGGAAGGCCGCGAGGGCCGGCGCGGTATCACGGATGGCGACGGCGTCGACCGGAATGCCCATGGCCTTCAGGCGCAGCAGCTGCGGCGCCTCGGCGGCGCAGGGGAAGCACCAGCTGGCGAAGATGTTGAGCAGCCGCGGCTTGCCTTGCCGGAAGTCCGCGGTCGTCAGCCCGGGCTTGCCCGCAGCAAGCGGCGGCAACCGGAATTCGGGGAGCGGCTTGCCGACCAGGTGCGAACGCACAATACGGTCTGCCGGCTTGATCAGGCCCAGCGCGGCTATGCCGAACAGGAACGAGAAGCCGGCGAGCGGCAACCAGAGCAGCAGGCGCTTCATGCCCAATAGTCCCGCATGCGCGCGCGTCGTTCGCGCCGCCAGCGGCCGATGAGCGACAGCGCCCCACCCAGTGCCACCAGCGCACCTCCCAGCCAGATCAGCGTCACGAACGGTTTCCACCACAGGCGCAGCTGCCAGCGGCCATTGGCATCCGGCTGGCCCAGCACGGTGTAGAGCTGACCGTCCCAGAAGGTCGCGATCGCGCTCTCGCTCGTCGATGTCGGCGGCGTCGAGAAGAAGCGGGATTGCGGGCGCAACACGGTGAGGTCGTCGACCCGCGTTGCCGACAGCCGCGCTTCCAACGCCGACCAGCCTTCGCCGATCACGGGCTTGATCCCGTCGAGCCGGACCGTGAACGGCCCGACGCGCGCGGGCTGGCCGACGGTGACCGCGAGCAGCGTCTCCTTGGTGAAGGCGCTGTCGGAGGCCATGCCGGCGAGACTCACCGCGATTCCCAGGTGCGCGACGACCATGCCCCAGGTGAATAGCGGGGTGCGCAACGGGTGGCGACGGATCACCGGCAGGATGCTGGCCACCGCGAGCCCCGCAGCGAGCGAGAGCCCGATCGTCGGCAGAACGGGTATCGGACCGAACGCCACCAGCGCCGCCGCGGCGAAGCAGGTCGCGGCGATCGGCCAGGTCAGCCGGCCGGTCAATTGCCCGGCATCGTCGCGCCGCCAGCGGATGAGCGGCCCGGCCGCCATGACCACTACGAGCGCGAGCGCGATCGGCCCCGCCGCCTTGTTGAAGAAGGGCGGCCCGACCGACAGCTGCACGCCGAAACTCGCCGCGACGAGTGGGTAGAGCGTGCCGATCAGCACGACGCCCAGGATGACCGACAGCAGCAGGTTGTTGATGACGAGACCGCCCTCGCGACTGACCGGCTCGAAGGTCGTGCCGGCCCGCACCGTGCCGATCCTCGCGCCGAACAGCGCCAGCGCGCCGCCGATATAAAGTGCGAGCAGGGCCAGGATGAACGCGCCGCGCCTTGGGTCGACGGCAAAGGCATGGACGCTGGTCAGGATGCCGGAGCGGACCAGGAATGTCCCGATCATCGACATGGAGAAGGCGACGACCGCCAGCATCACGGTCCAGGCGCGCAGTCCGTCGCGCGTCGCGAGCACGGTGACCGAGTGGAGCAGCGCGGTGGCGGCGAGCCAGGGCATCAGCGAGGCGTTCTCGACCGGGTCCCAGAACCACCAGCCGCCCCAGCCCAGCTCGTAATAGGCCCAATAGCTGCCGGCGGTGATACCGATCGTCAGGAAGATCCAGGCCGCCAGCACCCAAGGGCGCATGGCCTTGGCGAAGGCGGGACCGACCTGTCCCGTCACCAGCGCCCCGACCGCGAAGGAGAAGGCGACCGATATGCCGACATAGCCGACGTAGAGCGTCGGCGGATGGAAGGCGAGACCAGGATCCTGCAGCAGCGGATTGAGACCCAGTCCGTCCGGCGGCGCCGGGCTGACGCGGTCGAACGGGTTGGAGGAGAACAGCAGGAAGGCGTAGAAGCCGAGCGCCAGCGCGGCCTGTGCGCCGAGCGTCGCGATCAGCGTACGCGCGTCCAGACGCCGCTCCAGGATCGCCACCGCTCCGCCGGCGAGGCCGAGGATGGTGACCCAGAGCAGCATGGACCCCTCATGATTGCCCCAGGCGCCGGCGAACTTGTAGATCCACGGCTTGGCGGCCGCGCTGTTCTCGACGACGACCCGCACCGACATGTCGGAGGCGAGGAAAACGGCGATCAGCGCCGCCATGGCGGCGGCGGCGAAGCCGCCTTGCAGGATGGCGACGGGACGCACGCCGCCGACCAGCGCCTCCTGCCCGCGCGCGACCGCAGCGGCGGCGAGCACCAGCTGCAGCGCGGCGAGCGCGGCGGCGAACCACAGCGCGGCAAGGCCAGCCTCCGCGATCATTTCGTCAGCGTCTTCGTCTCGTGCATGGCACCCGCAACCTGCGGCGGCATGTACTTCTCGTCGTGCTTGGCGAGCAGGTTGGTCGCGGTAAAGCTGCCGTCGGGATTGAAATGCCCCTCGGCAACGACGCCCGACCGTTCGCGAAAAAGGTCGGGGGCGATGCCGCGGAACGTCACGGGCGTCGTCGCCAGCCCGTCGCCGACGACGAAGCGGATCGTCACGCCATCGGCGGCCCGCACGATCGATCCCGCCTGCACCATCCCGCCCAGCCGCACCTCACGACCGAGCGGCAGGCCGTCGCGGCGTGCGTCCGAGGGCGCGTAGAAGAAGCTGGCCTGATCCCGCAGCGCGGACAGCGCGAGGAGCCCGGCGCCGACCATCGCGGCGAGCGCGAGCAGGACGAGCGTCAGCCGCTGGTTCTTGGCGGTCACTTCTCGGCCCGCCGCATCGCGATCCAGCTCGCCAGAGTCAGCACCGCGGCACCGCCCAGTGCGACGACATAGGCGACGGTGACGAAAGGCCAGGGATTCATGCGCGGGCCATCCGGCGCATCCGCGCCTCTGCCTTCGTACGGGCGAGAATCATGCGCATGCGCATCAGCACGATGCCGGCGAACAGCAAGGTCGCGCCGATGCCGGTGAAGCCCAGCGGCCACAGGATGCTGGCATCGATGCTGGAGCGCGTCAGGCTGATCGACGGCCCCTGATGCAACGTGTTCCACCAGACGACCGAATAGCGGATGACCGGCAGCAGCACGGTGCCGGCGATACCGTAGAGAGCAGGTATGCGCCCGTCGCCGCCGCGATCGGCGTCCGCGCGGGCAAGTGCCATGTAGCCGCAATAGACGAAGAACAGCAGCAGCATCGACGTCAGCCGCCCGTCCCATTGCCACCAGGTTCCCCAGGTCGGCCGTCCCCAGATGGCGCCGGTGACGAGACAGATGGCCGCGAACGTCGCGCCCGGAACCGCGATCGCGCGCGCCGCGATCTGGGCGAGCGGGTGGCGCCAGATCAGGAATGCCGCGCTCGCCACCGCCAGCCCGCTCCAGCCGCCCATACCGAGCCAGGCTGCGGGTACATGGACATAGAGGATACGGACCGTTTCGCCCTGCAGATAGTCGGCGGGCGTGCGCGTCAGTCCCGCCCAGCTGCCGAAGGCGAGCAGCGCCAGCCCCGCCAGCGTCAGCACCGGCGTCAGGGGCCGGGCGATGCGCAGGAAACGCGCGGGATTGGCGAGGGCGTGGAGGCTCGGCACGATCGTGCGGGTCATAGCAGGAATGCGCCCGCCGCCAAGCCGCCACGCAGGTTCGACGCGACGGTCCGCCACCGCCCTTCCCCGCGTGGGAGGGGCGGTGGCGCCCAGCCCCTATCGATCAGCCCCTCTCGATCAGCCCCGCCCGATCAGGCGGCGCGCGATCGTGTCCGCGACTTCCGCAGCCGGGCGGCCGGTCCGATCGCTTTCGTCCCACACTTCGTTGAGGCGCGCGGGGATCTTCTCGATGCGGGCCATCACCTCGGCCTCGTCGCCCTGTCCGAGATACTCGAGACCGACATTGATGATGCCGCCGGCGTTGATGACGTAATCGGGCGCGTACAGGATGCCGCGCTCGTGCAGGCGGTCATAGTCCTCGCGGGTCGCGAGCTGGTTGTTCGCGCCGCCTGCGACCACCTTCGCGGTCAGCGTCGGGATCGTCGCCTCGGTCAGGATGGCGCCCAGCGCGTTCGGGCTGAAGATATCGGCTTCCACGCCCAGGATGGTTCCCGCGGCGACCGCCTGGCCGCCCAGTTCCTGCGCAAGCGCCTGCGCACGGGCCGCATCGACGTCGGCGAGCGTCAGCATCGCGCCATCCCGTGCGAGCAGCCGGGCGAGACCGCCGCCCACCGATCCGACGCCCTGGATCGCGACGTGCACGCCCTTCATGTCCGTCGCGCCCAGCCCGCGCTGCGCCGCCGCCTTCACGCCGAGATAGACGCCGTGAGCCGTATAGGGACCGGGGTCGCCGCCCGCCGCGCCGCTCTCGACCGGCAGGCCGGAGACGTATCTGGTCTCTCCGGCGATGACCTTCATCCGCGCCTCGGACATGCCGACGTCTTCCGCCGTGACGTAGCGGCCGCCGAGCGACTCGACGGCGCGACCGAAGGCCTTCAGCTGCGCTTCGCTGATCACGGCGCCGGGCTTGTCGGCGAGGATCACGCCCTTACCGCCGCCGAGCGCCAGATTGGCCATGGCGTTCTTGAAGCTCATGCCGCGCGACAGGCGCAGCGCGTCGGTCACCGCCTGGTCGCCCGCCGCATAATGCCAGAAGCGCGCGCCGCCGGCCGCCGGCCCCAGATGCGTAGAATGGATCGCGATGATCGCGCGCAGGCCCGATTCGGGATCGGTGAAGGCGTGCACGCCCTCGTGGCTGTCGAAATCGGGAAGATCCCACACCGAGGTCATGACCTGCTCCGCTGCATAATGTTGTTGCGGGGAGCGGTAATATTCTTTCCCCGCACTTTTGGCCAGCCCTGATCGGCACTTAGCAAAAAAGGACAGGAGAGATGGGGCGACCGACGGGACTTGAACCCGCAACTTCCGGCATCACAAGCCGGCGCTCTAACCAATTGAACTACGGTCGCCGCGAAGGCCCGTGCCCCTACGAGGGAGGCGGGGCTTCGTCAAGTTGCCGCAGACGTTTTTGCGCGGCGCCGCGCGAAGCAGCACGGCCGGTCGCTGCGAAATCGTCGCTTCTCCGGGCGTTGCATCACCCCAGCCGGTACGTTCAGAAGCTGCCCTGGATCGTCAGGCGATACCCGCTGCCCGAAGGCGTGAAGCCTGCCGCCGCCAGCCGCTCGGCCGCGACGGGATCGGTGGCGGCGATCCGCATCTGCGCGCTGTAATGGCCGTCGGCCGTCACCCGCAGCTCGACCCCCTCCGTGCCCGCCTGGCTTGCAAGCGGCAAAAGCAACGCCGTGCCGTCGCAGCGCGCATTGCCGGAAAGCTGGGTGGGCAGCGGCACGCCACCGGCGTCGCCGACCAGCGTCGCCCGCACCCGTCCGTCGGCCGCTTCGCAGGATGCGTCGGCGAAGCGGATCGTCACATCCTCCAGGATCAGCGAGGTGACCGGCAGCGGCGCGAAGACCCGTCCCGTCGGCAGCGTCGCGGTGACATGATCGAGCGCGCGGCGATGGCGGCTGATCGTGATCGCGCCACGAAGGCCGCCAAGATCGTCTTCCAGGCCGATCCTGGCCCGTCCGATCAGCAATGCCAAAGGCGAGACGCCCGCGTGGAGCGTGCCGAGCGACAGGTCGCCGAACCGCGCCTCCACCAGTCGCCCGTCCCAGACAGATCCCTCGACGCTGCGCGCGCTGAACCCCTCTTCGCCGAGCCCGATCCAGCCCAATGCCAACCGCATCGGCAGGAACAGCAGCAGCGCGGCGACCAGCATCGCGCCGAACAGGGCCGTAGGCCCGGTACGCAAGCGCAGGCGCCTCATGACGCGCGCGCCCTGACGACGAGGTCGGCGGAGACGCTGCCATCACCATTATCGTGCCAGGTCGCGCTGTCCACCAGGACGCCGCTGCCCTCGAGATCCGCGATCCAGCGCGACAGCGCGGCCGGTCGTGCGGCCTGGATGGAGGTATGGACGCGCCCGCCGGTGCGCTCGTCCAGCGTGGCGAGGACGAAGCCGGCGCTCTCCGCCTGCGCGCGCAAGGCGTCGGCAAGGCTGCCCGTCAGCGGTACGCGGCGACCGGCGGCACGAATGGCGTCGATTGCGCTTTCCGTCGTGCCAAGGCGGACAACCGCGTCGGCGTGCCGCTCGCGCGCGCTCGACAGGCCGTCGCGCACCGGTCGCACGATGCCCGCCCAGAGGATGGTCAGCACGGCAAGGCCGAGCATCACGAGGATCAGGCGCTTTTCGCGCAGCGATCGCCCGTCGAACCAGGCGCGGAAGGCGGTCATCGCCGGGTCACCGTCATCTCTCCCGTCACGCGGCCGTTGGCCGCCTGGAACACGCCTGCCTCGACTGTGAAGCCGGCCCTTTCGAGCGCGCGCTTGAGGTCGGTCGGCAGCGACTCCCGCGCCGCGGCGACCGACAGTCGCAGGTCGCCGTTCGGCTGGAAATCGAGACCGGTCAGTTCCGTCCCCGGTGTCGCGCGGATCGCCGCATAGACCGCGGCAGCCGTGGTGGTGAAGCCCAGGCCCGGCCCGCGCACGTTGCTGAGCCGCTCGACCAATTGCCGGTCGACGTCGGTGACGGTCTCCCCACGGGCAAGACCGGTGCGTCCCAGTGCCTCCGCGCGTGCTTCCAGCGCATCCGCGCCGAAGCTGTATTTGGCGATCCGGACGAGATCGATGCCCAGCGTGACGAGCAGGATCGCCGCGGCCATCGTGCCGAGGCGACGCACATGCGCCCAATCGATGCCGATCCGCCGCCGGCGCGCGAACGCCCCCTGCCGCAGATCGAGCGGCGGTGCCGTGACGGCCGCGCGCAGCGCATCGTCAAGCGCCTCGCCGGACAGGCTCTCGACCGGCGCGTCGCCGACGACGAGCGGCGTCAGCAGGGGATCGTCGGCGAAAGCGGTGGCGCGGCCCCGCATCATGCCGGTGCCGGCGATGGTGCCGTGGACATAGCCTTCCACGGGACGGGGCAGGAGCAATGGCGCCGGGATCACCATCTGCGGATCGATCCCGTGCGCGGCGAGGTCCGCGAGCCAGCCCGCCATCGTACCGCGATCGACGACGGCGATGGCGCGGTCGCCCTCCCCCTCGGGTCCGACCGCGATGTGCAGCTCGGCGATCGGTGCGGCGCTCGCCTCCGCCACCAGCAGCCTGGCGGCCGCCACCGCCTGCGCGGTGGAGCGCGCCGGAAGGTCCGCCCAGTGCAGCGTCACCGATTCCGCCGGTGCGATCGCGACGATCGCATCCTCCAGCGCCGGCAGCCCCTCGTCACCATGGATCGCGCCGGTGTCGGCCACGCGCAGCCAGCGCCAGCCGAGATCGATCGTCGGAAGGAAGAGCAAGGTCGTCATAGGTCATCGCCCCATTGCCGCGAGACGAGCCGCACGGGAAGCGTCGTCGCATCGATCAAGGCAGTTTCCTTCAGATCCGCCTGACCGCGCGTAACGTCGATGCCGAGCGAGAACCATTGGCTCTTCAGCCCGAACTGCCCCCTATTGGCGGGCACGACGCCATTGGCGGAGGCGAGATTCAAGAATGCGTCCGTGCTCGCGAACCCCTGCGGCGGCCTGCGCAGGATCATCGACCGCGCGGCGTCCACCGAAAGCGAATCGCCGAACAACATCGCGACCAGCGGCGCCTGTTCCGGGGTAAGCGTGTTGATGTTCAGCGTCGTGGCCTGCGCCTTGGGCAGGGTGCACAGCCACGGTCGCAGCTTCGCGTAGATGTCGGGCGTGACTCCGTTCACCGCGCGCAGCTCGCTGGGATCGGCCATCAGCGTGCCGGCGGTGCGATAGGGTATGTCCTTGGCCAGGTAGGTCTGGTCCTCCGCCCCTCCCGGCAAGGCATTCTGGTCGCTGTCGATCCAGTCGGTCGCCGCCGCGGCGACGGCCTCTCCTGCCTGCGTCGGTACGCCGACCAGGCGCATCAGCCGCACGAACTGGACGCGCTGCTCGAAATATTCGGTGTAGGTCCCCTGGAGCGGACCGGGCCGCACCAGGCTGTTGAGGTTGAAGCAATTGCCCCCGTCGGTCACGCGCGCGACCGCGGCACCCCCGCCGGGCAGCGGCAGCGGGATCGGTCGTCCGCTCCACCCGCCGGCCAGCGTCACCGAATTGCCCGCCTGCCGCAGCAGGTCGGTGACCCGCGTCGCCGCCAGCACCTCCGCGGCACGGGCGAAGGCCCGCGCCTGCTCGCCATCCGCGGCATTGCCGGCAAGGCGCGTCGACAGACGTAGCTGCTCCAGCGCGGCGCCGGCCATCACGGCGATGACCGCGACCAGCATCAGGACGGTGAGCAGGGCCGCCCCCCGCTCTCGATCAGGCGGGCGGCGCATTGGGCATCTGTCCGACAGGCATCGCGGGCGGCGGCAGATAACCCGTGCCGACCAGCGTGACGATTCGCAGCACGCTGCCGTTCGTACGCCGGACGACGAGTTCCGCCGCCTGGGGCAAGGCGGCGCCCTGCGTCCCGTCCCAGCGATCGCTCCACGCGCCGCGCAGCCGATAGCGCGCACCGACGCCGGCCACGCCAGTGAGCAGCGGCACCGGCGTCAGCGCCGCGGCGCCGTCGATCATCGGATAGGCGATCCGCAGCAGGGTGCCGTCCGCGACGCGATAGGCGACCTTTTGCGCGCTCGCCCGCGGCGCCGCGTCGATATTGGCCCAGCCGGTGCGCACGAACAGCATCTGTCCGTCGGGTCCGCCGGTGAAGGCCGGCAGCATCTGTCCGGCCTCGTCGCGCGCGGGCCGGTCGATCGCCTGCCCCAGATCGCCGGACACCAGCGCGATGGTGCGGTTGAGCGCACCGATGTCGTCGAGCCGCGTCGAGGTCGCACCCTGCGCACGGACGCTGAACGACAGGATCGCGACGCCCGCAGCCGCGATCATGCCGAAGATCAGCAGCGCGATCATCACCTCGACCAGGGTGAAGCCGGCCTCCGTCCTGCGGGGCGTGCGCGGGCTCACGGCTGTGCGTCCGGGGGCCGAATTACCGTCGCCCGGCCGATCGTCGTCCCGCGACGATCCGCGACCGCGACATCGATCCGCACGATCTGTGCATTGCCCGTCGGCCGCACCTCGCGCGCCCAGTTCCACGCGCGTCCGGCGTTCGTCTCCACCCCCGCGCTGCGCCCGATCGTCGGCGTGCGTGCCTCCGTCGCCGCCTCTATCGCGACATTGCGCGCGACCAGATTCGCCACCATCGTGTCGTCGAGGATCGTCGCGCCGCGGATCGTCGCGCTTTCCAGCCGCACCAGCGCCAAAACGGCGAGGCTGAACACTGCGAGCGCGACCATGATCTCGATCAGCGTGAAACCCGCTTGCCGTGGCGAGAATGCGCGCGGGGCCATGGGTCAGCTCGCGACCCGCACGCTGCCGTCGGCCGCCACGTCGATGACGGCGCGTGCCGGACCGCGGGTCAGCACGACCTGTGCCGCCCGATCGGCCAGGCCGGTCGGATCGAAGACGACACGCAGCCGCCCGCCGGTCGCGCCGTCGATCCGCGCGGCCGTACCGTCGTTCCAGCGCGTCACCCGCATCGGCGTGTCCGCCATCGGCGTCCAGGCGCCCGCGACGCGCTGATCGAAGCCATAGCCGCCGGGCGTGATCCACAGGCTGACGCTGCGCCCCCCGACGATCGCGGCGTCGTGCGCCGCGCGTGCACGCAGTCCGAACCGCGCCGCCTCGTCGGCGACGCGTCCGCGCGGATCCGGCATCGCATAGACCGCGACCGCCGCGGCCAGCGCTATCACGACGACGACGACCATCAGTTCGACAAGCGTGAAGCCGTGTTCGGCGGAACGCCGAACGGGCGTGAAGCCGTGTTCGGCGGAACGCCGAACGGGCGTGAAGCCATGGCCGGCCGGCCGCTTCGCCTGGACCGCCCCTCGCGGATCGGTCGCGCTACTGCCAGGAGCCGATGTCGGCATCGATCCCCTCGCCGCCTTCCTTGCCGTCCGCACCATAGGTCCAGACGTCGGCCTCGCCGTGCTTGCCCGGCGACGCATAGAGATACGGCCGGCCCCACGGATCGTTCGGCAGTTTCTTCAGATAGCCGCCGCGCTGATAGCGAGAGGCGTCCGCGCCCGCCGGCGCTGTGACGAGCGCCTGCAGCCCCTGGCTGGTCGTCGGGAAGGTGGACATCTGCAGGCGGTACAGCTCGAGCCCGCCCTCGATCTGCGCGATATCGGCCTTCGCCTTCTCGACCCGCGCCTTGTCGCCCGACGGCAATACGTTGAGCGCCACGATCGTCGCGAGCAGACCGATGATCACGATGACGACCATCAGCTCGACGAGCGTGAAACCCTCCTCGTCCCGGCGACGGCGGCGCTTCTTGTCTTCGATGTTCATAGACTTCCTCATTGACCCGCGAGCGTGTTGAGCTGGAGGATCGGCAGCAGGATGGATAGCACGATGGTAGCGACGATACCGCCCATCACCACGATGATCGCCGGTTCGAGCAGCGACAGCGCGGTGGCGGTGAAGCGGTCGAACTCGCGCTCCAGATAATCCGCCGCGCGTTCCAGCATCTCGTCCAGCCGCCCCGCCGCCTCGCCGGACGCCGCCAGATAGGTGAGCAGCGGCGGGAACACGCCCGCCCGCCGCATCGCCGCCGACAGGCTGCCGCCGCCGCGGATCGCGTCGACGATCTCGTCCGACGCCAGGCGCAGCCGCCGGTTGTGGATGGTGGAGGCGGTCAGCGCCAGCCCTTCGAGCAGCGGCAATCGGCTCGCGACCATCGTCCCCAAAGTGCGCGCCATTCTCGCCGCATGAAGGTCGCGCAACAGCCGCCCGACGAGCGGCAGTCGCAGCAGGCGCGTGTCGACAGCGAGGCGCAGCGCCGGATCCCTGAGCGCGAACCAGCTCCCGACGCCGATCGCGACCGCGACCAGCGCCATCAGCCACCACCAGCCGACGAGAAGGGCGGATATCGCGATGACGATCCGCGTCAGCAGCGGGAGCTGCTGGCCCACCGTGTCGAACTGCTCGACCACCTGCGGCACGACGAACATCATCAAGGCCGTGACCACGCCCAGCGCCACCACCGCGAGGATCGTCGGATAGGCGAGCGCGGTGATCAGCTTGCCCCGGATTTCGGCCTGCCGCTCCAGCAGCGCGGCGAGCCGGTCGAGGATCGTCGGCAAGCTGCCCGAGCTCTCCCCCGCCGCCACCATCGCGCGATACAGGGGCGGAAAGCTCTTCGGTTCCCGCGCCATCGAATCGGCCAGTCGGCGCCCTTCGACGACACCGGCGTGAACGGCGGCGACGATGCCGCGGACGCTGTCCTGCTCGGTCTGCCGCGTGATCGTGCGCAGCGATTCCTCCAGCGGGGACACGCGGTTGAGCGTCGCGAGCTGGCGCGTGAACAGCGTCAGCTGCTTGCCGCTCATCTTCGGCCGGCCGAGCTGAAGGCCGAACAGCGGACGGCGCGTCGTCGCGGGCGGCGCGCCCGGCTCGATCCGGACGACGTACAGCCGGCGCCGGTCGAGACTGGCCCGGGCCGCGTCGATATCGGCCGCCGCGACATGCCCGCGCTGCTCGCTGCCGCGCGTGTCGATCGCGACATAGTCGAAATCAGCCATCGGCCCTGGCCGGGCGAGGCGGCGTCACGGTGGCGCTAGGCATCGTCCGCCTCGCGCCGCGTCACGCGCACGGCTTCCTCGGGGGTCGTCAGTCCCGCCTTGACCAACGCCTTGGCCGATTGCGCCAGGCTGGTGCTGTGTTCGAAGGCGTGGCGCGCGATCGCCGCCTCGTCGCCGCCGTCGTTGATCAGCCGCCGGATCGTCTCGTCGACGCGCACGCCCTCGAACACCCCGATGCGGCCGCGGTAGCCGGTATGGTTGCAACGCTCGCAGCCGACCGCCTCGTACACCATCTTGCCCGGCTTGATGCCGAGCAGCGGCGCGACGCCGTCCCCGGCCCGCACCGGCCGCCGGCACACGTCGCACAGCCGCCGGACCAGCCGCTGCGCGATCACCGCGCGCAGCGTCGAGGCGAGCAGGAACGGTTCGACCTTCATGTCGCGCATGCGCGTGATCGCGCCGACCGCGTCGTTGGTATGCACCGTGGACAGCACGAGATGTCCGGTCAGCGACGCCTGCACCGCGATCTCCGCGGTCTCGCGATCGCGGATTTCGCCCACCATCACCACGTCCGGGTCCTGGCGCAGGATCGCGCGCAGACCGGCGGCGAAGGTCAGGCCCACCTTGGCGTTCACCTGCGTCTGACCGACGCCCTCGACGGCATATTCGACCGGATCCTCGACCGTCAGGATGTTGCGGCTGCCGTCGTTCAGAAGGCGCAGCGCGCCGTAGAGCGTCGTCGTCTTGCCCGATCCCGTCGGCCCGGTGACGAGGATGATGCCGTTCGGTTCTGCCAGCGCGTGGCGGAGCAGCGCGTACATGGCCTCGTCCATGCCGAGTGCGTCGAGGTCGATGCCGGCATTCTCCTTGTCCAGGATGCGCAGCACGACCCGCTCGCCCGCGCGGCTCGGCAGCGTCGAGACGCGGACGTCCAGTAGCTTGCCGCCCAGTGTTAGCCCCATCCGGCCGTCCTGCGGCACGCGGCGTTCCGCGATGTCGAGCCGCGCCATCACCTTGATGCGGCTGACCACGACGGGCGCGACGTGCGGCGGCATGCGCAGCGTCTCGCGCAGCACGCCGTCGATCCGCATCCTGACGACGAGGCCGGTTTCATAGGGTTCGATATGGATGTCCGACACGCCGTTGCGCGCGGCATCGGCGATGATGCCGTTGATCAGGCGGATCGCCGGCGCATCGTCCGCCGTGTCGAGCAGATCCTCGGCGGTCGGCAGCCCTTCCGCGAGCATGTCGAGCTCGTCGCCCATGCCCACCGCCGCCATCGCCGTCGCCTGCCCGTCCATGGCATAGGCATCGGACAGCAGCCGGTCGAACGCCACGGGCGGCACGACCGCGACGTCGAACGCCCGCGCCAGATATCGGCGCACCTCGATCAGCATGCGCGGATCGGCGCCCTCGCGCAGCGCGACGACGGGCGTCGCTTCGGGCTCGGTGGGCTGCAGCACGACGCCGTGCTTGCGCGCAAAGCCGTAGGGGATGGCGACCATCGGCACCGCGGCCGGATCGACGGCTGCGCTGTCCTCGGGCAGCGGCGACGCCTCGCGCGCGACCGGCGGTAGCGGATCGAGATCGGCCCCGGGCGCGAAGGTCTCCATCACCGCCGCTTCTCCGGCCGGATCGTCCGCTGGGAGACGCTTGTTCGTACGGGAACCGCGATCCGCGGGTCCTCGATATTGCCCGGTCCCGGCGCGGACGGGATGGGAGGCGCCGCGCCCAGATAGTCGCGCACCAGCTCGTCGATCGTCGGTTCCTCGCCCGGCGTCTGCAGGCCCTGCTGCTGGCGGAGATAGCCATAGCGCCGCTCGGCCAGCTTGCGGCTGTCCTCCGGCGTGCGGAGGATCGTCGGGCGGATGAAGATCATCAGATTGGTCTTGTTGCGCGACTTCGCCTTCGACTTGAAGAGGTTGCCGAGCACCGGAATGTCGCCGAGCAACGGGATCTTCTCGATCGTTCGACGTTCCTCGTCGCTGAGCAGACCGCCCATCACGGCGATCTGCCCGTCGTCGACGGTCAGCGTCGTCTCGACCTGCCGTTTGTTGAGGATGAGATCGCTGTTGTCGTTCGACACCGGTCCCGCGATCGAGCTCACCTCCAGCCGAAGGTTGAGCTTGATCGAGCCGGAGGAATTGACCTGCGGCCGCGCGGTCAGCTCGATGCCGACGTTTTCCCGCTGCGTCGTGCGGAAGGTATTGTCGAAATTGTTCGACAGCGCCTGTCCGGTGGTGATCGGAATCTCCTGGCCGACCAGGCTGTAGGCTTCCTGATTGTCGAGCGTGACCAGGTGCGGCACCTGCAGCAGGTTCGACGTGGTGTCGCTCTTCACCGCATTGATGATCGCGCCAAAGATCGTGTCGCCGATCTGGCCACCGAACCCGCCGAAGCCGCCGGTCGAGCCGAGGATCGAGCTGATCGCCGACTGGGTCAGCTGGTCCGACGCGCCCGTGTTCGTCGTCACCGTCGTCGCGACGCCGTTGGCGACGGTCGTCGTCGTGTTGCGGCCGAGTTCACGCGCGCCGATCGCGCCGGCGATCTGCAGGATGTTGGGCGCGGAGTTGGAGAAGGTCGAGGCCGCGAACGCACCGCCCGACGGGTTGGCGAGGATGAACTGCGCGCCGAGCCGGTTGACGGTGGCGTCGGAGACTTCCGCGACGATCCCCTCGATGACCACCTGCTCGCGGCGCGTGTCGAGCTGCCGCACGACATCGGCCAGTTGGCGCTGGATGTCCGCCGGCGCAGCGATGACGATCGCATTGGCGCCCTGGAAGCGCGTGACCACTGCCGCCGTCCGGCCGCCCTGCGTCGTGATCGCGGGCTGGCCGTTCGCCGCGCCGCCGCCGACGCTCGCAGGCGCCTGCGACACGATCGGCTGCGACAGCGCGGGCGCGCCCATGCGGTTCGTGCCGCCCGAGCCGCCGTTCGCGGTCAGTCCGGAGCCGGCGCGGCTCAGCTGCGTCTGCTGCGGCTGGTCCGGGGTCTGGCCGACCAGTTGCTGCAGCACGGGCAGCAGCTGCGCGGCATCGGCGTTCTCGAGGAACACGACCTTGATCTCGGTCCCGTTCTTCGCCTTCTGGTCGAGGTCCGCGGCGACCGAGGCGAGCCGCGCCACGCTCGAGGCGTCGCCGCGGATGATGACGCTGTTGGAGCTGTCGACCGCGACGACCGACGCACCGACCGCACCGGGTGCGGCGCCGCTGCCCTGCCCGCCGCCTGTCCCGCCGACCAAGCCCTGCAGGGCCGCGGCGATCTCCTTCGCGCTCGCATTCTTCAGCGCGATGACGCGGGTCGAGGCATTGTCCGCATCGACCCGGCGCAGGACCTCGCGCACGCGGCGGATGTTGTCCGCGAAATCGACGATCACCAGGCTGTTGGCGCCGCGATTGGCGCTGACGGATCCTTGGGCGCTGACGAGCGGACGCACCGTTTCGATGGCCTGGGCGGCGTCGATCGAACGAAGGCGCACAATCTCGGTGACGAAGCTGTTGCGGCCGGCCCCGGCCACGCCGATCCGGCTCGGCTGCGCGGCCGCATTGTCGATCGGCTGCACGCGCAGCGCCCCGTTGCCCGTCGGCACCGCGACCAGCCCGTTGGCACGCAGGGTCGACAGCACCGCCTCGAAATATTCCGATTTGCTCAACGGGCGATCGGTGACCACGGTCACCTTCCCCTGCACACGATTGTCGATGATGAACGTCCGGCCGGTGACCCGCGCGGCATCGGCGATGAATGCGCGGATGTCGGCATCGCGTACGTTGAGCGTGGTCTGCGCCAGCGCGGAGGCCGGCATGGCGACGCCGTTCAGCACGAGCGCGAAGCCAGCGACGGACGGAAGGAGAAAGCGGATGGGCGAAACAGTCTTCATGGCGTGGGTGCGACCGTGATGGCGAGGGGCAGCGTCTCGGTGCCGCGCTCGACGGTGATGGGAATATTGCCGCCCTTGGCGAAGTCGGCGGTGACACGATCGACGTCCTGCGGGCCGCTGACCGGGCGGCCGCCGATCGAGACGACGACGTCGCCTTCGCGCAGGCCGGCGGCGCGGAACAGCGCCCCCGAACCCTGGGGCCGCACGACGAGGCCGGTCATGCGGCCACCGTCGATACGCGGGATGAAGCCGATCTCGTTGCGCAGCTGCCCGGCCTGGATCGCGGGCGCGGAGGATGCGCCGGGTGCGACGATCGCCGGGGCGGGCTGTCCGCCCGGTGCCGGCGCGGACGCGGGCGCATTGTCCTGCGTCAGAAACAGATCCTCCGGCCGCCCGCCGCGATCGATCGTGATATGGTCGAAGGCCACCGCCTTGAGCGTCACGCCGGGAAGCACCTCCTCGCCGACGCCGATGCTCTTCTGGATCCCGTCGGGTCCGGCGACGATCGCCGATCCGCGACCGGACGCCTCGTCCACCCGGATGCCGTAGAGCGTGAGTTGCAGCGCAGTGACCGCGGTCGGTGCAGCGGTGCCCGCGTCCAGCCGGAAAAAGGGATCGAAGCTCGCCAGCACGTCTGCGGGCTGGCCGGGCACCACGACATCGGCAGGACGCCAGTCGCCGAGCGGCGACACCGGCGTCGCCAGCGTCCAGACCAGACGCGCCGACTGTACCGCCAACGCGCCGAGCAGCACGAGTTCGGCCAGGGAATAGACGTTGACGACCGGCAGCCGCCGCAGAAGGCGGCGCGTGCGCGCGTCCAATTTCAAACGCATAGAGGTTTCCGGTCTCGCACCCTTGCGCCCGTGCATGCCATGTTCCGTGCCGATGGCATAGTGCCGAATACTGACGCCATGACGAATTGGCGGCGGCGCCGGCACGCGGTATCGCAGGCGGCATGGCCAGTCTTCCCATCCTCGGCGACGGCGTCGATCCGCGTCCGATCGCCGACCGCATCCTCTCCCACCCGGGTGTTCAGAAGGTGCCCAATGCCAAGCTCGACCTGTTCCTGGCGCGGGGCTTCCTGCCGCCGGAGAGCTGCGCCGCGCTGATCGAGCGGATCGATACGGTCCGCCGCCCCTCGACGATCGCGGACCCGAACGGCGATGCCGCCTTTCGCACCAGCGAGACCGGCGATCTGTCCGCGGCCGATCCGATCGTGCAGGCGATCGAGGCGCGGATCGCCGCCTTCACCGGCCTCGATCCGGCCCATGGCGAGCCGTTGCAGGGCCAGCGCTATGCGGTGGGGCAGGAATTCAAGGGACATACCGACTATTTCGATCCCGACGGCGTCGACTATGCGCGCTATTGCACGGTCGCGGGAAACCGCACCTGGACGATCATGGTCTATCTCAACGAGCCCGAAGCCGGAGGGGCGACGCGCTTCAAGGCGATCGACAAGACCATCCAGCCGGAGACCGGCAAGCTCGTCGCGTGGAGCAATCGCCGACCCGACGGATCGCTGAACCCCGCCACGCTGCATCAGGGGATGAAGGTGCGCAGCGGGGTCAAGTACGTCATCACCAAATGGTTTCGCGAGCGACCCTGGGCGTGACCACCCCCTGGGAGGGCGCCCCCCTCAGAAGGTCGTGCTGAGGCCCAGGCTGAACACGCGCCCTAGATTGTAGCGATTGATGAACACCTCGCGCCCGTTGGCGAAGGTCTGGCTTTCGCGATAGCGGGTCCGCGTCAGGTTGCGCGCCTCCGCCTTCAGCTCCCACTTGCCGCCGGCGACCTCGAATCCCTGGCGCACCACCATATCGACGCGGATTCCCGGATGTTCGACGATGTCGGGCTGGAAGCGATCGCCGCCCAGCAACGACGGACCGCGGTTGGTGACGCGATCGCTGGCATAGTTGAACAGCAAGGTGATCTGCGACAGCGAGGCGGTGTCCTCCAGCCCGACCTGCACGTTGACCAGATGGTCCGACTGACCGGTCAGCGGCGCTCCGTCGCGGAACAGCTTGAACGCCCGGCCAAAGCCGGCGGCGCAGCCGTTAACCGGCTGCGCGCCCGGCGATACGTCGGGCACGCAGCTGTTGTCGGCGGTGATCTTCGACTTCGTATATGTATAGTTGGCGATGAACAGCGCCCGCCGCGTGGCGAAGAAGTCGCCGCCAAAGACGTCGCCGAGCTTGAAGTATTTCTGCACCTCGACCTCGCCGCCGTACAGCGTCGCCTTCGGCAGATAGGTGAAACCGGTCTGCAGCCGGTCGTCGGCGCCGGTGTAGAAGCCGACCTGCTCGATCGGATTGTCGATCCGCTTGTAGAAGCCCGCCGCGGTGAAGCGCTGGTCCCGGCCGAAGAACCACTCGTAGCGCGCCTCGAGGTTGTACAGTTCCGAATCGCGCAGGTTCGGATTGCCGAAGAACAGGCGATCCGAATCGGGATCGCGGAACTGCTGCGGGGCGAGCTCACGGAATTGCGGGCGAGAGATCGTCTTGGCGAAGCTCGCGCGCAGCTGCTGGTCCTTGGCGAAATTCCAGGTCAGCGTCGCCGCCGGCAGGAAATAGTCGTTCTTCAGCCTCGTCGTCGTCGACTTGATCGGCGTCACGCGCTCGTCGCCCGTCTCGTAACGGACGCCGATCACGGCGCGCAGGCCGTCGAGCGCCTCCGCCTCGGCCTGCACATAGCCCGCGTGCACGTCGAGCTTCGCGGCATATTCATAGGCGCCGAGCGGCGTGTTGAACTGCAGCTGGAGCGTGCAGGGGATGGTGTTCGCCGTCTGCGGGCAGGCGTTGTTGATGACGTCCGGGCTCAGCAGATAGTCGGGGCGGAGGAGGTTATAGGGATATTGCGGCGCGGTGCCGCCGCCCAGCGACGTCTGGTAATTGAACTGGAGCCGCGACGAGGTGCGCTTGGTGCCCTGGTAGAAATAGCCGGCGGACAGCGTCATCGGCCGGTCGGTGTCGAGCTTGTACGAGGCATCCGCCTGCCCCGTGTACAGATCCTCGTTCAGCTTGCTGAAGATGATCGAGGCGAAGGGGGTGAAGCGCTGGGTCACCTGATAGGCGCCGTCGCACTGGAAGCCGCCGGCCTGCTGGCCGCCGTCGCCGGTGATCGGCAGGCCGGTCGTGGTGCGGTTCGAACAGAGATAGTCGAACTGACGCTCATAGGGCGCGTTGCGCTTCGAATTGGCATAGGCGCCGCGGGCGTCCAGCTTCAGCGCGTCGCTCAGCTGGAATTCGCCGACCAGCTGGCTTTCGATCAGCTGCCGTTCGAACCACGCCGTATTCTGCTGGAAGCGCAGGCCCGACGGGTTGTTGTACAAGGTCGCGGCGGACCCGCGCGCCTGCTTCAGCGTGTCGTGGATATAGACGTTGGTCCAGCGCACGGTGTTGCGGCCGAACTCGTAGCCAAGGCCGATCAGCGCATTGGCGACTGCGCGATTGTCGGTGATCAGCGTGCGATAGTCGTTGCGCAGCTGCCCGTCCTCGCTCACCGAATCCTGCTGCGTCGACAGGCGCGTGCGCCAGGTGTTGCTCGCGCTCAGCGAGGCGACGACGCCGAGGCGGGAGCCGCCCAGGTCGAACACCGATCCGCCGCTGATCTCCGCCGACCAATTGGCGGGGAGCTGGTTGTTGCGCTGGAGCAAAGTGGTCGGCGCGTTGGTCAGCTGCGCGACCTGCGCCGCCGGGATCAGGCCCGATCCGCCGGGGGCGCTGGTGATGAACGACGGCACCTTGCGCGCGCCATCGTCGAAGCCGATCCAGTCCGCGCCGCCGCCGTAATAGGTGTAGCCGAGCTCGCTGGTGGTCGCATCGTCCGCCGCGATCGTCGCGCCGCCCGACAGGAAGTTCTTGTCGGGGATCGCCTTGGTCGTGAGGTTGATGACGCCGCCGCCGAACTCACCGGGGTAATTGACCGAATAGGTCTTCTGGACCAGCGCCGACCCGACGATCGTCGTCGGAAAGATGTCGAGCGGCACGGAGCGGCGCAGCGGTTCCGGGCTCGGCAGCGGCGAGCCGTTGAGCAGCGACGAGGAATAGCGGTCGCCGAGGCCGCGGACATAGACGAAACCGCCGCCGACCACCGACAGGCCGGTGACGTGGGTCAGCGCGCCGGCGATGTCGCCCTCGCCCGTCCGCGCGATGTCCGCGCTCGACAGCACCGACACGATCTGTGCCGTGGCGCGCACCGTATTGGGGATGTTTCGGCCGACGACGACGATATCGCCCAGGTCCTGTGTGCCGGGGGCGGAGACCTCGACCTGCTCCTGATCGGTGGACGCGGCCGCCCCGTCGGCCGGGGCGGGATCCGTCTGCGCATCCGGCGACGTCGCGGTCGTCGAGGGCGTCGTGGGCGGCGGCGTGGCGCTGCCGGTCTGTGCCAGCACGGCCGGCGCCGTCAGCGTCGAGGAGAGAAGGAGGAGCGTGGCGAAGGCGAGCCGCTGCTGCTGCATGACCGTGGATTCCCGGTACGAGGGGTCTTCGAAACAGGTGTCCGGGGCGGCGCTGCCGCCACCCCGGTGCCCGACGATGTCGAGGGGGTGCGCGTCAGCGGCCGTTGCAGGCGAAATAGACCGAGTTGAACGACGGCGGCCCAAAGTCCTGGAGCGCGCTGTCGGCCGGTCGCACCGTGGTGCGCCCCCCCGCGGTCTGCTCGCCCGCGATGATGTTGACGCAGGCGACGCTCGCCGGCGTCTTCACCACGCCGTTGACGAAGCGCATGTCGGACCCGCCGCGCTGGCGGATCGCCGCCGGGGCGAGCGCCGTCTGGATGAAGGTGAAGTTGGCGAAGGTGGAGAAGGTGCGCGGCAGCAGGTCCTCGGCGTTGTTCGAGTCGATCTCGGTCGAGAAGCTGTCCGCGGTCGCGCCCAGCACGCGCTGCGCCGCGACGATGAACTGCATGAAGCCGCGATAGCCGTTGTCGATGTCGAAGCCGTCGTCGTCGGCGCCGGTCACTGCGAAATACTTGATGTTCGTGTTGCCGCCGAAGATCTCGACGCCATCATCGGCCGAATTGTGGCTCTGCACGTGGTCGATGACGGTGCCCGAGCCGGTGCCGCCCAGCGTCAGCCCCTGCAGCTCGTTGCCGTCGCTGATCGCGATGCCCGAATAGCGGATCTGGACATAGGACATCTGGCCGCTCGAGTCGGCGGCGTTGGGCCCGCCATAGAAGCGGCCCGTCACGCCCTCGATCGCCTGCTCGCAGGTCGTCGAAGAGCCCGCGGCGTTGTTCGGGCCCGTGCCGCTACGGCAGACGCCGGTCGGCGCGCGGCCGAGCAGGATGATGCCGCCCCACTGGCCCTGGCTCGCGTCCGAGACGCCGTTCGCGACCATGTTCTGCTGCGAGGTGAAGATGATCGGCGCGGTCGCGGTGCCGACCGCCTGGATGCGCGAGCCGCGGTTGACCAGCAGCAGGTCGTTGGTCGACTCATTGGCATTGGCGAAGATCACCACGCCCGGCTCGATCGTCAGCGTGACCCCCGAATTCGCCCCGGTCGTGCCGACATCGGTGCCGACCTCGGTCTGGCCGGTGAAGCGATAGGCGATGCCCGGAATGCGCGGCAGCGTCAGGCTGGTCGTGATCATCTGCGGAATGTCGCAGACCTTGAAGCCGCCGACGGTGGCGACGTTGGCGGCGCCCGTCGTCGTGCCGGTCGGCGTGTTCGTGCCGCTTGGGCACGACGCGCCCGACGCGAGCGTGCCGACCGCCGGCACCGCCGTGCAGCGCGCGCCCGACCCGCCGAATTCCGCCGAGGTCGAGTTGCAGGTCCAGCCCTGGAAGCTCGTATCCGTCGGGCCGTTGAACGCACCGACATAGTTGGTGGAGGTGAAGAAGCCGTCGATCCGCGCCGGATCGCTCGCGGTCGCGAGCGACGTCGCGCTCGTCGGATAGATGCCGTTGATCGTGCTGCCGGTGCCGTTGACGTTGTTGTTGCTGCCGGCGTTGACGATCGCGAGCTGCTCGTCGGCGGTCACGGTGATGCCGTTGACGGTGGTCGCCGCGGCGAACTGCGCGGCGGTGATCGCGGCGGTCGGCGTCGGGGTCGGCGTCGGCGACGGCGCGGGCGCAGGCTGCACGATCGTCACGCTGCCCGCGCCGGGCGACGCGACATTGTCCGCGCCGCCGCACGCCGCCAGCACCAGGCTCGCGCTCGTCATCATCAGGAAATTGCCGTAGCGCGTCTTGGCCGCCATGATCGATGCTCCCAGTCGTCGTGTCGTTGGATGTCGGGCAGAGGCGCCCGCGACCGGCCAAGGCATCCCCCCTGCCGGTCTCGAACCGGCGGGTAGGCGCCTTAAATGACATGAGAATGAGATTCGTGTGACGGTGCCGCGTCAGAGATGCGACACTTCCATGACAGCATCGGGTGTCAGCGAGGAGCGGGATCGGCGCGCGTCAGGGTCGCTCCGTTGCGTCGTCCGTGGCGTCGGTCGCCATCACCGCGACGTCGTCCAAGATGTTGAAGCCTGTGCGCACACCGTCAACAGTCACGCGCCGGCCGAGCAACGCGACGGCGGCGCGCGGCATGGAGACGAACCAAAAGCCCCCGCCCTCGACGTCAATCCGATGAATGGACCGGCGATCGTCCCAGCTCAGCGTGCCGGTGATCACGTGCCGGGTACCTCTTGGCATGTCCGCTGCTCCCCGGAAGTCCGATGCGGTACGCCCCCGCTCGGCTTCACTTCCGACCCTTGGTGATCGGGGAGTTAGTACACCAACCTAGATTGGTCCCATGACCTTTGAGCTGAAAGCCTTGGACATCCGTCACAGGCCCCCCGACCATAAGGTTCAGGAAGTGTGACGCTGTTGCGGTCAGCATCTACCGTCTAGGTTGGGGGTACTAATCCCCAGAGCCGTGCGTACCGGCTCCATGGCTGTTATCCGCCAAGGCGGACCCGGACGCAATGCGGAGCATGGGCGGTATTGCGCGGTTTGCCGCTCCCATGCCCCGGACCCTTTTGGCATCGGGCCATGAAACCAAAAAGCCCGCCGGTCTGGCGACCTGGCGGGCTATAATGGTGGGCGCGACAGGGATTGAACCTGTGACCCCACCCGTGTGAAGGGTGTGCTCTACCGCTGAGCTACGCGCCCGAAAACTGTCGGAGGCGGGCCTTTAGGCGGCGGTACGCCGCCTGTCCAGCCCGAACTTCGTGGATCAGTTGACCGAATCCTTCAGGCCCTTGCCCGCCTTGAACTTCGGCTGGCTCGACGCCTTGATCGTCATCGGCTCGCCGGTGCGCGGATTGCGCCCCGTCGACGCCTTGCGCTTCGAGACGGAAAAGGTGCCGAAGCCGACCAGGCGCACTTCGTCGCCCTTCTTCAGGCTGGCGGAAATCGCGTCGAACACGGCCTCGACCGCCTTGGTCGCGTCGCCCTTGGCAAGGCCGGAAGTGTCCGCGACCGTGGCGATCAGCTCTTGCTTGTTCATGAACGTTTGCCCCCTTTTAAACCATTGAGAATCGTGTCGACAGGCCGAACGTCCAGTAAGGCCGTCCGTACGGTACGAGTCAATGCCCCCGCCGTCCCGGCGCGGGATGGCGGAGGCTGATGACGGAATTGTGACGATCAGTGGTGGCGTTCGACGCCCGTCGACGCAACCCCCGGCGGCGGCAGCGCGGCAAGTTCGTCCGCGTCGGTCCAGTCGATCGCCTCCAGCGGCTCGGTCAGCGCGAGCGCCAGCACCTCGTCGACGTGCTTGACCGGCACGATGGTCAGCCCGTCGCGGATGTTCTGCGGGATCTCGGCCAGATCCTTCTCATTCTCCTGCGGGATCAGCACCGTCGTGATGCCGCCGCGCAGCGCCGCGAGCAGCTTTTCCTTCAATCCGCCGATCGGGAGCACGCGACCGCGCAGCGTCACCTCGCCGGTCATCGCCACGTCCTTCTTCACCGCGACCCCGGTCAGCGTCGAGACGATCGAGGTGACGAGGCCGATGCCGGCCGACGGGCCGTCCTTCGGCACGGCGCCTTCGGGCAGGTGGATGTGGATGTCCTTCCGGTGGAACAGCGACGGCTTGATGCCATAGCTCGGGCTGCGCGCCTGCACGAAGCTGAAGGCGGCCTGCACCGATTCCTTCATGACGTCGCCCAGCTTGCCAGTCGTCTTCACCTGCCCCTTGCCTGGCACGGTGACGCTTTCGATCGTCAGCAACTCGCCGCCGACCTCGGTCCACGCCAGGCCGGTGACCGCGCCGATCTGGTGCTCCTCCTCGGACAGGCCGTGGCGGAACTTCTGCACGCCCGCGAACTCGTGCAGGTTGTCGGGCGTGATCGTCACGCTTTCCGCCTTGCCCTCCAGGATGCGGCGCAGCGCCTTGCGCGCGAGCTTGGCGATCTCGCGCTCCAGCGTGCGCACGCCCGCCTCGCGTGTGTACTTCTGGATCAGGGCGCGCAGGCCCGCGTTGGTCAGCGTGAATTCGCCGTCCTTCAGGCCGTGCTCGCCGATCACCTTGGGCAGCAGGTGCCGCTCGGCGATCTCCACCTTCTCGTCCTCGGTATAGCCCTCCAGCCGGATGATCTCCATGCGGTCGAGCAGCGGCTGCGGGAGGTTGAGCGTGTTCGCGGTGCACACGAACATCACGTCCGACAGGTCGATGTCGATTTCGAGATAATGATCGTTGAACTTCGCGTTCTGTTCCGGATCGAGCACCTCGAGCAGCGCCGATGCCGGATCGCCGCGGAAATCCTGACCCAGCTTGTCGATCTCGTCCAGCAGGAACAACGGGTTGCTCGTCCCCGACTTTTTCAGGTTGGTGACGATCTTGCCCGGCAGCGAGCCGATATAGGTGCGCCGGTGGCCGCGGATCTCGGCCTCGTCGCGCACGCCGCCCAGGCTCTGCCGGATGAATTCGCGCCCGGTCGCCTTGGCGATGCTCTTGCCGAGCGAGGTCTTGCCGACGCCCGGCGGCCCGACGAGGCACAGGATCGGCCCCTTCAGCTTGTTCATCCGCGCCTGCACGCCGAGATATTCGACGATCCGGTCCTTGACCTTCTCCAGCGCGTAATGGTCCTCGTTCAGGACTGCCTCCGCCGCGGGAATGTCCTTCTTGATCTTGCTCTTCTTGCCCCACGGCAGGCCGAGCAGCACGTCGAGATAGTTGCGCACGACGGTCGCCTCGGCACTCATCGGCGCCATGGTCTTGAGCTTCTTCAGCTCCGCGGTCGCCTTGGAACGCGCCTCCTTCGACAGCTTGAGCGTCGCGATCTTCTGCGTCAGCTCGGCGATCTCGTCGCCGTCGCTCTCGTCGTCGCTGTTGCCCAGCTCGCGCTGGATCGCCTTCAACTGTTCGTTGAGGTAATATTCGCGCTGAGTCTTCTCCATCTGGCGCTTGACGCGGCTCTTGATCTTCTTCTCGACCTGCAGGACGCCGAGCTCGCCCTCCATCAGCGCATAGGCCATCTCCAGCCGCTTGGCCGGATCGGTCTCGACCAGCAGCGCCTGCTTGTCGGCGACCTTCACCTGGACATTGGCCATCAGCGCGTCGGACAGCTTCGCCGCCTCGACCAGCTCGCCCAGCTGCACCGCCGTCTCGGGGGGCAGCTTGCGATTGAGCTTGGCGTAATTCTCGAACTGCTCGACGACCGAGCGCATCAGCGCGGTGATCTCCGGTCCTTGCGGTTCGGCATCCTGCATCGGTTCGATCGCGGCGACGAGATGCCCCTCGCCTTCCTCCAGCGTCGTCAGGCGTCCGCGCTGCTTGCCCTCGACCAGCACGCGCACCGTGCCGTCGGGCAGCTTGAGCAGCTGGAGCACGGTGGCGGTGACGCCGACCTCGTACAGGTCCTCGCGCGCCGGATCGTCCTCGGCCGGATCGAGCTGCGCGACGAGGAAAATCTCCTTGTCCGCGGCCATGGCGGCCTCGAGCGCGGACACGCTCTTGTCGCGGCCGACGAACAGCGGAACGATCATGTGCGGGAAGACGACGATGTCGCGCAGCGGCAGGACGGGATAGATGGTGTGCATGCAAACTCCGCGGCCGCCCGGAACCGGGGGCGGCCTCATGCCACACTATATGGGGAGGCCGCGGCGTCCATCAATCGTTTCGCGGCCAGCCGATCGCGTCATTAGCCCCTTGCCAGCGCCCCGCACGACGTGGAAACCACGCCACTGCAACAAGGGGTATACGATGACGCTTCGCCTGACGCTTGCCGCTGCTGTGTTCCTGTCGGCCAGCGCCTTCGCCGCGGAGCCGGGCAAGCCGCCGATCACCGCCCAGGTCTCCGCCTCCGGCGGCCAGCTCGATCCGGCGCAGAAGAAGCTCAAGTTCGAGTCCGCCGACCTGCAGTTCGAGGTGGATCCGGACCGCGAGGTGCTGAACGGCGTCGCGTCGCTCGTCTTCACGACGCGGGACCGCACCGACAAGGTCGTCATCGATCTCGACAACAATTACACCGTCACCGCGGTGACGGTCGACGGCGTCGACGCGTCGTTCCAGAATCCGCAGGGCCGGATGACGATCAAGCTCGCCAAGAAGGCGGCGAAGGACGCCAAGCTGATCGTCAAGATCACCTATGGCGGTCGTCCCCACACCGCCGTGCGGGCGCCATGGGACGGCGGCTTCGTCTGGGCTAAGACGCCGGGCGGGCAACCCTGGATCGCGACCGCCGTGCAGATGGAAGGGTGCGACCTGTTCTGGCCGTGCATCGACTATCCGACCTACGAGCCGGAGAAGGTGACGCTGCACATCACCGTGCCCAAGGGCCTGAAGGCGCCGTCGAACGGCCGGCTGCTCGGCGTCGATCAGCTGCAGGACGGGCGCACGACCTGGAACTGGGAGGTCGCCCATCCCAACCTCTATGGCATCGCGCTCAACGTCGGGCCGTACGAGGAGATCGCCGGCACCTACAAGAGCCGGTTCGGCGACACGATTCCGATGTTCTACTGGTATCTGCCCGGCGAGACGGAGCAGGCGAAGGGGCTGTTCGCCGAATTCGCCCCCACGCTGGACTTCTACGAAGGCGTGATCGGCCCCTACCCCTGGTACACCGAAAAGGTCGGCGTCGTGGAGACGCCGCACAAGGGCATGGAGCATCAGACGATCAACGCCTACGGCAATGCCTATGCCAAGGCGCCCGAGGGGTTCGACTGGCTGTTCCAGCACGAATTCGGGCACGAATGGTTCGCCAACCAGATGACGGCCGTGAACTGGGACGACTTCTGGCTGCACGAGGGCTTCACCGCCTATATGCAGCCGCTCTACGGCCGCTGGCGCGAAGGCGACGGGCGCTACACCGCGATGATGCTGGCGGCGCGGCCGGGCATCCAGAACAAGTCGCCGCTCGTCACCGGCAAGCCGCAGACCGCCGAGGACGTGTACGAGAAGGCGCCGGGCCGCGGCGGCGACATCTATACGAAGGGCGAGTGGATCCTCCACACCCTGCGCAATGCGATCGGCGACAAGGCGTTCTTCGACGCGGTGAAGCTCCTCGTCTACAACCGCACCGATCCCGCGCCGGGCAATTTCCAGCCCGTGTTCCGCACGACGCCGGACTTCATCCGCTTCGTCAACCAGACGACGGGTCAGGACTGGCAATGGTTCTTCGACGTCTACCTGTACCAGGCCGCGCTGCCCAAGCTCGTCGCCAACCGCAACGCGAGCCAGCTGACGCTGAAATGGCAGACGCCGCTGAACAAGCCCTTCCCGTTGCCGGTCGAGGTGCAGATCGACGATCGCGTCGAGACGGTGCCGATGACCGGGGGCCTGGCGACGATTACCGTGCCGGAAGGCGCGCATGTCGTGATCGACCCGATGAGCCGCCTGCTCAAGCAGGACGACGCCGTCGACGCCTTCCAGGCGTGGAAGGCGGCGCAGGCGCCGGCAAAGAAATGACAATCACACAATCCTCCCCTGCTTTGCAGGGGAGGGGGACCGCGCCTCGAAGAGGCGTGGTGGAGGGGCAGCCCAACAGAGCGACGTGCTTGGGGCTGCCCCTCCACCACCAGCCTGCGGCTGGCGGTCCCCCTCCCCGCGGAGCGGGGAGGATTTGAGGAGGGAAACCATGAAGACACTGCTCGCCATCTCCGCGCTCGCCCTGGTCGCCGCCGCTCCCGGCCTGCCGAAGAAGGGCGAGCCGCCGATCACCGAGCAGACGCAAAAGTCCGGCGGCGAGCGTCCGCCCGAACAGATGGCGCTGCGTTTCGACACCGCCGACCTGTCGTTCGAGGTGCTGCCGGAGACCGAGACGCTGAATGGCGTCGCGACGCTCGGCTTCACCGCCAAGGCGCCGCTGACCCGGCTGCTGATCGACCTCGACCGAAACCTGCCCGTCACCGCGATCAGCATCGACGGGCAGCCGCTGCCGAAAGCTGCCTGGACCAATCCGGAGGGCCAGCTGGCGATCGCCCTGCCCCGCCCGCTCGCCGCCGGCCAGTCGGTGAGCGCTCGGATCACCTATGGCGGCCAGCCGCATGTCGCGGTGCGCGCCCCCTGGGACGACGGCATGGTCTGGTCGAAGACGCCCGACGGCCGCACCTGGTTCGCGACCACATCGGAAGGCTATGGCTGCGACCTGTTCTGGCCGTGCCTCGACTTTCCGACCGGCGAGCCCGGGGTCGTCGACCTCCACATCACCATCCCCAAGGGGCTGAAGGCGCCGTCGAACGGCAAGCTGATCTCGGTCGACCAGCTCCCCGATGGACGCACCCGGTGGAACTGGCGCACGCGCAATCCCAATACCTACGCCATCGCGCTCAACGTCGGGCCGTATGAGGTGATCGAGGGCAGCTACAAGAGCCGCTTCGGCAACGCGATCCCGATGTTCTACTGGTATCTGCCCGGCGAGAAGGCGCAGGCGCAAAAGCTGTTCGACGAATTCGCCCCGACGCTGGACTTCTTCGAGGCCAATGTCGGGCCCTATCCGTTCGGCGACGAGAAGGTCGGCGTCGTCGAGACCCCGCACAAGGGCATGGAGCATCAGACGATCAACGCCTACGGCAACGACTATGCAAAGGCGATCGAGGGATTCGACTGGCTGTTCCAGCACGAATTCACGCACGAATGGTTCGCCAATCAGCTGACCGCGGCCAATTGGGACGATTACTGGCTGCACGAAGGCTATGGCAGCTACATGCAGCCCGCCTATGGCCTGTGGCGGGAGGGCCGCGCCCGCTATGCCGCCATGCTGCAGGGGCAGCGCGCGACGATCATGAACAAGGTTCCGATCGTCCAGGACCGGGTGCTGACCGAGGAGCAGGTCTACGAAACCGACCACGGCGGCGCGGGCCAGGATATCTACGTCAAGGGATCGTGGATGCTGCACACCTTGCGTGGCCTGATCGGCGACGATGCCTTCTGGAAGGTGACGCGCCTCGCCGTCTATGGTCGCCTCGACCCCCGGCCGGGCAATTTCAAACCGCGTTTCGGCTCCAGCCGCGAATATGAAGGCTTCGTCCGGCAAGTGACGGGCAAGGATTACGGCTGGTTCTTCGACGTCTATCTCCGCCAGGCCAAGCTGCCCGAATTGCTCGAGACGCGCAGCGGCGATGCGGTGACGCTGGCGTGGAACGTGCCCGGCGGTGGCCCCTTCCCCATGCCGGTCGAGGTCGACGTCGCCGGCAAGCTGACCACGCTGCCGATGACGGAAGGCCATGGCACGCTGACCATCCCCGCGGGGACCCATTATGTGGTCGATCCCGATGCGAAGATCCTGCGTCGAAGCGTGGCGGTCGAGGACATGCAGGCCTGGCGCGCCGCCCAGTCCGCGCGGCGCACGCAATGAGCCGGCCCGGCTCGCGCCTGGCGCCGCGCGTCGTCGAGATGGCGGCGATCTTCATGGTCGGCGACGGCCTGATCGGCCTCGTCCAGCCCCGCCGCCACGTCGACCTGTGGAAGGACGAGGCGCTGGGTGCGGAGAAGGTCGTCGCCCCGTTCGTCGACCGGCCCGGCCGCCGCCGGCTCTATGCGCTGGTGCAGGTCGCCGCCGGCCTCGCGCTTGCCGCAAGGCAGCGCCCGCGATGAGCCATTCGACCGGCCTCCCCGCGCTCGCCGTCCTCGCGACGGGGTTCGTCGTCTTCGCCGCGCTCGTCCTCGCCGCACGCCTCAAGCGCCGCGACGAGGAAGGGGCAAGGCGCGACGGGCGTTCGCTGCTCGGCATAATGGTCCAGGGCATCGCCTTCGCCGTCTGCGGCAGCGGCCCCATCGCCGTGGCGCTCGATCCGTTGGGGTTTCCGTCGCTGGCGCTCGCGGCTGCCACCACCTTGCTGCTCCTCGGCGCTATCGGCCTGTTCGTCTGGGCACGCCGCACGATGGGACGGAACTGGAGCGTCGTCGCGCGGCTGCGGCAGGACCATGCGCTCGTCACCGCCGGTCCGTTCGCCCATGTCCGTCACCCGATCTACGTCGCGATCGCGCTGCTGCTGCTCGCCACCGCCATCGCCCTCGGCCATGTGCCGCGCCTCGTCGTGGCATTACCGCTGTATGCACTCGGCACTTGGCTCCGCATCCGGGTGGAGGAGCGCCTGCTGCTGGCCGCGTTCGGCGACGCCTATCGCGACTATGGGCGCCGGGTGAAGCGCTTCGTCCCCGGCCTCTTCTGACGGATCATACGGGCTCGCGCAGCATCGACCACAGGCGCGGCCCGTCGCGGCCGATCCGCCACGCGTCCGTCACGCGGAAACCGGCCGCCGCGTAGAAGCCGATGTTCCGCTCCAACGCCGTCTCGAGGTAGCAGGGCAAGCGCCCCGCGAACCGCTCCAGCCCCGCGCCGAGGACCTGCCGGCCCAGCCCTCGCCCCTGCATCGCCGGATCGCAGCCGGCGATGTGCAGGTACCAGAAATCGCCGGGCGGCATCCGGCCCTCGATCGCGCCGCTCGCGGCCAGCGCGCGCGGCAGCGCCCCACCGAGCGCGCCGAGCAGCGGCAGCGCGTGGCGGAGCATCTCCCCCCATCCGACCCTGGCACGGCGCGGCGCCCGCCACAGCGTCGCCGCCGCGCCATCGGACGTCAGCAGCGCCGTCCCGCCGCGCAGGTCGCTGGCATAGAGCTGGCGGAACAGCTGCGGCAGACGGCGCGCCCGCACCGTCGCGTCCGGAAAGATCCAGGCGAACACCGGATCGTCCTGAAACGCCCGCGCCAGCATCGCCGCAACCGCCGCACCATCGCTGCGCACGCCCAACCGCACCGTCATGCAACGCCCTCAGGGAATGACCGTGGTGAACAGATAGGCGGCGAAGATGACCAGATGCACCACGCCCTGCAAGACCGTCGTCCGCCCGGTACCCAGCGACAGCGTCGCGACGAACAGCGAAAGGGCGAGCAGGGTCATGCCCTTCGCGCCGATGCCCAAGGCCAGCGGCAGGCCCAGCATCAGGCTGACCGCCGCCACCGCCGGTATCGTCAGGCCGATCGTCGCGAGGGCGGAGCCGAGCGCGAGGTTCAGGCTGGTCTGCAGCCGGTTGCGCCGCGCCGCGCGATAGGCGGCGAGGCTTTCCGGCGCGAGCACCAGCGCCGCGATCACCACGCCGACGATGGCGAGCGGCAGCCCGGCTGCGACGATCGCCTCCTCCACCCGGCTGGACAGCCCCTTGGCGAGCAGCACGACCCCGACCAGCGCGACCAGCAGCACGACGAACGCGATCCACGCGGTGCGATTGCCAGGGGCAGCGTGATCCTCCGCCTCCACACCCTCCGCCGGCAGGAAATACTCTCGGTGTCGCACCGTCTGTACCAGCACGAAGGTGCCGTAGAGGACGACGCTGACCACCGCGACGAAGATCAGCTGCGCGGGTGAATAGGTCGGCCCCGGCGCGCTCGTCACGTAATTGGGCAGGATCAGGGACAGGACCGCCAGCGCCGCGAGCGTGCACAGGGCCGCGCTGACGCCGCGCAGAGAGAAGCGCTGCTCGCCATGCGCGACACCCCCCGCCAACAGGCAGAGGCCGATGATCCCGTTGAGGATGATCATGATCGCTGCGAATACGGTATCGCGCGCCAGGCTGCTCGCCTCGCCCGCGTTCGACAGCATCAGGCTGACGATCAGCGACACCTCGATCACCGTCACCGCGATCGCCAGGACCAGCGTGCCGAACGGCTCGCCGACCCGGTGCGCGACGACCTCGGCATGATGAACGGCCGCGAGAACTGCGCCGATCAGGACGATTGCCGATGCTGCCGTGCCGATCGCGCCGCGGGCATAGAGCGACACGGCTACGGCGACGACAGCAAGCACGGGGAAAGCCACGGTCCATGCCGGGGTCAGGCGGCCCGTCCCTGTTCCTTCGGCCTTCGCTCCGCCCGCCATCGTCGTTCACCTCCCCCTTCGATCCTCCGCAATAAAGCATCCCCACCGGCAAAGGCTCCGAGCACGATCGGGACGTCCGATCTGCCTTCAACCGGCAATCATCCGATCACCTCGAAGCACCATGATCTAAGTTATTCATTTTATTGGGCATTATTGCCCTTTCGCAACAAACTGCGGCGGCATTCGCGGGTTGGTGGAAGGTCGGCGGTGTCGCCGGCGCCGATCCCATCCCACGGAGACGCGACATGTACTATCACGACAAGCGCCTGCAATATCCCGTCCGCTGCGCGAAGCCCGATCCGCAGTTCGCCCGCATCCTTCAGCAGGCGATCGGCGGCGTGGAGGGCGAGATCCGCGTCTGCATGCAGTATTTCTTCCAGGCCTGGGGCAACCGCGCGCCCGATCCCAAATACCGGGACATGCTGCTCCACACCGCCACGGAGGAGATCGGCCATATCGAGATGCTGGCCACCGCCGTGGCCCTCAATCTCGACAAGGCGCCGGCGTCGCTGCAGGAGGAGGGCGCCGCGGACGGCATCGTCGGTGCGGTGATGGGCGGCGAACGACCACGCCACGTCATCGAGGGGATGATCCACAAGAATCTGCTGTCGAGCGGCCTGTCGGCGATGCCGGTCGATTCGGACGGCGTGCCGTTCGACATGAGCCACATCTACGCCAGCGGCAATGTCGCGGCCGACATGTATTGCAACGTCGCGGCGGAAAGCACCGGGCGCATCCTCGCCACGCGCATCTACAATGCCGCGCATGACGAAGGCATGAAGGACATGCTCCACTACATGATCGCGCGCGACACGATGCACCAGAACCAGTGGCTTGCCGTGATCGAGGAACTGGGCGGCAGCGCGGCGGGGCCGATCCCCAATTCCTTTCCGCAGGAAAAGGAGGACGGCCGCAACGCCTATAACTTCTACGTCACCTCGGTCGACGGTAGCATGCCGCAGGGGCGCTGGACCCAGGGTCCCTCGATCGACGACAAGGGCGAGTTCACTACGTTCCGCAACGAGCCGCTCGGCGAAGAGCCGGACCTAGGGCCGGCCCGCCCGGACAGCGGCGCGCAGGCGGAACAGATCGGCAAGGCCTGATCGGTCACGCGCGTGCTCCCGTCCCCGCGGGAGCACGCGCGTCCTCAGCGACCCAGCACGATCATCGTCGCGGGCGCTGCATTCTGCAGGATATGCACCGCCATCGGCACGCCGACCGCGACCCAGAAGCCGCGCGGCCGCCATGTGGTGTACAATGTCGAGAAGATCAGGAACGGCCACCAGATCACGGCGCCCCACAGCGGCGCCAGCGTGGAATGGAGCAACCCCCACAGGATCGCGCTGGCGATCACCGCCTGCCACGGCCCCAGGAAGCGCCGCAGGATGCCGAGCACGCCCGCCATCAGCAGCGTCTCGGTGATCGGGCTGAACAGCGCGATCATCCCCCACAGCACCACCGGGGGCGCCTCGCCCAGGTCCGGCCCCGCTCCGCCGGGCACCAGCCGGGTGATGACGAAGCCGATCGCGACGCTGCCGGCCAGCGCCAGCACCCAGCCGAGGAGGATGGCGAGCCACGCGCGCCGATCCTCGAACAGCGGCGCAGGCAGCACCTTCAGCGGGCCGCGGCCCGCGCGCCACGCAGAACTTTCGACGATAGGATCTTCGCTCGCCGCCGTTTCCATCATGCCCGCGCCTCCTTGCGACCCTGGCATGGCCGCAGAGGCGTTAATGCCCGATGACGCGGCTGCTATCCTTGGGTCTGGGCACCGCCGCGGCGCCGGCCGCCGGTGCGAACGAAAAAGGGCGCCGCTCACGCGACGCCCCTTCCCTTTTCAGCGGTGCGCTGCGGATCAGGCCGCGGCGCCGTCCTTCTTCTTCTCGGCATAGACGCGGATCGGTTCCTTGCGGCCCTCGACCACGTCCTTGTCGATCATCACCTCGTCGACGCCCTCCATGCCGGGCAGGTCGAACATCGTGTCGAGCAGGATGCCCTCCAGGATCGACCGCAGGCCGCGCGCGCCTGTCTTCCGCTCGATCGCCTTTTTGGCGACCGTGGTCAGCGCATCGTCGGTGAAGTCCAGCTCCACCTGCTCCATCTCGAACAGCTTCTGATACTGTTTGACCAGCGCGTTCTTCGGCTCGGACAGGATCTTGACCAGCGCGGTCACGTCCAGGTCCTCCAGCGTCGCGATCACCGGCAGGCGACCGACGAACTCGGGGATCAGGCCGAACTTCAGCAGATCCTCGGGCTCGGTCTGGCGCAGATACTCGCCCGTCCGCTTCTCTTCCGGCGCGGCGACATAGGCGCCGAAGCCGATCGACTTGCCCTGCAGGCGGTCGCCAATGATCTTCTCGAGCCCCGAGAACGCACCGCCGCAGATGAACAGGATGTTCGTCGTGTCGACCTGCAGGAATTCCTGCTGCGGATGCTTGCGCCCGCCCTGCGGCGGGACGGAGGCGGTGGTGCCTTCCATCAGCTTGAGCAGCGCCTGCTGCACGCCCTCGCCCGACACGTCGCGCGTGATCGACGGATTTTCCGCCTTGCGGCTGATCTTGTCGATCTCGTCGATATAGACGATGCCGCGCTGCGCCCGCTCGACGTTATAATCGGACGCCTGGAGTAGCTTGAGGATGATGTTCTCGACATCCTCGCCGACATAGCCCGCCTCGGTCAGCGTCGTCGCGTCCGCCATCGTGAACGGCACGTCCAGGATGCGCGCGAGCGTCTGCGCGAGCAGGGTCTTGCCGCAGCCGGTCGGCCCGACCAGCAGGATGTTCGACTTGGCGAGTTCGACGTCCGCGCCCTTGGCGCCATGGTTCAGCCGCTTGTAGTGGTTGTGCACCGCCACCGACAGGACGCGCTTCGCCTGCTTCTGGCCGATGACGTAATCGTCCAGCACGTTGCAGATTTCCTGCGGCGACGGCACACCGCCATCCTTCTTGGCGACCAGTGCGGACTTGGTCTCCTCGCGGATGATGTCGTTGCACAGTTCGACGCATTCGTCGCAGATGAACACAGTCGGTCCGGCGATCAGCTTGCGAACCTCGTGCTGCGACTTGCCGCAGAACGAGCAATAGAGGGTGCTCTTCGAGTCGCCACCGCTCAGTTTCGTCATTCAAACTTCCTTGTCGCGGGGGAGATTCCCGCTGGTGAGGCCGGGCATGGTAACCCGGCCGGTACGCAAACCACAACGGTCAAACGTCCCTAACGGCCGCAACCGGGCGGGCGCCCGGCGCGGCATCAGGGCGTTACGCCGCCTGCGCGACCTCGTCGGCCGGCGTCGGGCGCTTGTCGAACACCTCGTCGACCAGCCCGAAATCCTTTGCCTCATGCGCCTCGAGGAACGTGTCGCGATCCATGCGACGCTCGATCTCCTCCAGCGGCTGACCGGTGTACTGGGCGTACAGATCGTTCATCCGCTTGCGGATGCGCAGGATTTCCTTGGCCTGGATCTCGATGTCGGACGCCATGCCCTGCGCGCCGCCCGACGGCTGGTGGATCATGATCCGCGCGTTGGTCAGCGCGATGCGCATGCCGGGCTCGCCGCTGGCAAGCAGGAAGCTGCCCATCGAGGCGGCCTGGCCGATGCAGACCGTGCCGACGCGCGGGCGGATGTACTGCATCGTGTCGTGGATCGCCATGCCCGCCGTGACGACGCCGCCCGGCGAGTTGATGTACATGAAGATGTCCTTCTTCGGGTTCTCGGACTCGAGGAAGAGCAGCTGCGCGGTGATCAGGCTGGCCATGCCGTCCTCTACCCCGCCGGTGACGAAGATGATCCGCTCGCGAAGCAGGCGGCTGAAGATGTCGAACGAGCGCTCGCCGCGGTTCGACTGTTCGATCACGATCGGCACGAGGCCCGCCTGGGTTTGCTGCAAGCCAAGGCCCGCGCGCCCCAGATGGTTCGCGAAATCGCCGGTCTCGAACGGATTGTGCATGGATGTCTCTCTTGTGCCCTAAGGAACGCCAACATCGGCGCTCACGGCGGACAGTTCAAGCCCCGTTGCCCGGCGCCGGCAGGGCCAGATAGGCGAGCCGCCGAACCTCGCGCCGCCCACGCACCACCGTGTCGAGGATCAGCCCGGCGAACCAGCAGAGCGCCGCGACCGTCATCAGCCCGGTGATCAGGATCGCGGTCGGAAAGCGCGGCACCAGTCCGGTCCGCATATAGGTGATCGCCAACGGAATGCCGAGGGCGACCGCGACGAGCGCGAGCAACGCCGCGATGAGGCCGAAGAACAGCAGCGGCCGCTCGATCCGGTACAGAGTGACGATCGTGCGCAGGATGCGCCAGCCGTCCGAATAGGTGCTGAGCTTCGACGTCGAGCCCTCCGGCCGCGCGAAATAGGGCGTCTCCACCTCCGCCACCGGCATCTTGAGCTCGAGCGCGTGGACGCTGATCTCGGTCTCGATCTCGAACCCGGACGACAGCGACGGGAAGCTCTTGACGAAACGGCGCGAGAAGACGCGATAGCCAGACAGGATATCGGTGAAGCTGCGCCCGAACAGCCGCGCGAGCATGCCGGTCAGCAAGGCGTTGCCGAAGCGGTGACCGCGGCGGTAGCTCTCCTGGACCTGGCTGATGCGGCTGCCGACGATCATGTCGGCCTGGTCTTCGATCAGGCGCGCGACCAGCGCCGGCGCGGAGGCCGCGTCATAGGTCGCGTCGCCGTCCGCCATCACATAGACGTCAGCGTCGATGTCCGCGAACATCCGCCGCACGACGTTGCCCTTGCCCTGGATGCGCTCGCGCCGCACCACGGCGCCGGCCGCGCGCGCGACCTCGACGGTGCGGTCGCGGGAATTGTTGTCGTAGACGTAGACGGTCGCGTCCGGCAGCGCGGCTTGGAACCCCGCCACCGTCTGCGCGATCGCGGCTTCCTCGTTGTAGCAGGGCAGCAGGACTGCGATTCGCGGCTGCGTCACTTCACTGCCCCCGTCTTCATGCAAGCGGACAAAAGCCGCGTCCCATTTAGCGTCATTCCCGCGCAGGCGGGAATGCAGAAACGCTGATGGCCCGAACTCCTGTGGGCCGTGCGCGTCTGGATCCCCGCCTCCGCGGGGATGACGTTAGGGGTCGATGCACAAGCCCCAGACATGCGTCATCCCGGCGAATGCCGGGACCCATGGATGCGTAACAACCGAAGAGTTCGCGCCCCCTCGCCATGCGCGTCAGTGGGTCCCGGCATTCGCCGGGACGACGAGCAGGGAGGGAGCAATGCCCCCTCCCCTCGATCAGCCCTCGGCCTTCGGCGCCGCGGCCTTCTTGGCGCGCGGCTTCTTCGCCGGCGCGGCGTCGGCGGCCTCGGTCCCTTCGGCGGCCTCGGCGGCGACCGGCGACGCTTCGGTCACCTGCGTCTCTGCCTCGACCGGCGCGGCAGCCTTCTTGGCGCGCGGCTTCTTGGCGGGTGCGGCCTCGGCCTCCGCTTCCGCCGCCGGAGCCTCGACCGCGCCAGCGTCCTCGCCCTTGGCGGCCGGCTTCTTCGCCGCAGCCTTCTTGGCGGGCTTCGCCTCGTCGCCCTCGGTCTTGGCATCCGCCTTCTTGGCGGACTTGCGCGGCTTGGGATTGTCGTGATCGTGGCTGTGCGTGCCGGTCGCGAAACCGTCCTCGCTCTCGATCGCGGCTTCCAGCTCCTCGCGGGTCGCCTCGCGGTCGCTGATCTCGGCCTTGTCGAACAGGAAGTCGACGACCTTGTCCTCGTACAGCGGCGCACGCAGCTGGGCGGCCGCCATAGGCTCCTGCTGGACGTACTGGATGAAGCGCTGGCGATCTTCCGGGCCGTACTGCTGCGCGGCCTGCGCGATCAGGCGGTTCATCTCCTGGCTGCTGATCTCGACGCCGTTCGCCTGGCCGATCTCGGACAGCAACAGGCCCAGGCGGACGCGACGCTCGGCGATCTTGCGATAGTCGTCGCGCTCGGCCTCCATCTCGGCCAGCGCCGCCTGCGGATCCTCCTCGTGGCTCGCCTCATGCTCGAGCTGATGCCAGATCTGCTGGAACTCGGCCTCGACCATCGACGGCGGCACTTCGAAATCATGCCCCTCGGCGAGTTGATCGAGCAGCTTGCGCTTCATGTGCGTGCGGGTGAGCCCGTTATGCTCCTGCTCGATCTGACCCTTGATCAGCCCGCGCAGCTGCTCGAGGCTCTCTAGCCCGAGGTTCTTGGCCAGATCCTCGTCGATCTTGCTCTCGCCCGCGGTCTTCACCGACTTGACGGTGATGTCGAACGTCGCGGGCTGCCCGGCGAGATTCGCCGCGCCGTAATCCTCCGGGAAGGTGACGTTCAGCGTCTTTTCCTCGCCGGCCTTCACGCCGACCAGCTGCTCCTCGAAGCCCGGGATCAGGCGGCCCGAGCCGAGCTCGACGCCCATGTCCGTGCCGGTGCCGCCGTCGAAGGCGACGCCATCGCTGGTCTTGCCGACGAAGTCGACGGTGACCAGGTCACCCATCTCGGCCGCCTTGTCGCCCGCATCGTCCCAGCGCTTGGACTGGTCGGCGAACTTCTGCAGCTGCTCGTCGACCAGCGCGTCGGCGACGGGAACGGTCAGTCGCTCCAGCTTCAGCGCGTCGATCGCCGGCGTCGGCACGGTCGGCAGCACTTCGAGCTCGACCTTGACCTCGGCGTCCTTGCCCGGCGCATAGCCTTCGTTCAGCTCGACCGAGGGCTGCATCGCGGGGCGCAGCCCCTTGTCGGCGATCAGCGCCTGCACGCCTTGCTGGATCGCGCTGTTCAGCGCGTCGGCGGCCAGCGCCTCGCCGTGCATCTTGCGCACCAGGTTCGCCGGCACCTTGCCGGGGCGGAAGCCGGGCATGCGCACCTGCGGGGCGACGCGCTTGACCTCGGCGTCGACCTTGGCGTCGATGTCCTTGGCGGTGATGGTCAGCGTGTAGGCGCGCTTCGGCCCCTCGTTCAACGTCTCGACAGTCTGCATCTTGGGCCTTCGATCTGGAGAAAATGCCTGAAATCTTCTGAGGCTTCCGGTCCCGCCACTGGCGGCGGGACTGGTGCGGGCGAAGGGACTCGAACCCCCACATCTTGCGATACTGGAACCTAAATCCAGCGCGTCTACCAGTTCCGCCACGCCCGCATGAGGACCCGCCGTTGGGCGCGCGTCTATATCAGCATGGCGCAAAGGCACAAGGGGAGGCAACCGTTCGCCGCACGATGGCGTTGAGGAAAGCCCTACAAGGAGAGAAAACCATGGCCACGCAGCCGCCGCCCGAAGCGCCGACCCCCTCGCCCCAGCCCGTCGAGCCGACCGCGCCGCCGCCGGAGATCACGCCGCCGACCCCGGACATCGACCAGCCGTCGCCGGGCACGCCCGCCACCGATCCGGGCACGCAGACCCCGAGCGAAGTCTGAGGAGCCGCTGCGCCATGAGCCCGACCGATCCGCATCCAGACGACCTTCCCGCCGACGCGCCGGAGGACAATCCCGACAGCCGGCCCGCCGAGGATCGTGACGACCCCCGTCCCGACATCCAGCAGGTGGTCGAGGCCCGCGCCGATGCCGTCGCCCGCGGCGAGGGAGGCGAAGAACCCTCCCGCTTCACCGATACCGGCGCCTTCGACGGCAATAGCGGGTCCGGCGGCGAGGTGAAGAACCAGGACCTGACCCAGCAGTGACGCGCGAGCGGGGCGGCGCGGACGGACCGCTGCCCCGCATCCTCGCTGTTCAAGGCGTTGCCGCCGGGCGCGGGACGCGTGAAGCGGTGATCGAGCCTGAGATCAAGGAGCGGCGATAGAGAAATCGAATACCCGCGTCGTCATGCTGTTGCTGAACATGCCGGGTCCCGACCCGGCGCTCAGCGAATAGAGAAAGCCATATTCCCCCGGCTCCAGCGGCTGCTGCGGCGTCACGCGAAAGACGCCGGGCGCGACCCGCTCATAATCGAACGGGATGCGATCCTTGTCCATCACCCCGGACTTGGCGCCGCCGATGTTGAAGCTGCCGACCCGCGCCTCGCGCCGATCCTTCCTGACATCGAAGCGGACGAGGCTGAACTCGGCGGGCGACGTGACCGTGGCGTTCGGTCCCGTCAGCCACGAACCGGTGTTGGCGCCCCCCGACAGGCCTGCATTCGCCTCGTCGAAGAAAAAATAGAAGTCCGGCTTGCGCTTCGTAGCGCCGATGCGGGCGTGATCGTTCGGGATGACCGACTTCATCTTGATCGGCGCGATCCCGGCGGTCAGCGCATAGCCCAGCATGCCCCCCGTCTTGGTCTGGTTGGCGGTGGTTGGATCGAGCCGCTGCATGCGCGGCGCGGGAAGCCAGTCGGCCAACAGATAGACGCCCGACGGATGCGGCACGCGCCAATCCGGCGAATCGGGCGACAGGGCCGCTCTGGCGGCGTTCGCTCCGCTCTGCGACGCCGCCAGCATCGCGGCCAGCACGGACGACGGAACGCCCTGCTTCTTCAACGCGATCAGGTCCTCGGTCCCAAGGTCGAAGCGCGTATCCGATGCCTTGATCTTGGCGATGACCGCCTCGTCGCCCAGCCCCGCCTGTACCAAGCTGATGACCGACCGGTTGGTCAGCGTCTCGGCAGCCGCCGGCGATGCGACGCACAGCATCGCGGCCGCGATGATCCCAATCGTCACGATAGTCCCCCCTGCCTGAGTTCGGCGACAGGATGGTTGCATCCGGACCAGACGGACTCAAGGGCGAAATCGCGACACAATCGTGAGTAGCGTGCGATCCAGAAAGGCTGGACCAGACTCTAGGGAGCGGGCGGAACGCGTCGGGCGCTGATCACGCGGATCGTCTCGACCGGCACCTGCCCCTTGAACGCGCCGTTCACGGTGGCGGTCGGCGAGACGGGGGTGTCGAGAATCTTCGTCACCACGTCCATCCCCTCGACGACATGGCCGAAAGCGGCATAGCCCAGGTTGTCACCCGGCTTGGCGGGGTCGGCATCCAGCGACGGGCTCTGATCGCCGACGCTGATGGTGAAGTCGCCGCGCGCACTGCCCGGTTCGAAGCGCGCGACCGAAATCGCTCCGCTCGTGTGGTGCAGTCCGGTCTGCGTGGTCGGCTCGTGCCTGATCGGGGGCAGCACCCTCTTCGGGTCGCCGTTCGTGCCGAACTGGATGAAGCCGAACTGGTCGGCCACCTTGACCGCGCGGTAGAAGACGACCCCATCCAGCCGGTGGCCATCGACGTATTTGAGGAAATTGCCCGCCGTGATCGGCGCATGCGCCGTGTCCGCCTCGATCACGATCCGCCCGGCGGTCGTATCGAGCGCGACGCGCGGCAGCGCCACCGGAGCGGGCGCGGGCGCGGGCGCGGGCGCGGCCACCTGCTGCGCCATCGCAGGGCTGCAAGCCCATATCGCCAGCGCCGTGAGCGCTCCTCGCACGATCATCCGCGTATCTCCCATCGGGTTCAGCCGGCCAGCGCCTTCTTCAGCACATCGTTGACGACGGCGGGGTTCGCCTTGCCGCCCATCGCCTTCATCGTCTGGCCGACGAAGAAGCCGAACAATGCCTCCTTGCCGCCGCGATACTGTTCGAGCTGGTTGGGGTTCTTCGCCAGCACCTCGGCGATCACCGCCTCGATCGCGCCCGTGTCGCTGGTCTGCTTCAACCCGCGATCCTCGACGATCTTCGCCGGCGCGTCACCCGTCTCCAGCATCACTTCGAACACCTGCTTCGCCAGGCTTCCGGACAGCGTGCCGTCCGCGACCAGCGCGAGCAGCTCCGCCGCCTGTGTCGGGCTGACGGGAGAATCGGCGATGTCGCGGCCCGTACGGTTGAGGGCGCCGAACAGCTCCGACGTCGTCCAGTTCGCCGCCGCGACCGGCGCCGCGCCCGCGTCGAGCAGTGCATCGAACCAGCGCGCCGCCTCGACCTCCGCGGTCAGCACGCCCGCCTGATAGGGCGAGATGCCCGCCGCCTCGTAGCGCGCGCGCTTGGCGTCGGGCAGTTCGGGAAGGCTCGCGCGGCATTCCTCCAGGAACGCCTCGTCCAGTTCCAGCGGCAACAGGTCGGGATCGGGAAAGTACCGGTAATCCTGCGCATCTTCCTTCGATCGCATCGATCGCGTCTGCCCCGTGTCGGGGTTGAACAGCCGCGTCTCCTGCACGATCGCGCCGCCGTCCTCCAGCACCGCGACCTGTCGCTTCGCCTCATGCTCGATCGCCTGCATGACGAAGCGCACCGAATTGACGTTCTTCGTTTCCGTCCGCGTGCCGAAGGGCTCGCCCGGCTTGCGGACCGAAACATTGACGTCGGCGCGCATCGATCCCTGGTCCATATTGCCGTCGCAGCTGCCGACATAGCGCAGGATCGACCGCAATTTCGTCAGGTAAGCCCCTGCTTCGGCGGGAGAACGCATGTCCGGACGACTGACGATCTCCATCAATGCGACGCCCGACCGGTTGAGGTCGACATAGCTTTTGGTCGGATGCTGGTCGTGCATCAGCTTGCCCGCGTCCTGCTCGACGTGGATCCGCTCGATCCCGATCCTTTTGACCTGGTCGGGGTTCTTGTCGTCGGGGCTGACGTCGAGATGCCCCTCGCCGACCAGCGGATGGTACAGCTGGCTGATCTGGTACCCCTGCGGCAGGTCGGCGTAGAAATAATTCTTGCGGTCGAACCGCGACCAGCGATTGATCTGCGCGTCGATCGCCATGCCGGTGCGCACCGCCTGGCGGATGCATTCGCGGTTCGGCACCGGCAGCATGCCCGGCATCGCCGCGTCGACCAGCGACACCTGCGTGTTGGGCTCCGCGCCGAAGGCAGTCGCCGCGCCGGAGAACAGCTTGGCGTTGCTCGTCACCTGCGCATGGACCTCCAGGCCGATCACGACCTCCCATTCGCCGGTGGCGCCCTGGATGCGATACGTCGATTCGGTCATGGATGCGTCTCTGGGGTAATGAGGGTTAGATCGGGAAAATAGCTGGCGAGCCTGCGGTCGCGCGTCATGAGCGTCGCACCCATTACAGCGGCGTGGCCGGCGATGAGGAAGTCGGGCAAGACCCGCTCGCGTCTGCCGCCGCGACGTCGATATTCGCCGAATGCCCGACCGCCGGCAAGTGCCGCCTCCACCGTCAAGGCAAGCACGTCGACATGTAAGCGGTCGAGGTCGTCAAGAACGGCTTCAGGTTGGGACGACCCGGCGATTATCTCTGCGAGAACGATATGGTTGCATCCAAGTTCGTCCGGTTGCCCGAAGGCGGCAACGGTGCGGCGCGACCATTCGGGTTCGATGCCGGGTGCGTTGCCGAGCAAATCGGCGATGACGTTCGTGTCGAGCAGGATCACGGCAGCGGTTCGTCGCCGCGTATGTCCCGCACATAGTCGGCGCCCGATCTGGAAAAATGGGGACGTTCCTTCATGCGGGCGAACAAGGCCTCTATCCGCGCCGCGCGCTCCTCGGGCGTTTCGTCCGGCCAGCGCTTGCCCGGCAAGACCACTGCCTCGCCGCGATCGTTGATACCCACTTCCACCGGTCGGCCGGGCACCAGCCCGATCGCGTCGCGCACGTCCTTGGGAATCAGGACCTGACCCTTGCTCGTCATATTGGTCGTAGTGCGCTTGTCGAGCGGTGCATTCATCGCGCGTCTCCGGTGTTACCAAGGTAACACCTCCGCGACCGAGCGTCTACCACCACGCCTCGGGCAGCGCGGTGAAGCCCGCGCGCTGCTCGATCGCGAGGGCCGCATTGAGCACGCCCTGTTCGTCCAGCGGCTTGCCGATGACCTGCAGGCCCAGCGGCAGGCCCGCGGCGTCCAGTCCGCCCGGCACGCTCATCGCCGGCAGGCCGGCGAGGCTCGACGGCACGGTGAAGACGTCGTTCAGGTACATGGCGATCGGATCGGCCGACTTCTCGCCCAGCGCGAATGCCGCCGACGGCGCGGTCGGCGTCAGCAGGATGTCGCAGCTTTCCCACGCCCGTTCGAAGTCGCGCGCGATCAGCGTGCGCACCTTCTGCGCCTGCGTGTAATAGGCGTCGTAGAATCCGGCGGAGAGCACATAGGCGCCGATCATGATCCGGCGCTTCACCTCCGCGCCGAAGCCATCGGCGCGAGTCGCGGCATACATGTCCTGCAGCCCCGCGCCCTGCGGCAGGTCGCGCAGGCCGTAGCGCACGCCGTCATAGCGCGCGAGGTTGGACGACGCCTCCGCCGGTGCGATGATGTAATAGGCTGGCAAGGCATATTTCGTGTGCGGCAGCGACACGTCGACGATCGTCGCGCCGGCGTCCTTCAGCCAGGCGATCCCCTGCTGCCACAGCGCCTCGATCTCGGCGGGCATGCCGTCGACGCGATATTCCTTCGGAATGCCGACGCGCTTGCCGGTCAGGTCGGCGGAAAGGCCTGCCTCCCACGCCGGCACGTCGAGCTTGAGCGAGGTCGCGTCCTTCGGGTCGAAACCCGCCATGGCTTCCAGCATGATCGCGCAGTCGCGCACGTCCACCGCCATCGGCCCGGCCTGGTCAAGGCTGGAGGCGAAGGCGATCACGCCCCAGCGCGAGCACCGGCCATAGGTCGGCTTGATGCCGCTGATGCCGGTGAAGGCAGCGGGCTGGCGGATCGAGCCGCCCGTGTCGGTGCCGGTCGCACCCGGGCACAGCCGCGCCGCGACGGCGGAGGAGCTGCCGCCCGACGATCCGCCCGGCGCCAGCGACTCGTTGCCGCCGGCGCGTCGCCACGGCGAGATGACGTTGCCGAACGCGCTGGTCTCGTTCGACGATCCCATCGCGAACTGGTCCATGTTCAGCTTGCCGAGCATGCCCGCGCCCGCGTCCCACAAATTCTGTGACACGGTCGATTCATAGGTCGGCGTGAAGCCTTCCAGGATGTG